>Ga0209117_1000048_pt1 | contig 100255 bp, 85 predicted proteins | sample BlaSpr_A8_OM2_M2_FD_187978 | JGI IMG/M metagenome (GOLD analysis project Ga0209117, IMG submission 187978) | Forest soil microbial communities from Thunder Bay, Ontario, Canada - Black Spruce, Ontario site 2_A8_OM2_M2 (SPAdes) (version 2) | ecosystem: Environmental > Terrestrial > Soil > Boreal... | reverse complement strand
CCTGTACGATGAATTGCAGCGGGCGGTTAGCTCAGTTGGTTAGAGCGCCTGCCTTACAAGCAGGAGGTCGCAGGTTCGAGCCCTGCACTGCCCACCATCCGTGAGCATTACCCACCGCGGGGACGTAGTTCAGTTGGTTAGAACGCTGCCCTGTCACGGCAGAGGCCGCGGGTTCGAGTCCCGTCGTCCCCGCCATTCCTTTCAAACACTTACAAGGAGTCGGCAAGAAGTATCATGGTCCGTTATGCTCCCAATTCAAAAAAACCGGCCCGAAAGACCACTTGGCTTTCGGGCTTTTTGGTCCAATCTTGGTTCACGAATTAAGCAACTGCCGACTTCTTGTCCCTGATCCGGCTTGAGGCGGATTTGTTAGAATGAATGTTCTAGTCCCTTCTCGGACTAACTATCGTTCTATGGCTCCAAAAAAAGACAAAGGAGCGATTCTGGAGGCAATGCTTGATCTGGTGGGCGAGCGTGGTTTTCGCAATGCGCCCATGCGCCTGCTTGCGAAGCGCTCCGGTGCGAATGCCGGCGTCATCTATCATTACCATTGTTATTCATTTCGCAGATCACTCTAATACGCTCCGAGAAGTGAACCTATGAGACGCAACAAACCAAGAAAGAGACTCGTTCGCATATCACCGACTAGTCCGTTCTCCAGGAAGAATCCCGCGAGCGGGGCCAGGATTTCATTCGTTTCGTTAGTTTTCTCGCTACTCTTTTGCCTCGCCACCTTCAATCTCGGCGCGACCGCATGGGCCCAATCTCGGGTCCTCAGGCATGGAAAGCATGACACGCCTGGCCAGCCAGTTAGGCCGGGTGAATCCGTCCATGTAGATGTGAATCTGGCGATCGTCAACGTCACAGTCACTGACCCGCATAACCGCCCCATCACAGGCCTCGAGCCCGATAACTTTCGCATCTTCGAAGACAACATCGAGCAAGAGGTCGTGAACTTTTCGTCCGAAGACGTCCCTGTGTCGGTCGGCATCATCTTCGACCTCAGCGGCAGCATGGCCAACAAGCTCAACTGCGCTAAAGAAGCCGCCGCTCAATTTTTCAAAACGGCTAATTCACAAGATGAAGGTTTTCTCATCGGGTTCGGCACGCATGCCGAACTATTCAGTCCATTCACCAACAACATTGAAGAGCTACAAAATCGTCTCGTTCTGGCCCCCGCAGGCGGGTCTACCGCCCTGCTCGATGGCATCTATCTGGGAATCAGTGAGATGAGGAGCGCACGCAATGCCAAGCACGCAGTGCTGATCATATCCGACGGCGGGGAAAATCACAGCCGGTATAGCGAGGACGATCTCAAACGGTTGCTGCGGGAGGCTGATACCCAAGTCTATGCTATCGGCATCTTTGAACCGTCGGCGTATCACCGCCGAACTTTGACGGAACTCAATGGACCCTTGCTGCTCGCTGAGTTGACGGAACTGACTGGCGGCCGCGCCTTCACCGTGCGGAATCCGAATGAGCTGTCACAAATTGCCACGAAGATCGGCACGGAGTTACACACCCAATACATTTTAGGATACCACCCGAGTAACAAGACGCGTGACGCGCGCTGGCGCAAGATCACGATCAAGTTGCGCTCGCCCAATGGCCTTTCGCACCTCAGCGTACACGCAAAGAGAGGTTACTACGCGCCTGTTTTATAAGCCGGCCCAACAGTGAAAATGGCGCCAAACAGTTTCTAAAATAGGTTCCAGAGGAACTGGTTGTAGACTTCGTGGTGGTACTGCACCTCGGGCGCTTTGACGAAGGTGCCCAAGTGACGCGGACAGCGGTCCGCCGAAGCCTGTTTGAGATCGGCGTAGCGAGCCTTCACGTCGGGTCCGAGAAGTGTCGTGGTCCATTCGGCGTTGCGAAAGTGGTCGAGCGCCGTATAAATGTTGTCCGGTAAATAGCGCTCCGCCTGGCGCAAGTTCTTGATCTTTGCGGTTTCCCCGTCTATTCCAGCCTTGAAAATCGAATACATGACGAGGTATGGATTGGCATCCGGTGCCACGGAGCGAACTTCGACGCGCATGCTCTTTTCGTTGCCGATGGGGATACGGATCATCGAGCCGCGATCGACTGGCGAGGCCTTGATCTGGTTAGGCGCCTCAAAGTGCGGATCGAGACGGCGATAGGCGTTCACGCTGGCATTGAGCAGAAGGCAAATGTCATTTCCGTGAGTAAGGATGCGGTCGAGGAAAGCCCACCCAAATTTGCTGAGCTTCTCTTCACCCTTGGGGTCCCAGAACAAGTTGTTGCCATTCTCGCTGATGGAAACGTTTGTGTGCATGCCGTTCCCGTTGACGCCCACGACCGGCTTGGGCAGGAAGCAGGCGGTCAGCCCCATCTTGGTGGCCACCTGGCGACAGATCAGTTTATAGAGCTGGATCTGATCGGCGGCCGCGACGACCTCGCCGTACCCATAATTGATTTCAAACTGTGACGGTGCGACTTCCGGATGATCCTTCTCGTTCTGGAAGCCCATCGCCCGCTGCACTTCCGCGGTCGTATCGATGAAGGTGCGCAGCGGATCGCCGGGGAGGGAATGGTAGTAACCTCCGGTGTTCACGTAGCTAAATTTGTTCGTTTCAAAATAACGACGCTCGGCGTCCGACCCCTGAAACAAGAACCCTTCAATCTCGTTCGCGGCATTCAGGGTGTGTCCTTTTTTCTTGTATAAGTCGCCCGCGAAGCCTTTCAAAAGGCCGCGAATGTCGGCTCCGTAGGGCGTGCCGTCCTTGTCGACCACATCGCCAAAAACAAGAATTTTGCCGGTGCCAAAGACATCCGCGGGCGCCCAGTAGAAAGCGTCCCAGCAAATACCGAGACGCAGGTCGCTCTCGCGCTGCGCCGTAAAGCCGCGGATAGAAGAGCCGTCAAAGGTAAGGTTATCCCAGCTTTTGATGAGGAACTTCTTATCGTAGTCCAGCATGTGCAAGCGGCCCTCAAGGTCGCTGAACAGGACCGTGACAGCCTTGATGCGCTTTTCATCGGCGAGATACTTCAGGCGCACTTCCCGTATCTTGTCAATCGGTACGCGATTCTTGCGCTGCTCCTTAGACTCCAGATTCAACTGTTCCAATTCGTCATAAGAGAGTTCAAGAAAATTACGCAATTCGTTGGCCATGAATCTCCTTAAATAAGGTCTGACTAAGCGTAGGGCCCGAATTCGAGCAATAATGGCTGTGCATCAGTGCAGGTAACGTTATCGCGCCGATTTGGAAAGCGCCAAATCGAAGAATTGCGCGAGCCAATCGAAAAAACGAATACTAAATCAGGCCTTTTGACTTCTCGATTGCCACGAGGGACGACCACGCCGGGAAGTGCAGACAGGCCGTGGGAAAACTCTCCGGCCTGTCTACAACCCGTTTACGTCAACAGTCTTGCGGCATTGTTTGGCGTCCTAGACGTCACAATGACCCGGTTGTCTTTTCGAAGGCAAACGTGGATGGCGCTGTTTTGGTTACCATGCTTGGCTCTTTTTGCATCTGCTCGGCGAGTCCAGCGGGAGCAGCGAGCGCAGAAATGACATACTCGGGATACGCTGAAATGCCGTGCTCGTGTAAGTCCAACCCATAGAGTTCGCCCTCTTTTGACACACGCAGGGTCCCGGTTGCGTTGACGAGGTACATCACCACCATCGCAACTGCAAATGTGGCGAATGTGGTGACTGCGCTGCCGATGGCTTGGGCCGCGAGGACTTGGGTTCCTCCGCCATAGAAGAGCCCCTTTAATGGCGCCGAGTTGTCGGCTGTGATCGGACCGGTAGCCCCATACTTGCCGCACGCAAATAGGCCGAGCGAAAGCGTTCCCCAGATTCCACAGAAACCGTGAACGGGAACGGCGCCGATCGGATCGTCGATGCGCAACCATTCGAGCAATTCAACTCCGGCAACCACCAGCCCACCCGCAATGCCGCCGAGCAGGATCGCACCGGTAGGACTGACCCAGTAGCAAGGGCAGGTGATGGCAACCAACCCCGCCAAGAACCCATTCGTTGTAAAGCCCGCGTCCCATTTCTTGCTCATGAAGTAGGCGTAAGCCATGGCCGTCAAGCCAGCCGCGCACGCAGCGAGAGTGGTGTTGGCGGCGACCCGGCCGATCCCTTCGAAGTCCATTGCAGAGAGGGTGCTGCCGGGATTGAAACCATACCAGCCAAACCACAGGATGAGACCGCCGCTGACAGCGATGGTCAAATCGTGCGGCAGCATGGGAGCGCCGCCGTCACGCTTGAATTTGCGGCCCAAGCGCGGGCCAAGAACAATGGCACCGGCGAGGGCAATGAAGCCGCCAATCGTGTGTACGACCGTGGAGCCGGCAAAGTCATGAAAGCCCATCCCTAACGACGGCAAAAAATGCCCGTCGGTGCCCATTGTGGCCAGCCAGCCGTCTGGGCCCCAGGTCCAGTGGCCGATGATCGGATAGATGAAACCGGAAACGGCGAAGCTGTAGAGGAGGTCGCCGACAAATCCGGTACGGCCAATCATTGCCCCAGAAGTAATAGTCGAGCAGGTGTCAGCAAAAGCAAACTGGAAGATCCACACGGCCAGGAACGCGACTCCTGTCGTTTCATACGTCGCCGGCGCGCCCTGCAGGAAGAACCAATGATATCCGATGAAGCCGTTACCGTGGCTGAACATAAATGCGAATCCGATTGCATAGAAGAGAATGCCGCAAAGGCATGTGTCTACAACGCATTCCATAAGCACGTTCACGGTTTCGCGGGAGCGACAGAAACCAGCCTCCAGCATCGTGAAGCCAACTTGCATGCCAAAAACTAGAAACGCGGCCACCAGCGTCCAGGCGGTGTTGACGGGATTGATTACATCAGCGGCTTTTACCTCTGCATCGGCGGCATAGACGCGGCCGAAGAAGAAGTACGACATCGCAGCCATCACGATTAGAGTCAACCCGACGCCCGCTAATTTGCCAGCGAACAGCAATTTTGCGTAGCGGCGCCATTCCGGAGTCCGCAGTCGCAGAGCAAGCCGCGAAAACTTCTCCGAAAGCGACAGCTTTTTCCCAAATTGCGGGATTGCACTCATTTCATTTCCTCCTTCAAATTTACTCAGAAATTTGCTCAACATTCTCGTCCTGCTGGATGAGTTACCGCTTGGGCCCGAAGTACGCCAAAACGCCAAGTGTCACCGTGTTCTGACTCTTTTTCGATGCGAGCACGCCGCCGTAGTCGAAGAACGGCTGGTTCGTCCAGTCGCGGCGGTACTCCAGCCGCGCGAGGAGTCCCTCCACCATCTTGTACTCGCCCGTAAACGTACACTCCTTCAGGTCTTGGGCGACTCCCGTGGCAAATCCATCTTTGTCTTTGAACCACTCGACGCGGGGAGTGAAAGACCAGTGAGAGTTAGCTTGCAGGTGAAGCGCACCGGCTACGCCGTACCATTTGCTCAGTGCAGGAACGCCGGGTGCAGCAACCCCAGATACGAGAGAGAAATTCGCGTTTTGGCCATAATCGAAATTGACGTAGCCGTTGAATTTAGTCGAAGGGGTAAACAACACAGTGGTGTCGTACAAGTGTCTCCACCCCTTACTTGTGTCGTTGTTTTCGGGCCCGGCATAGTAGTTGTTGCTCCAGGCGAACTTCTTGGTTGTGATCGTTCCGGTCAGACCGATCGTCTTGCCGGAGTTGTTGTCCCCAATGTTGTTCCAGCCATTTACGATCTGCACTCCACCGGTGAAATACTTGCCGATGGGGATAGAAGTTCGCACCCCGAAGTGGTAATAAGGAATTGCGAGAGCGAAGAGCAGGGACCGAGAATAGTTCCAGTTTCCGTTGGTTTCAATTACCTCCGCACCGGCGCTGGTAACAAACTTCCCAAAATCTACCTCCAGCCCCTTGGCCTTCGGCGGCTTAACGCTCAAATAGGCTTGCTCCAAGAAGCGAAATGTATCCGAAGCTCTTTCGCTGGGTTGACGATTAAAAATCTCGAACGCGCGTCCGAAACCAAGGTCGACCTGAAAGCCGACGGGGTCTGGAGTATGGGCGAGGCTCAGCTTCGCCATGTTCAGGCTGAACTGGTTGGTTTTGTCGTTGAAGTTATAGAGCTGATTGACCTGCGATGCCGCGTGGTTGGAGTTGTAGCTGTAATACCCGTCGACCAGGCCGCTGAAATCAATGGGACCCACTGACCAGGTCGGCGGTGCAGGAGCGGAAGGTTCTTGCGCTGGCGAAGTGGAGTTTGCCGCCGTTCCGCCCGAGGCATTGGGATCTGCGGCAGAAGGCGTTTGCGCCAGAGCGGGAAGCATCAACACAGAGCTCATTAAGAAAGCTGCAAAACACTTTGAGAACACTGTCATTCCAATTTCTCCTTCTCGAGTGGCTTTGGGGAGAACGACGCTGCCGTCGCTTTGGCGGCAGACTGTACGTGCTGCTTTTTCGGAACGCCAACGGAAAATAACAATCCACTGAATTCAAATTCCAAGTGGTCGGTAAAATTGTGATTCATTAAATGCAAAATCTGCGGTTGGCGAACGTGCGCGCACTCGTGCATGATGCGCGCACGCGCCAGGCAGTCGGACTGCAGCGATAACCTCGGAAGAACACAACAAGTAACTAATGGAAGGGAGAGTTAATGAAGAAAATCGAAGCGATCATCCAGCCGTCGCGGTTTGATTCGGTGAAAGACGCCCTGCTCGAAATCGGCGTCGAGGGCATGACCGTAACTGAAGTGCGCGGCCATGGCAGGCAGAAAGGTCACACGGAGGTTTACCGCGGACGGGAATACACTTTGGATTTATTGCCAAAGGTCAAGATCGAGATGGTCCTCCCGGACCAGCGCGTCGATTCAGCAGTCGATGCGATTCTAAAAGCAGCGAAAACGGGCAAAATCGGTGATGGCAAGATCTTTTTGTCGACCGTGGGCGACGCGATCCGAATTCGCAATGATGAACACGGAGAAAGCGTGCTTTAGACAACGTGACAACTGCAGCGAGACCCGGACTTGATCCAAAACCGACTGAGTTAAGGAGCCTTGAGGACTCGTCTCAAGTGCGTGCCAATTCCAGGACGGAATGTGAAGCAGAAAGGCACAAGATACAACAGGCGTTTCTCGACGGCACGAGTGTACACGCAACGCTGCAGGCATTGTGTGAAATGGCCGAGCGAAACATTCAAGAGAGCCTGCAGGCCTCATCTCGCGCTCACAACCTAGAACCGGAAGGCCTCGCTGTTCTCGCGATTGGCGGGTTTGGGCGCCGAATACTTTTTCCCTATTCCGACCTCGATATTCTCCTCCTGTTCGAAAATGGTCGAGCGGAGCAGAAGCTGGAGGCTGTTCTCGCAGAATTGACGAGAACGCTCTGGGACCGAGGATTTCGTGTCAGCTCAGCCGCACGCACGCTGGATGAGAGCAAGCAAGTGGAACGAGAGAATGTGGAATTTCACCTCTCGATGATGGATCGGCGTTTCCTGGCGGGTGATCAAACGGTTTATCAAAAGCTCGAACAAAAGGTTCTGCCACGCACTGAGAAAGTGTATCGGTCATTTCTGCATGAGGAATTGACCAAACTTACCAAACGGAGGCTGGCTAAGTACGGCAACACCATTTTTCATCTGGAGCCTAACGTAAAAGACTCACCGGGAGGGCTGCGAGATTTTCACGCGAGCGCGTGGATGCGCCAGGTTGCCGGGAGAGCGAGTGAAATCCGAGGCGCAGATATTGTCGAGCGGGATCTCGCTTTGAATGCCGTGGACTTTATTAGCCAGGTGCGATGTTTCCTTCACTATCAGAACGGAAGAAACGACAACACCTTGACCTACGAGCTGCAGACCATTGCTGCCGAGGAATCTTTGGGAGCTAAGGACGGCCTCAAACGAAACGCAGCAGAGTGGATGCGAATATACTACAGACATGCGCGGACTCTGCACCACCAACTCCAACGTTCCTTGAGCTTGCAATCGATCACAGCGCATAGTTTGTGGCAGAAGTTACTCCTCGCGGGGCGGCCTCCAAAGATCGAACTTAGCCCGGGTAAACCATACGCCATCCGAAATGGTCAGTTTGAGATCCTCGACTCAACCGCGTTCTCCGATCGAGCCGCGGTCCTGGCTCTTTTGACTGAAGCCGCCCAGACCGGGTTGGAGATGTGTCGGCATGCCGAACGTAAAATGGCCTACATTTTTTTTCATTCCGAACTGCCGGCCAAGAATCAGGAAATCTCCTGGAAGCAGCTCCAGCAGATCTTCGGCTCGGATTATCCAGGCGTGGCGTTGCGGCCGATGCAACGATTGGGGCTACTTACGGAAGTGCTGCCCGAGTTTGCATTGATCGATTCACTGGTCATTCGTGACTTCTACCACAGGTACACGGTTGACGAGCACTCTTTGCGAACCATCGAGCACTTGCAGGCGCTGGCGGAACCTAGCGACGCGCGCGATATGCCATTCTCCACTCTGTGGAAGTCCGCGGAAAGACGCGACCTACTTGTGTTATCGCTTCTACTGCACGACGTGGGTAAGGGAATGCCTGTGGAGAATCACGTTTCCGGCAGCTTAAGCGCTCTGAAAACAGCAGCACAGCGATTGCAGCTCTCACCCGAGGATGAAGCCGAAGTGCGTTTCCTCATCGAGCAACACTTGGAAATGTCTGCCACGATGCAGCGCCGGGATGTATTCGATCCTGTAGCGGTTCGTTCCTTTGCGGCTGTCGTGGAGACTCGCGAGCGCCTCCAGCGCCTTTGCCTCCTTACCTATGCTGATATTCACGCTGTGAATCCCGAAGCCCTTACTCCATGGAGGGCCGAGATGCTCTTGCAGCTTTATCTTGCGACGTCGAATCTTCTGACGCATTCCCTCGATTCCAACCGGTTGCATGCCCCTGCCGAAGAACCTCTTTTGGAGCAACTGCGTGCATTAACCGGATGCGAAGAGTCAGGCAAGATCGAGCGTTTTCTCGAGGGTTTCCCCAGGCGATATCTAGGCGTGCATTCAGCAGCGGAGATTGCGAATCATTTTGGTTTATGTCAACGCCTGAGCATAGAGCCAGTGCAAATAGAGCTCATGTCAGCACCCCACGCGCTTAGTCTTACGCTGCTGACCGCGGACCGACCGGGTTTGTTCGCCACAATCGCCGGCGTCTTGACTAGCTGGGGAATGAACATCGTCAAAGCCGAAGCCTTTGCGAATACCGCCGGCATAGTCCTCGACTCCTTTCACTTCAGCGATTCCTCTCGCACCTTCGAGCTAAACCCAAGTGAAACAGATCGATTTCGGCGCAATATTATCGAAGTTCTGCAGGGCACAACTTCTCTTGCATCGCCTCCGCGCACACCGGAGGCCGCCTCCACAACGAAAATTCCAAAGGTCAATGTGGAAACGGCAATCAAATTCGACGATACCTCGTCGGAACAGTGCACCCTGTTGGAGATTGTGACCCAAGACAAAAGAGGATTGTTGTATCTGCTAGCTTCGACAATGGCGCGCCTCGATTGCAACATCGAGGTTGCCTTGATCGATACCGAAGGACAGAAGGCAATTGATGTGTTCTATATGACGAAAAAGGGCCAAAAGCTTTCCGAAGTCGATCAGGCAATGCTTTTGGACGCACTGCAAAAGGCACTCATTTAGACCCGGGCCAAAACTTGTGTCCGACGTCGTCCCCGCCGTTCTTTTCCAACAGTTCCGTCATCGGACGCCGCACAGTTCGCGGCCGCGCATTGTTGTATTGTGACGCTTGCGGAAGCGCCGACGAGCTACTTTGCACCTGGCGGACATCTAAGACCAGAGAGCTGCCCTCGCTGGAACAGTGGGAAGCCCGCCGTCTCCAATTCAAACTCAACCACTTCGTTCTTCCCCTTGTATTGGACGATCTGCCCGCCAAGGCCCTGTACCGGCCATTCGAGATGGAAGCCACTCGGCGTGCGCGTCCAGTTGAATTGGTAGAAAAACCTGAAGACCCCCCAAGTGCCAGTGTATTGACCCGGTGTCTTCCCACTCAGTGTAAAAACTGCTCCCGCAGGACTTCCGGACCAAGTGAACATCTGGCTCTTGGGAGCGCCAGGCGCCACGCGCAATTGTGTGCCGTCAATCGAGACGGTTTCCTCGCTTTCTGGCTCCGGTACCTTGGCTTTCAAACTGAGCTGGACTTTTAGTTGCGCAGTGTTGTCGGGGTATAGAGCGTGCTGGATGCTGGCGGCCTGGTTGATGAGGTAGGCGAAGTTGGTTTTGCCGCTTGTCTGTGTGTATTGCGAGCCCTGCAACACGAAAACAGATTTATTTAGTTCAAGGAACCTCGAGAGAGCACCGGTGCCGGGCTGAAAGAAGCCCGTCAGGTCCGTGAGGGTCGCGTCCTGATGGGAATTGGGGTCGAACGGGAACTTGCCGTTTAACGCGCGAAGGCTGCTACAAAATTGAGGGACGCCCATTGGCCCCCCAGGCTGCTCCGTGCGCGACGGGCTGGTCGGCGTCAGCAGCAGACTAATCACCGTCGTGTCGACTTTTCCTACCGGGTCATTTGTTTTGACGATTTGCCGGGCGGCCGTGCCTGCCTGCAGCGACAAGGTGTTGCATTCGGTAAGCTTGGCTTGACGCGGGTCGGGAGTCGCGCCCGGTTGGGGCGGCATCATCAAATATTGATCCAAACAACTCTTCACGGCCAAGAGAGCGTTGGTGTAGGCGTCATTGGATGGCTGCTTGAATTGTTCGCGGCATGATTGCGGCGCCTGTTTTGCGGCCACAACCTCCTGGACAGGCTGGAATGCGGAGGCAATGTCGGGAGAAGCCTCTGCTGTGTTTTGCGAGACTTCGCAGAACAGTGCGAGGAGAGGAGATCTGTTTCCAGAGAGTTTCTCAAGCAGCCTTGATTCATCTTGCGGCCCGCCAAAATGGCGGACGCTGGCCGCACCAAGAAAATCGCGCCACTGTTTTTTGTAGTCGGCTTCGTAGAGAGCGCGAACATCCTGTGGAGAGACATTCTGAAAGGTGCGCGACCCGACGGAGTTGCCGAGCACCCAATCGTCACCACCAGCATAGTTTTCCGGATGAGAAATGGCTTCGGTCATCAGCTTCCAGCCAGGGCCGGTGAAAGCGCCATCAACGATTTTGGAATCGCTTACGGCATCTTTCGCATCCGGATACTTTTGGATGAAGTCAAAACGCGGCAACGCCTGATTAACTTTGACCAGCATTTTTTGATAAACGAGCTGCGGCCCGCTCGCGAAGCTGTTCAAGAACTTGCGAGCCTGTAGAACGACGAAGGAATCCTCCGGAAACGAGAAGGGATTCTCGATTCGCAGCTCATCCGCATAAAAATCGAATTGTGCGCGGGCGAGCGCCCCGCGCTGCTCATCAACGGCGTTCCCGTAGTTCCAGCGATTCATCAAAACGGGCGAAAGAAAAACCTGCGTGCTTTTCTCGGGTCTCGACGTGGTGATCAAATAAGCCCTGAGCGATTCGTAGGGCCGCTGCCAGTCATCGTTGGGGCTCGCGGAAGGAGGCAAAGCTCGGAGCGAATCGGCGAGGCGACCCTGGACGCCGGCGAGCAGCAACTGATGGAAGCGTTTGAAGTACAGCGTGCGGAAATCGTTGTAAAGGTCGTCGCCGCTGTAAAGGCCCCAGCGCAGATGCCAGGGCGCCCCGGAGCGATGATACTGCGTGAGCCTAACGAGTTGCTGGCGCGCAGATTCGAGATGCTGCAAATCCTGGAGCGGGGCCATGGAAGGAGCCTGCGCCCTGATCGGGGCGATCGCTTCCGCGGCGCTCCGGATGTGGCGCTCAAGGGCGCGATTACCGAAAAAGGAAAAAATCATGCCGAGGAGCCAAATCGCAGCGACCACGCCCGCTGTCGCGAGCAGGGTACGCTTCAGGAGATTGGCGCGGGAACTGCTGCCGCTGGCTCCGAGTGCAGCGCGGTCCTGCAGAATGACGTGGCTGAAGATATGGCTAAGGAACAGCCACTGTGTGACTTTCCTGGATTCGGCCGCCTGCACGTTCTGTGTAGCGCCTTGCCAGTCCTGCGTGGATGTTTTCGAGAAATCATCGGTGCGCATGATGGAAGTCGCATTCGAAGAGAAACCGCGAGCGGGCGTGATAGACGTCTTCGAGGCAATCACCGTGCCGCCGAGAGGGGCGGCAGCTTCCACAAGGCGAATGCCAGTGAAATAGAAACCACGGAGAAAAGGACTGGAGCGCAGTTGGCTCGGGCGACAGAGGTCCACCAGAAACTGCGTGGCAATGGTGATGCGTTTTTGGAGCTCACGCGGAAATTCATAGATGCCGGAGAGCTTTTCCGGATTGCGCTCTCGATAAAGCAGGCCGGGGCGGCAATCCGCGAGGGAATAGAACATGGAATTGAAGGCGGAGGTGAGCCGCTTGGTCTCCTGCTCGGCAAAAACTCCCGTAGCGGAGGCCGGGAGAGGCGGAAGCGTAGTACCGAGAACCTGCGTGGTTTCGCTGTCGCTCAGGTTCCGAAAGAAATTCTCAAAGTACGGCAGGCGGTCGGCGTGCGTGAAGAGGACATAGATAGGAAAGCTGATGCCCAGCGTTTGAGAAATTTGCTCGAGCCGTGCGCGAATGGCGCGTGAGTGCGCAGTGATTTCCTCCGGGCCGGCGGCTTTGGCGAGCTTTTCACTGTCGTAGCAGACCACCGCGGCGCGCGGCGCGGCCGGCTTGCTGCTGAAAATCGATGTGAACTTATTAGGGGACAAGCGATGCAACAAGCGCGTCCAAAGGCTCGGGTCGCTCAGAGTCTTTCCGGCCATTTCGACGAAAACGGCTTTGCGCGCAAACCAGAGGTTCGCCAAACGGGTTGGCGCAATATTGCCCTCCTGGTAGACCTGGCCGGAAAGCAATTCGGGTTCGAGACCTGATTGTGTGGCGACGCAGGTCTTGCCGGCGGCGGAATCTCCGACGAGAAAAATGACCGGCAAAGAGGAGAGCCGCGTTCCTCTCGGAAGCTGAGTGGAGGAGGCCACGCGAGCTTCCGCTTCCCGCAAAATCGAAAGAATGTCTTCCGCGGCACCCCCCGCGGACGCGGAATCCACGTTTGAGGAGGAGCCGCCGGGCGGCTTCGCCTTTTGGCGATTACGCAGCCACCATACCAGCGCTCCCACGGCAAGGGCGAGAAAAGCAAAAACGCAGATGCGAAAGACCCACAGATTGGCGCCCTGCAGGTTCAACAAGATACCGCTGAACCACGCGATCATGGCGGCAAAGACCATGCCGATGCCGCCGGCAAAATGTTGCCAGGAAAGTTGCATCAGTTCCCTACCATTCCAAGAACGCCGCGAGTGCGTGCACGCTGGAAGCGTAGCTACTGAGGAGAACCCGGAAGAGAAGGAAAACCACGACGGCGAAGAGGGCACACGCGAGAGCGCCGATCATCAGGCGGCGAATCCACGGATCGGCATCCGCCAATCTGACCATGCCTTCTGGAACGGCCCAAGCCGGAGACAGGCCGGCGAGCGCTCCGCGGACGCAGCGGATTTTTTCGGCGATGGCGTCAAGGACCGGGCGAACAGAATCCTGATCGCTGAGACCGTACTTGCCTTTGTAGCCGAGGAGGATACACAGCGAGTAAACCTCCAGCAGATCAGCGACGCCGTGGGAGTCGGAGCGCGTCAACAGCCGGTCGATATTCTCAAAGAAGACCTCTCCGGCTCGGTGGTGCCCGAACATCTCTTCCTGCAGCGGCATGCGTGGCCAATCGGAAAAGGCCGGATTGGAAGAGTTCAGTACGGACTCGTCAAGGAAAGCGACAATCGCGAAAGTCGCGAGACGCACGTCCTCGGGTGGGTACAGTTTGCTAATGCCTTCTTTTTCCGCGCTACGCAGCGCGGTTTGCATTTGCGCGCGGAAGGCCTGCGCGTCGTTGATGGGTTGACGGTTAGCGCGAAGCCGAACGATCACCGTCAGCAGATTTTGATAAACGATGGCGAGATTGTCGCGACGCCGGTGGGTCGGCTGTTCCGGAGTCTTAATGCTGGTCGCGCCAAACATTGTCGCACCCATCAGAGTTCCCTCAAGAGTCCAGAATGACGAGCAATTCGATTTCGGGGTTTGGAAGCTCCCCCGGAACATAGACACCGACGCCGCGCGTCTGCACAATCTGTTCCCACGCGGAACCCGTGCGGCTAATTCCAAAATATTGACTCTCGACTTTCGGGGCGACCGCGGAAGGCGGCACTGGCAAGTGGGAGAGCGCCAGACCGGGCAACGCCGCTTTCACGACCTCCGGAAGGAGTTGGCTGGAACAGATTTTGACCAGACGCTGGGTGCGCGATATCAGCTCAAGTTCGCCGATTTCGGACCGTACCGCGAAGATCCACCGGGAGCGGTCGAGGCAACGCTGGTCCGTAATCTCGCCTTGGTAGAAGTAGCGGCCGGTCTGTTTGAGCGGCACGGAAATACAATTCGAGGGGACCACCAGTTCCAGATGAGCGCGGATATGTTCATCCAGACTCTGGAAGCATGGGCCGAGGTTCAGATGGTCATAGCTCGGCAGCGTCTGAGGATGCGAGTCCAGCCCGAACGTGCACAAGCCTCCGGCAAGACGCGCCATTTCGAGATAAAGCTGCTCTGGATGACCGCGCTCGGACAAACAAAGATGGCGGAGGACGGCGAGGCTGGTATTGATGGTGTGCACGAACCAGAAGCTCGCGATCTCTTGGGAAGAGAACCCCGCCATGCCGCGAGAACCACCGCGGGCGCGCGAAAGCGCCGCGCTTTTTTCGTCCAGGATTCCAATAAGCCGCCTGGAGATCATCATCAACCGCTCACTGGCGCTGATCTGCAAGCAGGGGGGAATAAATCTCGGGTCGTAGAGAAGATGTCCGGTACCATCTCGGATAATGCGTCCGATCGGAAGGCACACCATGCCGGAGCGGTCTTCAAAGTCGAGGAGAAATCCCAAGTTCTTGCGTGCTAGTTGAATGGTGCGGTCATCTCGTCCGGTATTGTCGTCATGTAAGCTGCGAACTTCCGCAGCAAATCGGAGGTGATCCTGCTCCGCCTCGGATTCGAGAGCGCAATTTGGTCCATCGACGCGGCGGGAAGGGACTGCGAGATATACGGTGGTGGACTCGAGCGTTGGAGGAAAGAGATCAGCGATGTAGCGTGAGGGTGGCAGCGGGTCCGAATCCGGCATGTGGAAGGCGAGACCGTCCGAAAAGATTCCTCGTGCATGAACCAGCGCCACGTTGCCGTTGCGCAGTGCGTCCGCGTCGAGTTCGAAGCCGACGAGGCCATAGGGCTCAAACCACAAATTGGCGGTGGAAAATTGAATCAGGTCTTCGAAAGATTGAGTTTGTGCTTGGAAATGGTGCGGCGCAAGATACATCCCCTCGAACCAGACCACCTTGGAGAGATGTTTCATGGACGAAGAAACCGAACGCAGCCATACATTCTTTTGCTTACGCTTCGCCTTCCGTCTGCTTTGCCGGATCGGACAGCGGAAATAGCAGCCTCGTTCCTCCTCGAGGCGGCCAAAATCGCGATAGCAAGAGCGTCGGAAACCCGAATGTGGCATAACTATGGCGTTTGCTCTGGGGGTTGTCAAGCGAGTTGCCTTCCATCCCGGTGATGTAACGGCTGTGATGGCAGGCTAGCGAAAGAAACCTAACACGATGAATCTGCTGGAGATCGGCACAACTTCGCAATTCACGGCCCTGCGCTCCTTTCTGAACGAAAGTGGCTACACAGAAGGCCACATTTGCGAAAAACTTGGCCTGCCTACGGTGGAAGCTCTGGACATCGTGGCGTTATCAGAGAATCTTGCCCATCGCGTGGCTTCCGCCAATCCGGTCGATGTGATTATTCGGCTCTTTCTTCTGGGTGAGTTCGTATCAATCGCTGAAGCAGAGAGCCGATTTCCAGGCCCGGCATGGGCGGCCATGAATGCATTGGGGCTCATCGAGGAGGATTCGGCGGACAGAAAAAGATGCTTCGGTGCGGTGGCGCTCTATCCAGTGGGAGATCTGTTCATCGTGTCCGACAGATGGTCCAACCCGGACCGCACGCCCAAGCAGTCATTTCCCGACATCGTGTATCCGGCGTTGACCAGGAGTACGCGCGAATTTCTGCATTTTCTCCCCAGCGACCCTTGCGGGGAATTCCTCGAGCTCTGCGCCGGAAGCGGCATTGCCGCTCTTGCTGCAGCGCGGACCGCGCGAAAAGCGTGGGCCAGCGACATCACCCAGCGCTCGGCAAATTTTGCCGCCTTCAACGCGGCGCTGAATGGCATCAAGAATGTGAGCATTGTTAACGGAGATTTGTTTTCGCCGGTTGAGGCGCACACTTTCGAACGGATTGCCGCACATCCTCCGTACATGCCGGTGCTGTGTCCCGCGGAGATTTATTACGATGGCGGGGAGGATGGCGAGCAGCTCACGCGAAGAATACTGGAAGGCTTGGAGCAGCACCTGGCTCCAGGAGGGCGGCTCTACTGCCGAACACTGGGAACCGACCGAGAAGGCGCGCCTTTCGAGCAGAGACTGCGCGTCTGGCTTGGGACGGCCGAAGGCGAATTTGACATTGCGTTGTTTATCTCAAAAAACCTGGATCCCGCGCGTTTCGCGATGGACTCGGCGGTCCGGAGGTCAAGCGGACAAGCGGAAGTGAATCAGTGGAAAGCTTTATTCGAAAGGCTGAGCGTGAAAGAGATTCTGACGGGCACGGTCGTCGTGCAGCGAAGGGAGAGCAAACGGCCGGTGTTTACGATCCGACGGTCCCTGGCGCGAGAAGCCGATTCCGCGGCGATCGAGAAAGTGCTTCGATGGGAGACCGAGAGGTTGACTGAGCGTTCGCTCGAAAACGTCTTCGCCGCAAGGCCTGCGGCTTCGTCGAAGGTTCAGCTCATTGTCCGTCATCGAATCCAGGAAGGGGATTTCGCGCCTGAGGATTTCACGCTGAGTTGCGATTATCCCTTCCTTATGGATTGTAAAGTGCAACCCTGGATGGGTTACTTGCTTGCGCGATGCGACGGTTTGCGAAGCATCCAGCAACTTTACGCAGAGTGCCGGGAGGCGGGTTGGATTCATCCGGAGACACCACCGCGGGAATTCCTTGATCTGATCGGCTCGCTGGTCAGCGGCGGATTCCTAAACGTCGAAGAGATCACAAGGCCTGCGGCAAAAGAATAATCAGCTCCAATTGGGGAGCGGGAATATCTCCTGGCACATAAGCAGCCAGGCTTCGCGCGCGTCCCACGGCATCCCAGGCGGACCCGGACTGATTCAAGCTGAAGTATTCGTAGCTCAGTTTCACGGGGATCGAAGCCGGTGGTTTGGCCATATGGGTCAGCGGAACGCCAGGCAATGCCCGCCGCACTAGTTGTTCTACTTGCGTGGCCGAGGAAATCTTGACGAGTTGGGGAACCTTCTTGGCCAAGTCAGCTTGATTCAACGAGGAATTCACGGCGAGGTACATCTTGGTGCCGACCAAATACTTATCTTCCTCAATGGCCGTGGCGTAGATCGATGGCTGGACTGGTTTGAGTGGAAGAGAAACGAAATTGCTGGGCACCACCGTTTCGAGAAGTTCGCGCACCTTGTCGTCGAGGTCTGAAAAGCACGCGCCAAGCCCGTCGTGGTCGTAGGCCGGCAGGTCGCGCGGCTGAATTTTCAGGGAAAATGTGGAAAGCGCGCCACCAAGCGCGGCGACGACGCGGTAGAGCTTTTCGGGATGGGCTCTGCCTGTTTCATAGAAATGGCGCAAAACGGGAAGGTGGCTGTTCACGGTGTAAAGCAGCCAGAAACCTGCGATGTCCGCCGCGGTGAAATCGGCAAGCCCGGAGCTGCGTTGGCTTCGGCCGCCGGCCAGAATGCTGCTCTTCGCGGAAAGGATCTCCACCAGGCGCCGGGTGATGCCAACAAGGAATTCGCTGGCGGAAATATCCAGAAGCGGCGGGATAAACTCAGGATCTTGCTGGAGGCTGCCGGCAGCCGAGCGCTTGATGCGTGCCACGCGCAAGGAAGTGCAGCCCTCCCTTGACTCGCCTTCCATCAAAAACCGGAAATTCTTTCGGGCAAGTTGTACGGGCTTTTCCGATGCGCCCGTATTTTCATCGCGCAGATTTACCACTTCGGACAGATAACGCGTGTCCGCGTTGCTCTGCGCGATGGAAACATTCAAGCCGCGCTCTCGATGGTGTGGAATCGCGAGATAAACATCCACGGTGGACTGGTCGGCTTCAAAGAAGCTTTCCAGAGGTTTGGGAGCGGGGGCTGGATCGGATTCCGGAATGTCAAAAGGAAGGCCGTCCGGGAGGATGCCGACAGCCCGCGTCAAGGCGAAATTGCCTCCGGCAAGCGCCTCGCGGTTTAGCTGCAGTTCTTGAAATCCCCAAGGACAGAAATTGAGCGCCTCCAAGCGGAATTGCAGCACACTTTCCAGAAAGCGGTCGCGCGTCTGCAGATGCTGCGGAGTGAGAAAAGTTCCCTTAGACCAGACGACCGGCTGCAATTGGCGCATAGCTTAGCGGTACGCTAGCAGGAGTTCCGACGAGAAGTCAAAGAAGATTGAGGTCAGTTGCGAATTGTCTTGCTAGCCTCAGTTCAAGATTGAAAACAAGCGCAGGTCAGCGGCACACCCTTCCCGCTAGTTCGCTCGTTTGGTAGACCCACCAAAATTGAGCTGCGGGGCTGAAACCGTCCCAGTAAATGAACTTCATGGAGCCAACCTTTTTTCGACTCGCTGGGTCTGCCACAAAAAAAAGTGGGCGTTTAGATTCCGGGAAACCCTCGACTCCGCTCAAGACCATGAAGTGGTGCGGATAGGAAATATTCGGCTCACCTTGCAAGAGTTTGCTGTCGGTATAGCCTCTGCTCCCATGGCTGGAGAAGAGGATCAATTTCCCTTCTCGAAGGAGGGAGGCGGCCGCCTGGAGGGAAACCTTGCTACCGGTAAACCCTGGCCAGTTCTGGCCAATGCCCCGAACCATTGCATCACCGTCCGTGCCCGCGCCGGCTAGACGCCCATGTGTCGCGGCGTATCGGGCGGTTTCGGCTGGGGAGATTCCGATACAGGCGTTTCGTGGCCTCGAGCCGTTGTTCATTAGATACTGCAATATGATCGCGAGCGAAGTAGGACCACACCCGCCTTCGCCAATCGTCGAGAACCCAGGCCCATTCCCGTAGGTAAGTTTCCCCCATCGGTCATCGTACTGCTTGTAGTTGTGGAGGACTTCTCGATCCTTCTCCTCTTCTCGAAGAACCCGCAGGAGCCCAGTCGCCAAATCTTGATCAAAAAAGGCAGCCTGCTGCAGTGCTCTCTTGTTTCCAGGCGGGAAGTAGAGAGTCCAAGAATTACCAATCTGCTCGAGTCGATACCCATAGATTTCCAGTTTACCTACTGCTTCTCGAAGATCTTCAGGTAGTGCTTTCGACGTTCCCGCAATAGCCATCGCTTTCCTCCCAATCCTGGAACGCAATCATTTTTGGCAAAAAAGACAGCGCGGAGAATGGAAGTGTGCATCTCCACGGGCAGCTTCCTTTGATGGCAAAACCGCAGTTCGATTACGCGAGGACTTCCGATTCGGGGTATCTTGGCGCAGGATACTCCGAGAAGATGGCGATATCAAAGGATGGTTTACGGCCAACTGAGCAGACGTGTGCCGGTGCATGTGCGAAACGGCAGACTTGGTCGCTTTCTTGAGGAACGCCACGGTCCCAGGACTCTCAGTCCCTTTGGACTACTCCCAAATGCTTGACAGCACCTTTATTACTGTGATATTCCCCACACACACTTCGGGTCGGCACGGAAGTCCCCTCAGGCCCGAAACCCACGAGGCACCCGCCATGGCTAAAGAAAGCGTACATAAGAAGTTGGAGCGCGTCCGCCCTCCGCGAGTTCACGTCACGTACGATGTCGAAGTGGGGGACGCCATCGAAGTGAAAGAGCTCCCGTTTGTAATGGGAGTGATGGCCGACCTCAGCGGCCAGCCGAGGGAGCCGCTGGCCCGGTTGAAAGACCGGCGCTTTGTGGAGATCACCCCGGACAATTTTGACAGCGTGCTCGAAAGCTTCAAGCCGCATCTGTCCTTCGCCGTTGATAACAAACTGAGCGAGGACTCCAACGCCGGGCAGTTGAAAGTCGACTTGGATTTCAAGAGTCTCGACGATTTCGATCCCGCGCAGGTGGCCAAGCAAGTGAAGCCGTTGAAGGAATTGCTAGATCTGCGAACCAAGCTTAGTGACCTGCGTGGCGCCTTACAGGGCAACGACAAGCTCGATGAACTGCTGATGGACGCCGCGGGTAACACTGAGAAGCTCGACAAGTTGAAAAAGGAACTAGGCACAGGCAAGGGCCAAGGAGCTTCCGATGAATAAGGGGCAACAAGCAGCGGCCCAACCCGCTGTGGATAAGGTAACCGAGGGCAGCCTGCTCGACAAAATCGTAGAAGAGGGTCGATTCGGGCGTGAAACCGCTTCCCGCGAGCGCGGCAAGGATATGGTGAAGGAGTTCATCGCCCAAGTTGTTGCTGGAGAGATGACCCTTTCGCGCGACGCGGACGCCACTATCAACGCCCGCATCGCGCAGATCGACCACCTGGTTTCCCTTCAGCTCAACGAGATTCTGCATAACGCCACTTTTCAAAAGCTGGAAGCCAGCTGGCGTGGCTTGAAGTATCTCCTCGACCAAAGCGAGACGAGTTCGCAGCTGAAGATCCGTGTTATGAACGTCAGCAAAAAGGAAGTCCTGCGTGATTTGCAGCGCGCCGCCGAATTCGACCAAAGCGCTCTGTTCAAGAAAGTCTATGAAGAGGAATTCGGTGTCTTTGGCGGCGAGCCTTTCGGCGCATTGATCGGAGACTATGAGTTCAGCAGGCATCCCGAAGACATCGAACTTCTCGAAAAAATTTCTCAGGTCGCCGCAGGCGCGCACGCTCCGTTTCTTACGGCCGCGTCCTCGGAACTCCTGAATCTGGAAAACTTCACGCAGTTGGGCGAGCCCCGTGATATGGGAAAGATCTTCGACAGCACGGAGTTCGCAAAGTGGAAGTCTTTCCGCGCGAGCGAAGACTCGCGCTACGTCGGTCTGGCGATGCCGCACATTCTCATGCGATTGCCCTATGGCAAAGACACCAAGCCCGTTGATGAGTTTGGCTACGAAGAAAACGTGGATGGCAGCGATCACTCCAAGTATCTCTGGGGAAACGCCGCGTATGCCTTGGGGGCAAGGCTAACCTCTGCATTCGCCGCTTACGGCTGGTGCGCGGCCATCCGCGGTGTACAGGGCGGCGGCTTGGTAGAAGGCTTGCCCGCCCACACGTTCCACACAGACGAAGGCGATGTGGCGCTTAAGTGTCCCACGGAGATCGCCATTACCGACCGTCGCGAGAAGGAACTTGCGGACCAAGGCTTTATTCCGCTGGTTCATTGCAAAGGCACGGATTACGCAGCTTTCTTCAGCGTGCAATCCGCCAACAAATCAAAGAAATACGACAAGGCCGAAGCCAACGCGAATGCGCGCTTGTCTTCCCAACTCCCCTACATCCTGGCGGTGTCGCGGTTTGCCCACTATCTCAAATCCATCATGCGCGACAAAATCGGCGGCTTTATGTCGCGCATCGAATGCGAGGCTTTCCTCAACAAATGGATCATGCAGTACGTCACCGAAGACGACCAGGCCAGCGCTGCAACCAAAGCGCAATATCCGCTGCGAAACGCAAAGGTTGAGGTCACCGAAATTGCCGGAAAGCCGGGCGCATACAGGGCGATCGCGTTCTTGCGACCGCACTTCCAGCTTGACGAATTGACGGTTTCACTGCGGTTGGTGGCGGACTTGCCGCAAGCCGCGAAGTAAAGGTTTAGGTTCCCGCCCCCTATTGAGTTTCCGATCCGGACCTGCATTCGCATGCAGATTTTGACAGGAATAATCAAAGTGGGCCGCTTCAAAACTACTTCGATAGTTCAATAGGAGGATGGTATGGCCGGCTTTGCAACGGGAATGAGCACACACGCAGACATGTTCTTGAAGGTGGACGGGGTGGAGGGAGAGAGCCTCGACGATGGCCACAAGAAGGAGATTGAACTTCTCAGCTTCTCCTTCGGCGCCACGCAACCGGGCTCGGCCGGGCATGGCGGCGGCTCCGGAATCGGGAAGGTCCAGGTGCACGATTTCCATTTCTCGAAATATTTTGACAAGGCTAGCCCGAAATTATTCGAAGCCTGCGCCACGGGAAAGCACACTCCAAAGGTCACTCTGACTTGCCGGAAGGCCGGAGGTTCGCAGCAGGAATATCTGAAGGTCACACTCTCCGAAGTTATCGTGTCGTCGATTCAGAATTCGGGTTCCGGCGGCGATTCGCTCCCGACCGAAAGCGTAACACTCAACTTCTCGAAGATCGAAATCGAGTACAAGCCTCAGGATGAAAAGGGCGGCCTCGGAGGTGTGGTGAAGGCCGGCTGGGATCTTGCGGCGAATAAGAAAGTCTAGCTGCCGCTGCAACGGTTTAGCGTGAAATATATGCTGGGCGGGTCGCGCCCCCGCTCAGGTGTCGTTGGTTTGCGCCGTGGCTGGACTAGTTCGGTGGTGACCGCGTATGGCCGTTCAACAACTCTTTCAGTCTGGACAGCTAGATGAAGCGGTCAAGGCGCTCACCGCCGAAGTGCGGGATAACCCCACCGACGCCAAGCGCCGAACGTTTCTCTTTGAACTGCTCTGTTTTGCCGGTGAGTATACTCGCGCCGAAAAGCAGCTCGATGTCCTGTCTCAGGGCGGACCTCAGTCAGAAATGGGCGCTCTCTTCTACCGCGGCGCCCTGGCGGCCGAAAAAACCCGCCAGGAGATGTTCGAGAAGCAGGATTATCCCAAACCTGCGAGTGACGCAGCTTCGCTCCACATCAGTGGAACGATCAATGGGAAAGCCTTCCATAACCTAGCCGATTCCGATCCGCGCATTGGCGGCAATCTGGAAGTTTTCGTGGCTGGCAGCTACATGTGGATTCCCTTCTCCCTGCTGTCTTCCATCCACATCGAGCCTCCCAAAAGGCTTCGCAATTTGCTCTGGCTTCCCGCTGCGGTTCGTACATCAGCGGCTTTTCAAGGGCGGGAACTTGGCGAGGTGCTTCTTCCTGTTCTAAATCCCTTTTCTTGGCGCAGCGCGGACCCGGCTATTCGTTTGGGTCGAGCCACAGCTTGGGAACAAGACGGAAGCGAAGAAGCGCTTCCAAAGGGCCAGAAAATGCTTATCGCAGACGATGAAGAATGGCCGCTTCTGGAACTGCGCGACATTGAGTTTGTCATTGCCCAGGCGGCCTCTTAAGCAACGCCCATGCCCCTACCCGAAGGCTTACTGAACCCTTTTACCGGGGAAAATCCCAGTGGTCAAAGCCTGCGCTACGATCCTGTTTACGACAAGATTCGCGAAGCGCGCCGCGCCGACGAAGAGCTCCAGTTATCGGAGGAAGCTTCCAAAAGAGACGTTTGGACGCGCGCGGTAAAAAAAGCCGATTTCGTTCAAGTCACCAAACTCTGTACAGAAGTGCTTGCCAAGAGAGCGAAGGACCTGCAAATCGCTGCGTGGTTGACCGAAGCGCTTTTAGCGCAAGAGAAAATCCCCGGCCTGACGCAAGGCCTCGACCTGATTCGCGGCCTTCTCGAGAACTTCTGGGACACTGTTCATCCGGAAATCGAGGATGGCGACCTGGAGATGCGCGTTGGCCCCGTCGCGTGGGTTGGGTCGCGCCTGGACGTGCAGGTGCACAAAGTTCCGCTCACCAGGAACAAGCTCGATTGGTTTCGATTTCAGGAATCACGCCGCATCGGCTATGAGGCAGACGCCGAAGGCAATGAAGCAAAGATGGCGGCGCGTCAGGCTGCGATCGAAGAGAAAAAATGCACGGCGGAAGAATTCGACGAGGCGGTTAAGAATACCGGGGAGCCCTACTTTAGCCAGCTAACCGCGGAGCTTGGCGCAGCAGTAGATTCAGTCCAGTCATTGGAAGCGCTGTGCGACGCAAAGTTTGGAGGCTCAGCCCCAAATTTTGCAAATTTGAAGAAAGCGCTCGAAGACCTTCAAGATTCCGTCCGGGAGTTCTGGAAGCCCGCCGAGAAGGAGGCCGCGCCAGAAGTGGCCCCAGAAGACTCCCTTGAGAGCGTCTCTGGCCAAGAGACTGGTGCGGCTGCGGCTCCCGCGCGCAAGCGAGTGTCCGCGGCAGAGCAGCCGGCGGATCCGGATGACGCCGTGCGCGGCATGGTCGCTTTGGCCCGCTATTTGCGGCTCGCGAACCCCGCCAGTCCGGTCCCTTACATGGTTCTGCGGGCCTTGCGCTGGGGCGAATTGCGCGCTAACGCCTCTTCGCTGGATTCCGCACTGCTCGATTCCCCGCCGAGTGAAACGCGCCAGCTTCTGAAGAAGCTTGCTTCGGAAAGCCAGTGGACCGAACTGCTTGATGGAGCGGAAACCGCCATGAGCCTGCCCTGCGGACGCGGTTGGCTGGATTTGCAACGCTATAGCGTTCGTGCTTGTGAAGGCATGGGTTACGATTCCGTCGCCGCTGCGATTCGAGCAGAGTTGCGATCGCTCCTTTCCGACTATCCCGACTTGTCATCTGCGTCGCTTTCCGACGACACGCCAGCAGCCAACAATGAGACCCAAGCGTGGATACACGAAAGCATCCTCCCGCCTCCCCCGGCGCCGCCGGAACCGGAGATCGCCGTGGCGCCGCCCGTCGCGGCGAGGGGAAATGGTGCGGCAACACCCGACGTGAACGAGCGTGCCCAGCAAGCCATGCGCGCAGGCCGCATACAAGAGGCCCTAGAACTTCTCTCGGGGGAAATTGCCCAAGAGCGTTCCGGACGCGGTCGTTTTTACCGAAAAGTTCAGCTTGCCGCGCTCTGCCTCTCTGCTAAGCGTGAGGCGATCGCCTATCCGATTCTGGCGGAGCTCGCCGAGGAGATTGAGCGCCGGAAACTCGAGGAGTGGGAAGAGTCCTCTGCGCTCGCCAATTCGCTCACGCTACTGTTCCGTTGTATGGACAAACTTGGTTACGACGAAGCCGCGAAGCAGAAAGTCTATCAAAAGATTTGCCGTCTGGATCCGGTTCAGGTGCTCGCAGCGATGAGGTAGCGATGGCGGAACGCGAAAACAAACGCGAACTTCTCGGACCGGTCACTCTTTCGGTATTGGACCGCCTGCTCGATGACGAGCCCAAGTCGAGAGTCGAAGGACCTCTTACTCACAGCAAGTCGCTGGCCCAATTGAAGGTCGCCATCCGCCGGGACCTCGAGAACCTGCTGAATACCCGCTGCACCATTGAAGCGCTGCCGGAATCGAGCGTGGAAACGCGTCGGTCCGTGTACAACTACGGCGTGCCGGATATAACGGAAATCGGGCAAAATTTTCTATATGAAAAAGACCGTTTGCTCTCGGAGATTGAAAAAGCCGTGCGCGTGTTCGAGCCGAGGCTCGACGGTGTAAAGGTGGCAATCGCGCCGGTTGTGGGCGCCGCACGGGTCTTGCGCTTCGTTATCGAAGGCATGCTGAGAATCGATCCCACCCCTGAGCACGTCGTCTTCGACGCTGCACTGGAGCTCACGAGCGGTGAGTATCAGCTCATGGGAGAACCCAGTGCGGGATGAACTGCTCACTTATTACGAGCGCGAACTGACCTATCTCCGCCAGATGGGAAGTGAATTTGCTGAGAAATACCCCAAAGTGGCGTCACGTCTGCTCTTGGAGCCCAACCGGTGTGAAGATCCTCACGTCGAACGTTTGATTGAAGCCGCGGCATTCCTGGCAGCCCGCGTCCATTTGAAGATTGATGACGAGTTCCCGGAAATCACCGAGTCCCTTCTAACGGTTCTGTATCCCCACTACATCCGCCCCATTCCGTCGATGACTGTTGTGCAGTTTCACTTGGACCCCGAGCAAGGCAAGCTTTCGGGCGGGCTCACCATTCCCCGCGGTTCGATGCTCTATTCGCGAGCCGTGGACGGCCATCCGTGTAAATTCAGGACGTGTTACGACACCACCCTCTGGCCTCTTTCAGTCGGCGACGCGCAATGGCTGACGCCGGATCGCCTCAAGCCCGCCATCAAAGCTGCGGAAGCCGTCGCTGCTCTTCGGGTTGCAGTAAGTTGTCTGCCCGATGCTAAGTTCGCTGAAATGGGCTTGCGCTCGTTGCGCTTCTATTTGAATGGTGAGAGCAACCTTGTCCATGCATTGTATGAGTTGCTCTGCAACAATTGCTCACAAATTCTGATTCGTGATCTGACGCCAAACTCCCGTAAGCCGCCCATCGTGCTGAACGCCAACTCCCTGCGGCCAGTCGGATTCACGGATGATGAAGCGCTGCTGCCTTATCCTCGCCATTCATTCTCGGGCTACCGGCTTTTGCAGGAATACTTCACCTTCCCTGAAAAGTTCTTTTTCCTGGAGCTCGCCGGGTTGGAAGCTTTGGAGAAGGCGGGCTTCGGACCTCAAATCGAGATCATCTGTTTGATTTCCAATTTCGAACGCGCCGAGCGTGGCCAAATGCTCGAGCTGAACGTTTCTCAGAAAACTCTGAACCTCGCGTGTTCGCCGGTTATCAACCTCTTTCCGCTCACCGCTGAGCCCATTCTCCTGGACCAAACCGATTTTGAATATCCTGTCGTGCCCGATGTCCGGCGAAGGCACGCGCTCGAGATTTTTTCGATTGATGATGTGATATCGCCGGACCGGGAAACCCACCAGGTGCTTCAATTTGAGCAGTTTTATCGCTTTCGCCATGCCACGTCCCGCCAAGAGAAACGCCAGCAGGCGTTTTGGTATGCCAGCCGACGGCCCTCGCAACGTAGAAACGACGAAGGTACGGAAGTCTTCCTGTCGTTGATGGACCTCACCGGCCGGCCAATGAAACCCGATGTCGACACGGTCACGGTTCATTGCACCTGTTCGAATCGCGACCTGCCCTACCGCTTGCCGCTCGGCAATGAAGCAGGGGACTTCGAATTGGAAGGACTCGGCGCGGTCAAGCGGATTGTTGCCCTGCGCAAGCCAACCGCGACGGTGCGACCGCCTACGGGCAAGGGCGTCCTCTGGCGTCTTATCTCGCATCTCTCCTTGAACTATTTGTCGCTGGTGGACGAAGGCAAAGATGCTTTGACGGAAATGCTGCGCCTCTACAATTTTAGCGAATCCGCGTTTCACGAAAAACAAATCGCCGGCCTCTTGAATTTGAAAACGCAGCGCCACTTCGCACGCGTTATTTCCGAGAATGGAATTGGCTTTGTGCGCGGCAGGCAGGTCGAAATCGAATTCGATGAGGAGCAATACGTGGGCGGAGGCGTCTACTTGTTCGCCAGCGTCCTTGAGCATTTTCTCGGTCTCTACGCCTCCATCAACAGTTTTAGCCAGTTGACGGCAAAAACTCGGCAGCGAAAGGAGCCGTTACGGCAATGGCCGCCACGAGCGGGCCAGGCAATCCTGCTCTGAAGCAGGCGCTTGAGCCCTCCGAGGTCGAAGCACGGCTGCGAAAGGAACCGTATGCTTTTGGTTTCTTTCAAGCCGTTCGGATGCTCGAGCGGCTCTTTCCGGAGCGCAAACGCGTCGGCGGGTTCGTCCATCCTGCTGAAGAAGTCGTCCATTTCGGCGCGCATTCCTCCTTAGCTTTTCCCGCAAGCGAGATCCAATCGCTGGACGCGAAGGGCGCTGAACCGGCGCGCATGAGCGTCAATTTCATGGGATTGACCGGTCCCCTGGGCGCTCTGCCGCAATGGTATACCGGTCTTGTCGCCGAGCGTTTGCGGGCCAATGACAAAGGCCTGCGGGATTTTCTGGATATTTTCAACCACCGCTTCGTATCGCTCTTTTATCAAGCCTGGGAAAAGTACCGCTTCGCCATAGCCTATGAACGCGGCGAGTTGGACCGCTTCTCTCACATCTTGCTGGACCTCATCGGGATGGGCACCGTCGGTTTGCAGGATCGTCAGGCCGTGCCCGATGAGGCTTTTCTCTTTTTTTCCGGAATGCTGGCACAGCGGCCGCGTTCGGCGAAGGCACTGGAATCGATTGTCGCCGAATATTTCCAGGTGCCTGTCGAAGTGCAGCAACTCCTCGGGGGCTGGTTCCGTTTGGACCCCGCGACCGAGTGCTGCTTAGGTGATCGGGAAAGCGCCTCTGAACAACTTGGACAAGGCGCAGTAACTGGGAACGAGGTCTGGGACCAGCAAGCCCGCGCGCGAATCAAGCTTGGACCCCTCTCGATGTCTCAGTATCTCGAGTTTTTGCCGAATGGCTCTGCCTTCGAGCCTCTTCGGGCACTCACTCGCTTCTTTGCGAACGACGAAATCGATTTCGAGGTCCAACTGGTCCTCCACCGAAGCGAAGTGCCCGCCTGTGAATTGGGCTCCGTGGGCGACGATTCTCCAAAGCTGGGCTGGGTGAGTTGGGTCCGATCTGGCCCCGTCGGGCGGGATCCTGAAGATACGATCCTGAGTCTATGAGTAGAAAGGACGCACCATGGCCTCTAACCTGAAAGGCCTCATCGGCAAATTGAACGATACTTCGCGGAGTGCGCTGGAAGCTGCCGCAGGCTTCTGCTTGTCGCGCACCCACTATGACATCGAGATCGAGCACTTCCTGATGAAGCTGCTGGAAGTCACCGACAGCGACTTGCAACACATTCTTAAGCATTTCGCGGTAAACAAATCTCATTTCTCCAGCGACCTTACTTCCAGCCTCGATAAGCTCAAGACCGGTAACGCCCGCACGCCCGTTTTCAGCCCCTCGCTGGTAAAAATGTTGTCGGAAGCCTGGAATATCGGCTCGCTTGATTTTGGCGCGGCGCAGGTCCGCTCCGGCTTCTGCATTCTGGCCATCGCGTCTTCGCCGGAGCTCATGCGGTTGATGCGCGACGTCACGCGCGAATTCCAGAAAATCAGCGAAGAGACTCTGCGCAAGAACTTTTGGGACATCGTGGCCGGCTCGCCCGAAGATCAGCAGACCGCGCAAGCCGTCGACGTCCCTGGCGCCGCATTGCCAAGCACCGGCGGGCCCGGTGGAGGCAAGACGCAAAATCTCAATCAGTTCACCATCGATCTCACGGCCAACGCCCGGGCCGGCAAAGTCGATCCGGTCCTCGGACGTGACCATGAGATTCGCCAGATCATCGACATCCTCACTCGCCGCCGCCAGAATAATCCCATCCTCACGGGAGAAGCCGGCGTCGGCAAGACTGCCGTCGTGGAAGGCTTCGCGCTCCGCGTGGCCAATGGCGACGTCCCGCCGCCGCTCAAAAACGTGACCATTCGTTCGCTGGATCTTGCTCTCCTCCAGGCCGGCGCAGGAATCAAGGGCGAATTCGAGAATCGTCTGAAAGGGTTGATCGAAGAAGTCAAGTCGTCCCCGACTCCGATTATTCTATTCATCGACGAAGCACATACGATGATTGGCGCAGGCGGTCCAGCCGGCCAGGGCGACGCCGCCAATCTCCTAAAACCCGCACTCGCTCGCGGCGAATTGCGCACCATCGCCGCCACGACTTGGTCGGAGTACAAGAAATACTTTGAGAAGGACGCCGCGCTCGCCCGCCGCTTCCAGGTGGTCAAAGTCGAAGAGCCTGCGGAACAGCAGTGCATGGTCATGCTTCGCGGTATCGTGGGTTCGCTCGAAAAGCACCACAACGTGCGGATTCTTGACGAAGCCGTGCACGCCGCCACGAAGTTTTCTCACCGCTACCTCGCGGGTAGGCAATTGCCCGACAAGGCCGTAAGCGTCCTCGACACTGCGTGCGCCCGCCTTTCCCTCGGACAAAATGCCACCCCGCCGCAAATCGAAGACACCACACGTCAGTTGGACGACCTGGACGTGCAGCAGCGAGTGCTCGAACGCGAGGCGGCCGTCGGCTCCGATCATACCGAGCGACTTGCCGCCATCGCCGGACAGAAGACCCAACTCTCCGCCGCGCTCAAGTCCTTACAAGAGCGTCGCGACAAAGAGGTGAGCCTCGTCGGCAAAATCCGCGAGGTCCGCACGCAGCTTGAAACTGCGGCAGTCCCGCGAGCCGCCGCGGGTGATGGCCGTGCTGCCGCCACACAGCCGGCTCTGGACACTCCCGCGCTTCGCGCGGAGCTTGCCCGCATGAATGTCGAACTCGATGCTCTGCAGGGCGAGAACCCTTTGATGCGCGTTTGCGTCGACACTCAGATCGTCGGCGAAGTCATCTCCGCATGGACTGGCATTCCCGTCGGCAAGATGCAGCAAGACGAAATCAAGACCGTGCTTTCGCTCAAGGATCTCATGGCCTCGCGCGTCATCGGCCAAGACCATGCCCTCGAAGCCATAGCGCAACGCATTTCCACCGCACGTGCCGGCATGGATGACCCCGTCAAACCCGTCGGAGTGTTCATGCTCGTCGGACCCAGCGGAGTCGGCAAGACGGAAACCGCGCTAGCGCTCGCAGATCTTCTTTATGGCGGTGAGCGCAACCTCGTCACCATCAACATGTCCGAGTATCAGGAAGCCCACACCGTTTCCAGCCTCAAGGGCTCGCCCCCAGGCTACGTCGGCTACGGCGAAGGCGGAGTCCTCACCGAAGCTGTTCGTCGCCGCCCCTACTCCGTCGTTCTCCTCGATGAGTGCGAAAAAGCTCATCCCGACGTTCTCGAGCTTTTCTATCAGGTCTTCGACAAAGGCACGATGGAAGACGGCGAAGGCCGCGAGATCGATTTCAAGAACACCATCATCATTCTCACTTCCAACGCTTGCACGGATTTGCTGATGAAGCTCACCGCCGATCCGGAAACCGCTCCCAGCGCCGAAGGGCTCGCGAAGGCGCTTAAGCCTGAGCTCAACAAAATCTTCAAGCCCGCCTTCATGGGGCGCCTCGTCACCGTTCCCTACTTCCCGCTGCGCGACGAAGCCATGAAGATCATCGTTACCCTCAAGCTTGCCAAGATTCAGCGCCGCATCCGCGAGAATCACAAGATCGAGCTTACCTACGCTCCCGAGGTCGTCGCCGAAGTCGCCAAGCGCTGCACCGAAGTCGAGTCCGGCGCCCGCAACGTCGACAACATCTTGACCAACACCATGCTCCCCGACATTTCGCGCAACCTGCTAAGCCGCATGGCCGACCGCCAAAAGGCTTCCGCGATCCACGTCTCCGTCAGCGAGAACGGCGCGTTTGTATATCGCTGATTCCCGGCCAAACGGAAGTCTTTCTGAGGGAGCGAGATGGGAGAACCGAACAAGGATCCAGCAAAGGATGCCGGCGTCCTCGACGCGGCGTCGGACGCGGTCGTTGTGGCCTTCAAGCTTGTCGACAAGGAGGTGAAGGACCTTCCCGCGCAGATCATCAACGCCGTACAGAGTGACGACGTCCAGAATGCCATCAAAAAAGCCCTTCAGGAGGTGGCTGATTCCCAGATCAAAACGCAGGGTGGAGCGCCGCCACCGCTGCCGGACCCCAAGGATTTCCTGAAGAAGCTGATCACTGCCGGGGGAACCGCTGCCGAGCAGAACGTCCTGAAACAAATCAAGGACACAACCAAGTACAGAGCTCTCGAAAAGGGCCTGCAGGGAATTCTCGACGCCGTTAAGAAAACACCAATCGGCGTTTGGTTCGACAAGAACGAAAAGCTTGTCTACGTCATCGCCGGCGGAATTGTACTGACTGGCGTGACGGCCATGTATTTCACGCGCTCCGGCGGAGCGATTGCTCAGCCGGTGTTTGACTTTGTCAAAGACAAGTCTTTCAAGATCACCAAACTCGGTGATCTGGAGATTTCCGCGAGCGCCACGAAATTCAATCCGGACAAGCGCGAGCTCGGCGGAAAAGTTCTCGCCAACCTCAATCTGCAAGCTGTTAAAGCCGAATTGAGCCTGACAATTCAGGCTGCCGACACCGCCGTTCAGGGAACCGGCGGCGCGAAAGTTGTGGTGCCTCTCGGCAAAGGTGTTGTCACCACATTTTCAGGCACTGTGGACCCCAACGCCAAAACCTGCACGTTTGGTCTTTCTCTGGATGCCACGCATGAGGGTGTCCGCGTGGACCTGCTGGCCACGGTACACGATGGAAAACTTACCAGCGGTACTTTGGGTTTGGGAACTGACCGGAGCATCGTAAAAGGAATTGATCTCCGGCCGGGCGTGACGGGCCAGATCGACGCACAGAACCATATGTCGATCATGGGCACGGTTGGTATCAAATTCTGATTCGTTGGCGGACCCTGGAGGTGGAAGTTGCCGGATTTTACGCAAAAGAACCGCTTGATCCGCGTCAAGTGCGCAAACCTGGGCGATGACGATCTCCTCTTGCGGAGCTTCACTGGTCATGAAGGAATTTCCCGTCTCTTCCACCTTGATCTCGTGATGCTCTCCACGAATACCGCCATAAATTTCGAATCTGTCGTCGGGAAGGCCGCCACGGTTACACTTGTTCATCAGAACGAATCCCTTCGTCAAATCAACGGCATTTTCAGCACGTTTACTCAGGGTGGTGCCGTCGTTATTCCACAGGACGGGAAACCGGTGACCTTCGTCGAGTACTTTGCGACACTCGTGCCTTCGCTCTGGCTTCTCACCCGCCAGAGCGACTGCCGGATTTTCCAGAACCGGACAAGCGTGGATATTTTGAAGGAGATTCTCGCCAAGGACAGCTACAAAGCCGCAAACATCAAGCTGTCTAACCGCATCGAGAAGCCTCCTGACAAACGCGAATACTGTGTGCAGTACCGCGAGACCGATTTCAATTTTATCTCTCGTCTGATGGAGGAAGATGGTATTTTCTACTATTTCCGCCACGCTGAAAAACAGCACGAGTTGGTAATCGGGAATCAGCCCACTCATTTTGACGAGTGCGCTCTCGATAAGGAGGCTAGTTTCGGCCCGGATCCAAAACGCATTCCCGTCACCGAATGGACCAACGGCCAGGAGATTCGGCCGGGGAAATACGTACTGAAGGATTTCAATTTCCAGGATCCCAATATCGATCTGACCAGTGATCCCGCGGAAGGAAATGATCCTCGCAAGCTCGAAATCTACGACTTCCCCGGCGAGTACACCAAGAAGGACGCGGGCACGGCTTTGGCCAAGGTCCGCATGCAGGAAGAGGACACCCCGCGCATCCTTGTGAATGGAACGGGCTTTTGCCGTGGATTCCAGGCGGGAAATCGCTTCAAGCTCTTCAACCATTTCCGCAACGACCAGAACCGCGAATACGTCCTCACTTCCATCTATCATTCTTCAAACCAGGGCGACAACTACAGAAGCTCGGAGTCGGGGGCACTTCAGGCCTTCGACTACTCGAACCGTTTTCAATGTATTCCTTCTTCCACACCCTACCGGCCGCCACGCGTAACTCCGGAGCCAGTCATGCGAGGCACGCAGACCGCCACGGTGGTTACAAAAGAAGGCGAAGAGTTTCTGGTGGACAAGTTCGGGCGCGTCAAGGTGCGCTTCCATTGGGACCGCGAAACCAAGCGAGACAACCAGGATATCAAGGACGAAGAGCGCTCGTGTTTTATCCGCGTTTCGCAGCCCTGGGCTGGCACTAACTGGGGCGGCATTTTCCTTCCCCGCAAGGGACAGGAAGTCATCGTCGATTTTCTCGAGGGCGATCCCGACCAACCCATTATCACCGGCCGCGTCTACAACGAGACCCACATGCCTCCCTGCAAGCTGCCCGACCATCAGACCCGTAGCGGCATCATCACCCGCAGCACTCCCAAAGGCTCCTCCTCTAACTTCAATTCAATTATTTTCGAAGATAAGAAGGACAGCGAGCTGCTCCGCATCCACGCCGAGCTCAACAAGACGGAAAGCGTCGAAGCGGACTCCCGCGAATACGTTGGTCACGATAGGCTCAGAACGATCGGCAACGATCGCAAAACTCACATCAAGCAGCATGACAATTTGCATGTCGAAGGCAATTCGCGCGAACTCATCGATGGAGACGCCTCAATCCACATTAAGGGTTCTTGTTCACAACAAATTGAAGGGCAACTTAGCCTCGAGGCAACCGGAGGTCTGGCCTTTCACGCCGCCAAGGTCTCCATCAATGTGGACCAATTTATTTCGATCAATGGACCCGGCGGTTTCATCAAGATTGACCCCTCCGGAGTCACTATCCAGGGCACCATGGTGCTGGTCAACAGCGGCGGCGCACCGTCTGTTTTCATGCCCGTCGCCCCGAAGGATCCCGACGAGCCCGACGAGCAGCACGGCGGAGCTAAAAATACATGATCCGCATTCCACTAAGAGGTGAATGAAGGTGCCGCCGGCAGCACGCGCATCTGACATGCACGTTTGCCCCATGGTGACGGGCATCGTCCCGCATGTCGGGGGCCCGATTCTTCCGCCCTGCTCTCCTACTGTCCTCATCGGTTTCCTGCCCGCCGCCCGCGTCACGGACATGGCCACCTGCGTCGGGCCTCCCGACATAATCGTGAAGGGCTCCCCCACGGTCATGATCAACAACCTCATGGCCGCACGCGTCGGCGACCTCACCGCCCACGGCGGCAACATCATCCTCGGCTGCTTCACCGTAATCATCGGCGAAGTCGGCATGGGCGTTCCGTCCGTCGCTCTCTTTGGAATCGCTACAGCCGTGAATCCTCTCGCAGGTACTATCAACTGTGGGAACATCATCGATGCCGTTATCAGCCGTTTGTCGGGCGCGGACCCGCTTGCGACCGCCTCGGCCACACAAGATGGAACGTTCGAGGACATCGGCCAGCGCCACGGCACGCAAATCGAGTGGGGGCACAGTTTTCAGGACTCTTTCAGCGCAGTGAGTGACGGAGGCGATGGAACGATTGCCATCCTCGGCATTCAGTACAGCGGTGGCACCGCATCCCATGTCGTCGTTATAGCCAACGATCATGGCACCGTGGGAATTGTAGAGGGGCAGGACTGGGGCGCCGGCAATCCTCCTGAGGTTATCACCACACCGCAGCGCGCAAATGAGCGATATAACCCGGATGGCGGTAGTGACGTCGGGATCGGAATCGTTCGCGCGGGGCGCTGATATGTCTGCCCGTATCGGCCAACCGCCCAAACGCGCTGCGCTTCGATCGAGTAATATCGCGCTCACCCGTTCGCGTTTGCTGGCAACCCCTGCGATTATTTTTTTTGTAACACTTGGCTTTTTGTGGGAGCGAGTATCAATGGCAAATCAACATGCGGAAACTCTTTCGAAAGAGCGGGCGACAGAAATTGCCCGTAAGACAATTGATGATCTCAAGGCCACCAATCCCTTGGTCATTCTCGAAGACAAAACCTTGGAGAAAGACTTTGGCTGGGTATTTTTCTACACCACTAAGAAGTATCAGGAGACGCGTGACAAGAAGTACCTGATGCCGGGAAACTCGCCGCTCATTGTCGACCGATTTGATGGCAGCACTCACTTCTTGCCCAGTTCCTTACCTCCCGGTCGAGCCGTCGAGGAATACCAGAAAGCTTGGCGTAGCAAGCAGAAGACCACTAACTAAAAAGGGAGCTCATCCGAAATTCGTGCTTCATCCAATCCAGATCAATTCCTGGAAGGAGAAACGAATATGCCGCCTGTTCAATTCCAACCAAACGTTCGCTACCGCAACGAGGTCTTACTGCCTTTGAGCTCGTACCCTCATATCCGTGTGCCACCCGGAGTCTCCGCACGCACTCCTTTCTTCGTTTCTGCTGCCGAAATGCAGCGTCTTGCCCCTGCAAAGACCATTAAAGTCATCGCGGGACTAACCACCGCGGAGTTCTCGCTTCGTTTTGCGAACCCCGCGCAATGGCGTCAAGTCCGTTTGGGCGGAGCCCTGACGCGCTGGCAGTTTCAAGGCGGCGGCGTAATCTTGGACGTGCTGATCAGCGTCTATGTCGCGCAGGGCTTCGAGTCTTACGCCCAAGCTCTCGCCGTCATCCTTGAGCATGAGTTCCTGCACGTTCAGGACGATATCGACATTGTCTCCCGATTCATGCCAACCGCCGCTTTGCGGGATCAATACGTGCAGCAGTACCTATGCCAGGGAAAAGAAGTGGATGATTCCATGTATCGCCAGTGGTTTGCCGGTTCGGGCTTCCAAAATTGGGTGCGCGATTCGGTCTGGGTGCCCGAGCACAACAAGCGCGGAGACATCCGCGACTCTGGCGCCGAATGGGAGACCTTCCGGAGACGCATGGATGAGTTCCAGCGAACGTCACACTGAGTTATTCGGGAAAGTGTTTTGAGTCTTAAGCTCCCTGCCCATCCGAAAGCTCACAGTTCTCCGCTTCCTTCCGTTTGTGTCAACTGTTAGTCTCTCCGTGTAGGATCTCGCCTTCGAGAGGATGCGGTTTTGGGTGTCATCCTGGAAATAAAGAGCGGGCCGTTTGCTGGCCGCAAACTCCCGCTCCGTAGCGGCGAAACTCTGCTCATCGGGCGCGCGCCGGACCGCGCCCAATTCGCCCTTCCTCACGACAATCATATGTCCGGCCTACACTTTGCCGTGGAGTGTGGTCCGGGCGGCTGCCGGGTGGTTGATCGCAAAAGCACCAACGGCACCTTTCTGAATGGGGCAAAAATCCAGGAAGCCATGCTCGCCACCGGAGACGAAATCAAATCCGGTCAGAGCGTCTTTGTCGTACGCATTTTGCCCGATGACCAACTGCCAGCGGCTTCCGCGCCACAGCCTGGCAGCCAATCGCTCCTTGCGGACCAGGCGGAGCGGGCAGCGGCGGCGCCATCGGCGGTTCGTTCACCTATGGCCTCACCACCTCCGCCCGCCCAAGCAGTGACCCCTGCGCCAGTTTCCCGAAGCGCACCTCCGGCGCGGCCTGCCCCTACACCCCCTCTCGCGAGACAACCGGCCCCGTCCGCTGTGCCTTCTCTGCGTCCCGGCCATCCGCCCGCCCTCTCCATCGGCGGCTGGGCCTTCGGGAAGATTCCCTCCGGCTGGCAGATTCAAGAAGGCCTGGGTATTCAGCAGGATGTAAAAGACGCTTTCCCCAGCAACATCGGTGCTATGGAGGAACCCCTCGGCCCCGGCATCACCCTCCAACAGTACGTCGAGGCGCAGACCAAAATGTTCCGCGAATACTTGCGCGAGCCAAGAATTGACGCCGCTCTCCCGCCGGCCATTCCCGGCGCCCCCGAAACCGTCGCCCTCGAAGTCCGCTACAGCACCAAGGACGGCCAATCCATTTATTATCAGCGCGTTTACGCCCGCAACGGCTCAACCGTCGGCGTCCTCACCCTCACCACTCTCGAAAAGGACCTTCCCTCCGTCCGCGCCGCCTATGACTCCGTGCTCTCCACCGTCTCCTTCAGCGGCAAACCGTGATCCTCTAGAGAGGTAGTCCCCACTTCCGGTCATTTTCTGCTTGCAGTTTTTATCGATTCGGTTATCATACTCATGGGGATAACAGCGCTCTGCTCTTCAGAAGACCTCAGGGCTTACGCGATCTTCAGTCATCGTTCCCGTAAACCCTTTAGAATCCGCACTTCCGCAAAAATCGGGTTTTGCACAATTTTGGTGCAATCTAAACCCTTTATTTTCCGCACTTACGGACACCCCCTCCCGTAAGTTCTTTAGATTCCGCACTTACACAAAATTGGGGGGGGGAGGGGCCCCCACGAACCACAGCGGCCTGGCGGATCGGCCCCTGCCGGTTGAAACTACCTGACATTTCAGCAGCTTACCGCTGGAAGGTAATCGACAGGGGGAATTTCACACTGACCGGCTTGCCGCCGGACTTGGGGATGGTGGTCTTCCAGTTCTTTGATGCGTCCTTTGCCTTCTTGAGAAAATCCTTGTCGACGTCTCCGTCCTTGTCGACCTTTACTTTGCCGCTTGGGTCCACGGTAACAATCAGCCTCAAAGTGTAGGGCAGCTTGCGCGGCTGGTTAGCGGAATCGGGGAAGTCCACGCTGTAGGTGTCGCTCCATTGCAATGGAGCGTTTGCGTCAAGCTGCGCGCAAGTGACTGCTACAAGACTAGGTTGCGGGGGCGTGCTCGGCGCGCCTGCGCCCTCGCACTTCAATGCGGGCAAAAACAACTTTAGATTTCCCTTAGTAAGTTCGGCGATCGCTGCCGGGATCGTCTTGCCCACGTACGTATTCGCCGGGTCACTATACATCCCGGAGCCTCGCGCGATCTTTTGAAATCTCTGCATCACATCGTGACTCAGAAGATTGACGTCGCGCCTCTGTTTGGCCGCAAAGAATCCGGCGACGGCAGCGTCGAAAGCCTCTTTGTCGCCTTGTTTCTCGCGTCCGGTGCGTGCGGCTTCGCCAAGCTGCCTGTCCAGTTGGTTTGCCGACTGAACGACCGCCGCCTCCTCCGCGCGGCCGGCAAATTTCCGCACATCATCCTGCAGACGCTCGATCTCCTTGATGTCGTTGCTGCCCTGTAAAGCTGTCGCGCGGCTTTGGTATTCGTCCAGTTGTCTGCGCTGTGCCGCCTCCAGTTTTTGCCTGGAGCTCGCCTGCATTTTTGGCCAAGGCATGGCGTCGACCTGGCTTCTTGCCCTGCCATAGGCTTCGCTTTGCAACGATTTGGCGAATTCCTCTTGCGCCTTCTGCGCTTCCGCGACTTCGCCAAGTTTCTGGGTGGCATCGTTGCTTAGGGGCGTCTTATGCTGCACGACCTGCTGCAATTTATTGTGCGCTTCCGCCCAGTTCTCGTTCTTGATGTCCTGCAGCGCAGCGTCAAGAAGGCCCTTGTCGTCTGTGGCCAGCTTGATCCTTCTCAAATACTTCTCGGAGTCGGGCCGCAGAGTGGAGTCCGCCAAATTCATATCTCGAATCGCTTGAAATTCCTTGCGCGCCGGCTCGTAAGCCCTGCTCTCGAAATACTTTTTCCCTTGATCGAAGTGCGCCTGCTCTTCGACGCGGCTCACCGCCGCTCCACCCAACGCTTTGGCTTTCTCGAGTTCCGCCCGGGCTTTGTCTGCGAGCCACAGGTTCTCTTGCGTTATCTCCTGGAAAGCCAACGCCGCACCGGCATAATCCTTCTGCTCCAGCAAAGTTTCGCCCTCTTGAAAGCGCTGATTTTCTTGTTGCTTCTTGGTCTCGATATCTTTGATCTGATCGGAAGCTTCCCCCTGGTAGGAGCCGTGCAAGCTGGCGACATCGCGCCAGGCTTGCTCCGATTCGTCCAATTGGTGGGCAGCCCACAGTTGCGCCGCGCGATCGCGAAGCTCCTTTTCCTTCCCTGTATTCGGCGAACTATGGTGCGGAATTAACTTCGCCCCGATCAGAATGAGCGCGAGCACGCCTACGGAAACAAAGACCGCCGGCTTGCGAACCGCCTTAGCCGCGCTCTGCAGCAGAAACGGCACCTTCGCCGCGAAAGATTGCGAAGACTCTTTTACCGCATCTTTGCTTGCGGTAGCCGGTTTGCCGGAACTCGCCTTTATCGCGTCAGCGCCTTTCGGTCGCGGCGGTATCTTTTCCTGACCAGTGCGCTTTTCGCTGCCTGCACGGGGCGTCGCATCGGAGCCTCGCCGCGCCGGGCTTGCAGCAGCTCCCGTGACAAGCGTTGCGGAAAACGAAGGAGCCGGCCCCGAGGCGTCCGAATTTTTGTCCTTTTCTCCTGTCCAGGATGGGGTCTTATCCGACGCTTCTATTGAGAGCTGGTCAATCTCGCGTAGCCGTTGTTGCACCCTTGGATCTGATTGCTCGAAGATCTGCGCAGCCAGCGCCTGGTTCAACACCTGCGTCGCTCCGGCGAAATTTCCGGATTCCACCATGGTCTGTGCCGCCGCGAACTGCTGCTGCTGCTCCTTCTTGACCGTTGCCACATTCAGCAGCTGGGTCACCTGCGGATCCGGGCCCATCTGTACCAAGGTCTGCTGCGCCAGCTCGATTGCGTCGGAAATCTTTTCTTTCTGGATCTGCTTGTCGATCTCGCGAATGCGCTTCATCATGTCCTGCCGCGTGCGCGAACCTTGCTCCTGAGCCCGCCTCTTCTGTCCCGCTTCCTCGGCGAGCGCGCGAAAGAGCTCCAGCTTGGGAAACTCCTGCGCCGCACGTCTGGCCGCAGCCTCTGCATCGCGGTACTTCTCTGCCTCGATTAGTTCGCGTATCTCCCTTTCACAAGCCTTCTCTTTTTGCCGCTGTTCTTCTTGGGTTTGCTCTCCTCTTGCGTAGTCCAGCAGTTCCCGCAACTCAAACTCTTCCGGGTACTCGCGCAGCAACGCACTCCCCCGCGCCACGGCGTCGCCAAATTTTCCGCTGCTCAGAAGGGTCCGCAGATCAGCCAGTTCGTCGACGAAGCGTTTGCTCTTTCGCTGTTCGCGCTCCGTGTCGAGCACCAGTGTTTGAAGATTTTTAACCGCGGAGTCCTGCGGATATTGCTTCGCCAGAGCCTCAATGATCTTTCGGGCCGGCGCAAATTCCAACTGCCCGAGCAGTTTTCGAACCTCGCCGAGCTGCCGCTGTTTGGACAGGTCTTCCAGGTCGTGGCGCGCCATCTCCTGGAGCTTGAGGAGTTCCGGATCCTCCGGAAATTCCTTGAGGGCTTCTGAGATAACTTTCAAGCATCCGTCATAATCGAGCGCAGTCCAGAGCGTTCGCGCCTGGTGCAGTATCTCGCCAAGCTTCTTGCGCCTCTCGCGGCGGTTGCGCTCTTCATCGATCTGGCGTCTCAGCTCCTTCGCTTGCGCATTCGCGCTGTCCAATTCGAGCGCATGTCCCAACGCGGTGGCTGCCTCTGTGAGCGCTCCTTCGGCCAGTCTCTGCTTGGTCAGCCGCAGTTTCTGCTCCACCTCTTGGGCCCGCGCGGTTGCGGCTTCCACTTCATTAAAGAGGTGTTGTGCCGACTCGTGACGCGAGTCGAGGCCGAGCGCCGCTTGCACTTCGGCGCGAGCTTCGCGCAATTTGCCGGTCTGCAAGAAACTCAGGCCTCGCTCCAGATGTTCGTTCACCTTGGGCAGAACCTGCGTGCGGCGCAGCTCCGAGGTAACCTTTTCAAGCAAGCTCTTGACTCGCGTGTTCCCCAGGTCGATCTGCCAGGCCTTGCGCAAAAGTTCCTGGGCACGCTGCAGATCGTTAACGGCCACCAACTGCTGGGAATCCGAGAGCAAGCCGGCGACTGTAGCCTGCTGCGCGTTCTTCCAAAGAGGCTCGAGATCGCGCAACAGATCTTCCATGGACTGATAACGATCGTCCGCCTTTTTCTCCAACGTTCGAGAGATGATGCTGGAGAGTTCTGCGGCGCAATCCACATCGGCCAACTGCAGCGGCGGAGGCGGATCGGTCAAGATGTGAAACATCAGCTCCGCTTCACTGTCGCCGTTGAACGGTCTTTCATACGCAATCAACTCGTAGAGTGTGACCCCCACGGCCCAGATATCCGCGCGCGCATCCGCGCGTTCTCCCTTGTATAGCTGGGGAGACATATAGGCGCGGGAGCCGATCATCATATTCGGCTGCGTGAGGGACATATCCGTCAGCCGGGCGATGCCGAAATCCACGACTTTGACGACCCCCTCTTTCGTAACCATGATGTTTCCGGGTTTTATATCGCGATGCACCACGTTGTGGCGGTGCGCGAAGGAGAGTGCTTCGCAGACGTGGACGATGTAGCCCAGTTTGACGGAGAGAGGCAGCGGTTTGCGCAGCTCAATGAAATGGTCGAGACTCCCGCCTTCGATGTACTCCATGGCGATAAAGGGGGTGTTGTTTTCGTGGCCGAGCTCGTAGATGGTGACGATATGGGGATGTTGGAGTGCCCCCGCGGAACGCGCCTCCTGATAGAAGCGCTCCAGCGAATTGGCCTGGGCGCCGAGGCCGCTGGTAATAGTTTTTAGGGCGACGAGCCGCTCGATGAATGGGTCACGGGCCTTGTAGACCGCTCCCATTGCTCCACGGCCGATTTCCGAGATGATTTCGTATTTGCCTAACCGCTCCACGGACTGGGTCCCTTGGGCGAGGATATTAGCAAAAATTGGGCCGCGAGTCGCGGCATGTACCGACCCCGCTTCTTATTGGAACGTATGAGGATACCTCGCGGAAGGCCCGTTGGGTAGTTCCACAGATTGAGGCGCAAGACTGCGATCGCGAGGTCACTCCGATCGCAGCGCCTGAATGACGTCGACGCGGGCCGCGCGCGCCGCGGGCAGAGCGGAAGCGATGCCGGCGGCGGCGAGCAGCACGAACGCAGAGGCGACGACGGGGACTGCGCTAGGCATGCGGATGTCCGGGATGTAGCCGCCGGCCAAGCGAGCGAGGACGTATCCCAAAACGGCGCCGGCGACGACACCGGCCCCAGCCATCACGGCGCCCTCGGCGATGACACCAGCTAGGAGCCGTCCTGGCTGCGACCCGACGGCCAGACGGATACCAAACTCGCGGGTGCGGGCGCTGACGGAAAACGCGAGCACGCCAGCGACGCCGACGATGGCGATGGCCAGAGCAACGGCGGCGAACCCGCCGAAGACGATCGTGTTCAGGCGGTCGGGCGTGAGTATTTCGGCGCGGATATCATCAAGCGTGGCGGCGTGCTCAACAGGTTGGTCGACGGCCATGTCGCGGACGATGCGCGTGATCGGTGTCACCAGCGCGTAAGGATCCATTCGGGTGTGAACGAACAGGCGGCCGCCAAAGAGGGGCAGCTCTTTGTTGGCGGTATTATCCGGTATCTGACCGAAGGGGTGGTAGACGGTGAGCGCCGCGCCAGGTACGACGTGCTCATCGTCCACGTCGGCGGCGACGCCTACGATGCGGCGCGGCACGGTGTTGACAAAGATGAACTGCATCACCGGGTCGGTCCACATGATGTGGCGGTTGAGCGGGTCTTGGCCGGGGAACATGCGCTGAGCGACGCTCTGGCTAACGATCACAACGGGCTCGCCGCCGCGACGGTCATTGTCGTCGAAGTCACGCCCAGCAACAATCGGCACGCCGAGAGCGGCGAAGAATGACGGCGAAACAACGCGAAACTGCGCGCGAGGGTCCTCTTCGCGATCGCTTTTCACATGGCCCTCGCCGGAGAACGAGAAGCCGGGACCGAAGCCGCCGGCGTCACGCCAGGGGATGTTGGTTCCGAGAGCGACGCGATCGACGCCCGGGATTTCGTTGATGCGGCGAATGACCTCCCTATAGAAGTTGATGATCTGATCGGGAGTTTTCCCGTAGGACATGACCGGCATGTTCATAGCGAGAACGCGATGCATGTCGAAGCCGGTCTGCGTTGCTTGCAGGGTAAGGAGAGTTTTGATGAGCATGCTGGCTCCGGCCAGGAGCATGAAGGATGCGGCGATCTGCGTGACCGCGAAGATACGCAACCGGCGGCTGGTGCTGCCGGTGATGCGCACTCCGCCGCTAGCGAGCCCGAATCCCTGCGAGGCGCTGGTGGAAGGCAGGCGGGGGACAAACGCCAGGAGAACTGAGGCAAGAATTGCGAGTCCGGCGCCAACCCACAGCATGCTGGAGTCGATGGTGAGGTCGAGCGCGCGGACGGAGAAGCGCGAGGCGTAGCGAGCAAGAATGGCGACCATCGGACGGGCGCTGAGTACGCCAAGAATCGCGCCGGCCCCGCAGAGCAGAAGGCTTTCGGCGAGGAGAGTGCGACGCAGGGCTCCGCTGCTTGCGCCCAATGCGGCGCGGATGGCTAACTCGCCTTCGCGACGCACGCTGCGCGCGAGGATTAGGTTGGCAACGTTGGAGCACGCAATGATGAAAACCAGGATGGAGGCCGCCAGCAGGACCCACAGAATCGTTCTCGCCCCGGAGGTGATTTGGTCCCGCAGGAGCACGGCATGAATGCGGTTGTCGCCCTTCTGCGAGTAAGCCTCGGGATGCTCGCGAATCATCGCAGCGTATACGGTGCGCAATTCGGCGTTCGCTGACTCGAGCGTAGCGCCGGGAGCGAGGCGCCCGAAGAGTTCGGTCATGCGATGGACGCGGCCGGTGACCATCGTCGCGGAAAGATGATGCGGGCTGGTGACCACGTTGGCGATAATTTCGGTTTCGGCAGGATAGGGAACCGAGGGCTCCAGCACGCCGACGATCGTGGCGGAACGCTCGCCGAGCCGGATCTGCTTGCCGATCACGGAGGGATCGCTTTTGAGAGTCGTGGTCCAGAAACGATAGGTGAGCACGGCCGCGCCAGCGGCGTTGGGGCCGTCGTCATGCATGTCGAGGAGCCGGCCGAGGACCGGGTGCAAACCCATCACTTCGAAATAGGAACCGCCGACAACTCCGGCGCGAACTTCGCGGGGATCGCCGAGGCCAACGACGGTGAAGCCGATGGTAGAGAAGTCGCCAAACTCGCTCAGCGTTTTGATCCCCGCGCGCAGATCCTGAATTTCGGGTACCGAGAAATTGGCATTTTCGACGCCAATGCCAGGGGCGCTCTGGCAGATGTAGATCAGGCGATCCTCGTCGTGATTGACCAGCGGCCGCAGCAGCACGCCGCGCACCAAGCTGAATATCGCCGCGTTCGCTCCGATGCCAAGCGCCAGCGTCAGCACGACGGTAATCGCCAATCCTTTGGCGCGCGCCAGGGACCTGAGCGCGACTGCCAGATCGTGCATGAACAACTCTAGTTTCAGAATCATCGTTCGATCTCCTTGCAACTAGTGCATCCGCGTCGTTCATCCATGCGAGTGGCGTTAGCTCCGCAAGGGAATCAGCACACGCAGCCGATCGTCGCGCAAGTACAACCCCAGCCAAAGCAGCACGCCCAAATAAGTCGGGAATAGAATGTGGCTGAACAACGGATCGCTCACCCGCAAATGCGTAGCGACCGCGCCGCCAAGGTAGCCTGTCAGCAGAATCGCCCCGAGGACCGAAGTACGCGGAAATACATAAATGGCTGTGCAGATGAGCAGAAGGATTCCTAAGGTGTTAGCCAGGCTCAAGGGCAATCCCAAGTGCGCGGATGTCTCGACGACCGGCGCTGGCTTGACGAATTTAATGACGCCGTCGGGAATCAGAAAAAGTACAACCAGTCCACTGAGGATTCGTCCGGCCCAGACGCCTTTCTTCGACGGCGCGGCTTGAGCGGCGGATCGTGCGGTTTCTGCAGTCTGGCTGGCGGATGACATTTCTTCTCCTTATGTTGTTCTAAACGGCGTTTAGTCGTGCGCGTTTCAGTTTTGCAGAAAAAAACTGAGTCAATCTGCCTTACCCGCCGGCGATCGCCCCCACGATCAGCAACGGCTCCTTCCCAGAGACCACCGCGTCCGGCAGGGGCGCGTCCGGCGATTCATGAGACAGGTCCTCTTCGCAGGCGAAGAACCGCAAAAACGGCCGCCGCTCTTGCGTAACGTGGTCGCGGACGGTTCCGCGCAACATCGGATACTTCGTCTCCAGCGCATCGACGACCGACCGTTGCGTCGCGGGACCCGTGACATCCACCTGCACCTCGCCGGTCACGTGCGCCAGCCCCTTCAGGTGTGGTGGCAGCACAACCCGAATCATGGCAGCGTCTGGACCTCCACAGAAAGCACCGCCGGAAGATCCCGCACGATGGGCGCCCAAGTGTCTCCCGCATCGGCGGAAGCGTAGACCTGTCCGCCGGTGGTTCCAAAATATACGCCGCATTTCTCGAGGGAGTCCACGGCCATGGCGTCTCGCAATACGTTGACGTAGCAGTCTCGTTGCGGCAAACCCTTCGTGAGCGCTTCCCACTCGTTGCCGCCGCTACGGCTGCGGTACACGCGGAGTTTTCCTTCGGGCGGAAAGTGCTCGCCGTCGCTTTTGATGGGCACGACGTAAACGGTGTCCGGCTCGTGGGCATGAACGTCGATCACAAATCCAAAATCGGTCGGCAAGTTTCCGCTGACTTCGGTCCACGAGTCGCCGGCATTGTCGCTGCGCATCACGTCCCAGTGCTTCTGCATGAACAGCACACCCGGGCGGGACTTGTGCATGGCGATGCGGTGCACGCAGTGTCCCACCTCCGCCGTCGGCTCCGGAATGTATTGGGATTTCAGGCCGCGGTTGATAGGGCGCCAGGTCTTGCCGGCATCGTCGCTGCGGAACGCGCCGGCCGCCGAGATGGCGACGAAGATGCGGCTGGGGTTGCTCGGATCCAGAACGATGGTGTGCAGGCACATTCCTCCGGCTCCTGGCTGCCACTTTGGCCCCGTGCCATGGCCGCGCAGTCCGGCGAGTTCGTGCCAGTTCTCTCCTCCGTCGCTCGAACGGAACAGCGCGGCATCCTCCACTCCGGCGTACACCGTGTCCGGATCGCTGAGCGAAGGCTCCAAGTGCCAGACGCGCTTGAACTCCCAGGGATGTTGCGTGCCGTCATAAAACTGATGTGTGGTCAGAGGCTTGCCGGTTCCCGCGGAGGTGTCGTACACGAATTTGTTGCTCGCAGGTTTGGGAGGTCCTTCTTGCTTCGGTTCGCCCGGCGGTGCGCCCGGCTGTATCCAGGTCTTGCCGCCATCGTCGGAGCGTTGAATGATCTGTCCGAACCAGCCGCTGGTCTGTGACGCGTACAAGCGGTTCGGATTGGCGGGCGATCCTTTGACGTGGTAAATCTCCCAGCCCGCAAAGTGCGGACCGCTGACGTCCCACCGCTCGCGTTTGCCGTCCGAGGTCAGCACGAATGCTCCTTTGCGTGTGCCCACCAATACCCGTACTCCGCTCATCTGTCGCTCCTTCTCATCAGTGGTCAAGCTCTGCAGAAGACGTCGCGTCGCGTCGCGTCGCCTCGCCTGTGCGCCACGAGGCGCCTCAGTCGTCGCCCCCCGCGGCGGTGCCAGCCTGCTCGCAGTTAACCATCCACGGGATGCCAAATCGATCGACAACCATGCCAAAGCGCGCCGACCAGAACGTCTTCTGGATCGGCATCTGCACCTTACCGCTTTCCGCCAATTCCTGAAAGACGCGTTCTGCTTCCGAAGCGTCTTTCACGCCGACCGACAGCGAGAAGCCCTGTGGCTCTTGGTAGCGGTCGGGCGGAGCATCAGAACCCATCAACACCGTGCCGCCCAGGGTCATTCGGGCATGAATGATCTTGTTGCGCCATTCTGGCGGCACTTGTTGCGCCATGGGAGACTGGCCGTGGGTCATCATGGCCTCAATTTTCCCGCCAAGGCATTTCTCATAGAACTTAAATGCAGCCTCGCATTGCCCGTTGAAGGTGAGATAAGGATTCAATTGCATGGCTCGCTTCTTCCGCGAATCAGGTGCTGAAACATTCTGTTCGCGCGAAAATCATGCCCATCTTACTTGCGAAATGCAAGTGAAAAATGCTACTGTGGAAATATGCCAGCCGGCAAGTCATCTCCCAAGCGTCGCTCCGGCTGTCCCCTGAATGCCTCCGTGGAGATGCTGGGCGATCGCTGGTCGCTGTTGATCTTGCGCGACATGATGCTGCGCGGCTTCCGCAGCTACAAGGAATTCTTGGAATCCTACGAAGGCATCGCCACGAACATATTGGCAGATCGCCTGCGCCGGCTGGAAGCGTATGGAATCATCACCACGCAGCCGGATCCGTCCGACGGACGAAAGTTGATCTACTCGCTCACCGCAAAAGGCATAGATCTTGCGCCGGTTCTAGCGGAAATGGTCCTCTGGGCGGCCAGGCATGAAGAAACCGGCAATCAGGCGCTTGTCCGCCAAATGCAAAAGGACAAGCAGCAATTTCTGGCTGCCATACGACAGCGCTGGGCTGAGAGAACCCTTCGCCCGGGTAACTGACGTCAGGGAGACTCGCCGACACTTATGTAGAAGAAGGAAGCGCGGCATTTCCCCGGCGCTTCCTTTTTCTCGCGCTGTTTCTAGTTTTAGGGTGAGGAGAGCTACGCTGCTCTCGCTCCGTCGGCCCATGGATCGAGAACCACTTTGGTGCAGCGATCCAGTTTGTCGCGGAATATGCGATACATCTCCGGCGCGCGATCAATAGGCACACGGTGGCTGATCACAAAGCTGGGATCGATGTCACCGCGTTCGACGCGCTCGAGCAGCGGCCGCATGTAGCGCATCATATGGGTCTGCCCGGTTCTGAAGGTGAGACCCTTGTTCATAGCCGCGCCGAACGGAATGTTGTCGATCAAGCCCGCATACACGCCGGGAATCGACACGGTTCCACCTTTGCGGCACGCCTGAATGCACTGCCGCAGCACTTCGGCACGGTCCATCTTGATTCGCAGGGCCTGCTTGGCGCGGTCAGTCATGAAGAAAAACGAATGGCCGCTCGCTTCCATGCCCACGGCGTCCATGCAGGAGTCCGGCCCGCGGTTGCCGGTCGTCTCTTGCAAGGTGTTCACGACGCTGTCGACTTTCTCGAAATTGATGATTTCCGCTCCGCCCTCTTGCGCCATTCGCAGGCGTTCCGGAACGCGGTCGATCGCAATGACCCGCTCGGCTCCGAACATGAATGCGCTGCGAATCGCGAACTGCGCGACTGGCCCGCAGCCCCAAATCGCCACGGTGTCTCCCGCTTGAATGTTGCAATTCTCCGCAGCCATGTAGCCGGTGGGAAAAATGTCCGAGAGGAACACAACTTTTTCGTCGGGCAATCCAGTGGGAATCTTTAACGGGCCCACGTCGGCGCAAGGCACGCGCGCGTACTGCGCCTGCCCTCCGGCGTAACCGCCCATCATGTGCGCATAGCCGAACAATCCAGAAGGAGTGTAGCCCATCATTTTTTCCGCGAGCCAGGCGTTCGGATTGGTGTTGTCGCAACAGGACCACAGTTGGTTCTGGCAGAAAAAGCAGTTGCCGCACGCAATGGTGAAAGGAACCACGACGCGATCGCCTACCTTCAATTTCTGTTGGTCCACGCCTGAGCCGACTTCTACAACTTCACCCATGAACTCGTGGCCCATAATGTCGCCCTGCTCCATGGTAGGTATGTAGCCATCATATAAATGCAGATCCGAACCGCAGATGCACGTGCTCGTGATGCGCACGATGGCGTCGCGGGGATTCAAAATCTCCGGGTCCGGCACGGTCTCCACACTCATTTTTTCCGTGCGCATCCAACAAACTGCTTTCATGACGCTCTCCTTTGCGCAGCCATACGTTCGCCGGCTTGATATTCCGATGGTTCACGCTGTTCCGGTTGCACCGCATCGATGGCAGACACGACCGTGGAGCGCGGACCGTGCGGCTGACCTTGTGTGGTGGGAATTTCGCCCATCTCAATGAGCGCCTTGAACCGGCGCAGGTCCTCGCGCATGTTGAACTCCGGGCCCTTCCCGAAGATTGCCAAGGCAGCCTTGCCGAGCACACCGGCCGGCGGCTCGTATTCCATCTCTGCTGTTACGATCGTGCCGCGATTCCCCGGCGCGCGCCGGAACTCCACGGAGATCCAGTGCTGAAAGTCAGAATCCTGGGTCGACCTCCAAGCCAAGAATTCGTTTTCGCGATCTTCGGTAAGCTCCGCTTTCCAACGAACGCGCGTGTTCATCGGACCAACCGCGGTCCATTCGGATCGGCCGTTGCCGTGGCCGCGCACAGATTCCAAATAGCGCATGAAAATCGGCAGGTTTTCGAGCACTCGCCAAAACTGGTAAGCCGTCTCCGGCGAGCAATTGACGGCAAAGCTGCTCCTCGCGTGAAACTTTCTCGTTTCCATCTTGGCTCCGCGGTACGCAATCAGACCGCCGGCCGCGGCAAGGGCAATGCTGGGCCGCCGGCGCGTCACGGCGTACAACGCCAGCGCGCTGCCTCCGAGCAGCATGCCCCAGCCCTGCAACGCTCGCGCTTGCGAGCCGCCATCGCGAGCATTGCGCCTCGTCTCGCATTCGCTAGACATGTCTGTACTCCTGTTGTTGATTGGCGGAGAAATTTCTCGCCTTCTTCGAGTTTGCACGGAAGTGCGATTATCGTGATAAGGCCGTTGGGGTATTTGAACGCAGGCTTTGCCTGACCGCGCCTCAAGCGCAGCTCATCGAACTCTAAAGCGTTTTGGGAATTGAAGCTGGCGGGAGTCTCGGTTAAGCAGACGCGGCGCGCGCCTTGCGCTTGGGCGGCTTGTCCGTGGGTTCCGCCACGGCCTCGCTGACCTTCGCCCAGGTGAGCTGAATCTCCGCGAGCAAAGCTTCCGAGACCGCTTCGGACTTGCGCTCGCCGCGCGCCACGCGGCTCACGTACGATGGATCGCACCCCAACTTTTGGGCCACGCGATTGTAGATGCCCCGGCAAAGCGAAGGAAGGCACCGCAGATCGGAAGTTTGATTATTCTCGTGCAAGCCGTTCATGGAAGTTCTCGATGCGGAGTGCCGCCGCGATGTTCTAGCGCCGACAATCACTCTAACGGTGATGGTACATCCCCTGTGTTACATTTGCAACGCCCAATGTGGGCGGCCCCACGTTCTTCTCTGCTGCGTTATACCTTGGATATCAGTGGACACGTTTCCGGCACAGCCTTACACTTAGGGCGCTCGGGTCGCAGTACTGAACCATGCGGCGTCGCTCCCCTCAATTTCGGCACACACCCCACCAGGCGCACTGTCGCAGTCAGCGTGAACCCGGATTTGATCGCGCCCAATGGGGTCGCTCTGTTGAAGATTTAGAATCGCGTGCCGTTCTTGCGGCGTGAAGCTGCTTACGCAGCGAAGGGAACCGAATGGGTAAAAGAAAAAGAAAGGATCACGGCCCCACCGAGTGGGCCGAGCAGATTCGCAGACTGCGGCAAAGATTGGGGATTTCGCAGGGCGAGCTCGCCAGAAAGTTGGACTGCTCCGCGATGACGGTGTCGCGCTGGGAGAATGGGCAGCTTGCGCCGACCGCCCGTTACTACGTTGAACTCGGCAAGCTGGCCGGGAAGCAGGACTGCTGGTTCTATTGGGGGCGGGCGGGGCTGCAGAGCAGCGACGTCATGCCCGTCCTGTCCGAGCGGGAGCGTAAACAATTTCCTTATCGCACCGAAGAGCAGATGGAATTGGCGGAAGCGGGAAGCGGCAGCAAGCAGGAAAGCGTGCGCAAATCAAAGCTAGTCCCAATTCCCGTTCTGCAGGCCACGGTCGGAACCCACGGAGGCCAGGGAGATCGGCACGGCAATCTAAACTATATTCCGGCGCGAGATGTGATGGGTGCTCCGGTGGAGTGGTGTCCCAATCCGACCTATACGAGCCTGCTGCGCGTGCGCGGGCACTCCATGGAGCCCTTAATCCGCGATGGCGATATCGCCGCCGTCGATTCCTCGCAGACTGATCGCGGGCAACTTGATGGAAAGATCGTGATTGTGACGAACGAAGAGAAGGGCTTGTGCGTTTCTCGGCTGCGCCGGTATCCGAAATTCGATGTTCTCGAGTCGGAAAACCGCGATTACCAGGCCGTTGTCCTGGGTAAGAGCTCCGGATGGCGTATCGTGGCCAGGGTTTTGTGGTGGATCTCCGCGGCGCCCTGATGCATTAAGGCCGGCCTTACAAGTCCCCGCTGCGGCTGCCATTTTTGGCGTAACTGGTTTCCTTAACTTCTCCTGTCAGACTGCGTTTAACTCGGCGCATCGATTCTGGAGAGCCGCCGCGGAAACCCTTGCGGCCGCCCAACGGCGCGTCAAGATCCTGACGGCATGGAAATCGGCGATTCAGGAATCGCTGCACGGTCCGGCTCGAGATACGCGACAACGGAAAAGGAATTGCGCCTGAATTGCTATCGGATTCCCATCATGGCAAGCAGGTTGTTGGCGTTGGCATCTCGGCATGAGAGAGCGCCTTTCGCAACTCGATGGAACCGTCAAGGTCTCCGTGCCCGTACGCGCCGCCGCAGCCGGCTAAGCACCCGCCGCTTTTCCCTCTTCCTTGTCCCTATAGAGCCCTGCTTGCAATAAACGCCGGGGGGCATCCTCAATGCGGTGGCCTAAGGTGAAGGGCCCCAACTTTTCGTGCTTCCACTGGATGGTCCTTCGGACCAAACGAAGTTTTCCTTGAGCTAGCACATATAGATGAGGGAACTTCCAATGGAACAAAGCCGATTCGCCAACCAAGTGGTGGAGCCAGCCGCTCCCGTGACGAAGTCACCAGAACAGCGGCGCCCTCGCGAGCTGCCCCCGCGCGAGCCTCAGCGCGAGCCAGCACCGGAGCGCCAGGCCCAACACAAGCCCCAGGGCTTTTCCTGGCGGCCCAAGACTATTTTTCAACTCCTTAGAAGAACGTATTCGGAATATAGCAAGGATAAAGTTCCCCGCATGGGGGCGGCACTGGCGTATTACACGATTTTTTCTCTCGCACCGCTTCTGGTCATCGCTATCGCCATCGCCGGCTTCGTGTTCGGCGCGGAGGCCGTGCAGGGACAGATCATGGGGCAAATTCAGGGGCTTATTGGGCCGGAGAGCGCACGAGCCGTGCAGACGATGATTCAGTCAGCGCACAAACCTGCGCACGGCGTAATAGCCACGATTGTTGGCCTCGCTGTTTTGCTGCTCGGCGCTTCAGGCGTTTTCACCGAGATGCAGGATGCACTGAACACCATCTGGAAAGTCGACACCACCTCGAAGGCTGGCGTCTGGAACCTGGTCAGGTCGCGCTTCCTCAGCTTCGGCATGGTGCTGGGAATCGGATTCTTGCTGTTGGTATCGCTCTTGCTCAGCGCGGCCTTGTCTGCAGCCGCCGGCTACATTTCCGGGTTTATTTCCGTTCCGCCCGCCGTGCTCCATGCGGTGGATTTTCTTTTTTCACTTTTCTTTATCGCTGTGCTCATGGCTCTGATTTTCAAGTTGCTCCCCGATGTTAAAATTGCGTGGAGCGATGTATGGGTCGGTGCTATGCTCACTTCCCTGTTGTTCACCACCGGTAAATTCCTCATCGGCTTTTACATTGGAAAAAGCGTGACGATGTCCGCGTACGGAGCGGCTGGCTCAGTAGTGATTATCCTGGCATGGATTTATTACTCCGCCCAACTTCTCTACTTCGGCGCGGAATTCACGCACGTCTATTCCAAGGAACGCGGCTCGCAGTGCAGTGCGAGAGCGTAGCTTCGACTTCACGCCGCGCGCAAAGCGCCGCCCATACCGAGAAGTTGTCAACATAAAATCGATTTAATGATGCCCGATGCCGGGCGTTGGCGTTACAATGCGCCTCTGTTGCGGAGGCCGCATTTATGATTCGCAAAGTGACGCCGATCCTTGCGTTCACGTTCCTCGCCGCTACCTCTCTCAGTGCGCAGAGCAAACTTTCCACGAAGTGGGAGGAACTCACCGCGCCTGATTTTCGCCAGGGAATTGTGCAGGCCAAAGGCACGTGCTTGCTTCCTTTCGGCATTCTGGAAAAGCACGGACCGCATCTTCCGCTGGGGACAGACTTGCTGAACGTGCGTTACGCTTCGCTGCAGGCTGCCTCGCAGGAATACGCCGTAGTTTTTCCCGAATATTATTTTGGGCAGATTTTCGAAGCCAAGCACGAACCCGGCACCGTCGCTTACAGCATGGAACTGCAGTTGCGTTTGCTGCAGGAGACCACGGACGAAATGGCGCGCAACGGCTGCAAGAAACTGATCATTGTGAATGGGCACGGAGGCAACGAGCATCTGCTTCCCTACTTTGCGCAAGCGCAGCTGGACAAGCCACACGACTATGTCGTTTACGTTCTGGATGGCGAGCGCAGCCGGCCCGGCGGCCCTGCGAAAAAATCTACGGGCATTGATTACCATGCGGGCGAAAACGAGACTTCGAACACGATGGTTTCGCGTCCGGATCTCGTGCATGTGGACCGCGCAAAAGACGAGTCGGGTGCGGACATGAAGCGGCAGAATTTGTCGGAGAGCTTGTACACGGGAATTTGGTGGTATGCGCGCTTTCCGAACCATTATTCCGGTGACGGTTTCGTCGCAACGAAAGAGCTTGGCGAGTGGAACATGAAGAACTGGATCGATTCGATTGTGGAATGCATTCGCTCCGTCAAGGCTGACGATGCCAGCCTAAGAATCCAGAATGAATTTGACGAGAAAAGTAAGCACCCGCTGGACACGCGTCCGTAACACGGACAGCAACGCATAGAAGTATGAAAAAACGTCAGTGACCGCTACTTTCCACCGAAATGGGTGATCTTGCCGTCGCTGACCGCGGCGATGTAACGCCCGCCAATCAGGAATTGCATGACCTTGGCGCCTTGGCGGGCAAGCTTGGCCCATCGCGAGGCGGTTGTAGGATTCTGCTCGAGGCCGCGGATGCGCTGGCCGGCGAATTCGAAATCGACTTGCGCGAGCTTGCGCTTCGCGGTGGATTGCACGGGATACGAATCGTCGCCTAGCCGCACGCGTTTTTTGCGTTCGACGAGTGCTTGACGCCACACGGACAGCAGGGCTTCATCCAGGCTGGAGTTTTTGTCTTCTTCGGTCATTTGGCGGCTGGCCGGGCTAAAGAGTCTGTGCGGCAACCACAAAACCATTTCGTCAGTGGCTAAAGCCGGGAAGAAAAAGGCACGCCTTATGTCGGACCTAAAGGTCCGACCCCCAGGTTGCCACCAAGAGTCTGAAGCGCGGCTCCTACATGCTCATTTCCGCTGGCCAAATCATAGCGCACCTCTGTTAACATCTTGCCGCCGTAGAACAGGGAGCGCCATGAGACGCACATTCTTATTGTCATTAGCCTTCGCTTCTGCTGCTTTGGCACAGACGCCGCCCGCGCCAGTGGTTTCGCCGGAAGTGCACCCAGACAACCGCGTGACGTTCCGCTTTCGCGATCCGAACGTGAAAGGGGTCGCGCTCTCCCTCGAAGGCACGCCGAAAGATTTGGCGATGCGGAAAGACGAGCAGGGCGTTTGGAGCGTCACGACTGAGCCGCTAGCCCCTGACTTTTACGGATATTCGTTCGTCGTCGACGGGGTGCACCTGATAGACCCATCGAATCCCTTGATGAAGCCCAACCTGCTCAACACTACGAGCCAAGTGCATGTGCCGGGGCTGGCTTCTCTGCCCTGGGAAGTCGGCGACGTCCCGCACGGCGAAGTTCATCATCATTTCTACAAATCGGCGGTAGTCGGAGACCAGCGGGACTTCTACGTTTACACACCGCCGGGCTATGACCCTCGCGGAAAGCAGACCTATCCGGTTTTGTACTTGTTGCATGGCTTCAGTGACGACGCAAGCGGCTGGACTGCAGTGGGACGCGCGCACGTAATTCTGGACAACCTGATCGCGCATGGGAAAGCCAAGCCCATGCTGGTCGTCATGCCGCTCGGGTACGGCGCTCCGGAAATTCTGCGCGGCGGGTTTGGGGCATTTCGCAATACGGAGCTGAGGGACCGCAACTTTGCAAAATTTAGCGAGGCTTTGCTTAACGAGGTGCTCCCGCGCGTTGAGTCGGCTTACCTTGTAAACAAAGACAGGAACTCGCGTGCGATTGCAGGGCTTTCCATGGGCGGCAGCGAATCGCTGCTCACGGGATTGAACAACGTGGACAAGTTCGCCTGGATAGGAGCGTTCAGTTCGGGCGGCTTGCCGGAAGAATTTGACAAGGATTTCCCCGGCTTGAATTCGAAGGCGAACGAGCAATTGAAGCTGCTGTGGATTGCATGCGGCGTGGATGATCGGCTGATTGAGTTGAATCGGAAGCTGCGTGCGTGGCTAGAGGCAAAAGGGATCCGCAAGGTCGATGTCGAAACGCCTGGAGCGCATACGTGGATGGTTTGGCGAAGGAATCTGACGACGTTCACGGGATTCCTGTTTCGCTGATCTCCATCCGGGGCCTGAGGCGGAAGGCGTTAGGCAAAGTTCACAGGCAGAAGCGCACGACGACACAAAAGAAGAATGGTCGGCATACAGTTTTGTACTTAGAGCCGGTGTTTGGTAGCCTTAAATATCCCCAGCCCTCGGAACGCGAGGGAACCTTGCCAAATACCACTGAAAATTTTGCGCACGTTCTGCTGTTTGCCTGCCCGCAATGCGAGCGACCCCTGGCATCAGCCTGCGCCAGCAACAAACAAAATTTAGAGGAAGCGGACGCACACTTCTTCAATCCTCATTGCCATTGCGGGTGGACCGGATCGGTAATCGGGATGGAAGCGGTTAAGCATTGGGTGCAGCCATGGCGCGCGTTCACCGCCGAAGTGGGAGCCGCCCGCGCTGGCGATGGCTCCTGTGACGGCCCAGCGCATTCGGATTGAGCAGGATCACTGCGGTTGTGTCCGTAATGACGAAGGTTGGCGCCACAGCAGCACGCCCGCTGTAACGAACCATATCGCCTGGCCAAGTGCCACTGCACCGAAGCCGTGAACGTCCATACCTAAACGGCCACTGACCACGGCGGTCACCGCGACGGCCCCGACCACGCAGCCGTAAATGCCCAAACCGCGAGCGAACGCGCGATTCCGCAATATCGAAATCGACCAAAAAATGATGGCGATGGAGGAAGTCACCGCATACAGTCGCGCGAATCCCTGATTGACTTCGAAGTTGTAGCGAAAGACGATGCGCCAGCTCTCCCCCGCGCCCGCCCCGGCCTCGACCATGCGGCGCAAAATATTCGGAGCAACCAAGCCGTCCATCACCGCGGCGCTCATTATCGCGACGCTCGCGAAGGCAAACAGCACGATGCCGGTGACATCGAGCCGGTCGGCGCTCTTGAGCCCCTGAGAAAGCCCCAGTGCGCCCAGAAACAACACCATCAAGCTGGCCAACGCTAGGGAATGCACTAAGGTGAGGTTGCGTGCCATAGATTCCACCTGCGCGGGCGCGATTGCGCCATGCGGATGCACAGCCATGGTTATAATCATGCCCACGGATCCCGCGATTAGAGCCATGCCGGATTTGCGATCGTCTGTCATGCGGCGCACTGTAGAGGCGCGGCGGTAAGGCGTCAATATGCATTCAACAAAAACGCCGAGAAACCGGACAAAGACAGGCCCGATGTCCGGAAAAGCACCAGCTTCGGCAGGCAAAACAGACCGGCGGGTGGTGCGGACGCGAGACCTACTCGGCGATGCGCTGGTGGCGCTGATGCACGACAAGGCGTTTGAATCGATCACTGTGCAAGACGTGCTGGATCGCGCGGGAGTTGGACGTTCAACCTTCTATACGCATTACAAGGACAAGAACGACCTGTTTCTGAGCGACGCGGAGGAGTTCTTCGAAGCCATGTCCACAGCGCTCTCGAAGTATGGCGACAAATCGAATCGCGTTGCGCCGGTGTGCGAATTTTTCTCGCACGTTGCGGAGCAGCGCGAGTTCCATGACGCGCTGGTGGCGTCGGGAAAAATTCAAGATCTGTGGGAGATGGGGCAGGAATATTTTGCGCGCGGGATCGAGCAGCGCTTCAAAGAGCTGCGCGGGGTGCCAGCCCTGGCGGCCGAGCGCGCGTCTGCGCTTGCGCATGCCTTCGCCGGCGCGCTCTTTTCTTTATTGTCGTGGTGGATTCAGAGCGGCCCGCCGCTATCCGCCACGCAAATGGATGAGCTTTTCCACGGCATGGTGTGGTCAAGCATCGGAATGCCGGCGGCACGGACGTCTGAACGGCCGAAGGTTGTCAGGCGCTTCGTTGAAATTTGACGATCGCTAAACTTGCCGTGACGTATTGCGCATCTCGGCGCCGATTTGCAGGCTTAGCGTTGGCGGAGTTGGTCGATCCAGCGAGAGAGAATGCCGAGGGAAAAAGATTCGACGTCCAGGAATTCGATGCCCATGCCGATGCGGGGCTTGACGATGCGGACGACGGCGAGGCCTTTGACGATTTGCCCCTTGCGGGAGAGAGTCATGCGCACGCGTGATTGCAGCGGCAGGGGCTTGCTGGTGCAAATAAAGCAGCCGCCCAAGGAGATATCGGAGGTCACGCCAGTGGCCTGCGTTCCGGTTTCCAAATCGATTAGCTCGACATCCGCTGCGAAGGGATAACGAATCGCGAAGCGGCGATCGCGCACCCCCGCCTTCGGCGATGGTCCTTTGGTCGTGCGATTATCCATGATGATGACGTTGCTCACAGGCGGTTCGCCCGTCCAGACTGCGAAGACGGAGTTGCTCGGGAGGGACAGATCCCGTCTCTTCAGTTTGCTGGAAAAACGATGAAGGAAATGTAAATCCGGCAGCGCAAATAGCCAAAACAGCAATAGCGGTGTGACGCCGCCAGAGGCGATACAGCGCGCTATTAGTTGGTACGACAAAGGGACCGTGGCGGGCGCTTTGCCTGTTCGCCCGCATGCTAGTCTGAAAATTACAGCATTTTCTACGCGAACAAGGCTATGCGCACCGAAGGACTTCGGAAAAGCGACCGTATCAGTTTCCGCATGCCCGTGGAGGCATCGTGGTTTGCGGCCGGAGGTGTGGCCGTGAAGCAGACGGCGCAGACATTGCTGGTAAGCCGCAACGGCGGCGTGCTGTGTCTGGCGGAAAAAGTGTTGCCGGGACAAGAGCTAACGCTACGGCGGCAGAATGGCGACGACTGGAAAATGGCACGAGCGCGCGTGCTGGCGGAGTTCGATCGCGAGCCGGATGGATTTCTGTACGCCTTTGTGATTTTGGAGCCCCGCGAGGATTTCTGGGGCATCGACTTCCCTGCGCTGCACACCGCCGAAGATGCGCTGGCGCGCCTGCTGATGGAATGCAGCTTTTGCCAGCGGCGCGAGGTCGTTTACCTGAACGAGCTACAGTTGAAATCTTTTGAGGTCCGCAAATGTGTGGCGCGGCTATGCACGCATTGCGACGCGCCATCCATTTGGATCGAGGCGCAGTCGGCGGCGAAGCAAGACGGAGTTGCGCCGAAGCCGGTGCCTGCCGAAGAGCGCGTGAATCCGCATCGGAAAAAGAATCGGGTTAAGGCGCGCGTGCTGGCGTGCATACGGCGGCGGGGATTTCAGGAAGAAGTGGCGGTTTGCGAGGACCTGTCGAAGGGCGGGCTGAGTTTTCGCAGCCGGAATCAGTATCCGGAAGGCACGCGTGCCGAAGTGGCGGTGCCGTTTACGCCAGGAGCGGGCGCGATCTTCGTGCCGATTCGCATTGTGTTTTCGCAGGCGCTGCCAACGGTGGGACTCTATCGGCATGGCGCTGCGTATGTGAAGCCGCCTATGGACGGGGCTTAGAGCGCGCCTCGCTGTGATTCGCCGGTAAGAGGCAATCATCAATCCAGCGCGGGTGCAGTTTCGCGCTCTTGACGGCGGCGATGCAGGTAGTGCATTGCGATGTTGAGGTAGACCTCTCCGCAGGGCGTCTCGATGCAAATCACCATTGCTTCCGTGTCGGCACTGCCGGCGAGCCCTTGATCGTTCATGTGCATTTCCGGGGGGAGAACCTTGAAGCGAAACCCTTGGTCGTTCAGCAGCGTAACGGAATTTCCGATGACCATGTTGGCGAGCTCGCAGACTGTTTCGCGCGCGACCTGTTCGCTTTCCACGACTGCGGAGCCGGCCAGATGGCTGGCGACCTTTAGCGCCACTTCCGGAGCCAAATCGAGAATGACGCGGCCTTCGATTTCGCCTTTGATGATGATGAGCGCGGCGATGCCTTTGCGACGATAGGTTTCCTCGTCCATCGCAAGATCGACGATTTTCGTGGGCGCTTGCAGGGACTCTGCAAAAACGGCGTCCGCGGCGTTGATGAACGGCTGAATGAGCTCCATTCTCATGAGCGGTGCTCTCCGGCGAGCGCGACGGTCGCACCGGCGGCGCTGGGGTCGTCGCTCAACACATAGCGCAAAATTTCGTACAGGACTTCGGGCTTGACCGGCTTTTGCACGAAGTGCTTCGCGCCCTTCTGCAACGCGGCAAGAATATTTTCCTGGTAGCCCACGGAGCTGACCATAACGATGCGCGCTTCGGCATGTTGGCGCACGATGCGCTCGACCGCTTCGATGCCTTCCATTTGCGGCATGGTGATGTCCATGAGCACGATATCCGGCTTGCTGCGGTTGAACTCCGCAATGGCCGTGAGCCCGTCGCCGGCCTCACCTGCCACTTCGCCGCCGAACATCTCGATCATCTTGATGAGATTCTTGCGGGCGAATACGGAATCGTCCACCACCAGGTAGCGGACCGGCCGGCTGTCTTTCCGGAGCAGAGCGGCGAATTGTTGCATGGCCTTCTCCTTGTCCCATCGCACGGAACTAGCTGCGATGGGAAGAAACGTGTGTCCTGTCGCTTTTCTCGTTCTTTTCCATCTTGTCGTGGCGATTGTCTTTTTCGGCGCGATCTCGGTCCGGAGCGCGGTCGCTGCCACAATAACCCACAAGGAACGCGCTCAAAGACTCGAGAGAAACAATTTTGTTGGCATGGCCCTTTAAGATTGCCGCGCGGGGCATTCCGCTGACCACGCAGGTGTCTTCGCTTTGCGCGACGGTCATGCCCCCTGCAGCTTTGATGGCTCCGAGGCCTTCAGCGCCGTCGTCGCCCATGCCAGTCATAAGCACGCCGACAGAAGTCAGCGCGAACTCCTGCGCAACGGAATGGAAAAGCACGTTGGCTGAGGGCCGGTGTCCATTGACTGGCGGGCCGTCAGACAGCACGGCCATGTCGCCGCGAGGCATGCGGCGCACCATCATGTGGCGATTGCCGGGGCAGATCAGCACACGTCCGGCAAGGAGCAAGTCGCCGGAGCGCGCTTCCTGTACGTCCAGCGCGCAGCACTCGTCCAAACGCCTTGCGAACATTTCCGTAAAGCCCTCGGGCATATGCTGCACGATCAAAATCGTGGCGGAAAAGTCCGCAGGAATTTGCGAGAGCACGTACTGAAGTGCGTTGGGACCCCCAGTGGAGATTCCGATGGCCACAATGCGGCTTGGCGGAAGGGTGGCGCGTGAGGGTTTCTTCTGTGGAGGCCCTGTTTCGACGGCCACGTTGAGGCGAATCTTGCAGCCGGAAGCGCGCTTAGCGACTTTGATTTTCTCGATGAGCTCCACGGCGATGGCGTCGAGATGTCCAGCGGCAGCGTCTCGAGGCTTGGCGACAAAGTCGATGGCGCCGAGCGCCAGGGCTTTAAATGTGGAGTATGCGCCTTCTCTTGAATGCGTACTGAAGACAATCACCGGCATCGGCGCGCGGCGCATAATTAGACGCAGCGCCTCCATTCCATCCATTCGCGGCATCTCGAGGTCGAGTGTGACTACGTCCGGGTGAAACTCTTCGATTTTTTTCAGCGCGAACGCGCCATCCATGGCTGTGCCGATGACCTCGATGGACGGATCTCTTTCGAGGATCGTGGGAATGAGCTTCCGCATGAGCGCGGAATCATCGACAACTAGCACTCGGATACGCTCGCTCATGCGATCGCTCCCAGGGGAGTTGCGCGCGAGAGGCGCGAAAGCACCGCCGGAACGTTAAGAATCAGCACCACGGTGCCGTCGCCGAGGATAGAGGCCCCGCTGACCAGATCGCTGGAGATGATCTCAGCGGGAAGCGCCTTGATCACCAATTCTTCTTCGCCGACCAGGCTATCCACGACCAGGCCGAAACGTTTTTCCACAGCGCCGATCACGATGACGAAGCTTCGCTTTTTCCTTTGGGCGTCTTGGACGGGCACCGCGTGAATCTGGCTGAGGCTATTCAGGCGCACCAGGGTAAGGATCTGTTCGCGGAGACGCAGAACTTCGCGCGCGTCGACGCGATGGATTTCGGCGTCGGTGATGCGCGTGATTTCCACGACGGAAGACAGCGGAACGGCGAAAAGGCGGCCGGCGACGCGGAACAGCAGCGTCTGGATGCTGGCGAGCGTCAACGGCATGCGCAACTGAATGGTCGTCCCGCGGCCCTTGACTGAGGAAACGTGAACTGTGCCCTTCAAGTTGTCGATGACAGTGCGCACCACGTCCATTCCCACGCCGCGGCCGGAGACTTCGGTGACTTCCGCTGCGGTGCTGAAGCCCGGCTCGAAAATCAGGTTCATCGCTTCGGACTCGGAGAGACGTTGAATTTCCTCGGGTTTAACAATTCCCTTTTCGACCGCCAGCTTACGGATTTGCGCGAGATCGATTCCCCGGCCGTCATCGCGGACTTCGATAACCACTTGCGTGCCTTGATGGTACGCGTTCAGGTAGACCGTGCCGCGGGCGGGCTTCTTGGCAGCGATACGCTCCTCGGCGTCCTCCACGCCGTGGTCAACAGCATTGCGCACAAGGTGCATCAACGGCTCGGCCAGAGCGTCCAGGATGCCCTTGTCGAGATCGGTATTCTGCCCGGAAAGCTCGAGCGCGACGTCTTTGCCGCACTGCTTAGCGACGTCCCGTACCAAACGCGGAAACCGGCGGAATAGCTGCTCGACCGGGACCATGCGAATCTTCAATACGCATTTGTGCAGTTCGTCGAGCACGCGCGACTGAAACGCCAGGGCGTCGGACAGCTTCGCGCGAACAGGATCGCGCGCGTGGCGTTGATCAAACTCTGCCAAGCTGCGATGCAGCATGGACTTCCCGATAATTAACTCTCCGACGAGGTTCATGACCGCGTCGATGCGTGCGGCATCCACGCGCAGCGTGCTTTCGGCAACTGTGGCAGCAGCAGAACCTGGGCCCGGCGCTTTCACTGCCCCGGCACTCGCGTCGGCGCCGCCCGCCCGGGACGCGACACTTGCCGCTTGCGCTTCCAAAATGTCGCTGAGCAATTCGTGCTCCGGCGTTTCTGCGGCAGCGGATGGCTCGATGCGCAAATCGGAAACAATAGAAGGGATGCGGCAGCGCCGCGCGATGTGTTCCTGTGACTGGTGACTAGCCAGCGCAGCTTCAACAATCTCCGACGTCTCGGCCGAGGAATTATCCTCCGGACGCAGCGCGATAACCGTGCCGCACCCATGCAGGACGTTGCGAATCAACTGGAACGCCGCTGCGTGCATCAAGCTGGATGGGTCAACGCGCAGCGCGACGTTGTAAACGGTCTCGCCACGGTGCACGGCTTCGGAAATCATCAACTGTTCGTATTCGGTCCACTGAAAGCGAGCAGCGATGCTGCCGGCCGCAGGCGCCTGTGGCCCGGAAACTGCCGGACCGTGGATCAAACTGCGGATCATGGCGCGCAAGGAGTCCGCCGGCGGCGGCTCCGCGTTGCGTTGATAAGCCGAGAGCATTGCGCCGAAATTATCGGTGGCAACCAGGACGACATCCGCGAGGCGCAAACCGGAGCTCTGCCCGATTCGCGGGGACAGTGCGTCTTCCAGCTCGTGGGCCAGCTCGCTCAATTTGTGAAAGCCGCATGCGGCGGAATCGCCCTTGAGCGTGTGCACCGCGCGGCGTACGCGGCGAATGACCTCTTCATCGGAGGGATTCGCCTCGAGATCGAGCCCTGCCTCATTAAGCGACTGCAGCAGTTCGTTGGCGCTCTCGAAGAAGAGCGCGCGCAGCTCCGAATTGCGATCTTCGGGAAGGCCGCTCACGTGTTTACCTCGAGCCGCTGGTACGCGGTGCCATTGTTTTCGTGTACCATGCGGAATTTTTGCGTCAACCCGAAGAGACTTTCCGCGTGCCCGACAAAAAGGTACCCTCCGGGATTCAAGCAGTGCCAAAATTTCTCGATCAGGCGCTTCTGCTCTGCTTCATCGAAATAAATCATGACGTTGCGGCACAGGATCATGTCGTTGCGCCGCGGTAAAAATTGCGTCTTCAAATTGTGAAAGTCGAATTGCACCAGCTCTTTGAGTTGCGGCTTGACTCCGTACTTCTCACCGGATTTTGCGAAATATCGCAGCCGGCAGGTGTAGTCGACAGGCTCCATCTGGATTTCGGTATAGAGGCCTTCCTGACCCGACCGCAGGCTGGCGTAACTGATGTCTGACGCTACGATTTCAAGCTTCCACGGCGGCGGAATCAGCGGCTTCGGAGAGGGCATGTCGAACGGGAGCGGATTGCGCAGATAGTAGTAAGCCAGCGCATCACAAATAAGGATGGCGACAGAGTAGGCTTCTTGCCCCGAGGAACAGCCGGCGCTCCACACGCGAAGCGTCCAATCGCGCCGCTCTTGCTTGCGCTTTAAGATTTCCTCGAGAACGGTTTTCTGCAGCAGATCAAGCTGCGGCCGATTGCGGAAAAAGCTGGTTTCGTTGACGGTGAGATTTTCGAGTAGCAATGCCAGCTCATTTTTTCCTTCGCGGCTGGTGAGCAGGCGATAGTAGCTATAAAAGGAATCGAGCTGACAAGCCTTGAGCCTGCGCTGCAAGCGGTCCTTGAGGAAATGCGAGCGGCGCTCGTCGAAAAACATTCCGCATTCCTGATAGACGAGCGTCTGCAGGAGCTTGAGCTCCGCTTCAGTCAGTTGAATCTGTGCGGTGAGCGTTCCCATGGGCAGGTAACGCGGCGCGCAAAGCGACTCCGTCCGCTACGGGGCGAACCAAGTCCTATTTCGCAGCGCCTACGAGTTCCGCGGCCTCCTCGAATCGTTTGAACTCCGGGCGATGCAGAAGCTTGGCAATGTCCAACAGGATGATGAGGCGGCCTTTGAGCTTGCCCACGCCGATGACGTAGCTGGACTCGCCTTCGGCAAAAAGATTTCCCGGCGCTTCGATCTCCGAAGGCGCGATCTTCAAGACCTCCGAAGCGGCGTTTACGATCAGGCCCACTAATTTGTTCTCCAGTTCCACCACCAGGATGCGGTTCTTCTTGTCCGGCTGAATCTCGGATTGCCCAAAGCGCTTGCGCAGGTCCATCACCGGAATGATCTTCCCGCGCAGGTTGATCACCCCCTCAATCGTTTCCGGCGCGCTGGGAACCGCGGTGATCTCCGGAACACGGACGATTTCGCGCACCGACCCTATGCGGACGCCAAACGTTTCGTTTCCGATGCGAAAGCCGACGACTTGGAGGTCTTTTTCCATCGCTGCGATCCGTTTGTTTACTGGCGCGTTTCGGCGTATTCCATTTCCTTTTCCCGGTGCGACTCTCGCTTGCGGCGTCCTCCCGCGGATTCACGGCGAGGGCCGCCGAGTTGTGGAGCGTGTTGCTCCAGAACAAAGCGGTCCATGCTGTCCAGAAGGTTGCGGGAGAGTTTGAGCATCTGCTCGGCGGCAGCAGAAAGCTCGGTCGAACTAGAGGCGGACTGCTGCACCAGCTCGCGCATCTTGTCCATCGCGCGCACGACAGCTTGCGCGCCGGAAGCTTGTTCTTCGACAGCGGAATTAATTTCCTGCGTGATTTCGGTCAGACGTCCGGTGGCTTTCGCAATTTGCGAGGAACCCACCGACTGCTCGGCGGTGGCCGCGCCGATCTCCTGGGAGAATTTGTAAACTTCCGTGACCACGTTGGAAATCTTGTGCAGCGCGGAACCCAGATCGTTGCCGAGGCTGAGTCCTTCTTCGACGATTCGCGTGCTGCGCTCCATGTTTTCAACCGCTTGGCGCGCTTCGCGCTGAATGCTTTGAATCAGGTCGGCGATTTCTTTCGTGGACTGCGTCGATTTCTCAGCCAATTTGCGAACTTCATCGGCAACCACGGCAAAGCCGAGCCCATGCTCGCCGGCGCGGGCTGCTTCGATGGCGGCGTTCAACGCCAGAAGGTTGGTCTGCTCCGCAAGGTCGTCGATGACTTCAATGATTTTCCCGATGTCGTCGGCCCGGTGGCCCAAAACGTTAATAATCTCGGCGGAGGATTGAATCGCGTGATTGGTGCGATTGAGGCCGTCGGTGGCCTTCTCCATTGTGGAGATTCCGTTGACCACTTCTTCGCGCGAGCGGTTGGCGATGTCCAGCAAAACCTTGGCAGTGTCCGCGACGCGATTGATTGAAGTAACCATCTGGTCGATGGAAGCGGAAGTTTCCGCCACGCTGGAGGCCTGCACCTGCGTATTTTTCACCACGTTCTGCACGTTGATGCTCATCTCGTGCATCGTGCTAGTGACTTCTTCAATCGCGGAAGATGCTTGCACGCTCACCTTGGCCGATTCGTCGGCTGCACCGGCCACTTGGTTGGATCCTGCGGAAACCTGGCTGGCGGAGTCGCGCGTGGTGCGTACCAAATCCTGAAGTCCGTGGGACATGCGGAGGAACGCATTGCCCAGCGTGTCGCGCTTCGAGCGCGGGACGACTTCCACGCTGAGATCGCCTTCGGCAACGGCCATGGAGACGCCGGCCATTTCCTTCAAATAGGCCACCATGTTGTTAAAGGTAGTGGCCAACGCGCCGATTTCGTCGTTGCGATGAATATCTATGTTCTGGTCGAGGTCTCCGGAGTCGCCGATTTCGCGTGCCACGGTGATCAAGTGGGTGAGCGGCTCGGTAATGGATTTTGCGGTGTAGAACGCCACGAACAGCCCGGCCAAGACAGCGGCCAACGTCCCTAGAGTCGTTAAACCGGTGCTAAACTTGCTGGCTGTTGAAGCAGACTTGGTGGAGTCGTCCAGGGCCTTGGTAATGTCCACGTTCGATTGATCGAGAACCGCGGATGATTTTACGAGCCATGACGCGGGATCTTTTTGCAGATAGAAAATCTGCAGATCAGAGACGGTGGCGTCCCCGGAATCCACCTGGTGGCGCTTGGCCAGCAAAGGCTTGGCAAAATTATCGGCCCAGCTTGCCTCCGTTCCTTCCACTTGAATCAGGGACGTGCGCAGGAGATCGCTCCCTGCCTGAGCCTCGCCGCGTTTCATAATTTCAATGAGTTCCTGAAGTCCGCGAGTGACTTTTTCCTCATCGCGAGGATCACCGCTCAGCAGAAAGTTATTGAGGTTCAGGCGGTTCAGCATGATCTGATAGCGCACGGATTCAATGGCGCGCACGCTCTCCAGAGCGGTTGAGGCATCCTTGCGTGCCGAGCTCTCTCTAAATCCAGAGATCAAATTCACAATAAACAACGCAACGAGGATCGAGAGTATCGATCCGAATCCAACATAGAGTTTCTTGCCGATCGTCATCGCGAAAAACCTCCGCTCTCCCCCATCAAACGCCCCGTAGCACCGGGCCGCTCCTGCCAGAGCGCCCCGTTGCGGAGCTCCACGTCAGTTGTTGCCGGCGAACTCGAATTCAATTACCTGCATGGATTCTTCCGCGGCCGCCGCGAACTTCCATTCCTTTACTGCATCGAGACATGTCTGCACGAGAAGCGGGTGGCCACCCAGCGCACGGGTGCTCTTCACGCGTCCGTCCGGAGTGATAATCACTTCGATCTTGACTCGGCCGGTTACGTTCATGCGCCTTGCGAGTTCGGGATAGACAGGGGCAACCTTGGTCTTGATCTTGCGTCTGCTCTCTTCCGACCCGGACTGTGCCAGTGCGTACGTCCCCAAAAGCGACGACAGCGCGATGCCTACAAGTACTTTGCAAATCCAACTGGGTCTCATCGACACTACCCCTCCTCTGAATGGGATACCCCAGCGTTAGAGAAGGCACGTGGGCTGCCAGCGTTTTGCGCCGTGAGGGAGCCCGTTGGCCACGTGCGAATTTCCGCCCAAGCGCAAGGGAACAGGGAAGTTAGAGACATTTGAGCTACGAGGCGATCGCGAGGAATGTCGCGCGCGCCGTCTCAGCAAAGAGGGATTGCGCCGCTACGGTCTCACGCTGAGACACGCCAACCCCTCTCCGGTTAGCATGATGGACGATTCGGCAACAGCGCGGCGACGTGTGATTGACTCACATTGAGATAGCCCGGTAGCGTAGTAGGGCGTGGTAGTCGTCAAATTGAGACGCAAGCACAGGTCTCAACAAGAAATGCCTAGAACTAGAGCCATCTCGAAATCGCCGCGAGCCGCGGTGCCCGGCAACTCTGCCGCGGCACCGCGCGCGTTGAACGGTCACGCCGAAGAATTAATGGAACTCGCGGTGGATGCGGCGCAGTCGCGCCACCTGCCCGGATTTTTGGAGCGATTTGCGGAGCGTGCGGCGCGCATGCTCTCTGCCGAATGGTGCGCAGTCATGGTGTTTCGCGGACGGGAGACGGATTCCTACCAGACGCCCGGCGGCAACGAACGCCCCAATGCGGCCCAGCATACTTCACTGATTCGCGGCGCGCGGGAGCTTGGCAAAGAGATTGATGTGCGGCCGTTGGCGGCCGAGTATGGCGCGCTTAGCGGTGCGGAAAAAAGCAAGTCGGCCGTTTTCGTGCCGATCACCGCAAGCGATGCGGAGAGCTTGGGAGCGATTTGCCTGCTCTGCGAGAGAAAAAAACTAGGCGAGGCGGAGCAGCAGCTCTTGCGCGCGCTGGCGAGTCACGCGGCGCTGTCGTTGGAGAATTTTCGGCGATTTTCGCAATTGGAGCGCTCCAAGCGCCAGTGGGTAGAAGATATCGACGCCATCAGCGACTACATCGTCGTGCACGACCGCTCCTGGCGTGTGGTCCGAACGAACCGCTCGCTGGCATCGCATCTCGGAGTGCCTCCGGTAGCGCTGGTTGGTGAAGCGATGAGCAGCTTGCGGCAGATCGCGGAAACAGGCAGCGATCTGCCGTGCCCGTTTTGCCGGGACACACAGCAGTCGCGGGAAGAATATGTTGTGGCCTCCCCGGAGCGCATCTTTCTGGTGTCCACTTCGCGCACGCCAGGTGTTTCCGACGACGATACGCGTACCATTCACGTTTTGAAGGATATTACCGACCGCCGCGAAGCGGAGCGGCGCTATCGCGAATTGTTTGACAGCATTCAGGAAGGATTGTTTTTCGCGACACCCGACGGGCGATTTTTGGACGTAAACGACGCCATGGTACGCATGCTCGGGTACAACGCGCGCGACGAATTGTTGCGTGCCGATGTCGGGCCGCACTTGTATCCGGCACCGGCGGCCCGAGAGCGATTTTTGCAGGCGCTTGCGGAACGCGGCGTTCTGCGAAATTACGAAGAGACCCTGCGTCGCAAAGACGGCACCCTGCTGCACACACTGCAGAACATTACGGCGGTGCGCGATTCACGCGGAAATATCGCGCAAATCCGTGGGCTGATGCTGGATGTGACCGAGCAAAAGACGTTTCAGTCGCAGTTACAGCGCGAACGCGACTTCAACCAGAAAATTCTGAACACCACGCAGAGCATGATCTTGGTCCTGGACACCGCGGGTTTGATCAGCTACGCCAACCGCCGGTGCTTTGAATCCGGCTATCGCGAAGATGAGCTGATCGGCCACCGCTTGGTGGATTGGGTCGAGACTTCACACCGCAACGATTTCGAGGCTGCGCTGGAAACCACGGCGCACGGCCAGCAAGTGGAAAATCTGGAACTGCGCGTGCGCCGCAGCGACGCCTCCATGGGGCATTTCTCGATCAGTTTGAGTCCCATGCGCGACGAACAGAATGCGGTAAACAGCGTCGTGGTGGTGATGACCGACATTACCGATGCTGCGCTGCTGCAGGCCAAGCTGGCGCACTCCGAAAAAATGGCGACCATCGGCCGGCTGGTCTCCGGCGTAGCCCACGAAGTGAACAATCCGCTAGCCGCGATTCTTGGCTTCACCGATTTGCTGCTGGAAAATCCGCAGATTCCGGACAACGCGCGCGAAGATTTGCAAATTATTTTGCAGGAGACGCAGCGCACGAAAGACATCGTGCAGGACTTGCTGAGTTTCGCGCGGCAGCGCCCCGTGCAGCGCGAACTCGTGCACGTAAACAGCGTCCTCCGTCAAACCATCAAGCTGCGCAGCTACGACTTCGCCAGCCACGGCGTGGAGGTAGTCGAGGAATTCGATGAGAAGCTGGCCCCCGCGCTCGGTGACTCGCAGCAGTTGCAGCAGGTTTTCTTGAACATTCTCAACAACGCGTATGATGCCGTTCAGGAAGCCGGGCAGCGCGGTTGCATTAGCATCCGTACACGGCTGCGCGGCGAATCCATCGAAGTGGCCGTCACGGACAACGGTACGGGCATCACCGATCCGGAGCGCATCTTTGATCCGTTTTACACCACCAAGCAAGCCGGGAAAGGGACCGGGCTCGGCCTCAGCATTTGCTACGGCATCGTCCGCGCCCACGGCGGCGAAATTTTGTGCTGGAACAACTCCGAGCAGCGCGGCAGCACATTTGTCGTGCGCGTTCCGGTGGCGAATGAAGCCAGCGTGGCCGCCGCGCTTGCAAAAGAGGCTGGGCGATGAAGGCGCAGACATCCCCGGACGTTGCACCCATCTTGCTCATCGAGGACGAGCCTTCCGTGACTGCTTTTCTGCGCGCGGCGCTCGAGCGCCACGGATACACGGTAGCCAATGCCGCTTCCGGCGCCGAAGGTCTGAACATGCTGAGCGGCGGGAAATACTCGGGCGTGATATCCGACATTCGCATGCCCGGCTCCGTGAACGGCGCGGAAGTGCACGCCTGGATCCAGAAGAATCGGCCGGAATTGTGCGCGCGCATTATCCTGATCAGCGGAGACACCGCCAACAGCGAAACGCAGGCCTTTCTGGCGCAAAGCGGAACGCCTTGCATTGAAAAACCCTTTCGCGTGCAACAATTGATGACTGTTGTGGAGAAAACCTTCGGAAAGCCATGAGCGACGAACTGAAAACACGTTTACTGGTCGTGGATGACGAGCAAAGTATCCGCCGCTTGTGCATGACCATCGGCAATTCCCTCAGCTTCGCCTGTGCCGAAGCAGAAAGCGCCGAGGCCGCCCTCGCGCGTCTCGACACGGAAATACCGGACCTCGTGCTGACTGACCTTAAGCTTCCAAGCCAGTCCGGCGTCGAGTTGCTGCGGCAAATCAAAAGCCTTCTGCCGCGCACGGAAGTGGCTATCATGACCGGCCACGGCTCCATCGAATCCGCCGTAGACGCCATGAAGCTTGGCGCTTACGACTACATCGAAAAGCCGTTCCGCGTGGAAAAAATGCGCCTGTTGCTGCAGCGCATGGCAGAAAAAGTTCGTTTGGTCACCGAAAATGCATTCTTGCGCGAACGAGTGAGTACCGAGGAAAATCTCGATGGCATCATCGGCACGTCCGCCAACATCCAAGACGTCCTGCGCATGATTTCCCGCCTGAAGGACACGCGCACCCCGGTCCTGATCTCCGGCGAGAGCGGTACGGGCAAGGAATTGGTGGCGCGCGCGATTCATTTTCGCGGGACCATGGCGCAAACGCCCTTCGTCGCCGTCGATTGCGGCTCGCTGGTGCCGACGCTGATGGAGAGCGAACTCTTCGGCTACGAGAAAGGTGCGTTTACCGGCGCCACAAAGACAAAAGCCGGGCTGTTCCAGGCCGCGAATGGCGGCACGATCTTCCTCGACGAAATTGGCGAGCTGCCCCTCGAAATGCAGGCCAAGCTCCTCCGCGTTTTGCAGGAGAAGGAAGTTCGGCCTGTAGGCAGCAACGATCACGTCACGGTGGACGTGCGCGTCATCGCCGCAACCAACCGCGACCTGGAAGCCGCCTATCGCGACGGCACCTTCCGCAAGGACCTCTACTTCCGTTTGAACGTCGTGACCGTGCATCTTCCCGCGCTCCGCGATCGCCGCTCCGATATTCCCATGCTCGTGCATCATTTCCTTGACCGCTATGCCCCCGGCGCGAACCTCCAGGTCACGTCCGCGGCCATGAAGAGCCTGCTGCATTACGATTGGCCCGGCAACGTCCGAGAACTGGAGAACTGCGTCGCTCGCGCGGTCACCCTCGGCGACCATAAGATCATCGATGTGAACGATCTGCCGCCGGCGATCCGAACCGAACAACCTTCCGCGGCGCCCATGTCCCCGCAGGACGCCGCGTCGCTTTCTACCACCGCGCTCGCCGAAATGGAGCGCATGACCATCCTGCGCGTGTTCGAGCAAGCCAACGGCGACAAAGCGCTTGCCGGCAAAATGCTGGGCATCAGCCGCGCCACCCTGTACCGCAAGCTGAAACGCTACAACATTCCCGTAAAAGCCGGCTCCTCGCCCGCAACTCCCGAGCAGCAGCGCGCCGCCTCGCGCTAGGCGTTGCCCGTCTCATCCCGCCCACCTCAGGTCCACCTGCCGCGAGAGCTGAGACGCCAGCGTTTCACGGTGAGACATTTGAGCCGTGGGTACCATCCGAGAAATCCCTAACCTTCATCGTTTCAACTGCTTCACCGCCCTTCACAGCAAATCCGTTTTGGTGTCTGACGTGCATCCCTCATCGCCGGGACACTGTCTTTCGCCGCGCTACGTGTGTGCAGGCCCGCGAAACTAGTGAACCGCCAAGTCTGCGATTCGAGAGGCTGCGTGAAGCGTTCAACCGAAATTGCGGTCAGCGAGCACGCACTGGATTGCGCGGGGCAACTGGCGCGCTTTTTTCCAGATACCGCGGCGGTTCGCGTCCCCGTGCAGGTGACCGCCCTTCGCGGTGGACGGGCCAAGCTGCGGGAAGCTACTGTTCTGGAATTCGGCGGCGCACAACATGCAATCTTTCTTTCAACACTACCGCTGGAGTTTGAAGACCGCGTGCGACTGGAACGCGATTCGCACCGGGGCGCGGCAGCTGACGCAACCGTCATTGCCGTGCAATATCACGAAGGACTAAAGGCTGTAGCCGTCAAATTCACACAGGGATTGTGCGATTGGATGATGCAGCCGTGAACAAAACTACGACACTCAACCCCGCGTCAGCACGGCCTGAAGTCACACGGCAGGAAGAATGGGCGGAACTCCGCTCTGTCTTCCCGATCTACCTGGCATTGGCAAAGCAGTTGGAAATCGCCATCCCTTTTCCGCAGGAAACGCGCAACCTGCCGGAAAAGCCGCCTCTAGAGCTCTTCAAGCAAGTACAAATTTGGCTGGACGCGCTCGATTCGCGAGTGCTCGTTCACCAGCTGCGGCACCTGCTGCAGCAGACCACGCTGAACGCCAGTGAAAGCGGTCTACGCGCGCTGATTCAGCGGCACCTGCGCAAGCCGTCAAAAACGAATGTCGACCGCGACAAAATCGACTTCCTGCTCGTGCAGTATTTCGCATTGTGCGCCCCCGCGAAAATCTACCACAAGCAAATCCACCTCGACGACGCCGCCACGGTCATGAAGCCGGTCCTTGGCGAAACGGACAGCGCCCCGCTCGCTTGGTGCGAGCCTTTGGAGAAAATGATCGCCGCCTTGCGCGGGTTCCGCAGCCTGCGCGACATGTTGAAAACCAATTTCATCGCCGAGGGGCGCAAAGTGAAGGAAACCGCCGGCGGCATGTTTTACGATCCCTCCGCTCTGCTGGCCTTCATCCGCTTCAATTTTCTCCTGCGCCGCACTTTGATCGAATTGATGCACGCCGACCTAATCGCCATCCGCGCGGGAGTCGGCCAGCTTGAATCCGCAGGCGCACGAACCATGGATTGCCGCCGTTTTGGCCTCTCCGCTTCCGAGCCAGTTTCCAAGATTCGGGAGCTTGCGGACGAATGGAAGCAGCCATTCCAGAAGGAATACACCGAGCGCACCGTCAGCGAAACTTTTGAAAAACTGCTGAATTTGCGCAGTGACGTGGAGCAAGCGCTGGAACACCTGGCTGCCAAAAACCCGGAACCCGCTGCGCCGCCAGCGCAGGCCCAGGGCGGCGGCACAACGCCGAAACCGCAGGCCAAACCGTCCAAAGCCTCGGAAATTCCGGTGGAGGTGGCACCGGATGCAGGACTCGACTTCGAAAATTGCCTGGAGCAAATTTGGGAACAGCTCATCGCCACCCCTCCTACGCGCGGACGCTCGATGACTACGGTGAAAATCGGCCGCGCACGCGTCCTGATGTCCTCGTGGGAAGTCACAGCGTTTGTAAGCGAGGACGGTCCTGCCGCCGACGATCTGCGCCGCGCCGTGGTGGCAAGGGCCATGCTCACCGCCGCCACAGAGGCTGCCAAGGAAACAGGAAACGCCACGGGACTCGATCGCGCGCTCTCAGTCGCTCGCGTGGAAGTTTCTCGCCTGCAAGAGCGCGTCGATGTAGCGAAGCAAGCCAAGGACACCGAAGCTGCGGTGAACCTGGGCATCAGCACGAAGCGGTTGCTTTCAGCGCTCGATGAAGCCGAAAAGTTGTAACGAGAACTGCGGCGGAACACGGTCGCGGAAAAAATATTTCCTGGGAGCGGGCCACTTTTGCGAAGCGCAAGCGTACTGATCCTGACCGATGAAACTGATTTTGCACGGCTGCTGACCGCGTGCTGGCAAGCTGAAAAGCATGCGCCGAGAATCACCGTGCTGGGCAGCGACCTCTGGAGAGATCACGAGGCTGTGCCGCACGATCTTGTGGTGCTGGGGCCGCTGCGCGACGGCAAACTTTCCGAAATCCTGCATTCGCTCGAGCCGGCCACGGCTCTGATTCTGTGCGCGCCCGCAGACTCCCGCGAACTGAGCCATCTGCGCAGCAAGTACCCGCGGCTGGTGCACGTGCCTTTGCGCGAGGATTGGACACAAACGCTCCTGCTCGTCGCCGGAGAGTCCTTGCGCCGCACCGAAGCCTTGCGGCTCGCGCGCCACGCGGAGAGCAAGGCTGCGCGCAACGAACAGTACGCAACGCTCGGCCGCTACATGACGGACATGAAACACAGCGTCAACAATGCGCTCACTTCGATGATTGGCAACGCGGAACTGCTGCTGCTGGAGCCCGGCCAGCTCTCAAAACAATCGCTCGCGCAGATCAAGACCATTCACAGCATGGCGCTGCGCATCAACGAAGTCATGCAACGATTCTCATCGCTGGCCAGCGAGATGCGGAACGCTGAGAATGCATCTCAAGCTGAGACGGAAGAGGCTCCGGAGGCTCCTTCCCGACGCCGATAACACCGTTCAGATACGCCGCAAACCTCTCATTCGACAAGGTATATATCAAATCGACACCGCATGCCTTGGCGTCCCTAAGCTGGCCGCTGACGTGCACCTCTGCTCTGCGGAGAACTATGGGGAGAAGTCTGCCGTGCAGAAAAAGGTCCTGATCGTTGACGATTCGCCGGCGCAAGTGAAGCTGATTCAGGGGCTACTCGAACCTGAAGGCTATCCCTCCGTCGGTCTCAACGATCCCAGGCGCATCGAGGAAACCATCACGGCGGAACGCCCCTGCGTGATCTTGTTGGATGTGGTGATGCCGGAGCGCAACGGTTTTCAAATTTGCCGCGAGCTGAAGAGCAGCGCGGAGTTCAATGCTATCCCGGTGATCCTGGTGACCTCCAAGGACACCGTCAGCGATCGCTACTGGGGACAGCAACAGGGCGCCGATGGCTATGTCACCAAACCTTTTACGCGCGAGGAATTGCTGCGCGCGGTGCGCAGGTTTGCATGAAGCGTGAAGAGAGAGCAACGAAACGATGAATGAAGATTTTCATCTGACGCCGCTGGCCGCCGACGCGGACGCCGCCGACCTCCTCGAGGCGCTCGGCCCGCTCGAAGAGCGTCCGCCCGAATCGCAGTACTGCGTCTTCCGCAGCGGCCGCGAACGCTTTTGCTTTCCGGTGCTGGACGTCGAAGAAGTTTTGGACTGGCCGCTGCTGACCAAGCTTCCCCTCGCGCCCGCGTACCTGGTGGGAATTTTCAATTTGCGCGGCGTCATCGTGCCGCTGATCGACATCGCCATGACCGAAGGTCGCAGGCCGGGCCTTCTGCCGAAGCACGTCGTCGTGGCTTCGCTGCGCGGTGAGGGTCATCACGACGACGTGCGCGTCGGGATCGCCGCCGACGAAGTCATCGGCACTTACAGCGTCACGTCCGAGGATTTGCTGGAGCAAGCGCCGGAAAACGTGCCGCACTGCATCGGCATGCTGCGCCACGACGACCGCCTGGCTCTGCTGCTTGATTTGAGGAGATTGCTCGAGGTATTTCCGGGCCCAAGCATTTGATTGCGGCAGCCGCATCAACCCGCGGTGCGGCAACCGCCACAGACATTTGGAGGAAGGCATGAAATCGCGATTGAGTTCAACAATCTGGACGCTGGTCCTGGTCAACGGGCTGGTGCTGTTCGGCGTGCTGTGGCTGGCGTACAGCGCCGGCAGGCAGTCGGGCGGAGCGTCCATGCTGGATTTTGGCTCGCTGCCCAGCGGCGCCAGCGGGTCGGTGCTGTTCGCCTTATTTCTGGTGCTGGGAGCCATCGTGTTCCTGGCCTGGCGTCTGAACAGTTCCTTCGTATCGCCGGTGCAGGAGCTCGCACAGTTCTCCGAGCGCTTTGCCGCTGGCGACGCTCGTGCCCGCGCTGAGGTCAACTCTAATGACGAGCTTGGCTACATCGCGGAAAACTTGAATCGCGCCGTCGCGCGCGTCTCCAAGGCTACCAGCAACCAGGAGGCTAGCGACCACCTGCAGCGCAGCATCACCGAATTGCTCACGGTTATCAACCAGGTGGCTCGCGGCGATCTGACTCTGCGCGGCAAAGTTACCAACGACGCGCTCGGCAACGTAGCGGACTCCATCAACTACATGCTCGACAACTTCACTAAGGTGCTCGAGCGCGTCCGCAAGGCCGCCATGGAAGTTACCGCCTGCTCCAATAACATTCTCGTCGCTGCCGATGAGATGCAAGCCGGCGCGACCCAGCAGGACCAGGAAATCACCAATACTTCCAGCGCCGTCGAAGAGCTCACGGTTTCGATGAAACAGGTGTCCAACAACGCTGAAGCCAGCGCCGAGGCTGCGCGTCGCGCGCTGGACGCCGCTGAACAAGGCAACCGCGCCGTCCGCGACACGCTCGAAGGCATGCAGCGCATCCGCGCTTCCGTGCAAGCGACCGCAAAGAAAATCAAGTCGCTTGGCGATCGCTCGCTGGAAATTTCGGAAATTATCAACGTCATCAACGACATCACCGAGCAGACCAACTTGTTGGCTTTGAACGCGGCCATCGAAGCAGCGCGCGCCGGTGAAGCGGGTCGCGGTTTCGCGGTCGTTGCCGACGAAGTCCGCAAACTGGCCGAACACTCCCGCAGCGCCACGAAGGATATCGCCGCGCTCATCAAAGCCATTCAGGCCGAAACGAATGAGGCCGTGGTGGTCATGGAAGAAGGCACCAAGGAAGTGGAAGGCGGCGCAACGCTGGCCGACCAGGCGGGCCGCGCGCTCGATGCGATTTCCAGCGTCGTGCGCCAATCCGCGGAGCTGGTGCAGGAAATTTCGCTGGCGTCGAAACAGCAGGTGCGCGGCACGGAAGGCGTCGCGCACGCCATGCAGATCATTTCCAACATCACGCGCCAGACTTCGCAAGGCACGCGCGGCACCGTGGCGACTGTCAGCCAGCTTGTGAAACTCTCGGACCAATTGAACGAAGCGTTGGCCCAGTTCCGTGCCATCAACAAGCAAGGGAGCAACAGCCACACTTCGCAAGAATCCGAGCGGCCCGTCCCAGCAGTCGCTCTGCGGTAAGCTGTCGTAATTTTTTGCTCCGGCCAGCCGCCGGAGCTAGAACGTTGGCACCATGAGCGAACGTCAGGGGCCGGTGGACGGTCTGAGCGAACACGAATTGAGCGAGATCCGCATGCTGATCGAAGAGCGGACCGGCATTTGTTTCGACGAATCGCGCGTGCGCTTCTTCTCCACGCGCGTGCGCGATCACTTGCGCGCGAAGAAGTTCGCTCACGGCACTGATTTGCTGCGCGCGATGCGCAAGACCAATGTCGAATACGAAGCGTTGCTGGAACGGCTCCTGACTCAGGAGACTTCGTTTTTTCGGTACCCGGCGGTCTACGACACATTTGAGAAACGCGTGCTCCCAGAGCTGCATGTGAAGAAATTCTGGAAGAATCCGCGAACGCTGCGCGTGTGGAGCGCGGGGTGTTCCACCGGCGAAGAGCCATACTCTATCGCTATCACCATTGCCGACGCGCTTTCGTTCGCCGATGCGTGGAATGTCGAGATTTTGGCCACGGACGTAGGCCGCCAAGCGTTGAAGCACGCCGAGCGCGGCATCTACTCCGGCCGCTCTCTCGCCAGCGTCACCGAAGCGCAACTCGCCGCCCACTTTACTGCCGTCGAAGGCGGCCACCAGGTTAAGCCGCGTTTGAAGAAAATGGTCACCTTCGCGCAAATGAATCTTGCGGCCGCCGTCTACGTCGGCCGCATGGACCTGATTTTCTGCATGAATGTGCTCATTTACTTCTCCGAAGAACGCCGCCGCAGCTTGGTGCAGCGCTTCTACGACACGCTCGAACCCGGTGGCTACCTGTTCCTCGGTCACTCCGAGTCCATCTCCAAAATGCCCGTGAAGTTTCAAGCCATCGTGCTGAACGATTGCATTTTGTATCGCAAGCCGACCGCCGAGGAATTGCAGAAACCGGAACTCGTCACGGAGGGACGCGCGTGAGCATGCCCGACCGCGAAGCCGTCGAAATCTTCCTCCAGGAGGCCTCGGAGCACCTGCAATATTTGCGGGAGTATGTCAGTGTCTTGCAGGAAGTCGCGCCACGCCGCGAAGATCTTGAGCGCCTGTATATCGCAGCGCATACCCTGGCCGGGACTTCGGGCAGCTACGGTTACCCGCGATTCTCGGAGGTTGCTGCAAAACTCGCGCATGTTTTCCAATATGCGCTGAACGCTACGCTGGGTAATGATTTGCACGGGCCGCTCACGGAATTTTTGTCCGACGGCATCTCCGTGCTCGAAACCGATTTGCTGGAGATCAGCGACACTCGCGAGGAAAGCGCCGAAGACATCGCGGCTTTCAAGGAGCGCTACCGCTTCGCGTTTCCAGTCGAGCAGTCGCCGTTGAACTACGGGCAGCAACGAATTACCGAGCAGGCGATAGAGCAGCATGTACAGGAAAGCAACGAAGAGGAGTCAACCGGCTCCTACTTCGACGCACTGCCCGGCGATGATGAAGTTCCAGGCGAAATTCTCGAATTCTTCCAGCCGGAAGCCGAAGAACATTTCCAGGTTGTCAGCGACTGCCTGATCTCCCTGGAAGGCAACAACAATCCCGAAGAGATCAATCGCCTCTTCCGCGCCATCCACACCGTAAAGGGTTCCGCTGCGCAAGTCGGTTTGAAGCGCCTGGGCGGCATCGCGCACCGCGTGGAAGACTTGATCGGCCGTTTGCGCGACGGCGAAATCGAGCCATCCGCAGCCGTCGTCGATCTCTGCCTCGCCTCCGTGGACGTCTTGAAAAAGACTTTGCACCATCAATGGTCCGACGAATCCGAAATGCGCGCCGAAGTCGATTCCCTGCTCGGCCGCATCGCCGAATTCGCGCCGCCCGAGGAAGAAGAACTCGGGGCCGCGCAACCAGCCGTTGAGGAAACAAAAGCTGAGAGTGCTGCGCAAGCGCCTGCAATGACGCGCAAGCCCGCCAAGCATCCCGCCGGAGCCAACGCTGCAAAATCCGTGCGCATCGCGCTGGAACGCCTCGACCACATGATGAATACCGTCGGCGAGCTGGTCATCAACCGCACGCGCATGGTCGGCCGCGTTGCGGAGCTGGAAAAACTCGTCGATACCCTGGGCTTTTCCAAGGAGCGTTTGCACGGCAAGGTTTCCGAGTTCCAGGAAAAATACGAATTCAACCGCATCAGCTCTGCGCGAAACGCCGGGCCTTGGAACCCGGCGACCACTCCGCAGCGCCTCAGCAGCGCCGCGGCCGGCGAAACCTCCTTCTGGTCCGACTTCAGCGAACTTGAAATGGACCGCTACGACGACTTCAATATTCTTTCGCGCTCCATGGCGGAAATTTCCGCCGACGTCAACGAAGTTCTGACACAGCTCCAAGGCTACATCGGACGCGTCGAAGGCGACATCGACGAGTTCACCAAGCTCGCGCATCACTTGCAGGACGAATTCACCGCCGCGCGCATGGTGCCCATCGGCACGCTTTATTCGCGGCTGTCACGCGCCGTGCGCGATGCCGCCACTTCAGCGGGCAAACAAGTCGAACTCGATCTCACCGGCAGTGAAACCGAGCTGGACAACAATATTATTCAGCAAATCTCCGATCCGCTCGTGCACCTGGTGCGCAATTCCGTCGCCCATGGAATCGAGCACTCCGACGTCCGCCGCGCCGCCGGAAAGTCCGAAGCGGGCAAAGTTTCCCTCCGCTCCTACCATCGTGGCAATCACATTTACATCGAAGTCGAAGACGACGGCGGTGGCATCGATTACGATCGCGTGAAGGAGAGCGCCATTGAGCGCGGCCTCGTCTCGCCGGAGACAGCGGACCGCCTGACTGATCGCGACTTCCGCGAAATGCTCTTCCATCCCGGTTTTTCGACCGCGCCCGCAAAGACCGAGCTCGCCGGCCGCGGCGTCGGCCTTGACGTCGTGCGCGCCAATCTCAATGTGCTAAACGGCGAAATCGACATCCAAAGCACGCGCGGCCAGGGCACGAAGTTCACCTTGAAAGTTCCGCTGACCTTGATCATCTCCCCCGCGCTGTTCGTGCGTTGCGGGGGCACCAGCTTCGCGCTGCCTCTCGCCGTGGTGGAGGAAATCCGCCGCCTCCGCGCCGACGAAATCGAAGACGTCGGCGGCAAGTTGCTCACAAAAGTTCGCGACGTCGTCACCGAGGTTGTCCGCTTGGACTCCTATCTCGGTCTGCCGCCCCTCGAACCGATCAACGGCTACTTCCGCATGGTCGTTGCTAACGCCGGCAATCGCCAAATCGGCCTGGTCGTCGAGGAAGTCATCGGCAAGGATGAAATCGTCATCAAAAACCTCGGCGAGTACCTCCGCCGCGTAAAACTCTTCCCCGGCACAACCATTGCGCCTGATGGCAGCTTGATTCTTCTCATCGATTTGAATCGCATGGTGGCCACGGAACCTGGCGAGCGTCGCACCTTGCAACCTACGGCGACGGCCGCGCGCATCTTCGCTCCCGGCTCTGCGGCAGTCGCTCGCGGCACTATTCCCGCCGAAGCTATCGACCGCGTCGAGCACGAGCGCGTCGTTGTCGTCGCTGATGACTCGATCAGCGTGCGTAAATTTGTCGGCCGAATGCTCGAGAAGAACGGCTATCGCGTGAAACTGGCCGCCGACGGCCTGGAAGCTGCCGAACTCGTCGCGCAGCACGGCTGCCACCTGGTCATCACCGACCTCGAGATGCCGCGCATGACCGGCTACGAGCTGATGGTGCAGTTGCGCCAAAGCCCCACGACCCGCCGCATTCCGGTCATGGTCGTCACCTCGCGCGCAGGCGCCAAGCATCGCGATCGCGCCATAAAAGAAGGCGCCGCCGCCTTTCTGACCAAGCCCGTGCAGGAAGATCAATTGCTCGCCGCGGTCGAACAGCTCATTGGAACGGAGGCGACGCGTCCGGTCGTACCCGTGGCGTAGAGGAACGATGGCACCCGCAGCCAAGAAAAAATTTCGCGTCTTGATCGTCGACGACTCTGCCTTCATGCGCAAAGTCCTCGAGCATATTTTCAATGCCGACGATCAACTGCAGGTCGCCGGTCACGCTAAGGACGGTCGCGAAGCCGTCGCCCTGGCCGAATCGCTAAAGCCCGACATCATCACCATGGACATCAACATGCCGCACATGGATGGCTTGCAAGCCACCGCGCAGATCATGACCACAAATCCTCGGCCTATCGTCATCGTCAGCTCGGAATCGAAGGAAGGCGCGGCCAGCACGCTCAAGGCGCTCGAGCTCGGCGCTATCGAATTTGTTGGCAAGCCCTCGAGCGGCGTCGACCTGGACATGCACAGCGTCAAGGAAGAGCTGCTGCGCAAAGTGCGCATGGCCGCGAAGGTACGCGTGGTGCGTACCGCGTCGAGACTCGCTCTCACGGTACAAGGCACAAACGGCGGCGCTGCGCCTGCGAAGCCATCTCCACCCGTTCGCACGGTGCCGGTGATTCCCGCCGACCAACGCTTCCCTGTCGTTGTCATGGGCGCCTCCACCGGCGGCCCCGCCACCGTGATGCGCCTTGCGCCCGGCTTCACGCGCGACTTCCCGGCCGCGGTTTTCCTGGTGCAACACATGCCTGCGGCCTTCACCACGCAATACGCGACGCAGCTCGCCGAATTCACCAGCATTCGCGTGAAGGAAGCCGAAGCCAACGAGACCGTGCAGCCCGGCACGCTTTACATCTGCCCCGGCGCGCAGCATCTGCGCGTGACACCGACGGGCCGCATTCAACTGGACGGCACCTCCGGCCGCATCAACGGCTATCTGCCCAACATCGACGTGACCATGGAAACTGTCGCGGCCTACGCGGGAGCGATGAGCATCGGCGTCGTCCTCACCGGAATGGGCAATGACGGCGCGAGCGGCGCTAAAGCGATCAAGTCCGCAGGCGGCATGGTTTTCGCGCAAGATGAAGCCACCTCTGTGATTTTCGGCATGCCCGCGGAGGCCATTAAGCTTGCCGCGGTCGACCAGGTCCTCGCCATCGACGACATCTACTCGGCCATTGAAAAACGCGTCATCGGCATCTGCAAAGCCACCCCGGTGGGAGCGAAGTAGTGCGCCCAAATTCTCCAAGCAAGGCGCCTGCTCCGCGCACCGAACAGATCATTCTGTTTCGCGTCAGCGGCCAGCTCTTCGCCGTCTCTTCGGCTTCCGTGCAGGAGGTTCGCGGCGTGGATAGTCTCTCCGGCGCAGCGAAGGAGATTTCGCAGCCCGGCTTGCGCAAGGTGAAGCATTTAGTACGTCGCGGCGAATATTTGGTGTACGTCGTGAATGCCGCCATGCACTTTGGTTTGCCTCCCGCGCCTCCGGCTCTCGTTTTCGTACTGCGGCGCACGCGCACCGCCCTGCTGGTCGACGGCATTGAGAAAATGACCTCCATGACCCGGCTGCAGGCGCTCCCTCAGGCGTTTTGCCACGAAGAGCGTGCCTGGTATCGCGGGCTCACCGCGCTCGACCAAACCGTCGTGCCGGTCGTGAAGCCGGACGGCTTTTTGACTCCCGAGGAGCTTTTTGCGTTGGACGCTTCGCTGTCGCAGGACGCCGATGCAGAGGCAAGGCGCCACGAAGAGGACAGCGCGCAAAGCGGCCAAGACACGAGTAGCACGCAATGACTCTGATCGCCGAAACCGAGCTGCAATCTTTCGTCCTGCTCCGGTTGGGCGACCGCCGCTTCGCCGTCACCGCCAACCAGATTGCGGAGCTAGTCGCGCCCAGCCGCGTCTTTCGTTTCCCGCACCGCACGCCCGAGGTTGAAGGCGTGATCCTGCGCCGCGGCCGCATTGTGCCTGTCTGCGATGTTGCGGAGAAACTTATCGGCAATGGTTTGAAGTCGCGCCGCTTCTATTTGATCACCCAACGGTGCTATGGCGCGCAGACTGAGTGGGTTGCGCTGCCGGTCACCGGAGACTGCGAGCTCATCAACGCCGAGATGACTTTGCCAAGCGACACCGACGCGCCTCACGTTTCCGGCTGGCTTTCGCACGGTGGCGACGTCATCGAAGTCCTTAACCTTGCTGCGCTGACTCCTGGTCCTGGCGAAATCGTCCCCAGCACCGCGCCTCTGCAACCGCAGGAGGCCCGGTCATGATTTCCCACGGGCGCGCCGCAAAAATTCTGCTCATCGACAGCAACGTCTACTTCGCCAAGAAGCTCGGCGATGCGCTGAAGCGCGAAGGCTTCGAGGTCATCTCCAGCACGCAGGCGGGGTTTGCGCTGACCACCCTCGAATACGACGCGCCCGCCGCCATCGTTTGTGCCACCAACATGCGCGATATGGGCGCGCTGGAAATCGCCAAGATCATTCACGCCGACCCCAAAAATTCCGCGCTGCCGGTTATTGCCCTGGGCGACGGGAGCCAGCGCGCTCTGATGGAAGCATTTCAAGCCGGCTGCGACGATTACATCGACCGCCGCCGCACGCCTGCGATTATCGCTTCGCACGTGCGCAATATCGTCACCAGCAAAGCGGAAGGCTTCCAGCCCACTCAGATGCTGGCGCAGGCCGACACCAGCCTCAGTGGCAGCCTCACCCACACCGACCTTCCCGGAGTGCTGCAGATGCTCACCCACGCGCATCAGACCGGCGCGCTGCACATCAACGCAGCGAACACCGATGCCGTGCTCTTCTTCGATGCCGGCGAAATCCGTCACGCGGAATGCGGCATCCTCTTCGGCGACGAAGCCGTCGTGCACATCGTTAAGAGCGTGCATGGAGGCGGCGCCGGCGTTTACAAATTTGTTTACGGAAGCACTTCGACGCAGCACACCGTGCTGCGCAATTCCACGGATCTCATGCTCGATGCCATGCGCGAATTCGACGAAGGCACTCGCGACATGGCGGATAAGGAAGCGCTATGAGCGAAGCAATGACCATACCGCCCCTGGCCGATGCGCCCGCGAAGCGCACGCCCACGGTCTATTTCATCGACGACAGCGCCACCATGCGCGAAGTCATCAAGATTGCTTTCCGCCGCGAGAGCATCAACATAATCACTTGCGGCGACGCCGCTGCCGCGCTCGGGCAATTCGCGCACAATCCGCCCGATGCGGTCATAACCGACGTCATCATGCCTGACCAGGACGGCTACTCGGTCTGCACGCAAATCAAGCAGCACCCAGAATACAGCTCGGTTCCTGTCATCCTGATGTCCGGAGTGGTGAACAAAACTGTTGCGGACAAGGCCATCGCCGTGAAGGCTGACGAACTTATCCGCAAACCCTTTCAGCCGCAGGAACTCATCGGCCGCGTGAAAAGTTTGCTCGGAACAAAGTTTGCCGGGCCAGCACCCGAACGCCATATCGGCGCCAGTTCGTTGCAAACTCTGTTTGCGCCGCCGGCACCGCCACCCGCGGCCATTCCCGCTCCACCGCCTGTGCAGGCTGTGCCACATACAATGGCGTCAGCACCACCGGAAATGGCGCCGCCGGAAAACGCGTGGCCCCGCGCACTAGCCGAAGCTTTCACACCGCGGCCAGCCGCTCCCGCTACGCCCGGTTTCCGTGCCCCCGTGGCAAATTCCGACATCGTCAAGCTCAAAACCGAAATAGCTCGACTTGAGCTGCTGATAAAGAAGCTTCAAACCGAGCTGCAAATCGAGCGCCAATACAACCAAGCCCTCGAACAACACGTCCACAATCTAACGACCATCGAGTAGGCGCCAGCAAGGTCTGGCTGCACAGTTGCACTGGCGCATCCACAGACCGATGCTCGCTGCCAATCACATCGTACATCCGCCGATAGCTATCTCGGTCACGCATGATTTAACGACGCACCGCCGTTCCTCAGCCACTTCGCGCGCGAATTGAACAAAAGCGCGATTCGGTTCATATTCGAGGGAGCTATTAGGGGGGAACCCAATGCGCGGTTTCATTTGGCTGGCGTTAGCAGTACTGCTGCTATGTGTGTGGATCGGAAGCTTTATCGTGTATCACGTCGCGGGCTTCCTGATTCATCTCCTGTTGATCTTTGCAGTCATCTCGCTGGTGATTCATCTTTTCACCGGAAGACGCGCCACCTAAGACAAATCGAGCTGTCGGGACGCGGCTCAACGGCAGCGCGGCCGACCACCAATGCAAACGGACACTCTGCTAAAGCTTGGACGCCTCTGTTTCGCCATCTCCATCGCCTTCTTTGGCGTTCAGTACCTGCTCTATGGCCGCTTTGAGGGAGGCCTCCCGCTCGTCCCTCCATGGACCCCAGGTGCTCCGGTTTTGGCTTATCTACTTGGGGCGATTCTCATCCTCTCGGGCCTGAGCATCGCGACATTGTGGAACGCACGCTATTCCGCAATTTTCCTGGGCACATTGCTACTCCTGTCTTTCCTGTTCTTGCATTGCCTTCACGCTTCCGCGATTCTGCACGATGGCAATGACCGCACCCGTGCCTTTGAAGGTCTAACCTTATCGAGCATAGCCTTCAACTTGGCGGGAATTCTTCCCAATGACCGCAACTCCTCAGGACCCAGCTCCGGCGCGAATCGCTTGATCATCCTCGGCCGAGTTCTATTCGCCATCTCCATGATCGTCTTTGGCGCGCAACATTTTATGTACGCTGCCTTCATAGCGACCCTGATCCCGGCATGGATCCCACTCCATCTTTTCTGGGTCTACTTCACGGGGACAGGGTTTATCGCCGCCGGCCTTTCCATCGCCACCGGAATACTCGCGCCGCTAGCCTCCACTTGCCTCGGCATCATGTTCCTGCTCTGGTTCCTTCTTCTTCACGCTCCGCGAGTTGCCGTCCACCCCCGCGACGGCGACGAATGGACCAGCGCCTTCGTAGCCCTCGCCATATCCGGCGGCTCCTCCCTCCTCGCCTCCGCCTTCTCAAAAGCCAGCGCCCGAGCCTCGGATTCCGCAACCGCCACGGCCCTGTAGCGCAGGGCGAAGTCCGCGTAGCCCTGCGGCTTTTCCGATCCGCCTCGCCAACTCCACCCCTGGGAACTGATAGCCCAAAAAATAAGGCGGGCCGCATGGCCCGCCCCTTCGAAACTAACAACGAACAACCAAAAACTAAAAACAGCCTTACGCTTTCGCCGTCTTCACTCCGTTGAACGCCAACGCCAAGCGTGATTTATACCGATTCCCCGTATTCTCGTGCAGGACGCCCTTGGTGATGGCCACATCAATCGCGGACAGCGTCGGCTGCAGCAAAGTTCCCGCCGCGCCTGCATCTCCCGTGCTGATAGCCGTGCGCAGCCGCTTGATCAACGTGCGTACCCGCGTGCGGTTGGCCCGGTTCACTTCCGCGCGTTGACGAGCTTGCGCCGCGCGCTTCAAAACGGACTTCTTCTTCTTCTTTACTTTGGTAGCCTGTCCCTGGGCCATCTATTGCTCCTTGTGAGCTCTTTTCAAACTTCTAACGTTAAACGAGGCGTTTCGCTTTGTCAAACGAGCCAAAAGGCGCTCCCTCAGGCCAAACCGTGACGCAGGCCCCCGGCACGATCGCTTCTGTGCCGGTGAAACCTGCCGCCCCGCGCCAAAACAAGCACGACGAATTGCGCCTGCTCGTGAATTCGCGCCACCCCATCATCACGGTAGAGACGCCGGAAGAAGAACGCCTCGAACAGTTGCTGCTGGAGGTCGCTGCGGAACTTGCCGTCCCGCTTTACGTTTGGAGCGTTACCTCTGGTTTGGCGAAGGTGCACGGCGCCCCGATCTACAACACAGATAATCCCGAGCAGGCCTTGGCAAACGTTGCATTGATTCAGGGCGACGCCATTTTCCTGCTAAAAGATTTTGCGCGGTACTGCGACAACGATCGCGTGTGCCGCCGCTTGCGGGAGCTTGCCGAGAAATTTCGTGCCGAACGCCGCTCCATCGTAATTACCGCGACTGCTTTGCAGTTACCTCCGGACTTGCGCGGCGATTCCGTGCCGTTTCAACTGGGCTTGCCAACTGGCGACGAATTGCTTACCGGCGTGAAGAGCGTGCTGGCAGAGATGAACCGCACGCAACAGATTCCGCTAGCCCTTGATATCGCCGGCATCGCGCAGCTCGCGCAAAACTTGGTCGGCTTGCCGCAAGAAGAAGCGATGCGAGCGCTGCGCATGTGCATTCTCGGGCGCCGCCGCGTGGATGCGAGCCTGCTGGAAGCAGTGCTGGACGCCAAACGCGACGCGCTGCGCAGCGACGGCCTGCTCGAAACGGTGCGGCGCGATGCATCGTTTGCCGACGTCGCAGGATTAAGGCGGCTGCGCGACTGGATTGCGAAGCGCAAGAGCGCGCTGACTCCGGAAGGACGCCGCTTCGGGCTCGAGCCGCCCAAAGGGATTCTGATCACTGGCGTGCAGGGATGCGGCAAGAGTTTGGCGGCGCGCTCCGTGGCCGGCGAGTGGGGCTACGAGATGGCGCGGCTCGATGCCGGCGCGCTGTACGACAAATTCATTGGCGAAAGCGAGAAGAACCTGCAGAAAGCGTTAGAGCTGGCGCAGAAGCTTGCGCCCATGGTGTTGTGGATCGATGAAATCGAGAAAGCGTTTGCTTCCGCCGGCAGCAGCGGCGATGCCGATGCGGGTTTATCGCAGCGATTGCTGGCAACGCTGCTGACCTGGATGCAGGATCGCGAAAGCGGCGTCTTCCTCGCTGCGACATCCAATAACATCAGCGCATTGCCGCCAGAGATGCTGCGCAAAGGACGCTTCGACGAAATTTTCTTCGTGGACCTGCCCAGCGTGGAAGTGCGCAGCGCGCTTTTTGTTCTGCACCTGAAAAAACGCGGACGCGACGTCGCGAGCTTTGATTTGTCAAAGCTGGCCGACGCGAGCCAAGGCTTCAGTGGCGCAGAAATCGAGCAAGCCATCGTCGCCGGGCTGTATACAGCATTCTCTCTGAAGCAGCAACTCACCACAGAAATACTCGTCGCGGAAATTCGCGGCACGCAGCCCCTCAGCGTCACACGCGCCGAAGATATTCAGGCCATTCGCGATTGGGCGAAAACGCGCGCGGTCCCTGCCGACTAAGCCAGCTTCAAACTGGGATCTGCATTCAGAGAAGTGTCGGCGAATTCGTTCGCGCGAAAACGAAAGTAGGCGGCGGCGGCGATCATGGCAGCGTTGTCAGTGGATAGCGCGCGGCTGGGGAAGAAGACTTCGAGACCTTTGGCTCGCGCGCGATCTTCAAATGTCGCGCGGAGCTGGCTGTTGGCGGCGACTCCACCAGAAACGAGAATGCTTTCCGCGGATAATTCTTCCGCAGCGGCCAGCGTACGGTCGACCAGATCGCGAACCACCGCGTTTTGAAATTCCCGCACAAGTGCCAACGTCTGCGGACCGCATAGCGGCAGCAACTGCTCGTATTTGCGCTCGCCGCGCGCAAGGACTTCTTCCCGGCCGCGAATTTCTGGTGCGTATTCGGGATGTTCGCGAACGTGATAGAGGACTGCGGTCTTCAGGCCGCTAAAACTGAAATCGTAAGGATTGCCGCGCGTTTTGATGGAACCGAACTTTACAGGAGCGGGAACACCATTCGTTGCGGCCGCGAGGCGGTCTAGAATCGGGCCTCCGGGATAGCCAAGACCGAGCAGCTTGGCAACCTTGTCGTAAGCTTCGCCGGCGGCGTCGTCGCGCGTCTGGCCGATTTTGCGATATTCAAACGTGCCGCGCGATTTGTCTGGCTTCACTTCATACAAAACAGTGTGTCCGCCGGAAACGATGAGACAGACCGCAGGCAGGTTCGGCTCGCGGCCGCTCTTGTGCGCTTCCAAAAAAACGGCCTGGACGTGACCCTCAAGATGATTCACGGCCACCAACGGCTTTTGCAGCGCCGCGGCGAGCGTCTTTCCGTAGGTGATACCCACCAGCAACGCGCCGACAAGCCCGGGGCCCTGCGTCACGCCGATGGCATCGATATCGGCCAACTGCATGTTTGCCTGCTCCAGAGCTTCGCGTACTACCGGAACAATTTGGCGCAGGTGCTCACGCGAGGCCAGCTCTGGCACCACGCCGCCGTATTTCCGGTGCACATCGATCTGCGAAGCCACGACGCTGGATAGAATCTCGCGCCCGTCGGCGACTACCGCCGCGGCGGTTTCGTCGCAGGAAGATTCGATCCCCAGAATGCGCACGCTCATAGTTTCATTCTGCGCCATGGCCGCACAAAGCTGCAAACGCGCCGAACGGTAACGCCAGCATCTTGCTGGCGCGCCCAGCTTCCGTGCATTCCCAGTAACAGGTATTTTCCTCGCGGCGCTACAGGTGCCGCGGTATTTTCTCTTAGGCGCGGATTGACAAATCTATTGCGACGCGTCTACTGTGCGAAAGGAATGCTGACCATCCTGTTCGGTTCGAGCTCGCGCTAAAAACTAATGACTACAAACGACTCGCAGTCGGCTCCGAACTCCGCACCCGTACGTAGAGTAAGAAAAGCAGTTCTGCCGGCTGCCGGCTTGGGCACGCGTTTCTTGCCGGCCACCAAAGCGCAGCCCAAAGAAATGCTCACTGTTGTCGATAAGCCGCAGATTCAGTATGTGGCGGAAGAATGCGTGGCCTCCGGCATCGAGCACATCATCATCGTCACTGGCCGCGGCAAAAGCTCGATTGAGGATCATTTTGACGCTTCGCCATTCCTCGAAGCATTTCTCGAAAAACACGGTAAGAAGCAACAGGCCAAGATGGTGCGCAATATCGCGGACATGGTGCAGGTCAGCTATACGCGCCAGAAGGAGCCCCTCGGGCTCGGCCATGCGGTGCTTGTCGCGCGCGATTTGGTTGGCGACGAGCCGTTCGCGGTGCTGCTCGGCGACGTGTTGATCCCCGGCGAAAACCCTGCGACTAAACAACTGATCGATGTCTACGAAGCAACCGGAGTGGGCGCGATCGCGGTAGAGGAAATCCCGCGCGACCGCACGCATCTTTACGGCATTGTGGCGGGAGAGCCGGCGCCGCAACCTCCGTTCGGCGCGCGGCTGCTGCGCATTCGCGATTTGGTGGAAAAGCCCAAGCCGGAAAATGCGCCTTCCAACCTTGCCATCACGGGCCGCTACGTTCTGCCGCCGGCGATTTTCGATTGCCTGGAGCGCACCAAACCGGGCGCGGGAAACGAGATTCAACTCACCGACGGCTTGCGCTTGCTGGCGCAAGAGCAAGGCCTATGGGCCTACATCTACGAAGGCATTTCGTACGACGCCGGCGACAAACTCGGCTTCTTGAAAGCAACCGTAGAGCTCGCGCTACAAAACCAAGAGCTAGGCGCCGATTTCCGCGCCTACCTAAAAACGCTGAAACTTTAGACGCAAACGCAATATCTGACGATTATTTCCTCTTCTCCGACTTCCCTGACTTCTCCGATTTGTCGGTTTTCTTCTCTTTGCTTCCGGAATCTTTCGTCGTGGAATCCTTTGCACTCGAGTCCTTCGCTCCGGATTCCTTCGTCCCCGATTCTTTCGACGAATCTTTCGATTCCGCCGCGGGCTTGTCGTCTTTTCCTGAATCGCCTCCGGACTTTTTTCCGCCGTAGTCGGTTACGTACCAGCCTGAGCCTTTGAACTGAATCGCGGGCGCGGAGAACAGCGCTTCCACTTTGCCGCCGCAGTGCGGACATTTTTTCAGGTGCGGTCCGGCCATATTTTCAATTTTTTCCGTCTTCCGGCCGCATTTCAGGCATTTGTACTCATACAAAGGCACAGAGAATCTCCTTGCTGGCGTGGAATCGAAGAGTATACCACGCGTGCGACAACCGCTTTCTGCGCGCGTGCTAGACTCGTATCCATGTCCAGGAAGCGCACCGCCGACTCCGCAGCGCAAACGTCTCCTCCGCCGTCGAATGGAGCTGCACCAGGCGGCGGATGTCTCTATATCGTGGGCACGCCCATCGGCAACCTCGAAGATATTACGCTGCGCGCGATCCGCATCCTGAAGGAAGTCGACCTCATCGCCTGCGAAGATACACGCCACACGCAAAAGCTGCTGAACCACTACAACATTGCGAAAACGCTGGTCAGCTATCATGAACACAACGAGATGACGCGTTCGTCGGAATTGCTGATCCAACTGGAGCAGGGCGCCAAAATCGCGCTGGTAAGCGATGCGGGCATGCCGCTGGTCTCCGATCCCGGCTACCGTCTGGTCACCCTGTGCGTGCGCCACAAAATTCCCGTCGTGCCGATCCCTGGCCCTTCGGCAATGCTGGCGGCGCTGGCGGCGGCCGGGCTGCCGAACGAGGAATTTCTGTTTGTCGGCTTCCTTCCGGCGCGCAGCGGCGAACGGCGCCGCATGCTGGAGCGGCTGCGCATCGAAGAGCGCACCATGATTTTCTACGAAGCGCCGCACCGCGTGGCGGAGAGCATCGCCGATGCTCAGGAGATCCTCGGCGACCGGCCGGCTTGTCTGGCGCGCGAAGTCACCAAGCTCCATGAAGAATTCCTGCGCGGCAAACTCTCGCAACTCGCCGAGTCGCTGGCGGAGCGCCCGGCTCGCGGGGAAATTACCCTCATCGTGGGTCCGCCCGAACCGTCCGCGATTACCGGGCAGGCGGATTCCACGCAGAGCCTGTCCGATCGCGTCGAAGAACTGATCCGCCAAGCCAAGCTCGACCGCAAAGAAGCGTTAAAGTTGGCGGCCAAAGAACGCGGCATAACGCGCCGCGCCGCCTACGAGCAATTGGTGGAAAGCAAAGCCAAACCAAACTAGCATCGACCTCCAGCGACGAAACGCAGAGAAACCTGAAGGGCGTAGGGGTACACCCCCGTGGTGACAGAAAGTATGCGCAATCCACTGAGGACACAGGGGATAGAGGCGCCACGTGGCGCATGTGACGGCGGAAGCAAAGATTGGCACGGAAGTGTTGGGGTACCCCCCACCCCCGGTGTTTATGTAAGTGCGGATTCTAAAGAAGTTACAGGAGTGGTGTCTGTAAGTGCGGATTCTAAAGAACTTATTTTCACCAAAATAGTGCAAAACGCGAGGTTTTACGGAAGTGAGGAATCTAAAGGGGTTACGGGCGGTCGATGGCGAGTTTGTTCGAGATAACACGCGCAACGGTACCACAGATCTGGACGTATGTCAATGGTAAACTTGCAACTTCAAAGTCTTGAAGGGGTTGCGGAAGGTCTTGGGGAACGGAGCGAGTCAAAACACGCACGCTGGAAAGGCACAAGCATGCGGCACCGGCGAGTCAGGCAGCAGTTCTTCTGATTTCCTTAATCCCATGCCCCAGGTGGCGGCGCAAAAGAGTCCTAAGAGTGACGCCATCGGCGTATCCGACTCGCGCAGCGATCTCCTCTACACTTTCATCCGTCGTCTTCAGCAGATGCACCGCGCGTTCCACACGCAACTCCTGGAAATACGATAGTGGTGACTTCCCGAGCACGGCTTGCATGCGGCGAGCCAGGGTTCTCTTACTCGATCCGGCTGCTGCCGCGGCATCGTCGAGCGAAAACCCATGCGTAAGCCTGCCTCGCGCCCAGCGCTCGAACCGCTCTACGAGTGGATCAGAGTGGGCAAGATGATCGGCAAGGATATAGGCAGACTGTGACGGCCGTGAATCCACAACCAGATACTTTGCTGTCAAGGCGGCAAGCCTTGGGCTTTTCTGCCGGATGAGCCATAAGGCCAGGTCCATGTGGCTTAGGGCGGCTCCAGCCGTAACGAACTTCCCGGATTTTACGACCATCCGAGATTCATCCAGGCGCACCTTCGGATATCTCTGGCGAAATAATGGAGAGAGCCACCAGGTGGTGGTCGAGTCGTGGTCATCGAGTAGTCCCGATTCAGCCACGACAAAAGTCCCGATACAGGCAGCCGCCGTGGCTGCACCTCGCTCCGCCCATGAGCGCAGCGTCTTGCCAGCGTCGCTCACATCGGATCTCGCAAGCGCTGCCTGCAGCGGGCCAGGCATCTTGAATCCGATCGCGGGAACCACGACCCAATCGGGAATAATGCGCATGGGGGCAGCAGCAACTGGAACGATCAGCCCTTGCGATGTTTTGACCGCCTTGCGCACTCCGACGATGGCGACGTCGAAGCGCGGTGAAGCCAGACCAGACATTTCCGCGAGTTCGTTCGCGGTCGCAAATGCATCCAGCACGGTGGCCAAACCGGTGTCAAAAACGCCATCCAGCGTGAGCACGTAAATCCTCATGGCAAATATGATATCAACTTTGGCGATCTTGCCAATGGCCTATTTGGTGTGACAAGCGCAATCTTGTTGCTCTTGAATGGAAGCAGCCAAGGAGAAACCGATGTACACAGTCGCATTGTTCGCACGTTTGGAAGCCAAAGCCGGGAAAGAAAAGGAGGTCGCCAAGTTCCTGGAAACAGGACTTGCCCTGGCCAATCAGGAAGTGACCACGCCTATATGGTTCGCGCTGCGATTGGGGCCAACGACCTTTGGCGTGTTCGACGCGTTCACGGACGAAAGCGGACGGCAAGCCCATTTGAATGGTCCCATAGCCAAAGCGCTCATGGCGCAAGCGCCCGAACTGTTCTCCAAACCACCTGTCATCGAACGGATTGAAGTTCTAGGGGCAAAGCTTCCCCAATAGCCTTGACCCGTTTCATCAGGCCACATCTGGAAAGGGGAACATGCAAATGCGAGCTGAGTTCCGTTTCGAGAAGCTCCGAGTAGCCGACCCCTGGTCCGCAACTAAGCGGTAGAGGGGGCTTCTGTTTCTAGAGGTATAATCCCACCTCAATGGCTTTGACCGCAGGCATTCGCCTCGGGCCGTACGAGATCCTCGCGCCGCTTGGCGCGGGCGGGATGGGCGAAGTTTATCGCGCGCGGGACACGCGCCTGGACCGCACTGTCGCCATCAAGATTCTTCCCCAACATCTTTCCGATAACCCAACTTTGAAGCAGCGTTTTGAACGCGAGGCGAAGGCGATCTCGAGCCTGAACCATCCGCACATTTGCGTGCTGCACGACGTTGGAACTCAAGACGGCATCCAGTTCCTGGTGATGGAGTGCGTCGAAGGCGAGACGCTGGCGAAGCGACTCGAAAAGGGGCCGCTGCCACTCGAACAGGCGCTGAAGTATGGGATGCAGATTGCTGATGCACTGGATAAGGCCCACCGTAGCAGCGTGGTGCATCGGGATTTGAAGCCGGGCAACATCATGCTGACGGGGTCAGGCACCAAGCTGCTCGATTTTGGGTTAGCGAAAGCCGCGCCGCCACTCACAGCGGGAGAGACGCTGACGGCTGCGGCGACTCGAACAACTCCGGTGACGCAACAGGGCACTATCGTCGGCACCTTCCAGTACATGTCGCCCGAGCAGGTCGAGGGCAGAGAAGTGGATGCGCGGAGTGATATTTTCTCCTTCGGCTCGGTGCTGTACGAGATGGTGAGCGGGAGGCCGGCCTTCTCAGGCAAGAGCCAGTTGAGTGTGGCGTCGGCCATTCTGGAGAAGGAACCTGAGCCGATCAGTACGCTGCAGCCTTTGACGCCGCCGGCGCTGGACCGCACCATTCGAGTTTGTCTGGCGAAAGACCCGGACGAGCGCTGGCAGTCGGCCCGAGACCTGCTGCTCGAACTGAAATGGATCGCCGGTGGGGGCTCGCAGGCCGGATCGCGTTCAGAAAGCATCCCTGGCAGTAAAACCTATAACCGTCTAATTTGGACTCTTGTAGCCGTGCTGTCTCTGAGTATTCTTCTTCTTTTAGCTATTTCAAGACAGAGAGGTCCGTCGAGCGCCGCTCAAGTGCGCTTTTTGATTCATCCGCCGGAAAACTCGTATATCAACGGTGAGGGGCACGCAGCCGTTTCACCCGATGGACGTCATCTGGCTTTTGTTGCTCCCGGTTCCAGCGGCAAGGATGTTCTGTGGCTCCGCTCATTCGATTCTCTAGCCGCGCGATCACTTGCGGGCAGCGAGGGAGCACTTTTTCCGTTTTGGTCTCCAGACAGCCGTTGGATTGGCTTCTTTGCGAACCGTTCGACGCTCCAGAAGATTGATATAGCCGGCGGTCCTCCTATTTCTGTGGCGAGTGCCTTTGCGGGGTACGGTGGTACATGGAATAGCGATGGCGTGATCCTCTTCGCATCGGGCGCAACTCGATTGCTGTACCAGGTTTCGGCGGCAGGCGGCGAGGTTGTCCCTCTAACCAGGGGCGAGAAGTCGGTGACTGTCGGGCGGCTTTCGCCGTATTTTCTACCCGATGGAAAACATTACTTGTATGAGGGTTCCCAAGCAGGTGCCGGACGCGCCGTTTACGTCAGCTCGGTCGGTTCGGACACCAGCAAATTATTAGTGCGCGATGGGACAAGCCCTGCATATCAGCGCGGATACTTGTTCTATCTCCTCGGAACTACCCTCATCGCGCAACCTTTCGATGAGAAACGCCTTGAGATTGCTGGCGATGCGTCTGCGGTTGCTGAACAGGTGCAATTCTTCTCGGCGTCGCAGACTGGAGCCGTCCTGGCGTACTGGACAGGCGCGGCTGGAAATATGCCACAACTGTTGTGGTTTGACCGCAGCGGAAATCGCCTCGGCACGTTAGGCGACCCCGTGCGCCAATTCAACGTTCGGCTCTCACCGGACGGTACGAAACTCGCTGCCGAAGTTTACGTAAGCAGTATGTACTCCGAATCTGACATCTGGCTGTACGACGTGTCGCGCGGAGTCAGGTCGCGCCTGACATCCGGTCCGGGGTCCGCAAGGGTTCCGTGTTGGTCTTTCGATGGAAAGCACATAATTTTCAGCTCCGACCGGAAAGGACACTTCGATCTGTACGAAAAAGCTGTTGATGGCGGCGGAAAAGAGGAATTGGTGTTCGCCTCCGAAATTGCAAAGTATTGCTACAGTTGGTCGCCCGACAACAAGTTTCTTATCTTTATGACGGTTTCGAACGAAAGCAGCACGAACACCGACATATGGACGCTGCCGCTCTTCGGCGATCGAAAACCGGCCCCGTATCTTCAAACAGAATTCGGCGAATTTGGCGGCCGTCTTTCGCCCGACGGAAAGTGGGTCTTGTATGAGTCCGATGACTCAGGGAAACACGAGGTCTACGTAAGACCTCTCCGTGGATCAGGCGGCAAACTCCTGGTCTCCGCTGCAGGAGGGACAATGGCTGAATGGAGTCACGATGGCAAGGAGATTTTCTATTTGAGCGCCAATAACGAGTTGATGGCAGCGAAAGTGACCCAAAATGGTTCGGAGTTCGCAATAGATGTGGCTCGTAGTCTCTTTCAAACGCAAGCGGAATCCTTTCTCCCCAGTTTTGATGTCAGTCCTGACGGCCGGCGCTTTATCATCGTCACCGCGACGCCCCAGAAGTCGCCCTCTCCCATCACCGTCGTCGTCAACTGGGACGCAGGGTTGAAAAAGCAATGAAAGCCTTTATTAAATGACATGAGTTACGGCACGGCTAAAGCCGTGCCCCGACGGCGTTCATTAAGGAGAGCTGTGGCCGGCGCAGTGCAGCACGCCGAGGTATGCGCTCCACGGACCCACGGCTTCGCGGTATTGGTGGGCCATAACCCTTGAGATTTGGTGCAGATGAGTTAAGTCATGAGCTGCCCAGGTCGCCAGCAGCGCTGACAGAGTAACTACTCCGAGGGCAGGATGTCGTCCGCGCCGCTCGAGGCCCTCTTGCCGCACATTCAATGCACGTAGTTCGGCCAGGTTTTCTGACCGCAAACTAGAAAATTCATCCAGTAACTGCCCGAGCGACTTACCTTGACTCTCTCGTACGTGTCCCCAGCGATCAAAGGGCTCAAACGCCTGAGTCTCGCCAAATTTCAGCACCATTCTCACCCGCGGCATCCAATCCGTGCGTTCGCCGTGAATCAGATGGCCGACGACATCGAACGCGCTCCAAGTGTTTTCCCCTTCATTTCGGAGCGTCCACGTTTCCGGTAGATCGCGCAGAAGCGCATCGAGAGCAGCGGGGGTGCGAGTGAGAAGCGCTATTGTGTGGTGCAAGTTATGTTCCATCATGTGCCTAGATTCGTAGACAGCAATTTTGCAGAGACTGATCATTATCCTCAACGGCCATTATGGAATCTTTTTACGAAATGAGAAGCGAATCAGGCACACAAACAGGACAGCCAGAAATGGCTGTCCCACGTTTGCTCAGGCGGCGGATTCGGAGCGGAAGACGCGCTGGAAGCGGGGACCGGTGAACTGGACGCCGATTAGGCGCTCGCCGGGTTGCTGCGAATCGGCTACGTGCACTACGCGGCCGTAGGTGGCGAAGTCCTTCTCCATGCGGCGGGCGGCGTAGCGCGAGAACGGGATGCGGATCTCGAGGTCGGAGCCGATGGCTACGTCGAAGCGCGTGACGAAGGCGGCTCCGTTGCGGCAAAGATTTTCGCTGGAAGTTTCTTCCTCGAAGATGACGCCGCGGGCATCGCGGCCGCGCACATTGAGCGGCAAGCGCACGGAAATTCTACGTTCCGAGCGCTGCTTCGAGACGGACAGACTCGCTGGGACCATGGGCTGGGTCCTCGTTTCTGGCGATCCCGACTGGTTCGGGATCGACCCCCCGTACGCTGGCACGGTGCTCGAAAAAGCGTTCCACGCTTTCGAGCACTTCACTGGGTGTTCGCGCCGCGTGTACGTTCCGACGAAGCTCGCCGCCGTTCCCAACGCCATGAGAAAACCAGCAAGCGAACTGCTTCATTTTTCCCACAGCATCAGGGAGGTTGGCAGCATTAATTTCGCAATAGTAGCCGGAGAGTAAACGGTGGCGGTCGGCGTCGGTGGGCATGTCGTACCGCCCACTGGCGGCGAATTGCTGCATTTGGGGGAAGATCCAGGGATTGGTGGCGGCGGCGCGGCCGATCATGACGGCGTCGCAGCCAGTCTGCCGCACCATGCGCTCGGCGTCTTCCGGCGTATTGATGTCGCCATTGCCAATCACGGGAATGCGCACGGCCTGCTTCACGGCGGCGATGAGGTTCCAGTCGGCTTGGCCGGCGTAGCCTTGCATGCGGGTGCGCGGATGCACCGCGATGGCTTCGACGCCGACAGACTCGGCGAGCTTGGCTACATCAACGGCTACGATGGAGTTTTCATCCCAACCGGCGCGCAACTTGATGGTGAGGGGAATTTTTACGGCGGCGCGCACGGCACGGAAGATTTGCTCGAGCAGCGGCATGTCGCGCAGGAGGCCGGAGCCGCCGCACTTGACGACTTTTTTGGCAGGGCAGCCGAGATTGATGTCGACCGCGTCGTAACCGAGATCTTCGACCATTCTTGCAGCTTCGGCCATGACTTCCGGGCTGGCGCCGAAGAGTTGCGCGGTGATGGGGTGCTCGTCTTCCTGGAAGTAGAGGTAACGCAGAGTTTTTTTGGCGCTGCGGGTGATGCCTTCGGAGCTGGTGAACTCGGTCATGAGCAGGCCGCAGCCGCCGAGGCCGCGAATTACGCGGCGGAAGAGCGTGTCCGTGACGCCGGCCATGGGCGCGAGGACCGTGGCGGGACGGATGGTTAGGTCGCGGACGTTGTAGGAGGCCGGAAGCATGAGTTTTTAGTATAGCAATGTGGTGCGGCGGAGCAAGACGATGCGTGTTCTGCGTTCCGTGGCCCAGGTACATAGAATTTCTTGAAAATAGCACTTGCAAAGCGTTTTCGTTCTGCTATAATGACTCTCGGGTGAATCTGCGGCCAGACCGCGGTTTCGCCCTTTTTCTTTTGGTGCCGCATTCTCCTCCGGGCTCGCGCTGGTGTTAAGTCTTTGTCCTCTCTTTCGCCCGTGAACTGTTAACCGTCGATCGCAGCACGGTTTGTGTGCCCCGGCTCTTGCTGGGGATCCCGCCCCGCCCCAGCATCTCGGGGACCCTATCGGGACTGTCAACTTTTTTCTCTGTGACCTCCGTGCTCCGGCCCGTGTGTTCTCTGCGTTCTCTGCGTTAAATTCTTTATTTTTTCTCAACTTTCAACTTTCGATCGAAGATCCCGACCCTGTCGGGACTTTCAACTCCTCGAATCCCAACTCTGGATCCAAAAATGAAAAACAAAAAACCGAACGCCGAACTTGTCTGGAAACAATTGGAAGACCAACTCGTCCCCCGGCTGCGTCTGTCGGTCATCGACCGCACCGTCTATTCGCATCTCCTGCGGCACAGTCGCCTGGAAGGAAAGCTCCGCCTCCGGTTTTCCCTTATGTGGCTGGGACGCAATATCCGGCTATCCACCGGGCCGGTGCGCGAGGCCGTACGCCGGCTCGTAGCCCAAGGCGCTTTGCGCTTGGTCCAACGCAGCAAAGCCGGGCACGTAGTGGAGGTGCGGCTGCCCGGCGAGATTCGCGCCGTGAGGCTGAATCGCATCGAAAGCCGCGCCGCCGCCAGGGAAGATGGCGCGGGCGCTCGCGCACCAATTAACATCGAGGAGGTGGACTTTCTGCAGACCAAGACGCTGCGCAAGGCCATCCACGCCCGCGAGCGCGGCCAATGCTTCTACTGTTTGCGCCGCACCACGCCGACGGTGCAGTGCCTGGACCACGTCGTGCCGCAGGCGCGGTTGGGCCGCAACTCCTACCGGAACCTGGTCTCCGGCTGCATGGAATGCAACGCCCAGAAAGGAGAAGCCGGCCGATGATTTTCTCCGCCGCCTCTACCGCGAGCGCCGCTTGACCGCCACCGAACTCGCCGCCCGCCTCCGCGCCCTCGACGCCCTCGCCTCCGGCAAGCTCCGCCCTTCCCTGCCGTAAGTCCTTGTAGTGGCGGGTCTTTAGACCCGTGATTTCTCTCCTGTGGCGGGTCATTCGCGGTGTTTGCGTCCCGACCTTGTCGGGAAGACCCGTGGTTTCTCTCCCGTGGCGCGGGGCTTGTTTCCCCCCGCGCGTGTCATCCCGAATCCCCGCGTTTTTGGCGGGGTGAGGGACCTGCTTGTCGCTTTTGTGCGGGCCATGTCCCCAGGAAATCAGCGTTTAGGATGAATCCGTCGCCAGGTCGTGAGTCAGGTTGAATTTTCTTAATCGTGACACTAGGGGTCAAAATTCAAATAGTGGGTCCGTTTGAATTTTCTTAATCGTGACAGCATGGGTCAAAATTCCAAATAGTGGCTCAGTTTGAATTTTCTTAACCGTGACAGTAGGGGTCAAAATTCAAACTGACCCACTCCCAGAAATTGGAGCAAATTGACTTTTCGGGGACCGCAAGGTGAGAGTTCTTCTCTTGCCCCTTTTCTAATTTCTAATTTCTAGTTTCTAATTTCTGTTTTCACCGGGGACGCCCCGCTAGAAACGACCGGAGTGCAGCGTACAAATACGCGCTGCGTCGAAGGATGGGCCGCCCAGAGGCGTTTTTCGGAACTAAGGCGCACCCGCCCGCAGTAGGCAAGTGTGATAATCTAGAGGCATGAAATTGACAGCCGTTTTGGCGGAACGGGGCGGAACGGGACAGACGGGAAGTTTCCCTTTCTCTGAAAAATCCCCAACCGTTACGAGCAAAACGAACCTCATCCAAACAAATATCAGAAAACGTTCCGTCTGATGGCATAACGAAGTCGGCCTCACAACGAGCCGAGTAAAATGTTGGTGCTCTAACCACAGATTGCTCGGAACGAAGGAGGCCGAGATGAAAA
>Ga0209117_1000047_pt1 | contig 104492 bp, 79 predicted proteins | sample BlaSpr_A8_OM2_M2_FD_187978 | JGI IMG/M metagenome (GOLD analysis project Ga0209117, IMG submission 187978) | Forest soil microbial communities from Thunder Bay, Ontario, Canada - Black Spruce, Ontario site 2_A8_OM2_M2 (SPAdes) (version 2) | ecosystem: Environmental > Terrestrial > Soil > Boreal... | reverse complement strand
AGCAGGGCGGGAGTTTTTGTTGAAGGAAGGTACCGACCTGAAGTATGGAGCGCGGCATCTGAAGCGGGCGATAGAGCGACACGTGGTGTATCCACTGGCGAATCTGCTGGCAACCGATCAAGTCCGCCTCGGCGACCTTTTGTGTATTGACCTGGAGCAATCGCGTGGAAGGCTCGCTTTCCATCGCGAAGGTGAGGGTGTTCTTGTGCCGGTCAAGAGGCCCGAGCCGGTAATTGGTGCGCGCGGCGCACAGGCGAAGGGCGGACGGCCGCTAGAGATGCCTGCGACGGCGGCTGCCCTGGAAACTTCTGTTCCGGCAAATCCGGGGCAAAGGCTGTTGCGTTAGACTCGTCAAGTTTTGCTTCCCCTCGATACCCAGCCGATCCCACGGCTGGGTTTTCATTTTCCCAGCAGTTTTGATGTACAGTGAGTATTGCGCTAGGCCGCGGCAGCTGTAGGATCGAGACATGCGGGGCAATCCGAGGAGACGGGCCATGAAGACGGGAAATTCGCTCGGTGCTTTGCGAAAAGCACTCGAACACCATCCTACTTGGAAACGCTTGGTAGCTGCGGGGGCCATCGCGAATCTCGCCATCATCATGCTCGTGTTGCCAGCATGCGCTACTCGCACGCCGCTGAAGCCCGGCTGGAACATGTACTCACCGCAAATGGACGTTCAAATTGGAGAGAGGGTCTCGCGGGACGCTGAACGCCAGTTGGTGTTGTGCAACGATGCGCAAGTGGACGCCTATCTAGATCATCTGGGTAAGCGGTTGGCCGAAAAAGCGCCGACCAATGGGATCCGCTATCCGTTTCGGTTTAAATGTGTAAACGATCGCTCCATCAACGCCTTTGCTCTCCCGGGAGGATTTGTGTATATCAATCGCGGTGCGATCGAGGCAGCGGGCGATGAAGCGCAACTTGCCGGTGTGATGGCCCATGAAATTTCTCATGTGGCGCTGCGGCATGGAACCAATCAAGCTAGCAAGGGTCAGGGATGGCAGCTGGGTCTTGGCGCCATTGGGGCGCTGACTGGTAACAATCTGGCCGGCGCTCTGGTGCGTCAACTGGGCGGGTTCGCGGCGAATTCGATTCTTTTAAAATATTCGCGCACTGCTGAGACGCAAGCTGACGTAATGGGCACGCAGATTCTCTATGATACGGGTTACGATTCCAGGGCCATGGTGCAGTTTTTTGAAAAACTTCAGGAGCAGAGCAAGGGTAAGAATCCGCCACAATTTTTTTCCAACCATCCAAACCCCGACCATCGGATGGAGCGCGTTGATGAAGAAATTGATAAGCTCGGCGGGCTGCCCCAGAATTATCGACGCGATTCGCTGGAATTTCACGATGCCAGGACACGGCTGTTGGCCATGCCTGCAGCGCCAAAATCGCGGGCGTTTCGGCAGTAACATTTAATCCACACGATTAGGAATCGCCGGACACTAAAGAAGCCTCGCTTCCGACGAAAACGTATTGGTTAATCGGCTGCTTCGCTTGATGCCGCTGGTTTCCAGCGTAGGACTGGATTGCGGGCCGCCCCTACTTCATCGAGGCGCCCGACGCGTGTCGAATGCGGCGCGGTCCTGACCAACTCCGGATTCGCCCCGGCCTCTTCCGCAATGGCGCGCATGGCGTCAACGAATAGGTCGCACTCTTCTTTCGATTCCGATTCGGTGGGCTCAATCATCATGGCGCCCGGGACGATCAGCGGGAAAGCTGTTGTGTAGGGATGAAACCCGTAGTCGATCAGACGCTTAGCGATGTCCATGGTATTTACGCCGTTCTTTTTCTGACGCGCGTCGCTGAAGACAACTTCGTGCATCGAGGGGAGAGAATATGGCAGGTCGTACACGTCTTCGAGCTTCTTGCGAATGTAATTAGCGTTGAGCACCGCATCTTCTGTGGCCTGGCGTATACCGGGGCCATAGGCGAGGGTGTAGGCTAACGCGCGCACCAGGACGCCGAAATTGCCGCAAAATGCCCGAACGCGGCCAATGGACTGCGGGCGATTGCTGTCCAGAGAAAGTGTGCCGTCTGATAATTGCGTTAGAACCGGGACAGGGCGGAATGGCTCTAGGAATCTCTTCATCAAAACGGGGCCAGCGCCAGGACCTCCACCACCATGGGGGGTGGAAAATGTTTTGTGAAGATTGAGATGCATCACGTCTACGCCAAAATCGCCGGGCCGCGTGACCCCCGCGAGCGCATTCATGTTGGCGCCATCCATATATAGGAGAGCGCCTTTGGCATGCAGGATTTCAGCGATTTCCGCAATGCGTTGCTCGAAGACGCCGAGTGTGCTCGGATTGGTGATCATCAGCGCGGCAACGTCTTCGGTGACCAGTTCCCGGAGCCGCTCTACGTCAATCTGCCCGTGCGATTCGGATTTGATGTTTTCCACCACGTACCCGGCGATCACCGCTGTCGCGGGATTGGTTCCGTGAGCCGAATCGGGAATGAGAACTTTCCGGCGCGGGTTTCCCCGGCTTTGCAAATACCCACGAATCAGCAACAGACCGGTAAGTTCACCTTGCGCGCCTGCGGCAGGCTGCAGCGTTACGCTGTCCATGCCCGTGATTTCGAGCAAGCATTCTTCGAGTAATTGCAGGATCTTCAGGCAGCCTTGCGAGAGGCCTTGCGGCTGGAACGGGTGCTCGGTCGCAATTCCGTCCAAGCGCGCAACGAATTCGTTTACACGCGGGTTGTATTTCATGGTGCAGGAGCCGAGCGGATACATGCCGAGATCAATCGCGTAGTTCCAGGTAGAGAGGCGCGTAAAATGGCGAATGACTTCGATTTCGCTGACTTCAGGGAAGCCGCTGATTTCCTGTCGAGCGTGAGCTGCGCCGAGCACGGCCTGGGGATTTATGGCCGGGACATCGAGCGGAGGAAATTCAACCCCGCGCTTGCCTTTTGCAGACTTGGCAAAGATCAGTGCTTCATTCTGATTGGTGTGCCGTGTGGCCTTGGTGATTTTATCTTTCAAGTCTGTCCCTTGGCGAACCTGTCAACGCTAAACTGGCTGTTCGAGTGCGCGATGTAGCATCGCTGCCAAGCGCTCAATCTCAGCGCGAGTCGTCGTTTCGGTGACGCAGACCAAGCCACGCTTGGTCAGTTCTGGATAGAACGTGCCTAATGCGAGCGGCCCAATGATTTTGTCGCGAAGCAACGCAGCGTTGACCAGCTTCACAGAACGAGGAAGCTCGATAACGAATTCATTGAAAAATGCGCCTGAGAAGGCGCGCCTCACTCCTGGAATTTTCTCCAACTCACTGAGCGCAAAATGGGCTTTGGAAAGATTTTGCTGGGCCTGTTCTCGCAAGCCTTCCTTGCCGAGCAAACACAGGTGGATCGTTGCAGCCAAAGCGCACAGCGCCTGGTTGGTGCAAATATTCGAGGTGGCCTTTTCGCGGCGAATGTGCTGTTCGCGGGTGGCGAGCGTGAGCACAAATCCACGGTGCCCTTGCGCGTCGGTGGCTTGGCCGGCCAGGCGTCCCGGCATTTGCCGAACAAATTTTTCGCGTGACGCAATAACCCCGACAAAGGGCCCTCCGTAACTTGGCGGAAGGCCAAAACTCTGCCCCTCCATGGCCACGATATCTGCCTCTGCTGGCGGACGGACAGCACCAAGGGAAACGCCTTCGGTAATTCCCACGACAAGCAATGCTTCTCGCGCATGTGCGACTTCCGCAAGTGCCGGGATTTGCTCCAATACGCCGAAGAAGTTTGGCGACTGTACAATGACGGCTGCGGTTTCGTTGTCGATTGCGGTGCGCAACGCCGGGAGGTCAATTTGCCCCGAGGCGTTGAACGCAATCTCCTCGACCTGCAATCCTGAATTGCGAGCGTAGGTTGCCAGCACCTGGCGGTACTCAGGGTGTACCGAGCGCGCGACCAGAACACGGCTCCGGCCGGTTAGCCGTTCGGCCATCAGCGCCGCTTCGGTCAGCGCGGTCGAGCCGTCATACATCGAAGCGTTGGCAACTTCCTGTACGGTGAGCTGGCACATCAATGTTTGAAACTCAAAAATGACTTGTAGCGTGCCTTGGCTGATTTCCGCCTGGTAAGGAGTGTATGAGGTAAGAAACTCCCCGCGCTGCAGAATGGCGTCGGTGACTACCGAACGGTGATGGTTATACACGCCAGCACCGAGAAAATTTACATAACCAAGGGCGTTTTCGGATGCGCGCTTTTGGAAGAACTCGATGATCTCCATCTCTGAAAGAGGCCCGGGCAATCGCAAGGCGTCTTTAAGCCGGTGGACGGCGGGGATAGATTGAAATAATTCTCCTATGGATTTCACGCCGATCGCTGCCAGCATTTCCTGACGTTCGGTGGGACTCTTCGGAAGGTAGCGCATCAGGCGGACGCTTCCTTCTTTGGATCAGCGATGTACTTTTGATAGGCTGCGGCGTCCATCAAGCCGGCAATTTCCTTCGGATCTGAAAGCTTCATCTTGACGAGCCAGGCAGAGCCATGTGGGTCGGTGTTCAACTGTTCGGGTGTTTTCGCTAGGGACTGGTTGACCTCCAAAACCTCACCAGAAGCTGGCGAATAGATTTCGCTCACAGCTTTGACCGATTCCACCGTACCCAGTGATTGACTGGCGCTGAGCTTCGTGCCCACTTTAGGAAGTTCGACGAAAACAACGTCTCCCAACTCATGCTGCGCATAATCGGTAATGCCAACCGTGGCAGTGTCACCGGTGACCTTGATCCATTCGTGCTCTTTTGTGAAGCGGAAATCGTTGGGGTAAGAATCCATCAGATTCTCCTCGCTAAGCTAGTGTTTCGGACGTTTATAAAATGGCGTCGGAACAATCCGGGCTTTCAACTTTTGTGTGCGGACCTCGACCAAAAGGGTATTGCCGATGGCCGAATGTCCCGGAGGCACGTATGCGAGCGCGATATTTGTTTTCAGAAATGGCGCAGGCGAACCACTGGTAACGTATCCAATTTCCCGTCCAGCTTCATCAAACACTTTATAACTGTCGCGCGCGATCCCCCGTTCGATCATCTCCAGCCCTACCAGGGTGCGCTGTATTCTCCCGGCCTTCGCGCTTTCGAGCGCGGCACGCCCGATGAATTCCGTCTTTTCCATCTTGCAGAAACGATCAAGCCCTGCTTCCCACACATTGATGCTCTCAGAAATTTCGTGCCCATAAAGCGCCATTTTAGATTCCAGCCGCAGAGTATTCCGGGCTCCCAGGCCGCACGGAAGGATACCGAATTCTTTGCCCGCTTCGAGGACGCGGCTCCAAGCCATCTCGCTCGTGCGCGGGTCCGACGGCACGTAAATCTCGAAACCATCTTCGCCGGTATAGCCAGTGCGCGCGAGTAATGTGTTTCGAAGGCCGCACACGGTTGCGTGCGTGAACCAATAGTTGCGAAGCGAACTCAGATTCGCATCTGTCAATTTTCGAACTACGTCTGCCGCGCGCGGACCTTGAATCGCAAGTTGCGTGAAATCGTCACCAACATCACGTGCCGTGCACGCGAAACCCCGAACATGGTCACGAACCCAATGAAAATCTTTCTCGCGTGTACCAGCATTGATCACCAGCAGATAGGTGTCTTCGCCGAGCCGGTGAACGATCACATCATCGACGAACGTTCCCTCCGGGTACAGCAACGCAGAATAGTGCGCTTGGCCGATGGCCAGTTTTGAGGCGTCGTTCATGCTAAGGTGCTGCACAGCCGCAAGCGCGCCCCCAGGCGTTCGGTCATTTTCAACCAAGATGTCGCCCATGTGACTGACGTCGAACACGCCAACACTGCTGCGCACAGCCAGGTGTTCGGCAACCAAACCCCCCGTGGCCGGATATTCGACAGGCATATCCCACCCGCCAAACGTGACCATTTTGGCACCCATGCGGCGGTGAATAGGATTGAGCGAAGTTTTGCGGAGTTCTATCGTGGCGGGAGATGTCACAGGGGTGACTCAGGCCTCGGGTGAAACGTAAACGCTAGCACGCGCTCTGGAACGTGTCAAGAAATGGCCGGTCAATGACTATAGGAACTCCTCGTAACTTCGTCCAACTCCCCCAGAACATCGATGGCATTTGCAGCTTGTCCCAGGCTTTTGTCGTGGGTACCATCAACTTGGGAGGGTCCCATGGCTGGTCCGGTAGTTTGCATGGCGTGCGATAAGGTAGAGGACGATTGCTCCTGCGACAAATATTGCTGCATTTGCAAAGGACAATTCACCATCCGACTCTGCGTTGACGGCCAATACTATTGTCCCGAGTGCCGCGAGGCCTGCGACGTGCGCACGGTAGATCGCCGTGACCGCTGACTCGGCTCGCATCGAACTGCACCTGTCGGATGACGAGCGTTTGCTTGGCGCGGTCGGAAGTGCAGGAGCATTCATTGCTGGACGCGCTGGACTTGAATCTGACGCGCAAGCCGCCATGGCCGTCGCCGCAGAAGAAGCGTGCCGCGCGACGTTCCCTTTACTGCGCTGCGAGAATGCGAAGCTCGACGTAACCGTGGAACAATTCTCAGACAGAATTGAAGTGACGCTCACCTATCACGAGACAAGGCAAGGGGAATCCTTAGCGGAAAGGGAATTCGCAAGAAACGCACTGGGTGCTGGCGTGGACAAGATCAAGCTTCTTTCCAAGATCGATAAGGTGCGACACAGAACCGAGGGTGGGATTTCAAAGACGACCTTAGTGAAAAATCTTCAACCGGGTCCAGCCTAGAAACGGTCAGGAAGTGCTGCTGCCCAGCCCTACATTTTGAAAGCGAACGTGTTTTTGCGGATGAGACTGGCCATTTGGTCGTCACTGAGGGACATTTTCAAATCAAGCCGGTCACCTTTGGCTGAGACGCGGGCTTGATCGAACAATTGTGCGAGATCGGGATTGCTTTGCCCTTCCTGGTAGCGTCGGTAGAGAAAGCCTGCCTGCACAAGTGCAGAGAGGGTGTTGGCGTCTTCCACGGAGCCGCAGATCGCTTGAAAGTGTCCGTCGACACCGCTACTTGCTTCGAAGTTGATGATCAACGATTTCATCCGCTGGGTAAGTTTGGCGGCCTCCGGAAATTGCCCGATTTCCGGCGCAAGCTGGCTGAGGGCCATCCGCGTGTAATAGGGATTCAGGACCGCCCAAACAACGCCACCGCTGTTCGCTTCATTGATCAGCGGAAAAAGTTTTTCGTTCCGAAGCAAACTCTCCTCTTCGCCGAATCGAACGCCAATCAATTTTTCGAGCATGGCGCGATGGCCAAAAGCCGCTGTGTTCGAATCGATGAAGAAAAATGATAGATCACTTGCGCCTGCTCCGCCGAAAGCGTAGAGGTTGTAACCATGGACTTTAGTGACTGGAAGCTTCTGCTTCGCATAGGCATCCGCGGTCGCACCGGGATTAAAACTCCCCAACGCGACACCCACTAATTGCTCACCGCCCCCGGTGGATTCGGTATCTTTATCACCCCCGTTGCCTTGTTTCCGTGCAGGTGCGCTCTCGTTCACGATAGCCCATGCGAGCTCGTCAACCTGCGAATTGGGATCAACACCAGCAGAAGAAAGAAAGCGCTCAAACTCCTTCAGACGGCCCGGCAGCATCTGGTCTTCGAGCGGCTTGAACCACTTGAGCTGGCGTGCTTTCTTCAAATCCGCATAAGCGAATTCCCCCACATCTTTCGGGAACAACGCGACCACGTTGGCACCCAGCTTTCCCGCATGGCTCGCCCGGGGTACCGCGAGCATTCCAATCAAGAGTGCGATGACCAAAAAAGTCCGTAATCCCTTCACAAACCACCTCCCAAAGCGGCCCCAAGTCCCGACATGTTTTCTGCGGTACGCGACAGGCGAGACCGAAGTCTGGACGAGCGCTCGCACATTTCGCGTACATACTCGACATCCGCGAGCGATTCCAGATTGATTGCTACATTCTCGAGCGCGCCACGCGCACTCGCCTCTGCCATCAATTGTGCCACACGTAAGTCTGAATGAATAGACGCGGCGGCGATTGATTGGAGTTGTACCAGACGTTCGAAAAGGTTAACAGCCGCTTCGGCCACGTTCATGGGAACTTCCGCAGCGCCGCGTGTTGCACGCTGCACTGCTTCTTGGCGGCGATGCTGCTCTTCGGGTTTTGCTCCAGGCAGCTTAAGGGAGGCCAAAACCTCCTCATAAGACGCAGCATCGAGGTCCACAGCTTCTGCAAACATCTGAGCTGCGCGATGCATTTCGCTCACCATCGTGCTTAGCTCTTCCGCGTGCGCGGATTGCGATTTTTTCTTGCGTGAAATTCCCGCAACCATTTGCCCCAGGCTTGCAGCAAGTGCCGCCGCGAGCGCCGAAACACTGCCGCCTCCCGGCGTAGGTGTAGGCTCAGAAACCGCATCAAGAAACGGTCGAGCGAGCGCTGCCAGCTTGCCAGTTGTCATGGCGAGCGCGGGCGGCGTACCGGAGAGCGCGACAGCTAGACGGTTCTCGAGAACCTGTTGCGTTGAAAAATTCTCCAGCTGCAGAAAAAAGTCCGCGGCCATCTCTAACGCCTTTTTTGGCACCAGACCCACGATCTCACTGCCCATAGGCTGGACCCCGTAGCGTTCCGCCTCGCGCTTGACCATTTCATAGACGCGATGCATTGGCGTTTGCTCAAAATCTGTAAGATTGATCGAAACTTGCGCAATGTGTCGGGCCTTCAAATCAACGCCCATTGCTTTGACGTAGCGCAGGCCGCCACTGGAAAAGCGGATGGCCTTGGCAATTTTGTTGGCAATAGAAATGTCCGAAGTGTTGAGATTCACGTTGTAAGCAATCAAGAATTTGCGCGCGCCCACCGCGATCGCGCCGGCCGATGGATGCACCTTAGACTCGCCGAAATCGGGCATGCGATCAGGATTTTTCCCGATCTCTTCGCGCAGACCCTCGAATTGCCCTTTGCGAATAGCTTCGAGATTGGTGCGGTCGGGCCTGGTTGCTGCGGCTTCGTAGAAAAAAACTGGGATGTGGTAGCGCTGCCAGATTTCCCGCCCGGTCTGGCGCGCAAGAGCGACGCAGTCTTCAAGGGTAACACCTTCCACGGGAACAAAAGGGATGACGTCGGTGGCACCCATGCGTGGATGCGCGCCCGTGTGCGTGGTGAGATCGATCAACTCGAGGGCTTTGCCCACGCCCCGTAATGCTGCTTCAGCCACGGCTTCGGGTTCGCCCGCCAGAGTGATCACGGAACGATTGTGGTCGGGATCCATCTCGCGATCGAGGACGTAAACACCCGGGACGGCGCTCATCACCGCGACCAGCGCATCGACCTTGGCAGGATCGCGCCCTTCAGAAAAATTCGGCACGCATTCGATCACGCGGTTCATGGTGTCCTAGCACTCAGGGCTTCGGTGAGTAAGATGCTCCCAGGCATGGCAAACAATGCCAAGAAGCGATTAGGAATTTCGCGAAAAGATTGGCTGTCCACGCTTCAGTGTTAGCCAGACATGATTAACACCAAAATAATACGGGATTTCCCGATAGTCGTCCAAGTCAAACACGGCGAGATCGGCCAACTTGCCACGTTCAATGGATCCAATTTGCTTGTGCCGGCCGATAGAAAAGGCCGCATTGCTAGTGGCTGCAGCGAGAGTCTCTGCCGGAGTCATGCGCATTTGTGTGCAGGCCAGTGAAAGAATCGTCGCCATGCTGAGCGTGGGGCTGGTACCTGGATTGTAATCGGTTGCCAGGCAGACGATTGCGCCCGCTTCGATCAAAGCGCGAGCCGGAGCGTATTGGTTGAGGCCGAGATGGAAGCAAGAGCCGGGAAGCAGCGTTGCGACCGTGTCCGATTGGGCGAGTGCGCGAATGTCGGCACGATTTATTTTCTCGAGGTGGTCGCAGCTTGCCGCGTGCAGCGCGACTCCGAGTTGCGTGGCCCCGGTGCGGGCGAGTTGCTCGGCGTGCAAGCGGGGCACCAGGCCGCACGCGCGACCTGCAGTCAAGATTTTACGTGCTTGCGTCACTGTGAAGGCGCCGCGGTCGCAGAAAACGTCGCAGAATTCCGCGAGACCCTCTCGCGCTATCTCGGGAATCATCCGCTGCACCAGCAATTCGACGTAGTCGTCCGAGCTCTTGCCCCTACCGCGATATTCCGGCGGCAGCACATGCGCTCCTAAAAGTGTCGATAGGATATCGACTGGCTGTGTGCGCCGCAGCTCGCGCTGGAGTTGCAGTATTTTGAACTCGCTGGCGACATCGAGCCCATAGCCGCTTTTCGCCTCGATTGTGGTCGTGCCATGCTCAGCGAAGCGCTTGAGCGCGGCCTCCGCACGCTTTTTTAATGCATCCGGCGAACTACTCCTCAGTTTCCGCACCGTGGAGAGAATGCCTCCGCCTTTCCGCGCTATTTCTTCGTAGTTCGCGCCGGCAATTCGTTGCTCGTATTCGTCCGCTCTGCTGCCGGCGAAAATAAAATGTGTATGCGAATCCACAAACCCCGGAAGAACGATGCGACCACCGGCATCCACTTTCGCCGCGTAACGTGCTTCAGGCAAGGACTCTATTTTCCCGCGCGGGCCTGCGGCGGCGATCTTTCCGCCGGCAATAAGCACGGCTCCACCGCGAATCACCCCAGGGTTGCTAAGCGCCGCGCCGCGCCGCGGTACGGTGCCGCGCAGGGTTACGACTTGGTTGAGGTTCGTGAGCAACAGGCTTGCGGGCATCGCGCCATTCTACGTTTGGCCGCCGGACTCCGCCACTCGTTTGCTTCTCTGGCGCTCACTGGCAACCGTCGCGCTATACTTTTCGCTTTACCAGACAAGGAGGACCTTTGTCCCAGCAGAAACACTTTCATATGACCCCCGAAGAATTTCGGCGCTACGGCCGCGAGGTGGTCGATTGGATCGCTGATTATCAAGAGCGCGTCGAATCGTTTCCCGTGAAGTCACCCATCGCGCCTGGTGAAGTGCGAGCGTTGCTGCCTCCGCATGCGCCCGAACACGGCGAAGCCTTCGAGGATATTTTGCGTGACGTGGATCGCATCATTGTTCGCGGTATCACCCATTGGCAATCCCCTAATTTTTTCGCTTATTTTCCCGCGAATTCTTGCGGGCCTGCGGTTCTGGGAGAGCTTTTGTCCGCTGGGCTCGGGGTGCAGGGAATGATCTGGGCCACAAGCCCAGCCTGCACCGAGCTTGAGACGCATGTGCTCGATTGGCTCGTGGACATGCTCGGCCTTCCCAAGAAATTTCTTTCCAATGGCAAGGGGGGCGGAGTCATCCAGGACACGGCCTCGTCCGCGGCCCTCTGTGCGCTTCTGGCTGCGCGCGAGCGCACCACAAATTTCACCAGCAACGTTCACGGATGCGACGGAAAACTGACCGCTTACACTTCGTCCCAGGCACACTCCTCGATTGAAAAGTCGGTCAAAATTGCAGGAATGGGCGGGGAGAATCTCCGGATGATTGCGGTAGATGAGAAGTTTGCGATGCGCCCTGAAGAATTGCGCCGTCAGATCGCGGCTGACAAAGTCGCTGGAAAGATTCCCTCATTCGTATCCGCAACCTTGGGGACAACCTCCTCGAACGCTATCGACCCAATTCGCGAGATTGCGGGCATCTGCTGCGAAAACAATCTGTGGTTGCATGTGGACGCCGCGATGTCTGGCACGGCGGCCCTGTGTCCTGAATTTCGCAGCATGCAAGATGGCATCGAATTAGCCGATAGTTACTGCTTCAATCCGCACAAATGGATGTTCACGAACTTTGATTGTGATTGCTTTTATGTGGCGGATCGCGCCACGCTTATCCGCACGCTCAGCATTCTGCCCGAGTACCTTCGTAACCAAGCCACCGAATCGGGGGAAGTTTTCGATTACCGCGACTGGCACATTCCGCTCGGACGCAGGTTTCGCGCGCTCAAGCTCTGGTTTGTGATAAGGCATTACGGCGTGGAGGGATTGCAGCATCACATTCGGCAGCATGTCGCGATGGCCCAGGCATTCGCGGATTGGGTCCGCGAGCATTCCGACTTCGAGCTCGCCGCCCCAGTACCGCTAAACCTGGTGTGCTTCCGCCATCGCGGCGGCGACACCATAAATCGAAAGTTGATGGATGAGTTGAATGCGAGCGGCTCACTCTACCTTACCCACACCAAACTGCATGGCAAATTCACGTTGCGAATGTCCATCGGCCAGACCCACACGCAGATACGTCACGTTACCGCGGCCTGGAAGCTCATCGTTCAAACGGCTGCCAAGGTCGCTCGCTGATCGCTCTGGCTGTCTGTCGATGGGTACCGCTCATAACATAGGAATCTTGACGCCGCTTTTCCGCGCGAACGCCACTGCTTCCGGGTAGCCCGCATCGGCGTGACGCGCCACACCGATGCCCGGATCGTTGGTGAGCACGCGAGCAATACGCGCGGCCATTTCCTGGGAGCCATCGGCTACGGTAACTTGCCCGGCATGCTGCGAGTATCCGATTCCAACGCCGCCGCCATTGTGGATCGATACCCATGACGCACCGCTCGCAGTATTCAGCAGAGCATTGAGCAGCGCCCAATCGGCTATCGCGTCTGATCCATCCAGCATTTTTTCGGTTTCACGAAAAGGCGAAGCCACCGAGCCGCAATCGAGATGATCCCTGCCTATCACCATCGGCGCTTGCAACTCGCCGCGTGCCACAAGATCGTTGAGCGCCAAGCCGAAGGCCTCGCGCTCTCCATAGCCCAGCCAGCAAATTCGCGAGGGTAATCCCTGGAAGCGCACTCGCTTTTGCGCCAATCGGATCCAGCGGCTCAAGATTTCGTCGTGCGGGAACATTTCCAGCACGAGCTCGTCGGTCCGGCGAATGTCCGAAGCTTCGCCGGAAAGCGCCACCCAGCGGAATGGTCCACGACCTTCGCAAAACAGCGGGCGAATGTATGCGGGCACGAAGCCCGGAAAGTCATAAGCGTTTTTCAGGCCTTGCTCGTAAGCGAATGTGCGGATGTTGTTCCCATAATCAAAAGTCACCGCACCAAGCTTCTGCAAATCCAGCATACCTTGCACGTGTTGAGCGATTGCGGCAAGCGAACGGCGCTTGTAATCCTCAGAGTCTTTTTTGCGCAGTTCGAGTGCCGCATCGAGCGTCAGTCCATTTGGCACGTAACCGCCGACTGGATCGTGCGCGCTAGTTTGGTCGGTCAATAAGTCCGGCACTATGCCTCGACGGGCCAGTTCCGGAATGACGTCGGCGCAATTGCCGACCAGTCCCACCGACGCCGCTTCATGCTTGCGGACCGCATTCTTCAATATCCGCAGCGCCTCATCGAGGTCCGTTACCATCACGTCGCAGTACCCGGTCTTCACGCGCCGCTTGATGCGCTCGGGATCCACGTCAATCCCGAGAAACGCTGCGCCGTTCATCGTGGCTGCGAGGGGCTGGGCGCCGCCCATCCCGCCCATTCCGCCCGTCACGACGAGTTTGCCCGCGAGATCGCCCCCAAAATGTTTTCGGGCCGCCGCCGCGAAGGTCTCATACGTGCCTTGCAAAATTCCCTGCGTGCCGATATAAATCCAGCTTCCCGCGGTCATTTGCCCATACATCGTTAAGCCAGCGCGTTCCAGCTCTCCGAACGTGTCCCAATTGTTCCAGTGGCCGACAAGGTTTGCGTTGCAGATCAGAACGCGCGGCGCATATTCATGTGTTCGGAAAACACCGACCGGCTTGCCGGATTGCACGAGCAGAGTTTCGTCGTTCTCGAGCGCGCGCAGCGAGCGAACAATTGCGTGGAAGCACTCCCAGTTGCGCGCAGCTTTTCCGGTGCCGCCATAAACAATTAGCTCCTGCGGCTTCTCGGCAACCTCGGGATCCAGGTTATTCATGAGCATGCGCATCGCGGCCTCTTGCTGCCAACCTTTGCAGGAGAGGGAAGTACCGCGAGGGGCTTGTACCTTGACTGGAGTAGCAGCGGAATCAGCGGCGATATCGCTCATCGCAAATTCTCCGCGCACATCATACCAGCTATGCAACCGTGCGGCGTCCGGTCCCTTGCCGAATCTTTTACCGGGCGTAAGCTTCTTGGGCGCAAGAGATCTGGGCGATGCCATCGTCCAACTCTGACTAACGCGTGGTTGTGCGATTGTCCGGTAATTGCGCGCAAACGACTCGCTGCGGTAAAGTGAAACTCACGCACATGCCTTACCCCACGCTCACACGTCGCCTGCTCGATGCCCTGGATAGGGACTCCCATCTTCCTGCGCAGATGTACAAAACTGGTGATCGCTGGCAGACCATCACGCGTAAGGAATTCCTTCGTCGCATCGCCGGACTCTCGACGGCGCTCGCCGAGCTTGGGGTGAGATCCGGCGACCGCGTCGGCCTGCTCTCCGGCAATCGGCCCGAATGGCACGTGGCGGATTTCGCCGCGCTGGGACTAGGCGCAATTAACGTCCCTATATACTTCAACGAAGCGCCCGAGCGCATGATCTACATTCTCAATCACTCTGGCGCAAAGGTCGTCGTCGCTGCGGGCGCAGCGCAGGCCGCGCGCTTGGTCGGCATTCGCGAACAACTAAAGACGGTCGAACAGGTTATCCTCGCTGATGCTGCCAAAGACTTGCCCGGCGAATATTTGCATTATGAGCCGCTGATCGCCACTGCTGGCGAAAAGGATATCGCGGCCTACCGTCAACGCGCCCTGCGTGTCACGTCCGACCAGCTGGCTACGTTAATCTATACCTCTGGCACGACCGGCGAACCCAAGGGGGTCATGCTTACGCACGAGAATCTGAGCTCGAACTCGCTCGACTCCTGTGTATCGATAGACCTGGTTCCGCAAAAGGATCTTGCGCTCTCATTTCTGCCACTGGCCCACGTCTACGAGCGCATGATGGACTATGTCTTTATTTTTCAGGGTATTCCTGTCGCGTATGTCGAAACCATGGACACCATCGCACAGGCCATGCTCGAGGTGCGCCCGACGATTTTTTCCGGGGTGCCTCGCGTTTTCGAAAAACTTTATGCACGCGTTATGGAGCAGGGACATCGAACGCGGGGACTCCAGCGAAAAGTATTTGCTTGGGCGATCAGCATCGCGCGCCGCGCGACCCCTTGGCGAGCCTATGGGCGGCCGGCGTCTCCTGCGCTTCGCCTCCAATGGAACATCGCCAATCACCTGGTCTTCTCGAAGATTCGCTCGGGAATCGGTGGCCGAACGCGTATTGTTTTCTCGGGTGGTGCGCCGCTGTCCAAAGACCTCGCCGAATTTTTCTGGGCCGTGGGCATCCCCATTTATCAAGGCTATGGCTTGACCGAAACGTCGCCTATTGTCACTAGCAACTATCCTGTAAACCGCGTCGGCAGCGTCGGGCGTCCCATTCCCAACGTCGCGATCCGCATCGCGGACGATGGTGAAATCCTGATTCAGGGGCCATGCGTGATGCAGGGTTACTATCTGCGGTCTGAGGAAACCCGCGCGGCTCTTTCCCCCGGGGGCTGGCTCCACACGGGCGACATCGGTTATATCGACGCTGATGGCTACGTGTTTGTTACCGACAGAAAAAAGGACTTGCTTAAGACCGCCGCGGGTAAATACATCGCTCCGCAGCCCATCGAGAATGCACTAAAGACCAGCCCGTTCATCCTCAACGCCGCGGTTGTCGGAGACAAGCGCAAGTTCGTCTCCGCGCTCATCGTACCTAATTTCGCAGCCGTGTCCGCAGTGGCGCGTGAGCAGGGTATCGTCCTCTCCGACACTCACGACATTGCGGAAAGCGCTTGGGTGCATCAGCTCATCGAGGAAGAAATCCATCGCCTGACGCCTAATCTTGCGCAGTACGAAACCATCAAGCGCTTTGCCTTGCTTCCCGAAGACTTCACCTTCGAAAACGGCACCTTGACCTACACCCTCAAAGTTAAGCGGCGCGTGATCGCCGAGCGTTATCGCGATATGATCGAGCGCCTCTACGCCGACGTCGAAGAGCCTCGACCCGCAACTCTGTAAGTGGCTGTTTGTAGAGTTGCGCCGGTAATGTGCGCCCGTCTCACAGCACATTGCGCGCTAATTCGAAGTTGTCACCCCCTATATTCCGACAGTCTGCTTTTTGCACCACGTGACGCAGATGGCGCTCGCAATTTTGGTTAGGGCGTGCCTAGGTAGTAGAATGCAGGAAGGAACCCGAAAATGAACGATGCACTAGTTATCGCTGGAAAAGCATTTCGCTCACGCCTGATCGTGGGCACAGGTAAATATCGTAGCTTCCAGGAAATGGCTCGCGCGCATGAAGCCTCAGGCGCGGATATGGTCACGGTTGCCGTGCGCCGCGTAAATTTACCTGGTTCCAGCCCCTCCACCGCCAACAAGGAATCGCTGCTCGATTACATTGATCGCGACAAACGGTTTGTCCTGCCCAACACAGCGGGCTGTTACACCGCTGACGAAGCGATTCGCACAGCGCGACTCGCACGCGAAGTGGGGCTTTCGAATTGGGTCAAGCTCGAAGTGATAGGCGATCAGCAAACTCTTTTCCCGGACACCGAAGAACTTGTCAATGCGACGCGGGCGCTCGTCAAGGAAGGCTTCGTGGTTCTGCCCTATACCAACGACGACCTGGTCGTCGCGCGCAAATTGATCGATGCCGGCGCTGCAGCCATCATGCCGCTCGGCGCGCCGATCGGATCTGGCATGGGAATTCAGAATCACGCCAACCTGAGGATACTACGAGAACGCATCACCGAGGTGCCCCTCATCATAGACGCGGGCGTCGGTACCGCTTCGGATGCCGCAGTGGCCATGGAGTTGGGAGCCGACGGCGTCCTGATGAATACAGCTATTGCTGAGGCCCAAGACGCTTGTCTCATGGCCGAAGCCATGCGCGATGCTGTTGCAGCGGGTCGCAAAGCATTTCTGGCTGGACGCATCCCCAGAAAACTCTATGCCACGGCCTCCAGCCCGCTCACCGGCGTCATGCGCTAACAGAGTAGAACCCCACATCTAATTTGGTAAAGGGCGAGACCGGTGTCTCGGTTATGGCGCTGTAAAGAAGAAATGCCAGGTGAGGTCCACAGCGGCGTGGACCAGAGCTGAAGGGAAGATTGATCCAGTCTTCTTCCAGGTCCAGCCGTAAAAGAATCCCGCAATAGTTGCCAGAATTCCGTAGCGCCAATTAACCTGGGGAAAGTGAACCCCGTTGGGCAAGTGGGCCGCTCCAAAAAGAAATGATGCGGCAATGAGCCCGCTCCACTCACTCTTCAGACTCTTGGAAATAAGGTTCTGCAGTATTCCACGAAACAAAAACTCCTCTGGCCACGCAGTAAAGAAAAATATTCCTACGGCAACAACCGCAAGGTTCCTCATCTGCGCGTAGTTTGGTGCAAATCGTATGAACCCAATTGCTCTGCCCAGCGGTATTGCAATCGCGGCGAAAAGCAAAAAACTGAGCGCGACAATACCCCCCCAATTCCGGCCCCATGAGATGGAATATCCCACACCGCCGAACCCGCGTACCAGCAGGAACACCGCGACGGCTACGTTGAGCGCCATGAGCACCGCCAGGACATATCCGAGCTTGCCCTCGGGATAGGGCCACAACGACCGTATCAGCAAAGCTTTGAAAGGCAGAAAAATCGCCAGCGCGGCGGCATAATCCTGCCAACCAGGCGCGAACCTTCGTTCGCGCCGCGCCGCAAGAGTCACCGGCACAAGAACAAAAGCCGCAGCCACCCCAGCGCGCCACCATGTGAAGCTCCCTGTTCCCAGCGCGTATAGGAAATAGATGGCCAGCACCGCCACGCATAGAAGGTAACCCGCGCCTCCACCAAGTGCTCGTTCCACGCGCTCCTGCAAATTCCCGCATGCTAGAAGAAGTTCCGTGCCAAATAGGCAAGCAAAGGCGCCCAGCGTAACCGCAAAAGCTCGCCCCCCATAACCGAGCCAGGTGCCGTAAAATGCCCCGCCAAGGCAAAACGCTGCCCAAAGGGCGAGCGCGGGGACTAAGCCAAGTTGGCGTCCATTTAACAAAGCGAGTTAGTGTAACGCACGACGATGGCGGAAAAAACCGGACTCCGGCTTGGCTACATTGATTGGATGCGCGGCCTCGCATGCATCCTGATGTTTCAGACCCATTGCTACGACTCCTGGCTCGGCGGCAGCGCGCGGCAGTCGGAGTTCTTCAAGTGGTCGCAGCGCGTCGGTACTCTTCCAGGGCCGTTATTTTTATTTCTTGCAGGAATTTCGGTTGCCTTTGTTACTGACCGCCTGCGAGGTGGCGGTGCCGCCTCCCGCGAAATCGCGCGAAAGACCATCACTCGCGGGGTCCAAATCTTCGCCCTTGGTTTATTGCTTCGCGTGCAGGAAGTCGTGCTTGGCATTCCCAAGTCTCCCTGGACCGATCTTTTCCGCGTAGACATTCTCAATGTCCTCGGCATCTCGATCATGCTGATGGGCGTGCTGTGCTTTCTCGTGGAAACTTTGCTGCCGCAGTTCCATGGCCCGCAGCAGAACGCATCCGCCGAACCACTGCTCAGTATTTTTGCGTCGCTCCTTGTAGTAGCCGTGATTACCCTCGCGACTCCGCCACTCTGGGCTGCGCATCGTCCCCGCTGGCTGCCGTGGTTTCTCGAATCCTACGTCAATGGCGTACACGTTTTTGACGAGCCGCAAGCGTATTTATTCCCATTTTTTCCTTGGGCGGCGTTCGCATTTGCTGGGCTAGCGGTAGGGTTTTTTCTGAGAAGCGATTGGGCGCGCCGCAGCCAGGCTTTGCTGGTGGTTTGGCTTAGCCTCGGCGGTGCGCTATTGGTCGGGCTGGCTCTCTGGTTTGAATCGCTTCCACAACAATTGTACGCGACCCACGATTTCTGGCATACCAGCCCGAATTTTCTTCTAATGCGTCTAGGCTTTCTGCTCGGGATTCTTGCGGCCAGCTTTGCATGGTGCCGGTGGGGCCCGGGTCAGCGGGGCTTCAGCCCACTCATTCAATTAGGGGCGACCTCTTTACTCATCTACTGGGCACACATCGAATTTGTCTACGGACGCTTATCCATTCTTCCCAAGCGTATGACGGGAATCCCGCTAGCCACGCTTGGACTGGTCACGATAGTCTCGGCGATGCTCATCATCTCGGTCTACCGCACCCGCTGGATCGCACGCCACGTGAAATCGCCAACGAAAGTCTGAAAGCCTCAGGGGCGTTGCACATACGACTTCATCTTTGAGCTGCAACTATTGCTTCGCGGCGTCATCCTTGGCCGGCAATTTAATGATGATTTCCCCCGGGCGGGCCAAGCCCATCTCTTCGCGCGCAATTCGCTCAATCAACTTGGGATCGCTCTTGAGTGCATGGACTTGCTCGGCAAGCTGCTCATTTTCGGTTTCGAGGCGCTCGATCTCCACCCGCACGCGCTCGATTTCCTTCTGCGTTCTCCGCATAGCCATAAATCCGTGCGCGCCAAAAATATCGTGGACGAACACCAGCAGCAGCACTGCGCCCAGCAGTATTCGAGCATTACGGCGAAAAAATCCCGCCGGGGTCTCCTGGCGATTTTTCATGGACCTTGCCCCTCTTTTTTTTCTCCAAAAATCCACTCGCGGACTTCGCGCGCCAAGTGTGCCGATGCTTCCACAGACGCCGCCTCAGTGTATAGCCGCAACAGCGGTTCGGTTCCCGAGGCTCGCACCAAAAACCATGACCCACCTTCGAACACAATCTTCACGCCATCGGTTCGATCGATTTGCGTGACTTTGCGGTTCAGCAGTGACGAATGCTCTTTCTTGAACAGCTCGACGCTACGCGCTTTGACTTCATCGCTCACGTGCAGGTTCATGCGTAGCGGCCAGAACTCGGCGCCAACCCGCTTGAATAGCGCACGAATCTGTTCCGCGAGCGTGGTCTCCCGGTAGGCCATCATCTCCGCTACCAGCAAGCATGCGAGGATGCCGTCTTTTTCCGGCACATGCCCGCGAATCGAAAGCCCCGCGCTTTCTTCTCCGCCCAATGCAATTTTGTCTTGCTTGATCAGCTCACCGATGTACTTGAAACCGACCGGCGTTTGAAACGTAGTTTGCCCGTGGCTCCGTGCCACCGCATCCACCAGGTGCGTTGTAGCCACGCTCCGCGCCACCCCTAATTTCCAGCCCCGCGTTTCCACAAGATAATCGTATAGCAGCGCAAGGATCTGATTGGGCGAAATCCATTTTCCGTCCGAGTCGAGGATTCCGAAGCGGTCGGCATCGCCGTCAGTCGCTAAGCCGACATTGGCCTTGGCTTCAACTACCGCTCGCTTGAGAGGCGCAAGATTTTCCTCCGACACGTCCGGACCGCTTCCATCAAAAAGCACATCCCGATCGGTTCGCAGCGTCGTCGGCTGAACCTTATGTTCTTCGAGCACGCGGTCCAAATAGCCGGCACCGCAACCGTGGAGAACGTCGCACACAATCTTTAGTTTTGCTGCCGAGATCTTTTTAAAGTCTACGAGCTCGCCAAGCCTCTTCAAATAGGGTTCGCGCGAACTGATTTTCTCGTACTCCCTCGAGTCATCGAAGGCCGCAACTTCATGCGCCAGGGGCTTCTGCTTGCCGGCCAGGCGGGCAACCCGCGCTTCAATGTCTTTGGTCACGGCAGGCAGCGCGGGACCGCCATCTTCCGAGGAAAATTTCAGCCCGTGATATTCCGCAGGATTGTGGCTTGCAGTGAAATTGATGGCCCCATCGGTCTTCCGCCGCAGAATCTCGTACGCGATTGCCGGTGTGGGTGCCGGCGCATCACAAAACAGAACACTGACGCCTTGCGCTTGCAAAACATCTGCTGCCGTGCGCGCAAACTCCTCGGAAAAAAATCGCGTGTCGTGCCCGACAATCAGAGTCGAGGTGTGCTTAAGAGTCCGCACATGTTCCGCAATCGCGGACACCGCCAGACGCACATTGGCAAAAGTGAACTCATCGGCAATGATCGCGCGCCATCCCGAAGTGCCAAAGCGTATCGAAGTCCCGATGGATGTCCCTGCCATAGCCGGGATATTGTAGCCCGCGGCGACTCCGACCACCAGCGGCGACACGCGCGACGCACCAATGCGTCAACGTCGCAATCCTCATAAATTGGTCACTGTTAGGCGACACGAGTCGACCGAAGGCGTGCGCTCATCGGCGAGGACGTGCATCCTGTGAGGCGTCGTAGGGGAAACTCTCCGCATCCCCGCAGGACTCCAAAGAAAAGGAGCAATGCAATTGCCACGAAACGACAAAGTCGTAGTGCTGGTCACCTGCGGTTCCCGGAAAGAAGCTCGCTGCATTGCACAAGCATTGGTCAACAAGCGCTTGGCCGCCTGCGTAACGATCATGGAAGCGCCCGTGCGGTCCGTTTATCGCTGGAAAGAAAAAGTGCAGTCCGCCACAGAATATTTGCTGCTCATAAAAACGGTGCGCCGCTTGTTACCCCGCGCGCGCTCTGCGGTTGTCGACCTGCACAGCTACGAAGTTCCTGAATTCATCGCGCTACCGGTCTCCGCCGGCTCTCCTGCGTATCTGAAGTGGCTCGATGATTGCCTCGCTACACGTGCGCCAAAGCCTGATCGAGGTCGGCGATAAGATCCTCGACGTCCTCAATCCCCACGGAAATGCGCACCAGTCCTGGCGTTATCCCCACGCGCTCACGAACTTCTACTGGTATAGACGCATGGGTCATCAGCGCAGGGAGCGAAATCAGCGTCTCTACTCCTCCCAGGCTCTCTGCAAGCGAGCAGAGCTTCACGGCATTCAGCAAGCGTCGCGCCGCATCCGCCGACCCCAGGTCAAACGAAATCATCCCGCCAGGCCCACGCTGCTGGCGGCGGGCAACCTCATACTGCGGATGCGCGACCAGCCCCGGATAGTGAACCTGCTTCACTTTCCGGTGATCGGCCAGGTAGCTGGCAATGGCCGCTCCATTGGAATTGTGTTGCACCATTCGTACGGCAAGCGTCTTGATTCCACGGGACACGAGAAAGCAGTCCATCGGCGCGAGGCCCGCGCCAGCGGACCGCTGGATAAAATAGATCTTCTCGGCATCTTCGGTTCGCGTCAAAATGACCGCCCCACCGGTTGCATCGCTGTGTCCATTCAAATATTTGGTCATCGAATGCACCACAATGTGCGCACCCAGTGAAATGGGCTGCTGCAAGTAGGGACTCAGAAACGTGTTATCTACAACGAGGGTGATTCCTCGTTCCGTGGCGATGCGGCTCACTGCCGCAATGTCGGTCACCCGCATGGTAGGATTGGTAGGCGTCTCGACATAAATCATTTTCGTGTTCTCGCGGATCCCCGCTTTCACATCCTCGTCGGACGCAGTATCGACGAAGCTGAATTCGATTCCGAATTGTACGAGCAATTGCGTTGATAGCCGGAACACTCCGCCATAAACCGCCTCGGAGACAATCACGTGATCCCCGGGACGCACTAGCCTAAATACAGCATCAATGGCCGCCATTCCCGACGTAAACACGTAAGCGCTCTGTCCGCCTTCGAGTTTCGCAACGCACCGCTCTAGCGCCTTACGATTTGGATGATTGGTGCGCGCATAGTCGTAACCCTTATCCTTGCCCATCGCCTCCAGCACATAGGTCGAAGTCTGGTAAATCGGTGCCACAATTGCGCCGGTCGACGGGTCCGGCTCTTGCCCGACATGGATGGCATCGGTTGCAAATCCCATTTTCAATCTCCCTGTAAGTTTTCAGTTTGCACTCGCGCGCATACCTGCGAGCATGTTGCTGTGGATTTAGATTGCGCAAATGCGCAGCGGAACTAAGACCCTTCGCAGGATAAACTAGTTGGGCGCCATTAGTCTCGCCTAAGTGACGCTTGTTTGTTCGAGTTGCGCTACCTAGTCTGAGGTTGGATGTTGCCTCTCGAGGTGCGCTGGCAAATGGCTGGAAAGTATTGACCCACACCACATTCCGCGCGAAGATGGGCTTGGTTCAGCAGGCTAGCCTCATGGGTCGCCCAAAAGCATCGCTTTGTTGGCGAGCGACGTCGCACTGGTCGAGCGCAAAGGAACCTCGCAATATACAACAGAGCTGCATCATGAGCCCGATACGTCAAGCCCGTGCTGAGGGCCAAAAGCCATGAAATCGCACAGCAAACTAACAGCTCTGCCGGTAGCCGTAATCTTTCTCGGATCCCTCGGTCTGGCCGCTCAAATCTATGGAAATCATCTGCTCCAGCCCGCAGAATCGCAAGCTGCATCGCAAAATCCCTCGGCGCCGCCAAAGTCTCAGCCTGCTCCGGCCACTAGTTGGCGCTTGACGATTCAGGTTACAGCCGGTGAGAAAAATGAGCCGGTGGATGGTGCCAGTGTCTACGTGAAGTACATCCAAGAGCACAAGCTGCGCAAAGACAAGCGCGTGGAGATGAACGTTAAGACCAACCGCGACGGCATCGCGCACGTTCCGGAGCCCCCCAAAGGAAAAATTCTCATCCAAATAATCGCGCCCGGCTGGAAACCCTTCGGTAAGTGGTTTGAACTTGAAGATCTATCGCAGCCAATTCAAATCCATCTGGAAAAACCTCCGCGCTGGTACTAAGGTGGACACCTTCCCAAATTTCAAGCGCGCGAAGTTTTGCGGGTCTTGCACAAATTTTGTGCAAACCGTGCCAGGATCTTGATTCGAGCATTGTTAGAAACTTTAATCTCGCCTTTTCCACACGGTTTTCAACAATTATGTTGAAAACTTCTCACCGGCGGTTAAAAATGTTTTCAGCAGCGGCCCAATGCGTGCCTACAAAAAGTTTTTGAGTTCCCAAAATGAAACATTCTTGGCAAAGGTCTGCACACGTCCGCGATCGCTTACTTATAGTTTGGCCGTGATCGGCGATGCCATAGTGTGCTAGCAACAATTGGATCCAAAGCTCCCAAGGTATTTTGACCGACCCGCTTGGGAATGTTACCCTAGCGCGCAATGTCGAATCGATTCGCCGATGAACCCGCAGCCGGCTTCTCGTACCTACACTGGGTATGGGACAACATGCGCGCTCGCCCTTTGCGCAGCGCCTTGAGCATTGTTGCGATTGCCATCCAAATTGTTCTAGTTCTTCTGATTGTTGGCCTGACTTCGGGCGTCGTGTACGAATGGGCCAAGCGTGTAGAAGGAGTAGGCGCTGACATTTTGGTTCAGCCGCCAAACTCTTCAATCTTTTTCGCTTTTTCGAGCGCCGTCATGCAGGAGTCGCTGGCCCAGCGAGTTGAGCACGTCGAAGGCGTAGATGTCGTAGCGCCGGCGCTCATTGTTATGGACACGCGAAACTTCGGCGTGATCTATGGCATTGATTTCGCACGATTTAACGCCCTCAGCAAAGGTTTCCTGTTTCTTCAAGGCCGGCCTTTTCAGCAACCCGATGAAGCCGTTGCCGACGACATCGCGGCGCGCACTCGCAGACTCAAGGTCGGCGACCATCTGACGCTGCTCAACCACGATTTCACTGTGTCGGGCATCGTCGCGCATGGAAAAGGTGCGCGCTTCTTCATCCCGTTGCGCACGGCACAGGATATTGCCGGCGCCGATAAGCGCGTCTCCATGTTGTATGTCCGTAGCAAGGGCGCCACTGAAAAAACTCGCGAGGCCATCGTTCGTATCTTGCCGGATCATCGCATCCGCTCCGTCGCCGAATACATGACTCTGATGAACTCCGCCAATCTTCCCGAGCTCAAGCCCTTCATTCGCACTATGGTAGGTCTCGGTGTGGTCATCAGCTTCCTGGTGGTTTTGCTCACCATGCATACCATGGTCCTTGAGCGCACCCGGGAGATCGGTATTCTCAAGGCGCTCGGCTCTTCACGCTGGAATATCTTAGGGCTTCTGCTGGGCGAGGTTCTGATGATGGCTGCATGGGGCAGCCTGCTCGGCCTTATGGTTACCTACACCATTGTTGCCGTTCTCACGCAGACCGCGCCAACACTTACGGTCTTAATTTCCAGCGCCTGGATCGGTAAATCCATTGCGTTGGCGTTCATCGGGGCTAGCGCTGGCGCAATCTATCCTGCTCTGCGCGCTTCTGGCTTCGACCCGGTCGACGCACTCGCCTACGAGTAACCCAGTGCCCGGTCCGACAGCGTCAAGTCGTCCATGCTAGTGCCCCCGCACGCAGTACCGCATCGAGGCTCGGGCTCCTAACACTTCTTGCACGCGCCAGTTGCACGCATCCCAATAAATGGTAACAATAGGCAGCCGATTTTCAATATGTTCGAGAGGAGGCCTAGGCGATGGCTCTGTCCGCAGACAAGTTTTACCGTGCCAAAATCATAAAGCGCGTGGATTTTTCAAGCGATTTGTGGATGATCCGCGTTCAAACCGGTGGCGACTTCCGCTTTACTGCGGGCCAGTATGCGACGCTCGGCTTTGAAACTCCAGAAAAACACATTGAGCGCGCCTATTCGATTGTTTCCTCACCCTACGAGAATGAGGTCGAATTCTTCCTCGAGTTAGTCCCTCAGGGCGACCTAACGCCGCATCTTTACAAGCTGCAACCGGGCAGTGAGCTGAGTTTTCGCAAGATCGCCAAAGGCCGCTTCACGCTGGATACCAAGTCTGGCCGCACCCATCACCTGTTGCTCTGCACGGTTACCGGCATCGCGCCCTTTGTCAGCTACGCCCGCACACTTTATAAAGATTGGAAGGACGGCAAATTTCAAGGAGAGCACAAACTGTTTCTTATTGAAGGCGCTAGCCGTTCCTGGGAGCTCGGCTATCGCGACGAGGTAGAAACAGTAGCAAGAGAAGTTCCGTGGCTAATCTATGTGCCCACGGTCAGCCGCCCTTGGGAAGATACCGAATGGAAGGGAGAAACCGGCCGCGTCGAAGACGTCATTCGCAAGTATGCCGACCAATGGTCCCTCAACGGTAAAAACACCTCTGCTTATCTCTGCGGGCATCCGGACATGATCGAACATGGGAAAGGGATTCTGCGCCGCCGCGGCTGGGAAAAAGACGCGATGAAGGAAGAGGTTTATTTCATTCCCGGAAAGGGTGCCGACGCGGTCGGGTAGCAACAAGATTCAGTTATGATGCTAATTTGCCGGCTGTAGTTCTTGTAACTCTCCAGCCAACTGGTGCACCACCGTCAGCGGGCACCTGACGTGCACGTTTTTTCCAGGTTCTCGCACATCGACTACGAGATATCCTCCTTCGGTCGCCAGTCGCACATGTTGGTTTGCTTGATCTATTCGAACCAATTCGGCATCAGCTAATCGCCCGAGCTCCTTGCTTGCCACGGTGAGCGCTGGGAGTAGCGGGGCAGCGTTCTCGGCAGCATGCCGGAGGTGTCTGTCGGGCACAAATCGCGCGGCCACAGGTATCATCGCCGCCGGAATCATCAAATGCACGTGCTGGCCGCCTACGCGGTTCTCGTCCACGGTTACGCTCATCACCCCATCATGAAACGCATAGACTCCTGCCGCGCATGCCGTTCCCACGCACCCGAGGACAATTTTTGCCAATAGGGGCATCACTCTCTCCTTCTCTCAGCATTTTCCAGACCTCGAGCGAACACCTAATTGCCGAACCACAGAAGCGAAAATTCGCCGCTAGTCCGTGGCATTTTTCGAATCAAGCCATACGCGCACGGAATTGTGGCCGTCTTCGACAGTAACCAGCTCCACATCCGGTTGCGTGCTCAGGGCGCGGAGGCCGGCCACCAAGTCGAGCTCATCTTTCGAGCCGGAAAGCAGCGCATTCACGACGGTAAGCGGCATGCGGACTTCTACGCGATGCGCTCGGTGTGCGCGTTCGTCGCCGTGCCCCTGGACATGCACCACCAAATAGCTCCCCTGCTTGGCCACGCGCACATCATTCTGGTTATTGTTCACGGTCACGAACTCGCCGTCACGCGACGAACGCACCGCTTCAAGCAACGCGCGCAGGTCCACGTCGTGCACCTGTCCGCCAAGCGTCACCCGGCCGTTGTGAAAGTTTCTGTGGTTGATCGTAGGCAAAACCTTTTCAGCGAGATCCAGCGGCACGTTCACGCGGACCGTCTCGCCTTTCGCTTCTTTATTCAATACGCGAACGTGAATCCAGCGGTCACTCTTACCGGCTTGCGCGCCATTTGGCGAACCCTTGGCCAGCGCGAAGTCAGCGGAGCAAGCGAGCATAAACCCGAATACCACCAGGACCGATGACATGAGCGCTGTCCTAGCTTCACGCCCAAACTTACTGTTCCATGTTTGCATGGCTGAAACCTCCTTCGAGGTGCGTACTGCCTACTCTTACGCGCGAGCTCTTCAAAAAGTTCCATGGCCTAATGTCTTTTTTGTTTTATGACTGGCGGGGTAACAGGCGTCGAGGGTACATCGAGATGTACGGTCGAGGAAGTTTCTAGTCTCACCGAGGATTCGTCCTTTAGTCCACCGCTTCACGATCCAACTTGAAGTAAACCACCGCGAGCGGGGGTATCGTCAATACCAACGAGTGCGGCCGTCCCATCCATGGCACTGCCTCTGAGCGAAACCCGCCCATATTCCCGACGTTGCCCCCCCCATAAATACTCGCATCCGTGTTCAATACCTCGCGATAGAGACCCACCTCTGGCACGCCGACGCGGTATCCTTGGCGCACCACCGGCGTGAAATTAGCAGCTACCACAAGAAAACTAGTTGCGTCCTTCGCCCGGCGAATGAATGTCAGCACGCTCGCCGCAGCGTCGTTACAATCAATCCAGTCAAAGCCTCGGGCGTCAAAGTCTACTTCGTGCAGAGCCGGCTGGGCCGCATAAAATTGGTTTAGATCGTTTACAAGTTTCTGCATGCCGCTGTGCGGTTCATACTGCGTGAGGTGCCATTCCAGGCTCGTATTGTGATTCCACTCTTCGCGCTGCGCGATCTCGCTGCCCATAAACAGGAGCTTCTTTCCCGGGTGGGCGAAGAAATATCCATACAACAGCCGCAGGTTTGCAAACTGCTGCCAGAAGTCGCCTGGCATTTTGTGCAAGAGCGAGCGTTTCCCGTGCACCACCTCATCGTGCGAAAGCGGAAGGACAAAATTCTCAGTGAAGGCGTAAAGCATCGAGAAGGTCATTTTCCCATGCTCGAATTTTCGATGCACAGGATCCTTCTCGAAATATTTCAACGTGTCGTTCATCCACCCCATATTCCACTTCAAGCTAAAACCCAGTCCGCCAACAGTAGTTGGGCGCGAGACCATCGGCCACGACGTAGATTCTTCCGCCACAGTGAGAACGCCCGCATGCCGCCCGTGCACAACCTCGTTCAGTCGCTTTAGGAACGCGATCGCCGCCAGGTTTTCGCGTCCCCCAAATTCATTGGGAATCCATTCCCCAGATTGGCGCGAATAATCGAGATAAAGCATTGATGCAACCGCATCCACACGCAGTCCGTCCAGGTGGTATTTGTCCATCCAGAAGAGCGCATTCGAAATCAAAAAGTTCTGCACCTCATTACGCCCGTAGTTGAAAACCAGGGTGCCCCAGTCAGGATGCTCACCTTGCCGGGGGTCAGCGTGCTCGTAGAGATGCGTGCCGTCGAAAGTGGCCAGTCCATGCCCATCGCGCGGAAAATGGGCCGGAGTCCAATCCAGAATCACTCCGATTCCTTCCTGATGGCAGCGGTCCACAAATTCCATGAACTCCACTGGAGAGCCAAACCGGCTCGTTGGCGCATAATACCCGACCGTCTGATAGCCCCATGACCCATCGAACGGGTGCTCCATGACGGGCATCAACTCGATATGCGTAAATCCGGTACGCTTCACATAAGGAATGAGCTGATCGGCGAGCTCGCCGTAGCTCAGCCAACGGTTTTCTTCCTCCGGCACTCGTTTCCATGAAGCCAGATGCACTTCGTAAAACGACAGTGGTGCGGATAGCCAGCTTCGCTCCGGCCGCTCGTTCATCCATTTTTGATCTTTCCAGGTGTAGCGCTCGAGGTCGGCAACAACCGATGCCGACTTGGGCCGAAGCTCCGCGCAAAATCCATACGGATCGGTCTTCAACAACGACGGCCCATCGAATGGTGGCAGGATCTCGTATTTATAGATGGCCCCTTCAGCAAGTTGCGGAAGAAAAAGTTCCCAGATCCCCGAACCGCCGCGGCTGCGCATCACATGAACGCGACCGTCCCAACTGTTGAAATCGCCCACTACACTTACGCGGCGCGCGTTCGGTGCCCACACCGCAAAATGCACGCCGCCCAAGCCTTTGATGCTTCGCAGATGGGCGCCGAGTTTCTCGTAGGTGTCGTAGTGCGTGCCCTCGCCAATCAGATGCAAATCGAAATCGCTCAGCAGGGGAGGGAATGAATAGGGATCAGCAATTTGCCGGACCTCCCCGCTCTTAGTTCGCACCTGCAAAACGTATGTGCCGGGATCCTTCGCGAGCGCCTCGCTCATAGGCACAACTGCTTGGTATATCCCGCCAGCATGGAGGAGATTCGCCGGGTACGACTCATCGGCAGACAAAACAACGGAAACTTCGCTCGCCTGTGGTAAAAACGCTCGGATTGCCAAAGATGGTTTGCCTGATAAACTGACCGCGTGTGGTCCAAGAAGCGAAAATGGATCGCTATGCTCCCCGCGAACAATTCGTTCGAACTGTAAATGCTGTTCCCGATCTGCAACTGTGGTTTCCTGGTCAGAAAAGGTGGCGGTCAGAGGTGCAGCTTTGGTTCCAGCTGGCCACGTTTGTGGGGGGGGCGTTTCTGAGGCGCGACGTTCACGCACTCGGGTTTCCTTCGCGCCGCTGGCATTGGCGAGGCTGCTGTCCCCAGCGCTAGTTTCCTTGGTGCTTTCTTTCGCACCACCTTCCCCCGCGCCGCCCTTTTTGTCAGCCAAGCCGACCTCCGCACCCTCAATCCAGCGATTCTAACGGACTTCACCCCACCGCGCGAAGGCAAATGTCGCGCTTATCGCATTGCCTTCTTCAAACCGCCAGGAGGAGGGGAATGTACCGGGGCGTCTTGTCGTTGAGCGGTCTCAACCGCCGAGCATGAAGCTGGAGACAAAGCCTTCAGCAGGTTCTTGTTGCGTTACTTCGTTGCACCCCGGCTGAGCTTCGCAAGGTGCTCGATTTGTTGCAGATGATTCACGTCGTGTCCAGCGAACATTTGCGCCACGCGAGCCACGGTTTCTTTCCCGCGTTCCGCGTGCATACCGTACTGATTCCACTTCTCTCGTGTCAGCGACCTCAGCAATACGAGGTTATACTCGCGCAGCGCGCGAAATAGGTGCAGCGATTTTTGGGGATCCTGCTTCACATAATTTCCGTTCGCAGCCCACACATCCTGATCGAACGCCTGAATGGGCGTACCGTTCTTGCCCAAAATCATCCTCAAGCGATAACCGCACACTAATTCCGTTTCGGCAAGATGCGCGAGAATTTCCCCGATCGACCATTTACCAGGGGCTGGCCGGTAGCCAAGTTGCTTCGAAGAAAGTCGCGCGATAAGCCGCTCGATTTTTTCTGCTGTCTGCGCCTGCACCGCCACAGCGTTCTTGCCTTTGACGTAACCAAGTATCCTTCGTGAGTATTGCTGTGGAGTTTCCGACATTTTGTTAGAGCACCTTTCTTCTACGGGCTACCGGAGTTGAAGTCACGACTCTTGGCGGACTCTGCAGCACCGCCAAGAATTGTGCAACGACCCGGGTCTGAGCAGCGATTCTGCAGCCACGCGCCAAGTTCCGGCCGACTCTCACCGGGCCAGAAAGATTCCCAAACTGCGTTCGCGCTGTCAACGTCCATTATGGCGGCCTCCATCGCTCCCTTGCCGATCTGCGACCCGCCCTTTGACGCACGCCAACCGTACACCAGTTCCGCAATCTTCACGGCTCGCGCAAGAGGTGCTCGAGCGACCATGGTTGCCACTGTGCAAATTTCAAGTTACAGTTCGTGAGACAAATTGTCCGGCTCATTAGAGTAATCCCGGCGACACACTGCAGTATTTCTACCGAACTGAGGGCATCACTTTGGGCGGAGGAGAAATAATGCTATGGCCAAAGAATTTGCATTACGCTGGTTGCGCGCCGCGCTACTGCTAAGCACCGCAATGATCCCGTCCGACAGCGTCATCGCCCAAGAGCGTTCCCAAGCACGCTCCCTGGTGGTTTCACGCTACGGAATTGTAGCCGCTGAATCGCCTTTGGCCGCCCAGGCTGGGGCCGAAATTCTTGCCCGCGGCGGCAGCGCCGTGGACGCCGCCGTCGCCGCTAACGCCGTCATGGGAGTGGTAGCCCCGATGTCCAACGGCATCGGCGGCGATCTGTTTGCCATCGTTTACGATGCAAAAGCCGCGAGACTGTACGGTCTCAACGCTAGCGGCTGGGCCCCGCAATCCTTGACGCTCGATTTCCTTAAGGGCAAAGGCCTGCGCGACATGCCCCAAAGAGGAATTTACTCCGTCACTGTTCCAGGCGCCGTTGATGGTTGGCAAAAACTCGTAGATCGTTTCGGCCGCAAAAAACTCAATGAACTTCTTGCCCCTGCCATGGGCATCGCCGAAGAGGGTTTCCCGGTCACCGAAATGGTTTCCATGCTGTGGCCCACCGTGATTGATTTGTTGCATGCTAACGACGACGCAGCACGCACCTATCTCATTTCCGATCGGGCACCGCGTCTTGGCGAAATCTTTCGCAATCCCGATCTTGCCTGGTCCCTCCGACAGATCGCTGCGCACGGGCGCGACGCCTTCTACAAAGGTGAAATTGCCAAACGCATCGTTGACACGTCCAATCGTCACGGCGGCGTGATGACGCTCGATGACTTGTCCGCCTATTCCAGCGAATGGGTCGATCCCATTTCCACGACGTATCGCGGTTGGACTGTGTACGAAATGCCGCCGAACGGACAAGGCATCGGCGCTCTCCTGATGCTGAATATTTTGGAAAATTTTCCACTCGCCCAATTCGGTCCCAATTCCGCTCGCGGGCTCCACACGATGATCGAAGCTAAGAAACTGGCTTACGCGGACGTCCTCCGCTACATTGCCGATCCGCGGGCGCAAAGACTTCCCGTCGCCGGGCTTCTCTCCAAAGACTACGCCAGGCAGCGCGCCCGCAAAATCAATATGGACAAAGCCAATTGTGAGGTTGCGCCCGGAGATCCGGCCATACCCGGCGGCGACACCATCTATCTAAGTGTTGTCGATCGCGATGGAAACATGGTCTCGCTGATCCAAAGTAATTTCGAAAACTTTGGCTCGGGAATTGTCGCCGCCGCAACGGGCTTTGCTCTTCAGGACCGCGGCGCACTGTTCTCCCTCGACCCAGCCTCTCCCAATGCGCTCGCGGGGCATAAACGGCCCCTGCACACGATCATTCCTGCCATGATGCAGAATGGCGACGTACGCATTGCCTTCGGCATCATGGGTGGCTGGAACCAATCCCAGGCTCACGCCCAGTTCGTCGCCGACCTAGTGGATTTCAAAATGAATATCCAGGCCGCGCTCGAATTTCCCCGCTTCACCAAGCCTTCGTTCACAGGCTGTGACCTCCTCATGGAGGGCCGCATCCCCACAAACGTGCGTAAAGAGCTCCAAGGGAAGGGTCATGAGATTGACGTGCGAGGCTCATTTTCTTCAGTAATGGGCGGCGGCCAAGCGGTTATGCGCGATTTTGCGGCCGGGGTAAACTATGGCGCCTCCGATCCGCGCAAAGACGGCGCTGCCATCCCCGAACTCCCTCGAGACAATTAACCCGCCGGCAGCAGGCAGCATGGACTCATTTACCTACGCATAGCGTGGGTATCCCGCGGATCTCAAGTCAGCCCATGTCTCTGCTTCCAACTCTTCCTAACGTTCACACCGCAGGCTACTTGAAGGGTATCGAATCTCCGGTGTTTCAATACGGCACAGCTGCTGCTTAAGGTGCTTTTCTTACTTTAGAACTACCTTAGCCCCTCCTTCGGTACCATTGCTGTCATCCACCATTGAGCCCAAACTTGCAGTGTGAAAAAGTCTTACCACCGACGCCACCAGACATGCAGCTCCCGAACAGTCTCTCGCGTCACTGTGAACTCTATATGATCGCAGCCCTTATTTTCGTTTTCGCCGTTGTTGCGCTGCTGCAATTCTCAGTATCCTATTGCCGCTCGCTGATTGTCGCCTATTCCCAGGTCGAGCTTTCCCTGGAAGCCCGAGACTGCGCCGACCTACAACCCGGTCCCATTCGCGGGGAGGAATTTGGCCGACTGCTCGGTATAGTCCGTCGCTCAACGGTTCCTGGCGACGACAGCGCTGAATTAGGCGTCGCGCGTATGTACTACCGATTTATTTCCATGCTACAAAGCTTGTGCCCAGCAAACGCCCAGTCGCAACAGTGGCTGGCTCGGGAAGGAAGCGTTTGCGCGCACATGGTCGCCGTGGCCCTGGATCGCCGCTTGTCAGTTGGCGGCGGCAGGCTGTAACCAGACCGTTCTTTCACACTTTTTTGGACAAAAGTTCCTCCCCCCTGCCATTGATGGGAATCAACTGTCACAATCTTTTTACTTGAACCGCTCTCCCGGCGCACTATCTAGCCCAGGCTCAACACATTACTGAAACCCAGAGCTGGCACGCCAATTGCCCCTCTCCGAGGTCTAGGGTTAAGCCGTACCTGTCCACCGACTTCCCCGCAAGGAGGTTCGACATGCCTCGCAGAGCTCCACTCGGATTAGGGACGCTTAGCCTTGGCCTTTTCCTCATCTTCATCCCCTCTGCGCGTGCGCAGTCGCGCATCGCGGGCAGTTATCATTGCTCCCACGCACGCATCGAAGGGAAAAGCACTAAGTGCAGCAGCCCTCCGTTAATCCTTAATGAAGACGGCAGCTACCAGCTCCTCGGTAAAGAAGGGCGTTACGCGGTAAAAGGTCAGTGGGTCTATCTCGATCAGACCAGCCTTCAGCGCAAGGGCCAGTTGCAACCCGGCTATCGCATCGCGTTTCAGTACCGCGAAAACGGCAAGCGTTGCGAAATTATCTTCGAGCGCCATCGCGTGGATCTTGGCAAGACCTCGCTCTCTTAATTTCGGCCAGCGGCGGTACAGTACTCGCCACCTGCAATCGATCGCCCCGGGAGCGCTCGCACCGCCTAGAAATTTGTGGCAAAATGGCGCAACGAGATCGGCCGTGCGCTGCATGGTTTTCGTTGCTGGGACCCAGACCCACGCGCCACCTCCAATACAAGGGCAAATCTTGAGCCAATCCATCCGTCACACGCAAACCCGTCCTATCTGGTACCGTGTGTTCCTGCTACCTGTCACCACGCTCCTCCTGTACGGTGCCGCCGGCTGCGGTCACAGCCAGGCCACGACCGCCCGCGGAGACGCTGGCCATCCCATCGCGGTTCGCTCCTTCCCGGTTGCTGAGCAAAAAGTTCGCCGCCGCGTACAAGCGGTCGGTTCTCTTTTCGCTTGGGATGAAAGCAGCATCAGCGCTCAGGTCGAAGGCCGAATTGCCCGCGTGCTCGTAGACGTCGGGGATACCGTAAAGCCGGGTCAGGTCATGGTTGAGATTGACCCCGTTGAACTGCAATATGCCGTTGAGCAACAGCGTGCCCAGGTCAACCAGATGCGCGCTCAGCTTGGAATTGGCCCCAACGATCCTCCGCCGCAAGACCCCAGCAAGGTTGCATTTGTGCAGCGCGCGGCCGCCGACCTCTTCGACGCCGAGCAAAAATTCCATCGTGCCCAGCAAATGTTTCACGACACCTTGATCTCCCAGCAGCAACTGGACGAAGCATCCACACGCTATCAGGGCGCCAAGGCCGCGTATGCCCTGGCATTGCAGGACGTTGACCGGCTCAAAGCTCAGCTTCAATCGAGCCAGGCGGGTACGCAACTCGCGGAAAAAAAACTTTCCGATGCGGCCATTCGCGCTCCGTTTCAGGGGTCGATAAAGGCGCGCAATGTCAGCCCGGGCGAATACCTGCGTGTACAGAGCCCGGTTATGGTTGTTGTGCGTACCGACAAGCTGCGCGCCCGCCTCGCCGTTCCGGAGCGTTGGGCCGGCTCCGTCAAGCTCGGCGCCACTATTGAAGTTCAAGTCGAAGCGTTTCCAAAAGAAGTCTTCCACGGCAAGCTCGAGCGTATGAATCCTGCGGTCAGTCAGGATTCACGCACCTTTGACGTTGAAGCGTTGCTTTCGAATACCGACGGCCGCCTTAAACCAGGATTCTTCGTACAAGCCTCATTGCCAAGCGAAGTTGAGGAAAAGACCCTCACGGTGCCCGAGCAGGCGGTTACCTATCGATATGGAACCTACAAAGTTTTTGTCCTGAATGGTTCGCGGGTCTCCGAACGCTCCATTAAGCCTGGCGCGCAGAATGACGATGGCGGCGTGCGCAAGATCGAAATTGTGGAAGGCCTGGCCTCGGGTGACCGCGTCGCCGTAGCACTCGAAGGTGATCTTCGCGATGGCGCTGCCGTGCGTGAACAGGGCTCTGGCAACGGTGCCATGAACGTGAAATGAAAGCCCTCAGGAAACCGACCCGATGAAGCTTGCCGAAACCTGCGTCAAGTATCCGGTCTTCACGGTGATGCTCATCGCGTTCCTGGTCACGCTGGGCGTTTTTTCCTACCGTGAGCTCAGCGTCGATCTTTTTCCAAAGGCCGATCCTGCCACTGTCGATGTGGGCGTGGCCCTTCCTGGTGCCACTCCTGAAGAGATGACGTCCAGCATCGTCCTCCCGCTCGAAGACGCCATTTCTTCGGTAAACGGCATTGAAGAGCTCAACGTTTACACCCAGGAAGGCATTGCGCATATTACGTGCACATTCGTCCTGGAGCGTGACATCGAGGGTGCCGCTCAGGACATTCGCGAGAAGGTCTCCGCTGCGGTCAACCGACTCCCTCCGCAGACTCTCTCGCCGGTGATTCGTAAAGTTGACCCTGATTCCGATCCCATTCTTACGATTCTCGCCTCCGGTCCGTTCAGCCGGCGCGAGTTGACCGAGATTGCCGATAAACAAGTTCGGCGCGCGATTCAGGCCGTCGATGGCGTCGGCGAAATAAGTTTGAATGGCGCACAGGGACGCCAGATTCGTGTGCTGGTGGATGCCGAGAAACTCACCGCGCATAACCTTAGCGTTGTGAACGTTCGCGAATCTTTGCAGCGCGAAAACATTGAAGCGCCCGGCGGCCATCTCATCAGCGGTCCGCAAGAGTTGGGCCTGCGTACCCTTGGCCGCGTTAATTCCGCCGAGCAATTCGGGGACATCATCGTAGGGACGCGTGCGGGCATACCCATCCGCATGCGCGACGTTGCCCGCGTTGAAGACGGGGCGGAGGAACTGCGCACCTGGTCCAAGCTGTTTCTAAGAGACGGTACCGGCAAAGATGTCGTGGGTATCCAGGTCCGTCGTCAGACCGGTACGAACACTGTTCGTGTCGCTGAGGAAGTAAAGCGCCGCCTCGCTAATCTTAGTTCCGCGCTGCCTCCAAGCATTCACCTTCAGGTTGTGCAAGACACTTCCGTGTTCATCAAGGCGTCTGTCAACTCGCTGCTCGAGCATCTTCTTCTGGGAAGCCTTTTGGCCAGCGTTGTGGTTCTCCTTTTTATTCGCAATTGGCGTGCCGTGGTTATTGCCGCACTCGCGATTCCTGCCTCCATCATTGCTACCTTCACGTTGATGCGCTACATGGACTTTTCGCTCAACAACATGACTCTGTTGGCCCTCACGCTGGCAGTGGGGATCGTCATTGACGACGCCATCATCGTCCTCGAAAACATTTTTCGCTACATGGAGGAAAAAGGCGCAGACCGCTACCATGCGGCCATCGATGCAACCCGCGAAATTGGCCTCGCGGTCATGGCCACCACTCTCTCGCTCGTAATTATTTTCCTGCCCATTGCCTTCATGACAGGTTATGCGCGGCGCTATGTAAATTCTTTCGGCTGGACCATGGCCATGGCCATCATGGTTTCCATGCTTGTGAGCTTCACGCTCACCCCGATGCTTAGCTCGAAATTTCTTGTCGTCCGCGCGGAAAGCGGTCACGCGCGCTCTCGCGAATCTGGTTTTTTCCACGCGATCGACCGCGGCTACCTGCGCATTCTGGACTGGTCTCTCCACCATCGTCGGGCAATCCTGATCATTTGTTTGATCACCTTTCTTTCCACCTTTGTCTTCTACCGCCTGGTGGGTCGCGACTGGATTCCTTCCGATGATCAGTCCGAATTGCTGAGCTCGATTAACATTCCGGAGGGCAATTCTCTCGAGCAAACCACGCTCACAGTTTCTGAAATGGCCCGACGTATCGTCGCCCTTCCGGAAGTGGCATTCATTCAAGCGTTGACTCACGGAAGCACCCATCACGCGCACATCAACATTACTCTTGTCCCGCGCGGCGAACGCAGCAAAACTCACGAACAGCTGGCCACAGAGGTTCGTAAAATCTATGCGGGGTTCCACAATGTGAATTACAACGTGCGTCTGCCTTCGGTCTTTGGCGGTGAGACTTTTTTTCCAATCCGCGCGGTGATTCGTGGAGCGGACATCCCCCAGCTTGTCGAGGTCAGCAAGAAAATCGCCGACCGCATGGTGAGATTTCCTGACCTGGTGGATGTTTACCCGAACCTGAACCTCAACTCCCCGGAGTTGCAGGTCAAAGTTGACCGCCAGCGCGCCGCTGATATGGGTGTTCGCATGAATGACATAAGTTCTACGGTGCGCCTGATGTATTCCGGCCAGGATGAGATCACCACGTTTAAGGAGGGCTCCGAGCAATATCCGGTCACCGTCCAACTGCTGCCCGAGCAGCGCGACAATCCCGACGTCTTGGCGCGTCTGATGGTCCCCTCGTCCCGGCTTGGCCAGGTGCGGCTCGAAAACGTTGCGGCTATTCAACGCGGTGCTGGCCCTTCGTCTCTTTTTCGCTACAACCGCCAGTTTCAGGTTTCGTTGAACGCCAATGTCGCATCTGGGTATCCTCTCGACCTCGCCGCACAGCACACCGTCCAGTCCATTCGTGCTGTCGGACTTCCGCCGGGTGTCTCCTACATTTTTTCCGGGCAGGTTCGGATCCTCGAGCAGACAACCTGGAACCTACTCATGGCCATGGCCCTCGCTTCGGTTTTCATGTACATGGTCCTTGCGGCGCAGTTCGAAAGTTTTTCGTACCCTTTCATCATCATGCTCACGCTGCCCCTCAGCATTCCTTTCGCCCTTTTTTCGCTGTGGATCACGCACCGCGCCCTTAGTCTCTGGAGCGCCCTCGGAGTTTTTTTGCTCCTCGGAATTGTCAAGAAGAATGGCATTCTGCAGGTCGACTACACGAACAGGCTGCGCTCTCAGGGCATGCCGCTGCGCGAGGCCTTGCTCGAAGCCAACCGCGTTCGTCTCCGCCCAATTCTTATGACCACTTTTTCCATCATCGCCGGTCTGATTCCCGTTGCTCTCGGCATCGGTGCCGGGTCCGAACAACGCGCCTCGATCGCGGTCACGATCATTGGCGGCCAGGCGCTCTGTCTCCTTCTGACCCTGCTGGTCGTGCCGGTCGCCTACTCGTACTTGGCCGAGTTCGAAGCCCTCTCGTGGTCAGCCACACTAGGCACCGCCTGGACGCGCCTCCGCAGCCAAGCCGCCCGCCGCCTAGGCCTTTTCTAATCAACCCGCCCCTGCCCTTTTCTCATGGTCACGCGCCCGTCGCTTCAGACGGGGTGCCCTAGCCCCGCCCGCGTCAAACGTTTTGCTGTCGCACGTCGGTCGGTTTGGACTGCCATCAACATCCCGAGAGCCTTGAGGCGCCTGACCTCAGCAAAACTAGTAAGCTTTGCCGCAAGAATTCAAAACATGCGTGAGCACACCCAGGCCTCGAGGAAACTTCACGTGGAACATTTTCGATTCGGGGCGGCAGACTTCAGGATATGGCCGACTCAGGGTTTGGAAGACTTGAAAGTTTCGCGTGCTACGGTGAGGCGCTCGACGAGGCCGCGCTTGACCGCGTAGCCGATTCCGGGGCCTTGCGGAACTTGGATTGTGCCGTGTGGAGTGACTTCGACTGCGGGCTCAATCAAGTCTTCTACCCAGTAGCGTTTACTCGCTGCGACATCGCCAGGGAGCGTGAAACCCGGGAGCGTTGACATGGCCACGTTGTGCGCGCGACCGATGCCGGATTCGAGCATTCCGCCGCACCACGCCGGAACGCCTTTTTCCAAGCAATGTTTTTGGATTTCGCGCGCGGCGGTGTGGCCTCCGACGCGGCCGAGCTTGATGTTGACGATGCGGCAGGCTTTCAACTCCATAGCTGTTTGCGCATCGCGCAGATGGCGGATCGACTCATCGAGGCAGATAGGGGTCTGCAACTGCGCCTGAAGTTCTGCGTGCGCAAAAATATCGTCCCACCACAAGGGCTGCTCCATCATCATCAGGTACAACGCATCGAAGCGTTTCAACTGCTCGGTATCGTCCAGCGTGTAGGCTGAGTTCGCATCGACCATCAATTTAATTGTTGGAAATTCGCTGCGCGCTGCGGCGGCGTACGCAAAATCTTTCCCGGGCTTGATCTTAATCTTGATGCGCTGGTAGCCGGCATTGACCTCAGTTTCAATTTGCTTCAGAAGTTTTGCCGGGGTGTCCTGAATTCCGAGGGAGACTCCCGAGGGAATTTCCTGTCGAACGCCGCCGAGAAGCTTCCAGAGCGGGAGACGCTTTTGCTGGGCCTCGATGTCCCACAGAGCATTTTCGATTCCGGCGCGAGCCATCTCGTGTCCGCGAATCGCGGCAAAGCGTTCACAAGCTTGGCTCGCGGTGGCAACGTTTTGGCCGAGCAACGACGGAATCAAAAAGTCCCGGCAGATGTGCCAGGCGGTGACGCTGGTCTCGGGCGAATAAAATGGATTTTCGCTGACGGTAATTTCGCTCCAACCAGTCAAACCATCGGATTGGATTTCGACGAGAAGAACATCACGGTCCCAGGAGGAGCCAAAACTGGTTTCAAAGGGGCTCTTCAGGCGCATGGCCAGCTTGCGGAGCGTGACCGCTTCAATGTGCATCAACGGCGACCCATTAACATATAAGTAATCGAGTTTGTTATAAACCTAGTTAGCAAATGCTGGTTTACTTGACGTCTTTTGTCAAGGTCAGTCCATTTGGCGTACCGGCCGCCCCGATCTGTTTGGCGACGTTGGTAATGATCGTCAGCGCAAATCCACGGCCACCAGCGCCCCCGGGTTTTATGCTAAGTTGGACGGAGCAACCTTCGGGGAGGTTGCAATCTCTTATTACTAGGGTGGAAGGCGTGTCAATAGGTTCAGGGTTTTGTCGAATGGCTAAGCGATTCGCCGGGGTACGCGATTCTGCGCCAATGAGCGGAGGCTTGCTCATTTGTCTGCTTGTTTTGTCGGCTGGGGGGACCCTCGGGGCGCAAGAACGAGGACCGCTGAGGCCGCCGGACGCGCCGGCACCCAGTAATGCCCCGCCTCCCAGTGTATCGCCGACCAAGCGGTCTACACCCGCGAGGCTGCACACTTCCTCGGGAATTACCAATGAACCGCCGGCAATGCCGGTGGAGCAGGTCATTGAGCGGTTCGCGGCGCGAGAAGCAGAATTCAGGAAGGAACGCGAGAACTACGGCTACACGCAGACCTTCATCGTCCAGACGGTGGATGACGGCGGACAAGTAGACGGCGAATACCGGATGACAACCGAGATCGTCTTTACGCCGCAGGGGAAACGATACGAGAATGTTGTGGACGCACCGCAACCGACGCTGACACGACTCTCTCTATCACAACAAGACCTGGATGACCTCGAGCGCGTGCAGCCGTTTGTACTCACGACCGACGAACTGCCGAAGTATGACATTAAGTATGTCGGTCGCGAACAGATTGACGAGCTGAGCACGTATGTATTCGACGTAGCGCCGAAAACGATCAAAAAGAATGAACGGTATTTTCAGGGACGAATCTGGGTGGACGATAAGGATCTCGAGATCGTCAAGACTTATGGAAAAGCTGTACCTGATATAAAGAAGGGGAACAACGAAAATTTCTTCCCGCGATTTGAGACCTACCGCGAAAACATCGAAGGCAATTATTGGTTCCCGACGTATACACGCGCCGACGATGTGCTGCACTTCACCGGAAACGATATCCACATGCGCATGACGGTTCGCTACGCGAATTACAAGAGGTTCGGAGTCACAATCAAAATCGGCACTCCATCAGAAATCAAAAAAGACCATCCCTAAGCGTGGCCATGCTGGGAAGCCCTGAGTTCTAAGGCGTCGCTTTTTCTGAAGGCTAGGATTTTGCCGCCCTCTTTTTGCTCGCGGGATAGCTTCAGGCTCCCACAAAACAAGAATGGAGAGTCTTGTGGAGCTGCCCATTTCAATGCTACGGAATATAGTAGCGGAACGAGGTGAACAACATATTGGTCACGGCCTTCGGAGAACTGCCAGCAGCGGTCGGGACATTGTTGTTTCCGGACCAGGCCGTCTTGGTTACATAGGAATATTGGATCCCCCATTGCAGCCTGCCGGAGGGCCCTTGGTAGAACCTGTGCCAGAACCCGATCGTGGCTTCACTGATGTTCTTAGTGTCCCCGGCGCACGGACCGCCTGTTCCAGGCGTATTCTGGCTCGTTGGCGTGATCTCAGTGCTGCATCCGGAGTTATTCGCGAATGGTGAGCCGTAGCCGCCGATTCCATTCGTTGTGGTCGTGGTGGGGCCCCCAGCCGCCTGCACGACTCGAGCATAGCCGGTGTAGGCAGCCCGGTGAGTGTACTCGGTTCCGAAATTCGCGTAGAGGTCAATGTTGGGGATTGGGTGAAACTCCAGAGTTGCGAGCGCTTGGCCCCCGCGAATCAGAGCCAGCGACCCGTCGGGACGTGCCGTGGCATCAGGGAGACCAGCGGTGCCGTAGCGGCCAATGCCGTCGCCACCTAAGAAGTGCAGGCCGGCATCAACGTTTTTGGCTACCACGGGTACACGAATGTTTATGCCAACTCCCCCGCTCGTACGAGAGTCATTGAACGCGCCGACGGTGGACGGCGTAGTGCTGCCGTTCACCGGGCAGGGAAGTACACTGCTAACAACGGCGCACGGGTAAATTCGCGAACGGTAAGTGCTGATAATGCCGAAGAGTTCGTAGTGGCCCCATCCGGGATCGGCCACTGCCTTAATTACAAAGTCCGGAGTTTTGTTGAAGCTGTAATTGGATAGTGGATTATACAGACCGCCCGCCACGCCAGGCGCCCCAATGAAGAAGTTTTGGCTGACCGCACCGTTTGCGTTCGTAAAGCTCGAGAATCCCCGCCCACCAAAGGTTGTCTGCGGGCCTTCGATGGAGAAGCCCAAGGCAACCTTGTCATTGTCAAAGCTTCGGACGACCCGAAAACCAAACTGGCGCGCCCAACTAAAGCCGACGTTATATTGGTGGTCAACGGTAAGGGGGGATGCTTCGGTACGATTCTGCAGACCCTTTTTGGTTTCTGTGACCAGGCTCCACATCTGTCCACCCGTGAAAGACCATCCGCTGTTTAATGCCAGCTGCCCGAAAGCCTGTCGCTGACGGAACGTGTAGCTGTTACTCTGGTTGTTGTTGGAGGTAGTGGCTGCGGAGAGGAAATCAGCTTCATAGTAGCCCGTGTACTTATAGCTTTGTCCTTTGCCTTCGGCCAGAAGCGACCATCGGGACGCGCGGCCCGAGGCATTGAACTCGGAAACCTTGCTTTGCGAATTGCCAGGGAAAGGGATCGCGTTGAACGGAGTGTTCACGTCCGCCACAGCCGAATGGTTACGGAAAACCGTCTCGGCCGCCAGAAAGGCACCAGGGGTGATCGAAATTCCCTTGTAGCGTATGGCTATCGGTTCGTCGGTCTGTGCTTTGGGATTTTGTTGTGCCCCAGATGAATCGGCCTCTGCAGACTTAGTATTGTCATTGCGGAGTTTGAGATTGCTCGAAGTCGAATGGCGACTTGCCGGCATGGTCGTCACTTCCGCATGGGCAATTGTCTCGACGGCTTCTGCAGCTCTCGCAGTGGGCTCCATTGGTTGGATGCTGGTAACTACTGGCTCTTTCGGTTCGTCGTTGGTCCGCCGATCGCGCTTGGCCAATTCCTCTTTCAGGGCTTGGAGCTGTTCCTGCTGGGACTGCAACATCTGGCGAAGTGCTTCGAGCTCTTCTTGGAGACTCGCATTTGTCTTTCCAGCCTTTGCCGCCGTTTTGGGCTTCGCAGGCGTGGCCGCTCCGACCGGTTGCCGATCTGAATTTTTTGGCGCGTCGGCAAGTGCCGTCCCCGAAATCAGAATGAGTGAGAGTACGAATACTCCGAGTCTTTTCATCGCTTTCTCCTGAATAAAATTTCGAGCAGGTCGTTTAAGCGCAAACCCCGATTCAAGGTAAGGGGCCTTCCATTACATATCCATCAACATAAGGTAAATATCCTGTGACAGTGACGTAGATCCGTTAGGATTGCCCGAGAAGGCTCCCACATTCCTCGAATCGGAAGTAAGTCCTCGTCCTTCCCTTTCCCGTCCGGCAAAGATTGGGCTCTAAACGCCGGGGCCTATTTCCTACCAACGGTGCAGGACTTGCCCCAAGGCAACTACGGTTTTATCCCTATTGTTCGAATGGCACACGGGTTTTCCAATAGGGAAGGGGAAACTATAGACGCGAACGCGCGGAGGTCGCTATCCAGGCGGGATGCGCGTTCGTGGGGGCTCAAAGCTTCGTAAGGCGAAAACCATGAGTGAAATTTCGGACGAACTTCGGATATTGAAAAGACTTGCTGACGAACCTGCTGCAAAGCTCCTTGACCAGCCCCTTTTGAAGCCCCTGCTGACTCCTCGCCTCGAGGACGACGGAATGGGGAGCATCCGCGAAAGGGAGCGACGAGGTCTTGCGCCGTTTCGATCAACCGTTACTTTGCGTGAGTTTTTGAGACGAGTGGGGAACGACATGGTTGCGGATAACGTTACAGGCTTGGCGGCGCAAATGTCGTACTACTTTGTGTTGTCCCTGTTCCCATTTTTACTGACGCTTGCTGCCGTAGTGGGAATGCTCGCAGTGAGCGGCGTGTGGGACAAACTTTTGAGCTGGATCGTGGCGTATCTGCCCTCTGAGGCGCAGGCCTTGGTGGTCGAGACGATACTGGGACTTACGCGAGGGCGAGTCGGTTTTTTCTCAATCGGACTCATTGGCACGCTGTGGGCGGCATCATCGGGAGTGATGAACTTAATGGACTCGCTGAACGCTGCTTATGGAGTGCGAGAGACCCGAAGTTTTTGGAAACGGCTGAGGTTGGCGCTGGCAACGACAGTTTTTGTTTCCCTGCTTGTTATCGTGGCATTTGTTGGTTCAACAATCAGCGCTGGAGTTGGCGAATGGCTGAGCGCGCGACTGGGCGGGGCGCATTGGGTGGGCGTTACATGGCGAGTGGTTACCTGGACGGTCTCTATAGCGATCATCACGCTGGCGACGGTTGCGGCCGACCACGCGTTGCCGAACCTGAGGCGACGGTGGCACTGGACCACGCCGGGAAACATTTTTGCTGTGCTCGGATGGGTGCTGGCATCGGCGAGCTTTAATTTCTATGTGAAGCATATAGCGACGTACGGGAAAGTGTACGGTGCGCTGGGCGTGTTCGTGATTCTGATGGTGTGGATCTACATCTTGAGTCTGATCACGTTGGTGGGCGCGGAGTTAAATTCGGAGTGGTTGCGGGTGTCGAAGCTGCGATTTCGAAAAAACTCCGACGCCGCGGTACGGTCATGAAGGTTGCTAGGGAAGTTGAACCAATCAAACTTGGGCCATACAGGGCGAGCCCAAATGCGATCTATCGAAGTTTGCGGCGGCTTGGGCTGCGCGCGGCGACCCTCGGAGTAGCGATAACCTGCGTCCCTTCGTACGGGCCATTGGCTGGGCAGCAAACAACTGTTCATGCACAGTACTCAAACGGCCAACGACAACAAAACAGGCAACAAAATGGCCAACAACAATCGGCGGCCCAGCAAACGGTGGACGAGAAATTGGCCGAGCCGGGACAAGTGTCGTACGAGGGCCAGAAGATCGCCAAGATCGAGCTGGTGGCGCATCCCACGGTAAATACAGAGCCATTGCGGGGCTCGCTGCTGGTAAAGCCGGGCGACGCCTACTCTGCAGCACGCGTCGAGGCCTCAGCGCAGGAGCTGCGGCTTATGGGACGGTTCAGCAAAGTTCAGACGCAGGTTCGGCCGCAAGTATCGGGCCTGATATTGACATTCGTGATGGAGCCGGCCGCATACATCGGGATGATCACGTTTCCGGGTGCGCTCAAACCTTTCACCTATACACGGCTATTGCAGGTGGTGAACCTGGCGAATCAGGATCCTTATTTAGAAGAGCAAGTTTTGCAGGCGGACACAGCTTTGCTGCGGTTCTTCCAAGCCAACGGATTTTTTCTGGCGAAAGTGGCGCACGAGAAACAGTTGGACGACGCCCATCAGGTTGCAAACATAAGATTTCAGGTAACCCTTGGGAAATGCGCGAGATTTGGACGCTTGGAAGTTTCCGGACCTCCTACGGCGGAGAGCCAAAGGCTGGCGCACAGTTTCCGCTCCTACAAGGCGATTCTGTTCGGCGCGTACATTAAACCGGGAAGGGTTTACACAAAGGAGCGAGTTGATCGAGGGCAACGATTTTTGGCTGGCCAACTGGGCAAACAGAACCATCCCGCCAATAAAGTTCGCCTCACCGCGCGATATCACCCGGACACCAATCGCGCAGATCTGACCTTCGATGTCAAAGAAGGGCCGACAGTGAGCGTGAAGGTGTCCGGCTCGCGCCTGTCGATCCCGTTCAATGAAGCTCGGACGCTGCGACGTCTCGTGCCGATTTATGAAGAAGGGGCGTTCGATCGCGATCTGGTCATGGAAGGGAAGCGAAATATCATCAATTATTTTCAGGCCAAGGGCTATTTTGATGCGACCGTGGATGCCGAGATCACACAGTCGTCCTCCGAAGTACAAGTGGTCTATGAAGTGGACAAAGGTGATCGTCACAAATTGGTGTCAGTGCAGGTGAGGGGCGCCAGTCGCTTTGATCAGGATGAATTGTTGAAACAGGTGGCCGTGCAAGAAGCACATTGGTTTTCTCGCGGCAAGTTGAACACGCAACTGGTGGCCAAAAGCGCCGACAATTTGAAAACGTTTTATCGCAACGCCGGCTTCGAAGACGTGCAGATAAAACCCAATGTTGTGGACCGCGAGCCGGATATCGAGGTTACGTTCCAAGTTAGCGAAGGCCCGCAAACGATTGTCGATACTGTTCGCTTCGAAGGGAACCACGCGTTTTCCGACGAGGTGCTTGATCCGCCTTCGGGACCGGGCATAATCGTAGGCCAGCCATACTCTCTGATGCGGGTGAATGTGGATCGCGACCACATCTTGGCGCGATATTTTGATCAGGGTTACTTGAACGCACGCCTGACTTCCACGACCGAGCGCCACCAAGATGACTCGCATCGCGTTGACGTTATCTATCACATCAAAGAGGGGCCCCGCGTTCATATAAGCGACGTTGTTTTTCTAGGCGCTCCGCGTACTCGGAATTCTTATCTGAAGAATGCGGCAGGCCTTTGCCCCGAACAACCCCTTAGTCAAAGCAGGCTGCTTGAAGCCGAGAGCCGGCTCTACGATCTAGGGATTCTGGATTGGGCCAGCGCCGCGCCGCGCCGCACGATCACCGATCAAAATGAGGAAATGGTCCTGGTAAAGGCACACGAAGCCAAACCGAACACCATCACCTACGGATTTGGATTTGAGCTGGCGCGTCGTGCCGGGCTGCCGTCGGGAACCGTGGCTGTTCCGGGGCTACCCCCGGTGTCCCTCGGTAATTTTAACGCCGCTGCTTCTACCGAGAAATCGTATCTAAGCCCGCGGGGTTCGGTGGAATACGTGCGGCGAAACATTTTCGGATTGGGGCAAACGGGATCGGTCTCCGCTCGATTCAGCCGACTCGATCAGCGCGGCGCGCTGAGCTACGCCACCCCGCATCTCCGGGGAAGCGCGTGGAATTCTCTGTTTTCCGCATCAGCCGAACGATCAAGCGAGAACCCCGTATTTGTAGCGCGTTCCGGGGACGCAGTCTTCCAAGTTGAAAAAACGCTTGATGGAGATCGGACCAAGACTTTGCTTTTGCGATACGGTTATCGGCGCACCGAGTTATCACAGCTTCTTATTCCTGACCTCGTGCAGCAGCAGGATCGCTCCGTGCGGCTGTCGACTATTTCGAGTTCTTACATCCGAGACACACGCGACAAACCACTCGACGCGCACAAAGGTTTTTACCAAACGCTGGATGTGGGGCTGACTCCGAAGGCGTTGGGCTCGAGCTCGAACTTTGTTCATTTCCTCGGACAGGCCGCTTATTACCGCAAGGTTAGAACATCCACAGTGTGGGCAAACAGCTTGCGGCTGGGACTGGCAAAACCGTTTGCGGGCAGCTTCATTCCTCTGAGTGAGAGATTTTTCTCCGGTGGAGCGACTTCGTTACGCGGGTTTCCTATTAACGGAGCTGGTCCGCAACGCGAAGTGTCGGTGTGCAACAAACCGTCAGATCTAAAAACATGTTTCCCGGTTCGTGTCCCTGTGGGTGGCAACATGCTTTTCATACTGAACTCCGAGTTGCGCTTTCCGCTGGGGATCAAAAAGGGACTTGGCGGCGTAGCGTTTTATGATGGTGGGAATGTGTATGACCGCATCAGCATAAAACGGTGGATGGACGAGTATACGAACACGATTGGCTTCGGGTTGAGGTATGCAACGCCGGTGGGGCCGGTTCGATTTGATATTGCAAGACGTTTGAACGCGATCACGGGAATCAGCTCGATCCAGTATTTCTTTACGATTGGACAATCATTTTAGAGAACATCCAGAGAGATCATGGCCCGCGGGAAAACAATTCGGTGGACGTTGGGAATCGTCAGCGGGCTTTTGCTCGTCGCGCTTATCGCCGGATATTGTGTGCAGCGCAGCACCCGGTTCCATAATTATGTTCTCGCGACGATCGTTCAAACCGCCAGCACAGCTATGGGAGGGCGAGTCGAGGTGGGCAGCTACACGTTCCAGTTTTCACCTCTGCGCGTTGATTTGTATAACGTAGTGATTCATGGCACCGAAGGACCGTCGGAGCAACCTCTGGCACGAGCCGATCATCTCGGCGTGGGGTTAAAGATCGTTTCCGCCATGCAACGAAAAGTCGACCTGAAAGAAATGATTATTGACCAGCCGCGTATCCACTTTCTCGTGAATGCTAAGGGGCGTTCGAACCTTCCACAGCCACAGAACCTGAAATCCGCAACGCACCCAAATCTGTTCGACTTGGCCATCGGGCACGTGGCGCTCAACCATGGCGAACTTCGCTACAACGACCGGCAGATACCTCTGGACGCCGACCTTCATGAACTGCAAAGCCAGATTCGATATGAACTGCTGAAAAAGCAATATACCGGGGCGCTCGGGTATCGGGAAGGACGCGTGCATTTTGGCACGGCGAGTCCGGTCATCCATACTCTCGACGCCGGTTTTACGGTAGCCCAGAGCCGACTCACTATCGAAAAGCTGAACCTGAGGTCTGGTGCCTCAACGGTTTCCGCGCAAGCCAAGCTCATGGATTACGCCAATCCAGTAATTGACGGCGTGTACCAGGCATCTTTTGCGACCTCCGACCTGCGAAAAACCATGAAGTCTACCGCGCTTTCGTCGGGCGAGCTGTTAGCCCATGGTTCGGTGCATTACCAAAGTATTGCCGGCCGAACGTTTCTCGAAAGCCTTGTGCTCGACGGGACACTGGCAAGCGCGCACTTGGTTGTTTCCACTCCTCAGGTGCATACCGAAGTGCGCGCGCTTCATGCCCGCTACAAAATTCAAGATGGCAACCTCAGTGCTCCCGACGCGCGGGCGGATTTGCTCGGGGGACGGGTCAATATCAGCTTAACCGCTCGCCACTTGGCCACCGTAGCCGAGTATCGGGTGCAAGGCAGCTTGCGCTCTATTTCGCTTGAGGCCCTGAACACTGCTGGGGGAGGCAACGGGGTTGCGCGTGCCACACCCGTAACAGGACGAATGGACGCGAAGCTAGATGCGAATTGGCGCGGTTCGAAATCGAATCTTGAGCTTCGTTCGGATGCTAAGATCACCGCCGCAACCACCACGAAGGTGTCCGCGGGTGCCTCCGGAACACCGGCGCCCATTCCACTGAACGGGGTGTTGCACGTTCGCTACCAGGGGCCCGGAGGGCTTCTCTCATTGACGCAGTCCTACATACGCACACCGGCTAGCGATCTGCGTCTCGATGGCACGGTCGGAAATCAGGCCACTCTGCGGGTGCAAGCCCATAGCAACAACCTCCACGAGGTTGATGCATTGATGCTTACCCTGCGCGGTGTTTCTGCGACACCGGGGACTCCCGCGCCTAAGCCCCTCGGTTTGTATGGCTCTGGCGATTTCGCAGGACGCATATACGGTTCAACCAAGGATTTGCACCTGAGCGGGCGATTGAGTGCGCGCAATTTGCAAGTACAAGGCAGTCGCTGGCAAAGTCTGCGTGCCAATGTTGACGTAAATCCGCGGTCGGCGGCAATACAACACGGCGAACTTGTGGCTATCAATCAAGGCCGAGGGACCTTTGACGTTCACGCGGGGCTGCATCATTGGGCCTACGAACGCTCTAGCCCTATCGATGTTCAACTGACCGCAAGAGGCCTTTCTGCGGCGGAGATACAGCAGTTTGCAAATTTGCAGTACCCGATTACGGGCATTGTCACCGCCGACGTTTCTTTACATGGCACGGCGCTCAATCCCCAAGGGCAAGGATCAGGGCAACTAAGCAACGGGAAATTCTGGAATCAACCGGTTCAGACCTTGACCGTGAATATGCAAGGGAGCGGTGACTCGCTGCAAGCTACCATGAAATTGCAGTCAAGCGCGGGAAACGGAACTGGCGCACTTACCTATGTTCCCCGCAGCCAAGGGTACGACCTGGCGTTGGATTTACACGCAACCAATCTTTCCAATATTGAAATGTTGCATGCGCGAAATATTCAGGCACAAGGCGGAGCAACGCTATCGGCGCGCGGTCGCGGAACGCTGAAGGATCCGCAGTTAAAGGCAACTCTGGATGTTCCGCAGTTGCAACTGGCTGGCGAGAAACTATCGAACATTCACGGCCGATTTGAGGTGGCCAGGCAGCGGGCCAATTTTGACATTGTGTCTGGTGTAGTTGGATCGTCCATAGAAGCACGCGGCACTGTGGAGCGCAATGCGGGTTATTACACCAATGCTACTCTGGATACGCGTGCCTTTCCATTGGCTCCGATCCTGGCTACTTATTTGCCGGGCAACGCTGCAGCGATGCAAGGACAATTTGATCTGCACGCGACGTTGAAGGGCCCTTTGAAAGATCCGCAGCGTATTGAAGCTACCGTTGAAATTCCAACGCTGAAGGCGGCATACAACACGTTGCAATTTTCGAATGTCGGGCCGATCCGAGCCGATTATAGAAACGGAGTTCTTGAACTGGCTAACGCGGAAATCAAAGGCAATGACAGCGATATTCGCGTGCAAGGGACCATTCCTGTGCAGAGCACAGGAGCGATGAATGTAACTTTAAAAGGCAATGCCGATCTGAAGATCTTGAGCACGATTGATCGGCAGACAGAGAGCGCCGGTCAAGTCGTGATGAATATCAACGCGCGCGGCGATCGAGCTCATCCAAACCTTGGCGGGAAAGTCACTTTGGTCAATGCCGCAGTTTCGACCTCTACGACGCCTGTCGGAGTTGAAAACGTAAACGGAGATGTGGTCATTCAGAACAACCGGTTGGAGATTGCCAAGCTGGATGGTCAAGCCGGTGGCGGTAATATCTCGATGCATGGCTTCGCCACTTACCAATCAGGTTTCGAGGTACATCTTAGCCTCGACGCAGAAGCGGTACGTTTGCGTTATCCGCCAGGTTTGCGCGCGGTTCTTAACAGCCGACTAGCTTTGAATGGCACCTCCGATTCAGCCCATTTAAATGGCCATGTCACCATAGACCGGCTCTCCTTTACGCGTGAGTTTGATCTTGCGACCTTCATCGGCTCATTTGGCACGGAGGCATCAGCGCCACCAAGCGAGGGAATTGCCAATAACATTCAATTGGATGTGGGAATCCAGTCGGGCGGCGATCTGGGTCTAGAAAGCAGCAAACTGAGTTTGCAAGGACAGGCTAACCTTCGTGTGCGCGGCACCGCAGCTAACCCCGTAATCATCGGCCGTACAAACATCACCGATGGCGAGCTTTTTTTCCTGAACAATCGATATCACATCGATCGAGCAAATATTGACTTCTCCAACCCCGTACGGACCGAGCCGGTCATCAATCTGATGGCGACAACCAAGGTTAAACAATTTGATCTGAGCATAAACATGGTGGGACCTATAGACAAGCTGCGCACTTACTACGTTTCCGATCCACCGCTCCCTCCGGTGGACATCATCAATCTTGTGACCCGCGGAACAACGACGGAGGCCTCGGCGCCCGCGAACCTTGGTGCTAATTCACTGCTCGCTCAAGGACTTGCCAGTCAAGTGAGCAGCCGACTGGAAAAACTAGGGGGAATATCGAGTTTGCAAATCGACCCGCTTCTCGGCGGCAGCAACCGCAATCCGTCGGCTCGAGTCGCTCTGCAAGAGCACATCACCAAGGATGTTATTTTCACCTATGCCGCGGACGTAACCTCAACCCAAAACGAATTGATTCAGATCGAGTACCAGGTCACGCCAGCGTGGTCGCTGCGCGTGCTTCGAGATGAGCGAGGAAACGTTTCGGTGGAAGGTCGTTTGCATAAGAGCTACTGAAGATCATCTCGTATAAGAATCCTGAATATCCCTGTCTGTTTAATTTGTCCAGATCTCATGCTGCTCGAAAGCGTCCTGCATAGAAATAGAACCCTTGCACACAAACTCGTGGATAGCCGGCTAGCGTGATTTCATCGACCGTAAGGGAACCTGCTCCGGAGACTTCCACGCCGGCGCAGCTTCAGGCTCGCGATGCGAAAACAATCAACAGATTGAACATACGTAGCCAGAAACGGTGGGGCCGAAACGGTCAACTACGAAGAAGGCGATGACGTAGTCGAAAAACTCTAAAAGAGCTGACAGGTGGCATTGGGCTGGACTCGTGTATTGACGCTATAGGCATGGAGACTCATGGAACGTCTGTGGGAGCGGTCCTAAGTTCCATCCCGCTAGTACCTCCGCTCTATTGGTCCAACATGGGTTCTCAGGCAATCTAGCAATAGAGGCTCAGGCAAATGTTCCCAGCCATGCTACTCAGTATAGCCGTTACGGCCTTGGGGCAGTTCGTACTGTACTACTGGCGAGCTGTGGTCGCTGGAGTGGCCGCACAGCCTCTATCGGCGAACCTCCTCGTAGCGGCTGGGTTGGCGGACTCTCGTGTCAGTAGCAGCGATTTCTGGACGCTTTCCGGGATTAATCGCGTCACCCCGGCACTGCAGCGGCAGTCAAGCGGCCTGAGCTTCGTGCGCGCTTATTTTCACCTTGTGGATTCACTGCGTCGCTCGGTTGGGGCGCTTCTCCCCAGTGTTGGGCAGTGGAGCCAACAGGAAATGGCCACGTGCGCGTGTTATGCTGCGGTCGTGATAGACCGCAAAATGCAAAGCAATCTGGCCTGGGCTGCGGCGATGCGGTCCTGCTAAGCGGTAATCCTGACGAGATTGCCTTTAACCCAGGGAAATGTAATCCTAAAGGCCGAACTCCAAGGCACCACCGGGGAAACACCTTTTTCTGCAATCCATGGCCGATCGAGTTAGCGTTCGGGATTGCGCCATCCCCCGACATCCGCAGCGATAAGATCAGCTTCTTCAGGACCCCAGGTTCCGGGCTTGTAATCATGTAATGGCACCGAATTCCCGAGGAGCGGCTCTACAATCATCCACGCGGCTTCGACTGCATCCTCACGAACAAAAAGTAATTTGTTTCCATGCATGGCATCGGTCAAAAGGCGCTCATAAGGAATGTCTTCTCCGGTCTTGTCCTTCTCAAGGGCGGAAAGTTCCACCGGCATGGACACCATTTGCGGACCGGGGCGCTTCACTTGTGCTCCTAAATTAAGGCAAAATTCAGGGCCTAATCGGAACCGAAAATAGTTGTTATCACCAGTCTGGCGTCGCAAGGGAGGTTTCTTGAGTCTCACAAAAACTTCCGTAGCGGTCACCGGGAGGCATTTTCCAGCGCGAATCAAAAACGGTACGCCGGCCCATCGCCAAGAATCAATGTAAAGACGAACCGCAGCATAGGTTTCGACATCGGAATCAGGCGCGACACCCTTCTCACTGCGGTATCCTTCGAATTGCCCGCGGACACAATCGTTGACTGAAATGGGCGTGGTGGCGCGAAAAATCTTGTACTGCTCATCGTGTAAAGGACGAGCCTTCAGATCTGTGGGAGGCTCCATGGCCAGAAGCGCCACCACCTGGAGCAGGTGATTTTGTACGACGTCGCGGATGGCCCCGAGTTGGTCATACAGCGGTCCACGCCCGGCGATGCCGAACGATTCAGCCATGGTGATTTGTACGTGATCAATGTAGTGACGATTCCAGGTTGGCTCGAGAAACGTGTTGGCAAAACGAAAAAAGTATAAATCTTCCACAGCCTCCTTACCCAGGAAATGATCGATTCGGTATATCGCGGATTCAGCAAACACGGTGCGAAGCGTGGCATTTAACTTCCGCGCTGATGCTCGGTCTCGACCAAACGGCTTTTCAACGATGACTCGTGCGTTTCGCGCGCAACCAGACTTGTTTAATGCCTCGACCACGGTTTCAAACAGAACAGGCGGAATTGCCAGGTAATGAAGCGGAGCGCTCGCTTGACCCAGGACCGTGCGCAATTTCTCAAAGGTCGCAGGATCTTGGTAGTCACCGTCGATATATTGGAGCAATTGAATGAGTTTAGCGTAGGCTGCTTCGTCGATTCCACCGTGCTCGGTGAGACTATCGCGAACCCTCACTTTCAACTGCTCAATCGTCCAGCCGGATTTGGCGACACCGACAATCGGTACATTGAAATTGTCACGTCGGATCATCTGCTGCAAGGCGGGGAAAATCTGCTTATAGGCCAAATCGCCTGTCGCGCCGAAGAAAACCAAAGCGTCAGAGATAACAACACCCCTTGGTGGGACTGCGCGTTCGAGTCGGGTCGAGTTCGCTCTAATCATTAAAAAGGCTCCGGGTCGGTCTGGTTTGTTCTTTGCATCGATTCTAGCAAGTACGCAAGCGAACAGCCCACACTCAGGGTCGCTTGCGCTTACGCGGCGGAACCGCAGATGCTTCCTTCGCCATGTTTTTTGACCACAAGCGGCAGCCGCCAATAAATGCGTTCTCATTTTTGCCCAAACGCGTTTTTGGCGGCAGCGTCTTTATCTTCTTCGCGTTCCCGCCGCCAAGGATCACGTAATCAGCGTTCAATGCGGTCTCTAATTCTTCTATAATGCGCGCAACGTACCGGCGCCATTTCTTCTTTCCCATGCGTTGCAGGCCTCGCAATCCCAAATAATCTTCGTAGGTATTTTTGCCCTTGTAAGGAAGATGCGCCAACTCCATCGGCTGGACGATCCCATTCACAATCATTGCGGACCCGAGTCCGGTGCCGAGTCCGAGAAAAAGCATCCGGCCTCCCTGGTAAGAACCGATCGCTTGCATGGCAGCATCATTGATGATCTTAACGGGACAGCCAAGGCCTTGGCCATAATCAAAACCCACCCAACCTTTCCCCAGATTGTATGGCTCATGTAGCGGCCTGCCGTGCACCACAAGCCCAGGGTATCCGATGGACGCGACATCGTAAGCCCAGCTCTTGGCAGCCTTCTTCACCCAGCTACACATCCGCCTGGGTGTCATTTCCGCTCCCGAATCGATCTTCCGCGGTGTCTGATGGCCGCTCGCCAGGATTTTCACATGGGTCCCGCCGACGTCTACCACAAGAACTTTGTGAGTCATGCTGCTCCTCAATCTTTACGCACTGCGGTCCAATCTTTGTTTAGCGTAGCTCAGTGTGGGGTTAAGACGATGCGGCCCGAGACTTGTCCGCGGCGCAGTTGCTCTAAGACCATGTTCGCTTGGGCAAGCGGACGCGTGGCCACTTGGCACCGAACTTTACCTTCCCCAGCCATTGCAAGGATCTCGCGCAAGTCTTGCCGTGTACCGACCGCGGAAGCCTGAATCCGGACCTCAGCGGCAGCCATCATGACCGGCGGGAAGCAAATAGAATCGGCGGGCAAGCCAACAACGAGCAGCGTGCCGGTCGGACGCAAGCAATAAAATGCCATATCGTAGGCGGCTTTTGCCGCGGAAGTAACGAGCGCCACGTGGGCGCCTCCGCTGCCGCGCAATTGTTTGACGACGTCAACAGCGGCGGCATTCAAAACTGTGGAAGCGCCTAGAGACTTTGCATAGGCCAGCTTTTCTTCGGAAATATCAATCGCCGTAACCTCCGCAGCCAACCCACGGCCGATCTGCACCGCGAGGTGCCCCAGGCCGCCGATGCCAAAAATGGCCAAATGCTGCCCCGTTGAAATCCTAGCCTGCTTGAGTGCGCGATAGACTGTCACTCCGGCACAAAACAATGGCGCCGCATCAGACGCCGGAAGACCATCCGGGATCTTCAGCGCATGGCTAGCCGGTGCCTTGACGAATTCCGCGTACCCGCCATCCACAGTTACTCCAGTAATCTTCTGCCTTACGCAAAGGTTTTCGTTTCCTTGCCGGCACATTTGGCAATCACCGCAGGTCCAGTGAAGCCACGGAACTCCTACTCTGTCGCCGAGCTGAAAATCATGCGCTGCGGAGTCTTTTTCGACGACACGTCCGGCAATCTCGTGGCCGAGGATCAGTGGTTTCTTTACAATTCCGGCGAATTGCGTCCAATCTCCATCAGCCACGTGCAAATCGGAATGACACACACCGCACGCTTCGACTTCCATAAGGATTTCCCCTGCAGCGGGCTCGGGCCGATCGACGTCCTCAAGGGTGAGCGGACTTCTGAATTCACGCAGGATGGCGGCTTTCATTCTCGCTGCTCTCAGTTGAATTCCTTATTTGTTGAATGGGCCCCTCGGGAAAGCGCACGTACCCGTAAGATATACCATAGATATTCGGCTTGACACCCTGCGCCGCGGGGTATAGCGTCCGCTCCCGCAATAAAGTAATCGCAACGAGCCTCTTTTCCGCTGCAGGTTTAGAGAACAACGGCAGGCCGCGTTCACCCGGTCTGCGAAGAAAACCGTTTCCTAACACGGAAGCAAGAAGAGTTTTACGAAAAGCGAACACGATCAACGCGCGCGCGACGCTTCAGCCCTTAAGAATGAAGAAGGGCTATCGCGACAATTGAGCACGCGCCAGATGGCTATGATCGCCATTGGCGGAGCGATTGGCACCGGTTTGTTCCTCGGCAGTTCGCTCGCTGTGCACACGGCAGGCCCAGCAGTACTGGTGAGTTATTTGCTGGGCGCGGTGATCGCCTTGCTCTTGATGGGGGCGCTTTCCGAAATGGCTGTCGCGCACCCCACAGCCGGATCGTTCGGAGTATATGCCGAGTTGTACCTTAACCGGTGGTCAGGCTTCACGGTGCGCTATACCTACTGGGCGTGCCAGTGCATTGCCATTGGCGGAGAAGCCACAGCGGTGGCGATCTACTGCCACTGGTGGCTTCCACAGGTGCCGCCCTGGGTGTGGATCGTGCTGTTCTCTTCACTGCTGGTTACCATAAACGCTAGCGGCGTGAAACATTTCGGTGAATTTGAATACTGGTTCGCGATGATCAAGGTCGTTGCGATTCTGGCATTTATTGGTTTTGGCGCGATGGTGCTGTTGGGACTGGTGCCCGCGGCGCGCCCTGGCTTGCAAAATTTCAACGCCGGCGGGGGATTTTTTGCCAATGGCGTGAAAGGGCTGTGGATGGCGATGTGCTTCGTGATCTTCAGCTACATTGGCACTGAGGTCGTAGCAGTAACCGCGGGGGAAGCGCAGAACCCTGACGATGCGGTGCCCAAAGCCATGCGCACGATGGTTTTTCGGCTGATCCTCTTCTATATGGGCGCGATGATTGTACTCATCGGCGTGGTGCCTTGGACAAGTATCCAGCCGGGAGGCGACGTAACCGCAAGCCCTTTCGTCAGGGTCTTTCAGTTAATCCACATTCCCGCAGCCATGCACGTAATGAACTTCGTGGTTTTGACCGCAGCGCTTTCGAGTATGAATTGCGATTTGTACCTCGCCACGCGAATGATGTTTTCTTTGGCGCGCGGCGGCTATGCACCAGAAGGGCTTGGCCGGGTCACACGGCGGGGCGTGCCATTGCCGGCTTTGCTGCTTTCGACAACAGGACTCGTGATAGCTACCGTCATTGCGGTGTTCTATCCGTCGAGCGCATTTGTTTATTTATTCGGGATTGCATTGTTTGGCGCCCTGTTTGTCTGGATGATGATTTTTCTGACGCACTTATTTTTTCGTAGGGCCTGGGAGGGGAGTGGACCTCCTCGCTTGCCGGTCAGAATGATGGGCTACCCGTACACATCGTTGCTGGGACTTGGACTCGTAGCCGCGATTATCATCACCACGTGGTGGGTTCCCGGCATGCGCCCGACGATCCTTTCTGGTGTGCCTTGGCTGGCATTTCTCACCATGGCCTATTGGATTCTAAAATCAAATCCTTCTTCTCCGCGGCGATTTTAACCGGGCCTTCCAGCTCGAAGTGTTTCTTGGGAGTGTAACTATTAAGCTCAATTGGCCCCCTGGAAGGAGTCGTTTGGTATTGTCATTCTCCGGTTAGAGCCCTGAACTGAGCTCTTGTCAAAGGTACGACCGAAAGTCTTCCTTGACGCACCAGAGGCGAATGCGCGAATAGCGGGTTCGCTTTGATTTGGGCCAAAGGAATCGGCTTCGCGAGAGCTCTTCCAACCTTAATTTCGATAGCCGGATTTTTGGGATTTGAAACGGTAACCGAAACCACCGAAGCGGTCCCCACCGCACTTTTGCATTTTCCCGTTTCGTAGATGACCAACCTTGTGCCCGGGGACATTCCTCGAAGATGCTTCAAGGCGACCGGGTTCGATACACCATCCCACACGGTAACTACGTCGCGCTCAAGTTCAGCAAACGAATATTCGGAAGGCTCGGTTTTGAGTAAATAATCAAACGTCATGAAATCCTTTCTCGGAAGGGCGGGTCTACTTCTTCTGAATTTATCTGCACTGACTGCCCCATTGAGGCATATAATCTCGCGGAACTGGAAAGCGTTTGCACCGTTGCAATGTATCCCAAGGAGGCTGGGATGGAGAACCGAAAAAAAACCTCGGCAATCGGCCGAAGACAATTTCTTGCTGCTACCAGTGGTGGGTTACTGGCAACGGCAATGCCCGCTGCGGCGAAGGTGACGAGTCTAATTGGCGAGGAAATTCCTTCGCTTGGCACGACCGCGGAGATGCCGACCAGCACCCGCAAGATTCCCATCGGCGTGTTTGATCCGGTTTACGGGAAGCTCTCGATCGACGAGATGCTTGATAAAGTGAGCGCGCTCGGCTTGGAGGCCATGGAGATCGGTACAGGGGGTTATCCCAACAATCTTCACTGTCCGGTTGATGAGCTTTTGGCGGATGCCGGAAAAGCCAAAGCGTGGAAGAAGAAGTTCGAGGATCGCGGAATCAGCGTGGCCGTGCTGAGTTGCCACGGAAACCCGGTCCATCCTGATGCCAAACATGCCGCGCGCGATGTTGCAGCCTTCCGAAAAACAGTGCTGCTGGCCCAGCGCTTAGAAGTGAAGGTCATCGTGGGATTCTCAGGCTGTCCGGGAGGTTCGCCGACCGACACTCAGCCAAACTGGGTGACCTACCGCTGGCCTCCGGAATACGCGGCAATGCAGGACTGGCAGTGGAAAGAGAAAGTGATTCCCTACTGGAAAGAAGCGGCAACGTTTGCCCGTGACCATGGGGTTCGCAGGCTGGCCTTCGAGATGCACCCTAATTTTGTTGTCTATAACCCGAGAACTTTGCTGAAGCTTCGCGAAGCGGTGGGTGAGGAGATCGGAGCAAACTGCGACTTGAGTCATTTGTTCTGGCAGGGATGCGATCCGGTTGAAGTCATCCATTTTTTGGGAAAGCAGGGAGCGATTTACCATGCGCACATGAAAGATACCGTGCTCTATCCGGATAACGTGAATAGATATGGCGTCTTGAATTTTGCTTTCGGAACGGCCGACCTGCCCGAGGCTTCCGAGACATTCCGTGCTGTGGGCTACGGGCATAGTGCCAGCGTTTGGAAAGCCATCGTCAAGGCTTACATGGATGTGGGTTATGAAGGCATTCTTAGCATCGAAAACGAAGATCCTATTCTTACTGGTGAAGTTGGTGTGGAGCGCGCGGCGTACGTTTTGAAGAATGTGCGCAATGAATTGCTGGGGGTCTAACAGTGCAACGCAACTCATGTGGCCGATGTGCCCGGACGTCATGAGTCGGGAACCGGTGAGATGAAGTATCCGAACATTTTCCGCAAACTTGCGGAGTTACGCTACAACCGCAACGTAGCAATGGAAGGTCGTCGCCACAGAAGATATTGTTGGAGAGGATCGCGGCATGGCTCAAGTTAATCGGTCACCGAAAGTGTATGACGTGTGTGTAATTGGCTCGGGTGCCGGCGGAGGCATGGCCGCCAAGATCCTAACCGAAGGCGGGTTGTCGGTTGTAATGCTCGAAGCGGGACCTCCATTGAATCCCGAAAAAGACTTTAAAATGCTGACGTGGCCCTACGAGCTGGAGCACCGTGGTGCTGGCGTGGGCGGTTTTGCGCGCGCGCGCTTTAGTGAGTTCCTGGCGCCCAATGGGGCGTGGACGATCGAGGGAGAACCGTATACATCTGCTCCGGGCTCTAATTTTCAATGGTTCCGCTCGCGGATCGTGGGAGGAAGAACCAATCACTGGGGACGTATCGCTCTGCGGTTTTCGCCCATCGACTTCAAATCGGGAACCCGCGATGGCCTGGGTGCTGACTGGCCGATCACTTACGAAGACCTGGCGCCTTATTACGACCACGTTGAGTCCTACATTGGTGTGTTTGGGACCAGGGAAAACATTTCGAGCGCGCCCGATGGAGTCTTCTTGCCACCGCCTAAGCCGCGCTGTACGGAATTGCTCCTGAAAAAGGCATGCGACAAGCTCAACGTTATCTGCATTCCGTCACGGCTAGCCATCCTAACGCGTCCTCTAAATGGGAGACTAGCCTGTCATTATTGCGGGCAATGCGGCCGCGGATGCGTCACGGAGTCAAACTTCAGCTCCAGCCAGGTCCTAATTCCTCCCGCTATGAAAACCGGCAAGCTAAACCTGGTGACCGGTGCCATGGCCCGAGAGATTATCCTCGGCAAAGATGGGAAGGCTCAGGGCGTCTCGTACATCGATACAGCCACGCGCACCGAGAAGCGAGTGAACGCGCGCGCGGTCGTAGTTGCGGCAAGCGCTTGTGAATCCGCCCGGCTGCTGCTGAATTCCAAATCTCCGTTGTTTCCCGACGGCTTGGCGAACTCCTCAGGCACTGTTGGCAGGTATTTGATGGACTCTGTCGGAAGCGACGGCTTTGGTATCTTGCCACAACTTGAAAAAATGCCGCCGCACAACCATGACGGGGTGGGCGGGATGCATATGTATATTCCCTGGTGGAAATTTGACCGCAAGAACGATTTCCCGCGCGGATATCACATCGAGTTTCACGGAGGCCGTAATATGCCCGGAGTGGGCATGTTCGATCACCTGTGCCACCGCGAAGAGGGTTATGGTGTGCAGTTAAAACAGCGCGCACGCCAAGTTTACGGCACGTACGTTGGGCTTTCTGGACGCGGAGAAATGATTCCAAATCCTGATAGCTACTGCGAGATCGATCCGGATATTGTTGACCAGTGGGGAATACCGGTGCTGCGTTTCCATTTCAGGTGGTGGGAATACGAATTGCGGCAAGCGCAGGACATGCAGGCGACTTTTCGCTCGATCATCGAAACCATGGGCGGGGAGTATCTTACCAAGACCGCAATTGACGGAAAGCACCCGTTTGGAATCTCCGAAGGCGGAAGGATTATTCACGAAGTCGGCACGGCGCGCATGGGGCCAGATCCGAAGACTTCCGTATTGAATGGCTATTGCCAGACGCACGACGTGAAAAACGTGTTTGTTATGGATGGAGCGCCGCTGGTGACCAATCCTGATAAAAATCCCACGCTGACGATTATGGCTTTAGCGTGGCGGGCATCCGAATACCTTTTGAGTGAAGCCGGGAAGGGAAATATCTGATGGGTCATTTCACGCGAGGAACAAACTCATGAGTGGACCCTCAATCTCACGCCGCGACATCCTCAGAACGCTGGCAATCAGCGCCGTGGGCGGCTCGGTGCTGCAAGTGATCCCCGCAGAGGCCGCCGAATATGTCCACCAGATGGTGAATAAGGAAAAGGCCGCGGAACCTTCCGGACAATATAAGCCAAAGTATTTTTCCGCGCATCAATACGCAACCCTGGTGAGTCTTTGCGATGCGATCATCCCCAAGGATGCAACGTCCGGGAGCGCGTTGGAAGCGGGTGCGCCGGAATTTATCGACCTGCTCACCAGCGAGAACGATCAATACCAACTGAGACTGGGCGGGGGATTGCTGTGGCTGGATAGTTTCTGCGCAGACCGGTACAACACTTCCTACCTAGGCTGCACAACAGGGCAAAGGAAGGAAGTTTTGGACTTGATTGCCTTCCGACAGAACGCCAAGAAGGATGGCGCACTTAGTCAGGGAGTGGCTTTTTTTGCTTTAGTCCGCAACCTGACCTGCGATGCCTTCTACACCAGCAAAATCGGCATCGCCGATTTGCAATATATCGGGAATACCGCAGTACGCGACTTCCCGGGCTGCCCACCTATCCCGAAAACCTAGGCTGCTCCTGCACTTGGCGAATACTCCGAGGGGCCCGCGAGGTCCTCGGCGGTATGATCTATGCTGGCTTAGCACAATGGCTCGTGGAAGAGGGATAGGCAGCCTGCTAGAAATTAAAAGTGCAGATCACGGAGAAAATTGTAGCTGGTACGCAAGCTGTCGAACGGTGACTTAGGCTCATCGTGCTCAACGAAGTAGTGCTTAATGCCCGCCTTGTCAGACTGCGCGAAGATGCGTTTCCAGTCTATATCACCTTTTCCGACATCGGCCATATGCCCGTCCTTGGTCCAATCTTTTACATGTACCAGAGGGAAGCGACCCGGGTAGCGATTGAAATACAGAAGCGGGTCCTGACCCCCAACGGTGATCCAGCAAAGATCCATCTCCATCTTTACGAGCTTTGGATCGGTTTCCGCCAGAAGAAGATCGTATGGCAATTTTCCATCCACCGATTTCGCGCGGTCGAACTCAAAATCATGATTGTGATAGCCGAATTGAATTCCAGCTTTCTGGCTAGTTTCACCGGCGCGATTGAAAAGGTCGGTAGTATGCTTCCAGCCGCCGGCATCTTTTCGCTGGAACTCTGGAATCGATGAGCAGACGACGTGCGTCTGCCCTATGACATGGGCTACGTCGAGGGTCTCGGGCCATTTCTTCTCAACCATTTCATAACTCACGTGGGTGGAAGGCGAAGTTAAACCGTTTCGCTCAAGGGTCGCGCGTACGTCCTTCGGAGAGCGGTCAAAATAGCCCGCAAACTCCACTTCGCGATAGCCGATGGCCGCGACCTTGGCGAGGGTGCCTTCGAAGTCGGCCTTCATCGCGTCGCGCACGGTGTAAAGTTGTACGCCGATTCGGTCAATTTTGTGTTCAGGTTCGTCCGCCCAGGATGCTTTGATGGCGACCAGGGCACTAGCCGCAACGGAATTGCCGATAAATTTGCGTCGATTCATGCATCGGATTGTACTCCTTCGGCCGAGGAATAAAAAGATGTTCAGGAAGATTGCCTTCCGGTGTTTTGTGGTGTCGAGCTTCTTACTCGGAACGAAAAATAGTATGGTATCGGAGTCTTCTTTCTTAATTTACGCGGGATCTTCGATTGTTGGAAAGGAAAACCTAGGGTTATGGCGAAATGGATGACAACTTTGCTTGCTCTGCTTTTCAGTGTTTGTTGCAGCTTCGCAGCACCGCTGAAAGTTTTGATCGTGGACGGTCAGAATAATCACGCCTGGCAAGAGACTACGCCGGTGTTGAAACAATTACTGGAGCAAACCGGGAAGTTCACCGTTGACGTAGCCACTTCTCCTGCGAAGGGCGGGGACATGCGCACGTTCAGGCCAAATTTCGCGGCCTACGACCTGGTTGTGTCGAATTATAACGGCGAACCGTGGTCCAACGAAGTACAAGAGGCGTTGGAAAAATATGTTCGCGAAGGCGGAGGCTTTGTTTCCTACCATGCTGCGGACAACGCATTTCCGCAGTGGAAGCAATATCAAGAAATGATAGGTGTCGGCGGATGGGCCGGAAGGAAGACCGAAGACTTCGGATCCATGATCCGATGGAAGGATGGCAAAGCCACAAAAGATTCAAGCCCGGGTACTTGCGGCCACCACGGAGCGCGGCTCCCATTTCAAGTAACCATGCGGGATAAGAAACATCCGGTCGCGAAGGGTCTTCCTGAGGTTTGGTTACACGCCGCCGACGAGTTGTACGATTCGCTGTGCGGCCCAGCAAAGGAAGTCACTGTGATTGGTACGGCACATTCTGATCCCAACAACAAAGGTACCGGCGAAAATGAACCGGTCCTGATGGCTATTCACTACGCTAAAGGACGAGTGTTTCACACGACTCTGGGACACGACATTGCCGCCATGCGATGCGTCGGGTTTATTACCACGCTGCAGTGGGGCAGCGAATGGGCGGCTACCGGTAAAGTCACGCAGAAGGTACCAAAGGATTTTCCATCGGCGGCACAAACCCAGATGCGGGAATGAGCGTCTCAAAGCCTTCGAGGCTCAGCTGCCGTTCATGATCGTCGGGCTAAAAACCTTCAACTTGCATTTAAATCCACCCAGGCTGCGTTCCGACGCGAGGACTCGAGAACCGCGGAGATAAATCGCATGCCGTGGACGCCATCGTCTACACCAGGCACAAGCAAAGACGTTGCCGCCGGCTTGCGCCCAACCTGGTGGGCCCAGATTTGTTCCGCAAGATCACTGTAGAGCTGCGCAAATGCCTCGATATATCCCTCGGGATGGCCCGGAGGCAACCGGCTAGCATGCGTCGCAGAGGAACTTGCTCCCGGACCAGAGCGCTGGATGATCACGGGAGGCTTACCGAGCGGACTGAAGCAGAGAATGTTGGGGTCTTCCTGATGCCACTCGAGGCTGGCCTTTTCGCCAAAGACCCGCAAGCGAAGATTATTTGCATTCCCGGCCGCCACCTGACTGGCCCACAGCATTCCCCGCGCTCCCTTATCAAACCGCAACAAAACCTGGACATTATCGTCCAAGCGCCGCCCCGGCACGAATGTGGACACCTCGGCGGCCACCTGCCGACAAGCGAGGCTGGTGACAAACGAGACGATGTGGAAAGCATGCGTCCCAATGTCTCCGAGACATCCCCCAGGGCCGCTTTGTGCAGGGTCCGTCCGCCAAGCAGCTTGCTTGTGACCAGTGGCCTCAAGCGGAGTGGCCAGCCAATCTTGTGGATACTCGACTTGGACGACGCGGACTCCTCCTAGTTCTCCCTCGGCGACCATTTGACGCGCTTGTCGCACCATGGGGTACCCGGAGTAATTGTGCGTGAGTCCAAAAATCAATCCGGTGCGCCGAACCTCTGCAGCAACTTCCAGCGCCTGTTCAACAGAGATCGCCAGAGGTTTGTCGCAGATCACATGAATGCCCGCTTTGAGAAAAGACTTCGCGATTTCGCAATGCGAGTTATTCGGAGTCACGATCGACACGGCGTCAATTCGGTCGGCTCTGCCCATTTCGCGGGAAGCCATTTCCGAAAAGCTACCGTAAGCGCGATCTGGCGCGATGTGCAGGTCTATGGCGGCCGCGCGGCCGCGCACTGGATCTGAGGACAAGGCGGCGGCTACCAACTCGAATCGATCATCGAGCCGGGCGGCAATGCGATGCACCGCTCCGATGAATGCGCCCGGCCCGCCCCCAACCATACCTAGTCGGAGACGCCGCTTTATTTCGACACTCTGTTTTGGCCCTATAGTCACGACGCTAATCCTTAATTGCAATCGTCCCGGTATTCTACCTGGTGATTACCCCAGCGCGAGCATCCGGCGATTCGCCGCTTCATCGGTCCCGGACTTCGCGAAATCATCGAACGCTGAAGTGGCGGCCTGAATGATGTGACGCGAAATAAAAGGCGCACCCTCGGCGGCCCCCTGACCGCTCGATTTGATGCAGCATTCCCATTCCAGCACAGCCCATCCCGCGAAACCATTTTGAGTAAGCTTGGAAAATATTCCGCGGAAATCTACCTGGCCGTCACCGAGCGAGCGAAAGCGACCGGCCCGATTGATCCAAGGCTGATAACCTCCGTACACACCCTGACGCCCAGAAGGGTGAAACTCGGCGTCTTTTACGTGAAACATTTTGATACGCTCGTGATAGAGGTCGATGAATTGCAGATAATCGAGTTGTTGAAGCACGAAATGACTAGGATCAAAAAGTAAATTGCATCGGGCGTGATGATTTACTCGCTCGAGAAACATTTCGAAAGATACGCCGTCATGAAGATCTTCCCCCGGATGTATCTCAAAACATACATCGATTCCAGATTCGTCAAACGCATTAAGAATCGGGCGCCAGCGAGCCGCCAGTTCATCAAAAGCAGTTTCAATAAGTCCGGCGGGCCGTTGGGGCCATGGATAAATATATGGCCATGCGAGTGCCCCCGAAAACGTGACGTGTGCTTGCAGTCCGAGATTGGCAGAAGCTTTTGCGGCCAAGCGCAGTTGTTCAACGGCCCAGGCTTGGCGGGCCCGCGGATTGCCCCTAAACTTTTCGGGGGCGAATCCATCGAACGGAAGATCGTACGCCGGATGCACGGCAACCAACTGGCCCTGCAGATGTGTTGAAAGTTCCGTAAGCTGCAAGCCATGCTGCGCTAACTTTCCAGAAACCTCATCGCAATAGGTTCTGCTTTCTGCGGCCAGCTTCAGATCAAACAGGCGCGCATCCCAGGAAGGAATCTGCACTCCTACATAACCAAGTTTAGCGGCCCACTCGGCTATGCTCTCCAAATTGTTAAAAGGCGGGTGATCACCCGCAAATTGCGCCAGAAAGATTGCCGGTCCTTTAATCGTTCTCATTCTGATTGAGCCTCTAAGGGACGGAGTAGATTAATGTGAATTCCGAGAACGTCCAGATGGGCCCGGTGGCGCCGCACGCGTATATCCCTCAGGCAATGCCCACGCAAAGAGTACACTCCCAGCGCTTGTCACAACGTACTGCCGCCCATCTAATTTATAGCTAATCGGCGGACCTAGCATTCCGTTGCCTGCGCCTGCGTGCCACAGCGTCTGGCCATCGGCGGTTCGCAGCGCGAGAACGTTGCCCACGCTGTCCCCGCTGAAGGTCAGGCCCGAATCCGTGGTCAGCACGCCCGCCCCGGAGCCACCAGGCCCTAGTTCGTGGCTCCATCGAATTTTGCCGCTCTGATAGTCAATGGCCTCAAGTACGCCTTTGCCCCAGACACCATAATCCGCACCAGCCCAACCAAACTCTCCGTCAGCAGGCTTGGCGAAGTAGATCCCGTAGCTGGGATGGGCGTTCACAATGAACAGCCCGGTTTTCGGGTCAACACTCGGCGAACGAAAATTGGTCATGCCGCCCTCATCGGGTGCGATAAGAACTCCGTCGGGGGCTGGCTCTTTCGCAGGATTCGGGATAGGACGCCCCTGCTTATCGACCCCCAGGCTCCAATTCACAGGGCCGAAGGTTGTGCTGAGGAGGCTCTCGCCAGTGCGCCGGTCTAGAACAAAGAAATAGCCATTCCGCGAAGTCTGCATCAGCATTTTGCGGGGTGCTCCCCGGAAGGTTGCATCGACCAGAACCGGAGTCTCTACCGCATCCCAATCATGCGTATCGTGCGGCGATGCCTGGAAAGCCCACACCAACTCGCCGCTATCAGGATTGAGCGCAACGATGCTGCAGGTGTAGAGGTTGTCACCCGGGCGCGGCTTGCCATTTAGCACGGGAGTCGGATTCCCGGTGCCCCAATAAACCAGGTTGAGTGCGGGATCATACGTGCCGGTCATCCATGTCATACCCCCGGTTGGTGAGTCCGGCGTTCCAACGGGAGGAGTGCTATCCCATTTCCATTGCAGCGTCCCGGTTTCCGGATCGATCGATTTCAGAAACCCAGTTAGGTTATCGAAATCACCTGAAACGCCAACGATCACGTGATCGCGCACGATCAGGGGCGCCATCGTCGTCCAGTAACCTTTCTGCCAATCGGCGATCACGATGTCCCACCGTACCGTGCCGTCGCGGGCGTTCAGCGAGACGAGGTGCGCGTCGGGAGTCATGAAGTAGATCCACTCTTTGTATATCGAGACGCCGCGATGCCCGATGTGCAACCCCTTGTTGGGTGGATACGTGTAATGCCAAATCTGATGACCGGAGCGCGCATCCACAGCCCACACGTGATCCGGGACGGAGAAATAGAGGATACCGTCCACGAGAATTGGAGAACATTTCAGTTGAGCGAGTTGGCCTGTCTGGAAGGCCCAGGCAAGTCCCACCTGTGCGACGTTTTGCGGGGTGATCTGGGTTAGCGGACTGTGCCGCCTGCCAGAATAATCACCGTGATACCCGGGCCAACTGTCGACGGGAGGATTGAGAAGCATTGCGGCATCTGCGCCTTGGGCCAGGAGTGGTCCGCAGAAAATAAGCGGCAGAATCGTGGCTGCCGCAAGATGAAACAGGATACTCCTGTGAATCGTGCTCAATGTTGGGCCTTCCTAGCTAGCGTAGCGTCTGAAGATATGCCATGAGGTCGTGAATATCGGCATCGGTATATTTTGGCAGCAGCTCTGCATGGGCTTCGGCTGGTGCGTTGATCGTGTATTTCACTTTCTTGATGGGCCAGGAGCGATAACGACGGGAACTATCGCGCATCCCGATGGTAAATTCGTCGTGGTACGCAAGTTCTCCAGAGAGAGTTTCGCCCGAGGGGAGAGTGACCGCAACCTTGGCCTTCGCGCCTCTGGGGTACAGCATGCGCTCCTCCAGCCTCAGTCCTTCAAAGCGCCGTGCGATGCCTGCGAGATCACCGGTTGGCGAGTGGCACGAAGAGCATTTTCCGCTTCCATTAAAGTATTGCTTGCCTCTCTCCGCGTTACCGGTTTGAAGATCAGCGACCTCAACGCCACGGCGGCCACCTTTACGCGATGCAGCCTTCGTCGCTTGATCATGGATGAAGGCGACAAGCGCAGCGATCTCTTGATCAGGGAATGGAAAAGGAGGCATCCCTTTTTCCACGCTTCCATTGCGGATTATTGGAGCGATTTTGTCTCCGCTTACATCGGCGAGCACCAGCTTCGAGCGAGTTAAATCCGGGCCATTCTCACCGCCGCCGGCATCTCGGCCGTGACAAAAAGCGCACTGCTGCCCGAAAAGGGTACTGCCTTTCTCGACCAGCTCTGGCGCATATGCGGGTGGAGCAGGTTCAGGATTTTGAGCTGTGGCAAAAGATACACTCCCGAGCACTGCAGCGCACAAAAGCAGGCCGCCTTGAAAACAAGACATATTGGGCAGCGACAGGAAAGTGAAAGACACAAACTTGCGCGCCGTCCAATTATCGAATGCTTCGAATGGTGAGATTATTTTCTTCACAATAATTGCGAAATTCTCCCGGCCGGTGATTAGCGCGTTAGGGACCTTCTACGATAGCCTTCCATCGTCGGCGCGCACTATATTGCAACTCGCTGCGATCCGCAATAGTCCCCTGCACGATGTGCACGATGCTGGTTGAATTGACGTTGGTGCAGCACGTTTTTACGCAGTAGCGCGGGGAGCGCACAAGAGCCAGGTCATGGCCGAATTCCTGCCTTGACACCCCCGATCGCAGGCGCTTTGCTCCAAGCGGGATTGCGCACCACGGATGTGGAAAAATCAATAGCAGCCTCGAACGTGCGTCCCCACGGCAAGGTGAACGTAAAGGCAGAAACTTCTTCCAACGCGACGCCCCAGATTGAGAAGACCGTATTGGAAACGTTTTTGGCGGACGCGAACTCGTTCCAGAGTTCATCTACAAGCGTATGCATGCGATCGACGATAAAAGTTGTGACCCGAAGCTGGCTCTCCCCTGACAGCGCGTTCGGGTTCAGATGATTTTCCGCAGCAAACTGCTTGGCTGCTGGTCGCACCACAGAATGAAACCCGTAATCGTCAAACAGACGGTGTAGCAGAAACCTTATTTGCGACGCCGCGACACGTTCACGGCAGGCCGGCGGCGTTGTTTTGATGTCGCGCAGCGCGCGGGAGTAAACAAGCCCGTGAGGCAAGGCAGTTCCGATTGTATTTCCAGCGGTGTTCCAAGAAGCATAACCGGCGAGCCGCGGAAAGACGCTGCGTTTTCGCAACTCTTCTGTAAAGCCTGTAGCGGCGCCCTGGACGTCGCCTCTGGAATCTATGTCGGCCACAATGACTTGGTGGATCGTGGCCGAGAGTTCCTTGTCAATTTGTTCACTGAATGTTGCTGCAACGCCCGGTTCGGTCCGCGAACCATAAACGAAAAAGACGATGTCCGCCTGGCTGGTATCGGCGACTTCGCGGCTGCCGGTGGAAGTAATGTGCAGACTCACGGTTTCGTGTAGGGGGCGGTCTTCGTATGGAGCGACCCGATTGCGCATCGCTCCAGAGGAATAGATCGCGGCGATGCGTGGCGAATACTGAAAGCGCTTGTTGAGTGCTCGGGCAAGCAGCAGCATCGCCACCTCATCGGCGCCAGGTTGCACCGCGACCTTGCCCTCCAGCTGATTATGTCGGATTTCTTCGAGAAGGCGCTCGCGATCAGCGACGTGCAAGCCGCGGGGTTGCGCGTCATCCTGCGAAAGGATCAGATAGTCCAATACTCCGTTGCGCACCATCTGCACACTGGCTTGATTGACCTTGAAGTTCCGCGCGCGCGCTGCCTTGTAGTCAGCCAGCGCGGCTGCTGGAATCTCTTGCTCCAGGCGGGCGACTTCTTCTTTCAAAACTGCGTCCGCGGCGCTATCTGGAGATTTCTCAGCCCAGCGCGCGAGTTTGGCGCGGTAGGCCTCATTTTGGCCGTCGCCTGTAGGCGCGAGACGCATGATCACGCTGAATCCGTAGATCGGCACTTTTGGCGCCGCGCGGTGCATCCAGGTTACAAGCTGTAAGCGATTGAGGGCCTCCTTCTCGGCGGTGTGATGCACGCGTGAATTGACTAGCCCGCCGTAGGCGAGCATGTCCATGGAAACGATAATGGCGTCGAACGAGCGTAAAGATTGCGACCGCACCCAGCGCGTGATTTCCTCCGGTTGGCCTGGCTCGACAAAACGGCCCAGCATTTCGCGTGGCGGCGCAATCACTTCGGTGTCCCCGATCCGGCCAATCATCTGGGGGAATTGGACGCACGGCGGCCGGTCGTCAAGCGGAATGAGAAGGACGCGCACGTCAGCTATCTGTTCAGCTGGTTTCGCTGGTTCTTTTGACGAACAACAAAGGGGAAAAAAGCCGAGCACAAGTACGATCGCGAAGGCTCGTTTGTATCGCGCGGTTCGTTGGGTATTTTTGCGAAAAGCAACGAACACCAGGCCCGCGATTTCTGAGCGTTTTAATCTCATAGGCAATGCTCATTTCGAGTGGCGGCACAAATCATAAAGCGATTGCCCATATCAAAGATTGTTCTTCGTCAAGTGGAAGGTTGCGCGATAACGGTCAGCGCGGTAAACGGTTTTGACCGACTCAACGGCGTTGTCAGTGTCGGAGTAAACCACACGATGCACGACGAGCACCGGAGTTCCCGCTTCGACGCCCAGATGACCTGCGGCGGGCTTCATCGCCGCGGCCGCCTCCAGTACCTCGGCAGCGCGATAGAGCCGGATTCCATACTCCTTCTGGAAGAGATCATAAAGGGATTCTTTTTCAAAATTATGTTTGTGAAGCCCGGGGCACAGGGCCGCAGGAATGAAATTCGTTTCGTACGCCATGGGTTCTCTGTTCGCCAGCCGGAGTCGCTCCAGGCGATAGACCTCGTCTCCCCGACGAATACCCAGTTTTTGGGCGGCCTGCTGGGAGGCAGGTTCTGGGCTTATCAAAATCAGTCTCGAGCTGGGCTTCAGTCCGCGGCGTCGCATGTCTTCGTTAAAACCAACCAGATTGCGGGTATGAACGTCCACTTTCCACTTGCTCACGAAAGTGCCCAGGCCGCGCTCCTGAGACACGAGGCCGTTCTGGCGCAGGGCGCGTAGCGCCTGCCGTGCAGTCATGCGACTCACGTCGTATTCCTCCGAGAGTTCACGCTCGGAAGGCACAGGAGCTCCGGGCGCGATCTCCCCGGAGTCGATAAGCCTGCGCAGCCGGCGATGGATCTGCGCATAAAGTGGAATAAAACTGTTGCGGTCGAGGGAATTTTTCATTAATCTAGCGCCCGAGGGATAGTGGACTATACCACTTCGTGCTCCAAACTCCAATTGTAGTTCGGTCAGGTCTGCGGCGCAGACGGAAAGTTTGCCGCGACAACTTGGGACCGGGGTCGTTGTTCTGTTTGCCGGATCAGCAAGTTTGCCATCCTATGGATTTTGCAATCTTAGGGCTTGCGGTTCGGGCTCTTAGGAGGATCGATGAAATACGGCCGTTTGGTTTCCCTGGTCGTCCTTGTTGCCGCTAGCGCCTTTGGTTTGTTCGCGCAGACCTTCACTGCCACGGTCTCGGGAACGGTTACCGATCCGCATGGCGCAGCCGTGGCGGGCGCGACCGTGACTGTGACGAACCTATCCACGGGTGTTTCGAAAACGGCGACGACGGACCCAAACGGCAGCTATATCGTGCCGCTGCTCCAGCCTAGCGAATACACGGTTACCGCTGAGTCTGCGGGCTTCGAGAAGGTAGCTCGAACAGGCATTCGTCTCGAGGTCAACCAGACTGCCGAAATAAATCTGCAATTGGCGCTTGGCGGAGTGAATCAAACCGTCGAGGTGTCAGGCATTACGCCGCTGCTCGTCACACAGCAATCTTCAATCGACCAGACCATTGAGCAAAAGTTCATCGAAGATTTACCGCTGGCCGACCAGGATATTTTCCAATTCGTGCAACTTGCGCCTGGCGTGGTTTCAGGAAACCCCAATAACCCGTCGCCAATCGGTGATATTGGAAACCGCAACTTCTTCGACTCAAATTTTTCGGTGAATGGCGGGAAGGGAAGTACCAACGATGTTCTGTTGGACGGCGTCGCCAACGTGATCGGCGATTTCAATGGTGTTGGCACAGTGCCGCCCGTGGGTTCGGTCCAGGAATTCAAGGTACAGAGCGGCGCTTATTCCGCTGAGTTCGGGCGCTCTGGGGGCGGAAACATCAATATCATCACAAAATCGGGGGGAAGCCAGTACCACGGCACGGTGTACGAATATTTGCAGAACAGCGCGTTAAATGCGAATGGATGGAATCGCAAACCGGTCGCCAACGGGCGCAACCACTTCGGCGTGTCTTTTAGTGGGCCTGTGTGGATTCCGAAGGTTTACAATGGCAAGCAAAAGACCTTTTTCTTCTTCGATTACGAAGGACGGCGGAACCGCGATCCCTTCAACCCGTCCAATCCTTTTTTTACTGTCCCCACGCCCGAACAGAGGCGCGGGGACTTTTCTCAAACCACGAACAAAGATGGGCAGCTAATCAAGATCTACAATCCGTGGACGACTAGTCCCAACCCAGCAGGAGGATTCCTCCGCAAAGAATTTCCCGGCAACAAGATCGACTGCGCGGCAATTAATCCTGCGACAAATAAGCCTTTGTGTGATCCGGTGGCTCTGGCGGCACTCAAATTTTATCCACTGCCGAACCGAACGGCGAGCGATCTCTCCGGAGCGAACAATTTTATCGTCACTGCAAACAATCGCTTGAATAAGAATCTCTATTCGATTCGAATCGACCACAACCTTTCCCAGCGCCAAAGCATTTTTGCGCGTTACACTCGCGAACGCCGGGAGGATCGGCAGGCAAATCCGTTCAACAACGTGGCCTCGTCTGGGCGCGTGATTATCGACAAATTTACGAACATCGCCATTAATCACGTCATTTCGATCACCCCTAATCTAATAAACAACGCTCGCTACGGCTATACCCGAGCGCATGCTAATCAGATTCCGTTTGGCACGGGCTTCGATCCAACCTCGTTAGGACTGCCCAGCTATGTCAGGGACAACGCGGTTATCCTGCAATTTCCCACATTTAGCCCGGGAGGTAATGTTTCGATATCTTCCCTTGGCTCGCGAGGCTTTAACAATCAGCCACGCGATACCACCACGGTTGCGGATAGCGTCATCAAAATGTGGGGGCAACACACGATCAAGCCAGGAGTCGAATTTCGGTTGATTCGGTTTTTTCCCTTTCAGGTGTTCGATACCACTGGTAATTATAATTTTGGTACTGGTTATACGCAGGGTCCGGATCCTGATGTAGGGACAAACAATGCTGGCTTGGGTTTTGCTTCCTTCTTGCTGGGAGCGCAATCAAGTGCCTCCTTCGAGTATGGAACCCCAGTCACTATTTTTCATCGATACATCGCCGGTTATATCCAAGACGATTGGCGCGTGAGTACCAGGCTCACGCTCAATCTCGGACTGCGATGGGACCTCGAGACCGGAACCCAGGAAACCCAAGGACGCCTGACGACCTTCGATTTCAGTGCCCCTTCGCCCCTGGCTGGCAAAGTGTCAAGTTTCCCTGATCTTAAGGGTTTGCTCCGCTTCGACAGTGCTGGAGAAGCGGAGTGGGTGGCTGACAAGAAGCGTTTCGCACCGCGCATTGGCCTAGCCTACAAGATCGGCGAAAAAAACACTATCCGTGCCGGCTATGGGATCTTTTACCTTCCTATTTCCCTCGAGAATCTGGGTTCAGTAGGTTTCAACTACACGATTGACAGCAATCAACCCGATCCCCGGATTCCGCAGGTGCTGCTCAGTAACCCGTTTCCGTCGGGGATCCCCCCGATCATCGGCAAGTCCCAGGGTGCCCTCTCGCTTATCGGCCAGGGAGTCACTGCTGTGCCGGGTCAGATCACGAGCTCGTATAACCAGTTGTGGAACATCGCGATCCAACGGCAGGTTGGACGCGACTGGCTGGCCGAGATTGCTTATGTAGGAAGCCATGGCGTACACCTCCCGATCAACAGTTTCAATCTGAGTCAGCTCGACCCGAGCATGCAGTCATTAGGCAACACGGCCCTCAACAAGAGTGTGAACAATCCCTTTTTCGGCATTATCACCGACCCATTGTCGCCGCTCAGTAAAAAGACGGTGGTGCAGTCTCAGCTGCTCAAACCTTTCCCGCAGTACACATCGATCACTTACTCGCGGCCACTGGCCAATTTCGGCAAGAGCAGCTATAACTCGATGCAGATAAAGCTGCAGAAGCGCTTCAGTAACGGGCTGGCGTTGCTGACGCACTATACTTGGTCGAAGGATCTCGACACAGGAGGTGTGGGGAGCGGTATCGCATTCTTCGACGCAACGCCTATCCAGAACATCTATAACATTGCCGATGAGCGCTCATTGTCCGGTCAAGATGTACCGCATCGCTTCGTATTTACGGCGACCTACGAACTTCCCATTGGTCGCGGCAAGATGATTGGAGCGGACCTGCCGCGCGCTCTTGATGTTTTAATTGGCGGCTGGCAGATCAACGGTGTTTACACGAAACAGAGTGGTACCCCACTTTCGATCATCGCAGCTAATCGTCTGGGGATTGGTAATGCGAGGATGCGAGCGAGCGTTCGCCCAGGTGTGGATCCACACTTTGACGTAGCCGCGGCTCGCAACAACGTTCGCCAAGGAGCGAACTGGTTTAACACCGCTGCGTTCTACAATCCGAATGACGTTCCGAGTATTCCCGGGCAGGACGTGAGCAAACAGTTTGTGCTTGGAAATGTCTCCCGCACTCTCGGCAGCGTGCGTCGAGATCGCTATCACAACATGGACTTCTCACTGTTCAAGGGGTTTCAACTGTCGGAGCAAATTCGCTTCCAGTTGCGTTTGGAGGCGTTTAACTTCTTCAATACCGTGGTTTTTGGCACTCCAGAGACGAACGTGAATTCATCGCAATTTGGTAAGATCACGGGCCAGGCTAACACGCCGCGCAAGGTTCAGGTTGCATTGCGCATCAACTTCTAACTCTGGCCTGGAGGCGAGTGCTTTAGCCGACAACGTTGGCGTTTGCCGTAGAACACGAGCAAACCCGAGTTGCACCCAAGGGCCCGTTACTGCGCCATCGAAAGGAATCCTCGGCTCAGCCGCCACATATGACAGCCTTGCTGCTGCTCCTGGTGTTCGCTGCGTTTGCGGCCCTGATGTTCGCCCGCGTTGTCCCCGCGCTGCTTGCTGTACCGGCGATGGCAATTCTCGTCGCCATCGTTGTCAGGCTTCCTCTCGGCCATCTTTTAAATGACGTGATCGCGGCGGGATCAATCCGATTGGCGCCTGCTTATATCGCCGTCTTCGCCGGGGCGATGATGGGGCGCGTCATGATGCATACCGGAATCGCCGAAGAAATTATTAAGCGCGCTGCTGAGTTTGGCGGCGACCGTCCGATGATCGTTGCCGCTGGTCTGATGATCGTTACCGCCGCACTGTTCACGTCCCTGACCGGGTTAGGCGCGATCATCATGGTGGGTTCTTTGGTGCTCCCGATCATGATGACCCTCGGCGTGCCTCGCAAACTTTCTGCCGTTCTTTTTCTGATGGCCTTCGCAACCGGATTCATTTTCAATATTGCGCTGTGGCGCCTGTACCGCGAAGTCTTACAAATCGCGCCTGCGAGCAACCTGCCGCCGGCAGTCCCAAAATTTGCTGCCGGCTTGCTTTTGGTTACCTGTGTGGCCGTGATCATCCACACATTGATTGCTTTTAGGCGCGCGCGGGGCATGAGTTTCTGGACCGTGGCCGCTCGCGAAGACCTCACGCAGCGCAGCGGCGGCCGCCGCGTCCCGGTAATTTCTTTTTTTACGCCCTTTGTTCCGCTGGTCCTCTATGTTGGCTTCCACTGGAGCGAGTTGCCAGCGTTTCTTGGCGGCGCATTGTTCGGCGTTCTCACGACTGAGCCGCGGCTTGGCGTACGACGTCTCGCAGCTTCTGCGATTCGCGGCGTCGAGGACGGCGCGCCCGCTGTAATTTTGCTGATCGGCATTGGCATGCTTCTCAATGCGTTGACCCTGCCGGCTGTGAAGGCATCGCTGGCACCGATCGTCACGGCACTGCCCTTAAGTTCCCCGGCTGCCTACGTCTTGAGCTTTGGATTGTTGTCGCCGCTGGCGCTGTATCGCGGGCCACTAAATCCTTTCGGTGTTGGCATCGGAGTGTATTCGATCATTTTTGCGACCGGGACGCTTCCCGCATCGGCGCTGCTTGCCGCTATCATGTCCGTCGTACAGGTGCAAAACGTGTGCGACCCGACGAACACGCACAACGTCTGGGTAGCCACATTCACCGGTGTACCGGTTGCCCAAATCACGCGGGCCGCCCTTTTAACGATGATGGGGGTGTGCTTCGGAGGTTTGCTGCTTGGCGCGTCAATGTTTCTACGTTAGATACAAATCGTACCGGATGACACATGCGCTGGAGGAACAGGATCCATGGATTTGCGCCGTGTTTCACGAGTGGGCTCTGCGCCGCGACTATATGCGCTGACGTGCGCACTTTTCTTGCTGAATGTTTTTGCGTCCGCGGGGGCAGCTCAAAAAACGGATACAAATCCGAAGCCTTCGGTGGCCGCAAGTCGCGCCGAGAAAAAATGGCTGAGGCGAACTTTGCAAGGCTTGTCGTTGCGCGAACGAATTGGTCAATTGGTCGTAGCAGCTGTTCGAGGTGATTTTGCAAACTTTCAAAGCGAGCGATTTCTGGCCACGCGCCAGCAGATCCAACAGGATGGACTAGGCGGATTCATTGTTCACGGCGGCGATCCGAATGAAATCGCGGCCCTGACCAACGAAATGCAGCGTCTCGCTAAGGTTCCCCTACTCTTCGCCGCTGATTACGAATGGGGTTTGCGAATGCAATTGCATAGTGGCACGCCATTTACCACGAACATGGCTATTGCCGCCGCCGGGGACCCCGAGTCCGCGTACCGCCTGGGGAAAGTGGTCGCGGAAGAAATGCGCGCCATTGGAGTGAATTGGCTATTCGCTCCGGTTGGCGACATCAACAATAATCCCGACAATCCCGTCATCAACTCACGAAGCTTCGGCGAGGACCCGGAGCGCGTGAGTCAATTCGTCGCCGCGATGGTTCGCGGTGTTCGCGCCGGCGGCGCACTCTCAACAGCAAAACATTTTCCCGGCCATGGCGATACGGCCACGGATTCGCATATTGGTCTCCCGACGATTACCGTTGACCGTAAGCGTCTCGATGCGCTAGAGCTAATGCCTTTCCGCGCAGCCATCAAAGCCGGTGTCGACGCAATTATGACGGCGCATATCGCCCTACCGAGCGTTACCGGGGACGGGATACCAGCTACGCTTTCGCCAAAGCTCACGACGGATTTGCTGCGACGCGAACTCGGTTTTGATGGAATTATCGTCACCGATTCGCTGGGGATGGGGGCAATTGTTAAAGGTTACGGAAATGCCGAGGCTGCGGTAAAGGCAATCGTCGCTGGCGCCGATGTTGTTCTGTTAAGCCCCGACCCGAATGCGGCTATCGATGCGATTGAGGCTGCAGTAAAGCGCGGCGAAATTACGCAAAATAGAATCGACGTGTCGGTGCAACGTTTGCTCCGCGCCAAATATCGTCTTGGCCTTGCCAAACAACGGAAAGTCGATCTGGCCGCTGTGAATCGAATTGTTGAGCGACCCGACGGCATGCGTGATGCCGCTACCGTCGCAGAGCACTCCGTGACGTTGCTTCGCAATCAGAATGATTTGCTTCCGCTCGACCTGGGAAAAACCCGGCAGACATGCTTCATCGTTCTCGCGGCGGATGACGACCCGTCCGAAGGGCGTACGGTCATCCCCCAGATACGCCAGCGTCTGGCGACCGCCACCATACGACGCGTTGATCCCCGCACGACTGCCGCCGAATACGATTCCCTCTACTCTGAAGCGCAACAATTTAATCTCATCGTCATGGCCGCGTTTGTCAAGAGGGCGGCATTAAAGGGTACAGTTGCTCTGCCCGACTTGCAGGCAGCCCTCATCCGCAAGCTGATCGCAGACGGCAAACCCGTTGCGGTACTGGCCTTTGGGAGCCCTTATCTCGTGGCGCAATTTCCCGACGTCCCTGTCTACGTAACGACCTATGCCATCGAAGACGTTGCTCAAGCGGCTGCGGTCCGCGCACTGTTCGGCGAAATTCCTTTTTTGGGGCGGCTTCCTGTTCGCATACCGGGCTTGTTCGAGCTTGGCGCGGGAATTCAGTTGCGACTGCGTAGTGTTAATACTGATGCACCGAAGTGAACCAGGTGCGGTGACGTACCGACTCCGATGGACCGTGCGCCGATGGGATGTATTTAAAAGTCCTTAAAAGGAGCGTTCCCATAAACAACTTCGGGCAACAAGCCGCATCCTTGGCGACTCAGGCAACATCACCGCGGCGCGTCCGCGTTGGTATCGATGTGGGTGGTACGTTCACGGATGTAGTTGTTTTGGATCACGAGACACGTAATGTGATCGCCCAACTCAAGGTGCCGACCACGCACAGCGCACCCGAGGGAGTGGCGCGAGGTATTATCAGCGCGATTGAAAGCGTGCTGGCTGATGTCCGCATTCATGCCGATGAAGTCGTGTTCATTGCGCATTCCACGACTCAGGCCACCAACGCGCTGTTAGAAGGGGATGTCGCCAGAGTCGCAGTGATTGGAATCGGGCGCGGCCTGGGTGCGTGGAAGGCGCGCCGCGATACTCGAGTGCCTCCGGTAAAGCTTGGAGCCGAACAGTGGTTGAAGCCTGACCACTACTTCATCAAATGTGCGAATGGACTCAGCGAATCGGTAATAGATCGGGTCATCGCTCAGTTGCATGCCGCTGGCGGCGAGGTAGTCGTCGCGTCTGAGGCTTTTGGCGTGGATCACCCCGCAAACGAAAATCGAATCACCGACCTGGCGCGCCAAAGCGGAATAATGGCTACGTCCGGCCACGAGGTTTCCAGTCTCTATGGCCTTCGAACCCGTACGCGCACGGCGGTCCTGAATGCCGCGATTTTACCGAAAATGGTGGAGACGGCGGAAATGACGGCCCGGTGCGTTCGCGATGCCGGAATTCGCGCGCCATTGATGATTATGCGTTCCGACGGCGGGGTCATGAGCCTGTCCGAGGTGCATCGACGCCCGATCACCACAATGCTCTCGGGACCGGCCGCAGGTATCGCCGGGGCCCTTCTGCATGAGCGCGTCTCCGACGGCATTTTTATCGAGGTCGGAGGCACCAGTGCGGACATCTCGGTTATTCGCGACGGCGCGCCACAAACGCGCAGCGCGCAAATTGGCGGGCACCGAACATTCCTAAACACCTTGGACGTCCGAACCCTAGGAATTGCTGGCGGCAGCATGGTGCGCGAGGCAGGGGGCACAGTGATTGACGTGGGACCGCGCTCCGCCCACATCACCGGGCTAGGCTACGCATGTTTTGCCTCCGCCAATCAGTTTGCTGATGCTGATCAATTCGCTGACGCACGCATCGTGCATATCCGACCCACGCCGCGAGACCCCGATGACTACGTGGCCATTGAATCCAAAGCTGGAACGCGTCTTGCTTTGACGCCGACCTGCGCCGCTAATGTGCTGGGTCTGGTTCCTGAGGGAAGTTTCGCGAAAGGTAGCGCAACGGCGGCGCGCGCTGCGTTTTTGCTGCTGGGCAAACAGCTGGGCATTACCAGCGAAGAGGCGGCCAACCGGATACTCCATGTGTCCTGCGTGAAAATCAAAAAACAGGTGGAAGAGCTCATCAGCGACTATCGCCTCGATCGTTCTACTCTCGAGTTGATCGGAGGCGGTGGTGGCGCGGCGTCGCTTGTTCCGTATTCGGCCAACCTTCTTGGATTGCCGTTTCGAATTGCGCGCAAGGCGGAAGTAATTTCGACCATCGGCGTCGCGCTTGCCATGGTGCGCGACACCGTGGAGCGCAACATCGTTGACCCATCGCGGGAAGATATTTTACGCACTCGACGCGAAGCCACCGATTCCGTGATAAGAGCGGGAGCCTTGCCGGAAACAGTCGAGGTTCACGTGGAGGTAGACACGCGGCGGCACATCGTTCGCGCTACTGCGTTTGGCACCACGCAATTTAAGCAGGGGGCGGCGCCGGGCGCCATACTCGACGTCGAAGAGTGTCGTCGTGTCGCCGCTCATTCCATGCACGTTTCTCCCGAGCAGGTCACCCTACTGGCCGAGACCGACGGCGCCCGCGTATTTGCGGCAGTACGAGAATCGCGCGGTATGTTCGGATTTTTCACGACCAAGACCCAGATGGTTCGTGTAACCGACCGCACTGGGGTTATTTGTCTGCAGCGCTCCAGCGCCGATGTGTTTCCTTCTTCCGCGGCGGGCATTTCTCGGGATCTTGAACGAATTATCTTTCGGCTCAGTGAATTTGGCGATGCCGGAAAAATGATGCCGGATTTGTCGGTGCTCGTCGCTGCACGAATTGTGAATTTGTCCGGACTAGCGGATGCTGAGCAGGTGGTGGCTCTGGCCAATGCCGAGCTGGAGTCGGTGCCGCAAAACGAAAAGCTTGTGCTGATCGCTTCGTCAAAGAACGCCTGAAAATGGATCCAGGGGTCCTCTTGCCAGCGGAACGCCAAACCGATGTGTTGATCGCTGGAGGGGGCATTGGCGGCTGTGCCGCAGCCATTTCTGTGGTCGAAGCAGGTTTCAAGGCACTACTTGCCGAAGCATCCGATTGGATAGGGGGACAGTTTACCTCCCAGGCTGTGCCTCCCGACGAACATGGCTGGATCGAGCACTTCGGGTGCACGAGGTCGTACCGCGCCTTTCGCGAACAGGTGCGTGACTATTACCGGAAGTTTTACCCGCTGACTCCCGAGGCGCGTGATGAATGCTTTCTTAATCCCGGAAATGGGTGGGTCTCTCCGCTTTGTTTCGAGCCCCGGGTTGCCGTCGCGGTCCTCGAGTCTACGTTGCAGCCCTACGTAAATCGCGGAGCGCTGACAATACTGCGGGAACACCGGCCGATCGCTGTGGAAATGAAAGCCACAACTCGTTTGCGCGCGATAACGTTTCGGAGTTTACGAAATGGCGCTGAGCAGACCATTGCAGCGAATTATTTTCTCGATGCAACGGAGCTTGGAGATGTTCTCCCGTTGGCGAATGCGGAATTCGTCACCGGCTCGGAATCTGATTTGCAAACCGGCGAACCGCACGGGTCGCGAGAAATGAAGCCCGCAAATTCGCAGGCATTTTCGGTCTGCTTTGCGATCGAACACATTCCGCACGCAAATCACATAATCGAAAGACCAAGCCGGTATGAGTTTTGGCGTTCTTACCGTCCCGCCACTCGACCGGCTTGGCCCGGCCCATTGCTGAGCTGGAGGGCTCCGAACCCGCGCACTCTGGAGGCTGTGCAGTACAGTTTCGATCCACATGGTGAAAATGGCCAGGCTTTCTCGGGTCTGTGGGCGTACCGCCGGATTCTGGACAAAAAGCAGTTTGTTGCTGGCGCATATGAGAGCGACATCTGCCTGGTGAATTGGCCAATGAACGATTATTTGCTGGGCGACCTTTTATCAGTCTCCGCTGATGATTCCGGCCGCCATATTGAGGGTGCCAGACAGTTGAGTTTATCTCTGTTGTATTGGTTACAGACCGAAGCGCCTCGTCCGGACGGCGGTCGCGGCTGGCCCGGCCTTCGCCTGAATAGCGGTGTCCTAGGCTCTCCTGACGGACTAGCCAAGCAGCCGTACATCCGGGAGTCGCGCCGCATCAAAGCGGAGTTCACTGTCTGCGAGCAGCATGTCGCTGCAACAATGCATCCTTTGGGCAATCGTGCTGAACAATTCACCGATTCTGTTGGCATCGGTGCCTACCGCATTGATTTGCATCCAACGGTTGGCGGTGACAACTACACTGATGTGCCCGCGCTCCCGTTCCAAATTCCGCTTGGCTCAATGATCCCGGCGCGCCTCGACAATTTGCTTCCTGCTGCAAAAAATATCGGCACAACGCATATCACCAATGGTTGCTACAGGCTTCATCCAGTGGAATGGAATATCGGTGAAGTTGCTGGCGCTTTGTCCGCGTATTGCCTGGAAAGGAATGTTTGCCCGCGAGCCGTTTATAAAGACTCAAGCCTGCGTCGGGAATTCCAGAACAAACTCGTAAAGCGGGGAGTTGAACTCGAATGGCCTGACCATCTTTCGCTGGAGGATGGGAATCCGCACAGGCACGCGATGGTGAGAAATAAAGGCGAGACCCGGCAATGATCAGAGAAATCTTTGTGAATCGGGAGCCCATCGACGGTCTGTGCGGGCTGCCGAGGGAAGGGCGTTTCCGTCACATCGCTGCCCTTGCCGGAAAACTTTGCTCAGCCATGATCGAGCGCTGCCAAACTCGGGACGTGTTTCAAATCTGTAAACTCGCAGGCGTGAAACTCGATTACCGCCGTTGGCCCCTTGTGACCATTGGCGAATGCGAGCGCCGCCCTCCGACCATTCGCGTGAATTTGGCCGCCCTCGATTACATCGAGGGTACTCAGATCGCAATCACTCGGAAGAGTTTTGAGCAAATAATTATCGCGCATGAATTAGGCCATCTCTTGGGAACGGGAAGCGATGCCCTGGCGAACGAAGCCCCTCGGAGCGGGCTCAAGACCGCAGTGACCGAACCCGAGGCCTTGGCATTCGAGGAATATTTTGCCGGCAGTTTCGCGGCGGCCCTGGGCGACCTTTCATGCGGCGAACATGAAAACGTTCGGATGGCCGCTTATTTATGTCGCGTGAAAAGTGCGCAGGACACCTCTAGCTTGAGCGAGGAGAGTATCCAGGAGAATTCACGCGGTTATGCTTGACGATCTGTTTCTCGGGATCGACGGCGGACAAAGCCACACGGAAGCAGTCGTCGCCGACGGAAAAGGCAAGATTTTCGGACGCGGCCGAGCGGGTGCCTCGAACCATGCGAATGAACCCGGGGGTCGCGAGCGTCTTCGGTTGGCAGTCAGTGACAGCGCCAGCGAAGCGCTGCGCGTCGCCGCCTTGCCGCCGCTCGATAAGATTCAGTTTGTCTCGGTTCACTGTGGAATGACTGGCGGCGGGAACTTCAAAGAGCAAGTTATTCGCTCGCTGCTGCGCGCACGCCAAATAACCATAGGTCACGATGCGCCTATCGCACTAGCCGGGGCGACCGGGTGCGAGGCCGGTATCGTTGTAATAGCAGGCACAGGTTCGGTGGCATACGGAGAGAACGCAAGAGGTGTATGCGCACAAGTTGGTGGCTGGGGCTACTTGTTCGGTGATGAGGGAGGCGGATTCGGGATCGCGCTTCAGGCCGTTCGCCGCGCCGCACAAGTCGAGGACGGCTTGTCCAATGCGACGTCGCTCGTTCGTCTGACCCTGCAGCATTTCAAAGTTACTGATCTTCGGAACCTCGTCCAGGCCGTGTACTGTGGCCGGCTGGCACGCGACGAGTTTGCAGCATTCGCACAAACGGTGCACGATGCCGGGTTGTCGGGACTCCGCGAGGCCCGCGAAATCATTAAAGCGAGTACGGAGTCGCTGGCCGACTCGGCTGCGGCTGTCGCGCGAAAGCTGAATTTTGCCGAAACGGAAATGCATCTGTTCTGCGTTGGAGGAATGTTCCGAGGCGTACTGTTCTCGCGAACTTTCGAAGAGGCACTCAAAAATCGTTTGCCCGCCGCGCAAGTGCTGGCGCCAAGATTTGAGCCCGTCATTGGCGCTTTGCTGTTAGCGTATCGGGCCGCTGGCTATGCACCGTGCGAGGAGATCTTGCTGCATCTCGACAAGCAATATAGGAAGGGCATAGAGAGGAAGAGCGGCGAAGCAAGAGATTGATGAGCTCTGTCGCACAATTCGATTCATGGCGAGGCGGACTCATCGTGTCGTGCCAAGCCAGCGCGGAATCGGCGCTTAGCGATCCCCAAATCATTGCGGCGTTTGCACGGGCGGCCGAACGCAATGGCGCTATTGGCGTGCGCATTGACGGCCCGGCGAATATTCGTACAGCGCGCGCAGCTGTCTCGATTCCGATAGTAGGAATCGAAAAGATGCGGGTCGACGGTTTTGACGTTTACATAACGCCGACGTACGAATCAGCGGCACGGGTGGCAACCAGTGGCGCCGACGTCCTGGCTGTGGATGGGACGCCCCGCGCGCGTCCCAACGGCGCTGCTTTGCAGGACATTATTTCCCGCGCACACGCTGAACTGCACCGTCCAGTGATGGCTGACATCGCGAGTTTCGACGAAGCGATTGCGGCGGTGGAAACGGCCGGAGCCGATCTCATTGCCACGACGCTGTCCGGGTATACCAAGGAAACCAAGTCCACTACGCACCCGGATTTTGAGTTGCTTCGCCGCCTCACCTCACGCTTGAAAGTTCCGGTAATTTGCGAGGGTCATGTGCGAACCACGGAGGACCTCCGGCGAGCGTTCGATTGTGGCGCGTTTGCCGTGGTTGTGGGCAAAGCGATTACCGGAGTAGATTGGCTAGTCCGGCAATACGTTGCCGCCACTCCAGGGCAACGGTCGTCAAATTCCCGCATGCGGAGCGAGCAAAAATAGTTCACTTGGGACTGTACATGAAAACGCAGCGTAATCCTGATGGGCACCAGAATGCGCGCGAGCAAGACGATTTGCGCGAGCTTCAAAAGTCGCATATCGGCCCGGTATCTCGCGGGCGTCTCGTGTCGCTCGATGTCTTTCGCGGAATTACGATCGCCGGAATGATCCTGGTGAACAATGCTGGATCGGAACATGATGTTTATTGGCCATTACGGCATGCCCAATGGCACGGCTGGACGCCGACGGATTTAGTTTTTCCATTCTTCCTTTTTATCGTGGGCATCTCGATTACCCTTGCTCTCTCAGGGCGGGTCGAGATCGGCGGCAGTCGCGCGGATCTCATGGTAAAAATCGCCAAGCGCTCACTGATCATCTTTCTTCTGGGGCTGATCATTAATGGCTTCCCTTTTTTCCACCTTCCGGTGCTGCGCATTCCTGGCGTGCTGCAGCGCATCGCTGTGTGTTACTTGCTGGCGTCGATGATATTTGTATTCACCCGCTGGAAAACGCAAGCCGCGCTTGCGCTGGCTTTACCAGTGGTCTACTTCCTGGTGATGACGCTTGTTGCCGCTCCTGGCTTTCAAGCCGGCGATTTGACAAGGCCGGGAAGCCTCGCGAGCTATGTCGACCGTTTATTTCTTGCTGGTCATATTTACAGGAAAGATTACGATCCAGAGGGAATCCTGAGCACTATACCGGCAATCGCCACGACGCTCATGGGGATTCTAACAGGTCACTGGCTCCGCTCGCGGCAGGCCGAGCTTGCGAAGGCTGCCGGAATGTTCGTCGCGGGAACCGCCGGGCTGGTGGTGGGCTGGATCTGGAACGCCTGGTTTCCCATTAACAAGGCCCTCTGGACCAGTTCGTACGTCTTCTTCACAGCAGGTCTTGCGCTTCTTTTTTTCGCTGTATGCTATTGGCTGATCGAGATCCAAAAGTATCGCAGATGGGCTAAGCCGTTTATGATTTTTGGCGCCAATGCCCTGGCTTTGTATGTTCTTTCGACGATTGTCGGGCGCATGATGGGTCTCTGGCATATTGACCGCGGCAACGGCGCTCCGGGCGATCTCAAAACATTCCTTGTGGATCATCTGTTTGCGTCCTGGCTATCCCCCATAAACGCATCGTTATTCTGGGCGATCGCGTACGTTGTTTTCTGGCTGGCGGTGCTCAGTGTCTTTTACAGGAAGAATATTTTTATCAAGGCGTAAAGGCGGTAATTTCTCCTATGCCGGCATGAGCCGGGTTCTGACAGAGAAAGGTCTCCGAGCGGCACAGAAGGATCACGGTAATGTGAACTTGAATGGGTGACCGTGGCTTACGCCGCGGAATCTAAAAAACCGAGACGACCGAGGCCTGGCCCCGGCTAAGTAAAATTCCGAGGTGATTCTGGCTTCCATCGACAACGAGTTTTTGAGTAAGAGAGGAATGCTGATGATGCATTACAGCTTGTTGGTTGCGGTAGTACTGAGCGGATCCGCGCTGACCTGTTCGGCTCAGACCTGTCCCACGCCCGCAGCACTGGCCACGAGCCTCTCCACGGCCCAACAAGCCAGCGTCATTAGCCTATCCGGCGTTAACCCTTTGCAGTGCCCCGAGGTTGCCATGAGCAACACATGGAGCGGAGGCGAATTGATTTTCTCCGACTCTCCGGAATATCCTGACACGTCGGGGATTCTGTATCAGGACGGCAATCTGCCGGCAACCAGCGGCACAAACTACCATCGCGTCTTTCTATATCACGTCAACGGCAATACGGCAGGTCCGCAGAAATTCGCGGTGATTCTCACGAACCTCGGCACTGGCAATGGAACCTTGACGGTTCGGCGTACGGGCACGGCAGGACCCTCGACCAGCTACATGTATGTTGGGAAGGTTGCGTTTGAACGCTGGCTGAACTCGACCAGCTCATCGCCGGTACTTGTGGTCGCGGGCGGCAGCGTCGAGCTGGACACGACCTTCGACGCCCTAGCCGTGAATTACAGTGCCTTGCTGCATGGTATTTGGGACTACTCATTTGACCAGCCGCACCAAATCACTGTTTGTGCCTTGGACCCAGCCGACGATCCAGTCTCGGTCTGCCCGGCGCTCGCCGTCCTCCCCCGCGACACCCACCAGCGCGGCACCTTTCCGAATGCTGATAAGATTTACGATACGGCTGCGGGCGTAAGCATCGACACCGTGGACGGAATCCAGCAGCTACCTATCGCCGCCAACTCCGCCAACGATCCCGCAGCGGTGGGCATTGATGCCACTGATGCCAGTCCGGTCACGCTCGCCGGGAACTACGGCATCGTATATCACCTGCATCTAAGCGCGAAGGCCAGTGACGGCAAGCGTTTAGGGCTTCTCTTCAATCCGCGCGGCGGCGGCTGGGCAGGAGCGGTACGGGCTTTGGCGGGACTGACACCCGGCGGCGTATTCCTAATCCCCCCCGGCACAGCCTCGGTGTGCTGCAACACCGAGGGAGCGGTCGAGGGGAAGTACCAGCCAGGTGCCGGGCTCAGTGTGTGGCTGCAGTTTATGCCCACCGGATCCGCTTCACTTCCGTTGCGCCTGGTCGCGGCACCTTACTGAAGCCAACCTGGGTAAATCCAAAAGCAAAACGTTCAAGAGTGGACTCGAGTCCGCGCGGACATCTCACCCTATCCGATGGCGTGTACGAGTCGTTTTGATATATGAAATGCAGATTTGTCGTATTGAATTTATCAACAAACACTTGTATAGAGTCCCCTGGCGAAATTCTTGCAAATGACGCCGGCGGTAAGCGTGCATGCCACGCCTACCTTGGCACCCCCGTAGGCACCATCGCTAAATATGCCTTCCCCGGGGAGAATCTCCCAAGTCGGTGTTGAGCATCTCTCGATTCAAGCCCCGGAGGGCACCACGGTTTACAGTGCCATTACGATGGATAGCGTAACTGACTCTTGGGTACAGGACGTCGTCGGTCAAGAGACACAGAACGCTTTCAATGTTAATAAAAATGCGAAACGCATTACGTTGCACCAGTTCATCAATAATGTCAGCGTTACACAGACACGTGCCGCCGGTACCGCCGATTTCTCAATCGCAGGCACGCAGGTCTTCGTTAATACGTGCCAGTCGAATGGTACGGGCGACTGGCCCTTGGTAACTGCATCAACAGGCAAATATGCGAACGGCTTGGTGCCGATGCGGTAGCGAATATCGGCTATAGCGGTAGCTGCGACGTACCATCCGAGCCCATTTCGGCATGGCGCTGGTGAGAGAATTCGCAGCGAAACGGATTCTACATGACCGGAAGATTGCTCTCTCACAAAAAGCGGGTTCGCCCCGGGAGATTCCGCTCGGTGCGCGCTTCATGTTCGGAAAAGAAGCCGACGATGCCTTCAAAGGAGCTCACTATGCGTTCCACAGTTCTGGCCTGCGCTGCACTCGTTGCCTTTGTCATCATGCCCCTGCGGCAGAACCTCGCGCCTGCCCCAGATGCGGCCCAGGAAAAGCGCCTTCAGTGGTTCCGCGAGGCGAAATACGGACTATTCATCCATTGGGGCCTCTATGCCATTCCTGCCGGCCAGTGGCACGGCAAGCGATCCCTCGGTCTCGGGGAATGGATTATGAATCGCTCGCAGATACCCGTTCGCGACTACCAGCGCCTGGCATCGCAGTTCAACCCCGTGAAGTTCAACGCGGACGATTGGGTGCGCCTTGCCAAGGACGCAGGTATGAAGTACATCGTGATCACGTCGAAGCATCACGACGGGTTTGCAATGTTCAACTCGAAAGCGAGCGGGTACAACATCGTGAACGCTACGCCCTACAAGCGCGACATCCTCAAAGAGCTGGCTGATGCTTGCGCACGTCAGGGGATGAGGCTCGGTTTCTACTACTCGCAGTCACAAGACTGGCACGAGCCAAATGGGGCTGGCAACGATTGGGATTTCGGGCCTGACGAAAAGAAAGATTACGATCAGTATTTGCGCGGCAAGGCGGAGCCGCAAGTCCGCGAGTTGCTAACCGGATACGGGCCTGTCGCGCTGATCTGGTTCGATACCCCGCGCATGATGACCGGCGATCGCGCGCAACGGTTCGCCGACATCGTCCGTTCGTCGCAGCCCAACACTCTCATCGACGGAAGACTGGGCGCCGAGGGCGATTACCGCAGCACCGGCGACAACGTCATTCCCCCCGAGGTGCAAGGCGGAGCATGGGAAACCCCGGCAACGATCAATCACACCTGGGGCTACCGCGCAGACGATACCGATTGGAAGTCGCCCGGTCAGATTACATTCAAGCTGGTTGACATTGTCAGCAAGGGCGGCAACTACCTTCTAAACGTCGGGCCCATGGCGGACGGCGTCATTCCGCAACCGAGCCAGGATATCCTCCGCACAGTAGGCCGGTGGCTGCGGGTGAATGGCGACGCTGTGTATGGCGCAGGCGCGACGCCGTTCGGCGAAGATCTCGGCGAGCCAAGCAGCCGGGGCGCGAAAGACGTGCGCGGTGCCCCTCTCGTCTATCAGCAGACTCAGTGGCGTGTTACCACCAAGCCCGGGAGACTTTATTTTACTTTTTTCGACGAGCCTCGCGCGTCGTTCCCGCTTCCGCTGATAAAGAACGCCGTGAGACGAGCTTACCGTCTCGCCGACAATGCCCCGGTCAGCCTCAGGACCGAGAACGGACGCACCGTGTTAAACATCGAACGACCAATTCTGGACCCCATGGCGACCGTGATCGTAGTCGAGTTCGAAGGAAGGGAAGTGGAGCCCATTAAATAAGGCTGCGACGCGCACAAAGGCGGCCCAGACTGAATGGTTCATTTTGTTTGGTAGGGAAATGGGTATCGACTTTGCTCACCCTCTTCTTGGGGTGCGGTTGGGGCGGTTGGGGTATGCGGGTTGAACTCGGGCCCAGCGGCCGTTATCATGCTGACGTGCGTGGGAGGGCCGGTGAGCTTGTACATGGTGATCGAGAGCTTCAAGAACGGAGATGCTGTGCCGGTCTATCGTCGATTTCGAGACCGCGGACGGTTGGCGCCAGCGGGGCTCTCGTACGTGTCGAGCTGGGTAAACGATGAGCTGGATCGCTGTTACCAGCTGATGGAAACACAAGAGCGTGCGCTCCTAGATCAATGGATCGCCAATTGGAGTGACATCGCTGATTTTGAAGTGCACGCGGTCATTAGCTCGAAGGAGGCGGCCGAGAAAATTGCTCCGCGGCTCTAAACCCGGCCTCTTTGCCCCTACCCGCAGAAGGCGCGACAATGACCCGATCGCGCCGATTTTGTGGTAGCCCGTCCGGCCAGTCGGTAACCCTTCATACTTCCAAGAATTTATAGCCACTTCAAGTATTGTGGCAGTGAATGCAACTGATCAACGTGATCCGGCGCGGAATTGCCGGCATAGCCGATCAACAGAAATTTGCCCTGCCGTACCTCGCTGAGCTGTTGAGTTCCCATAGGCCCCCATTGGACCACCGCGCGGCGGGTGAGACCCAATTGCTCGAGCAGATAATCGGCCGTCTCTGTCGTGCTGACGTAGGTGCCCGGGAAGATTTCCGAATGTGTGATGATCACGCGCTTTCTGCCAGCGATGGCGTCTCCGCCGAGCTGGAGAAACGTTTGGAGGCTGTCTGCCTGGAGCTGTGATTCAAGCGGGCCGGCCTTGTCACCGCTATAGCCGGTGTGAATGCCGTCGATCAGTAGTACCTTTTGTACGCGCGCATAAGACTCGGTTGATTTCAAGATTTCGCGAATGGCGCCGCACCCGGCGCTCCACCCAAGGCCACCGGAGCGAACGTAACACCTGCCTTCTTCTCCGCTTCGCGCAGCAGGTTCGGAAACCGCTGGGCATCGGCAAAAGCGCGCGCGTAAACGCCCGAGCCTGCTCCGATCTGAATCGAAATCACGGCAGTGTTAGAGCTGCGTGCCGCCGCAACCTCCGGCAACCACGTACCGCCGTGAAAAAAGAAAAGCAGCGGCGTCGAGGATTTCAACTTAAGCCTGGCCGGTAAGAAGAGCGCGCCAAGCTCGAGTGCCTCGCGGCGGCCGGGTGGTGTCGTCTCCTGAAGTCGCGGATGGGCGCGCGTGTGCTCCACCATCGGCGATGGATTCTGAGGCAGTTGCGCCGCAGCCGCTCCATAAAGGCCCAGCGCGGCCGAGGCCAGGAGAAATTCAAAGCCCCTGGGCCATTTCGAGATCCACCTCACAGAATTCACCGCGCCGATCTTACCATTCAGACAGGCGTCCCGATCGGACCAAAACGCGTAGACAACCTGGGAAGCGGTACGCACACCCTATCGACCCTGCCCAGTACTGGACAGAGCCGCGCGGGTTCCGGCCTTAGGTGCTGTTCACTGGTTTGTGTAACCGATAGCCGCTGTGCTGATGTCACTTGTATCCCGGCAAAAAAAACGCTCGGCCAGTGGTACACTCCGCACTTTGGAGGATCGAGATGACCCCGCAGCGGCGCTTTGTGGCTTTATTGGCTTTGCTAGTTCTCGAGGCTGGCGGAATGCTCACGGTTGCTTTTGGCCAGCAGGCATCGCCACAAATCGATCCGAGTCTCTACTCCGGCATGCGATGGCGGCTGATCGGGCCGCATCGCGGGGGGCGCGTAACAACAGTCGCCGGGATCGCGGGCCAGCCGGGAATCTATTACATGGGAACGCCGGGCGGTGGAGTTTGGAAAACGACCGATGGCGGAGACGTGTGGAAACCAATTTTTGATCAGGAGCGGGTGGCGTCGATCGGAGCGCTGGCGATTGCGCCGTCCAACCCCAATATCCTTTACGTAGGCACCGGCGAACAGACCCCTGGGAATGGCGTGTATAAGTCGATAGACGGAGGCACCAACTGGACAGGCGTAGGCCTGCGCGAGACCATGTATATCACTTCCCTGATCGTTGACCCGCATAATCCAAACCTGGTCATTGCCGGCGCGCTTGGAGCACCGACCTTTGGCGGCGGCTCCGCACCCAGCACCGAACGTGGCGTATTCCGATCCACCGACGGCGGGAAAACGTGGACCAAGACTCTCTATAGAGACAATCTGAGCGGTGTTTCAGATATGTGTTCCGATCCAAGCAACCCTCACGTTCTGTACTCGGCACTATGGAATCCGCGCAATGCTGCCGCAATGGAAGGTCCTTCCAAGGAGCCGGATGGGTGGATTTATAAGTCCACCGACGGGGGTGCGACTTGGAAGCAACTTCCGGACACCGGCTTGCCGAGTGGACCCTTGGGTCGCGTTGGACTTACGGTCGCCCCCGGCAATTCCGGAAAGCGCATTTTCGCCATCATGGCCGCGGGCTTGTTTCGGTCGGACGATGGAGGCGAGTCCTGGCACAAGATAACGAAGGATCCGCGTGTGACCGGCAACTCCTACATTTGCCATGTGTACGTAGATCCGGGCGATGCCGATACGGTCTATGTGATGCAGACTTCGATCTATCGCTCGGCGGATGGGGGTAAAACGTTTGTGGCTTTCAAAGGTGCACCGGGCGGAGATGATTACCACGTAATGTGGATCGACCCGCAGAATCCCCGGCGCATGATTCTAGGCGTGGACCAGGGCGCGACAACCAGTGTGGACGGGGGCAAGACGTGGAGTTCCTGGTATAACCAGCCGACCGGGCAGTTCTACCACGTCATTACCGACCACCAATTCCCTTACATTGCCTATGCCGCGCAACAGGACAGCGGAACGGCAGCGGTGCCGAGCCAAAGCGATTACGGCGAGATCACCTACCGCGATTGGTTCTCGATTGGTGGATTTGAATTTTGCTTTATCGCGCCGGACCCGCTGAACCCGAACATTGTCTATTCAGGCGGATGGTACGGCAGCGTGGTGAGATTCGACAAAACGACCGGACAAATCGCGCACGTCTTTGTTCGTGGACGCAAATACCGCACGGTGCAGATGGCGCCGCTGATTTTTTCACCACAGGATTCGGGCAAGCTCTATTTGGGAACGCAGTATGTTCTAGTCACTACAAATGGGGGCGACAATTGGCAGACCATCAGCCCGGATCTGACCGAGCGGCCGGCTGCGATCGAGGGCCAAGCGGCGGATGAAAAAAACCACCCAGCCACGGGGCCCGCAGAGAAACGCCCGAATCGCGGTGCCATTACTTCTCTGGCACCCTCGCCGTTGCAGGCAGGGGTGATCTGGGCGGGTACCAGCAATGGGCTAATCCAGCTCACGCAGGACGGGGGCGCAAGTTGGCAAAACGTGTCGCCTCCGGAACTGCCAGATAAGAACATGGTCATTACGATCGAGGCTTCGCATTTCGATGCGAAAAGTGCCTATACGACTGTGCAGGTGCGTCAGGATTCAAGCGCTTACGTTTATCGCACTCGCGATAGCGGTAAAACCTGGCAGAAAATAATAGAGGGGCTGGCGCGGGACTGGGTCGTTCGCGTGGTACGCGAGGATCCGGTACGTCAAGGAATGCTCTATGCGGGCACGCAAAATGGCGCGTACGTTTCGTTCGACCACGGCGACCACTGGCAATCGCTGCAGCTGAACTTGCCGACTACCGACGTACGCGATTTGGCCATTCATCAAAACGATGTTGTGGCCGCAACGTACGGGAGGGCGCTCTGGATTCTTGACGACGTCTCGCCGCTGCGCCAGGCCAGCGCACAGATGGCCAGCTCCAATGCAGTTCTGCTGCGCCCGGCAAGCGCAATCCGTACGCGCTGGGATAACGACCAGGAAACACCATTACCGCCGGAAGTTCCTGCGGGGGAAAACCCGCCCGACGGGGCCATCCTCGATTATTTTCTGAACTCTCGTCCCGCGGGTGAACTTACGCTCGAGATTCACGATTCGCAGGGGAATATGGTGCGGCAATTCACAAGCGTGCCCCCGCCGCCGGATACCGCAATCAAGAACGTTCCGGATTATTGGTTTCGACCTGCTTCGGTGCTGACGAAGAATGCCGGGCTGAATCGGTTCGTGTGGGATCTGCGGTATCAAGCGCCAGCGGCGCTACCTTACGGATATTTTGGGGAGCTGCTTGACTACGTCGAATACGCGCTTACTAACAACGCGATCGCGGGGGAAACACCCAGTGAACAGCCGCAGGGCGCGCTCGTCGTCCCTGGACAATACGAAGTTGTTTTGATCGCCGGCGGCCAGCGGATGCGACAGACGTTTTCAGTGACTCTCGATCCGCGTATCCACGTGCCGCCGGACGCCCTGGCTCGACAATTGAGTGCCGCAAAGAGAGTTTCCGCGGGGTTAAAATCGAGCAACGACGGGTATCACTCAGCGGCTGCCTTGCGCTCTGCGCTGGCCGAGCGACAAAAAAGCCTTGCTGCGCTCGCAAAAGATAATCCACAGACCAAGGAAGCGAGCGAAGCCACGAAAGATCTCGACTCAAAAATTGACGCGGTTGAGAACGGGACTCCGGAAGCTCCCGGGTTTGGACCGGTGAACCGGGAGCTCGCGCGCATTTTGTTCATGGTTGAGAGCGGTGATGCCGCTCCATCAGAAACAGCGCAAGATGCCATTGCCGAGTCCTGCCGATCGCTCAGTAAGGATTTCGCGCAATGGCGCGAACTTAATACTCAGGTCCTGCCGCCACTGAACGAACTTCTCGAAAGAAACAAACTCGCTCCGCTGCGCACCGTCACGACCAACTCAGCCACGTCGACCCCCGACCCCTGCCACGAATAGGCCGTCAGCCGAGCGGCCGACATCTCCGTCCAACGAATCTTGACATCCAACGAATCTTGACTTGACTAGTTTTCGCGAGAGCCTTACGGTATTGCCCGAGCCAGATTCGGCGTTTCAGCTGCGATTATGAAACCTTTGCTACCAAACCTGAAACCGATGAGCAGGCCGGTGATTCTTTTTGTTTTGGCTGCGGCAGTTCTATTGGCCCTAACCGGGCTTGCGGATGAAACTTCCCCGACCGCTCGCCTCATCGCGCTTGCGCGCCAAGGTCCTGGCTCTGCCGAGTTCCGCGCAGCGCTCCTGACCACCTTCAGTCAGGCCGACCTCGAGGCGGGTAAAGCAGTGGCGGGATACGGCGCGGATTTTCTGTGTGCGATTAAGAGCGCGACTCGTCCTGCCTTGTATGTTGATAACGTTGCAGGCCCGGCGATGGTGGAGATCTCCGGGACCGATCTATGGTTTGCACTGGGCCAAATGAGAACCGGGACCTCGCACTCGTTCTATTACACCGTACAAGGAGCACGATTCGGCGGAAGGACCGACGTCGCGGCCTATGGACCAGACTCTTATCCGCACGCTCGTGTGCCTCAGGGTAAGCTCTCGGAGAAGCTCCTACATACCAGCAAAATCTATGAGGGCTTGCAAAGCGAGTATTGGATTTATGTTCCGGCGCAATACGACCCTGATGTTGCGGCCGCGCTGATGGTCTGGCAAGACGGTGCCTCCTACATCAAACGCGATTCTGACGGTATTCGAGTGTTGGACGTCCTGGACAATCTGATTTACGAAAAGAAAATACCGCTGATGATCGGCATATTCATGTCGCCCGGCGATATTAGCAACGCGCCCTCCAGCAAGACCTACGAATTTGTAAATACGTTCTCCAAATCCACCGGAAGAACGCTGAAAGATTCGATGCGCAGCGTGGAATATGATACGGTCTCGGACCGCTACGCTCGGTTTCTGCGCGACGAAATCCTTGCCGAAATTGCATCGAAATACAACATCCGACGTGACGCTTACAGTCGCGCAATCACAGGCCTTTCATCCGGGGGAATCTGCGCGTTTAACGTTGCCTGGCAACAGCCGGACCAGTTCAGTCGCGTCCTGTCTTGGATCGGCAGCTTCGCAAGTATCCAGTGGCAACCGGGGGTTGTCGATGGAGGGAACGTGTATCCCAACAAGGTGCGTAAAGAGCCCCGGCGGAACATCAGAGTCTGGTTGCAGGATGGTTCAGACGACCTGGAGAACCAACACGGAAGCTGGCCACTGCAGAATATCCAGCTGGCCAATTCGCTCAAGCTGCGGGATTACGATTTCCACTTCAGCTTCGGTCACGGCACGCATAACGCAGCACATGGCAGCGCGGAGTTCCCCGAGGAAATGACTTGGTTGTGGCGCGGCTACGATCCTTCCAAGACGGAACAAGTCTACGAGATAGAACCGTCGGAGAAGGCCAAGCCGCTGTTCCGCGTGGCGATTTATAACCGCGGCGCCGAATAGTTACATCTCGTCCCTACCCCATGCAGAACCGTTTTGAAACGCCGACCAAGTGACGGTGGACTGACGGAGTAGTTTCCGAATACACGACGGTTCGTCCGGAATCACCCAAAGGCAGCGCCCGAGTGGCCTACGATGGCGCATGGCCAGGTTTCATTCGTTTGGCGTGGCTGCTGCAAGATGTTTCCTGACTCGGAACGGTGACGTGACTTGGGGCAAAGGAGTTCCTCCTAGAGCGATAGAATCTGGAAAATGTCAGCCGCCATCGGAAGATACTTGACGCGCAGGTTTTTCTCCTATGCATTAATGATCGCGGTCCTGCTGGCCGTGCGTCCGTGGCTGTGGCAAGGCGTTCGGGACGCGTATGTCGGATACTCGGGAACCGTTGTGGCGAAAGGAGATTATCTGTGGATCCCGTTCCGGGGTCCCGACTGGTACATCATCCTGCAAGATTCGCACGGTCGCCGCACAAAGAGGTACGTAAGCGCTATTGGCTATGGCTACTGCAATGTCGGAAGCTACGTCGTAAAGAAGAAGGGACTTGGCGAATTTCCGCGAACCCCCGGAGATCTGACGCCACGGGAGTTCGAGCAGCTGGTGCGGCGTAAGCAGAAACAAAAATAGCTGTCACGTTCGCACCCAAACCTAACTCAGGCATGATTAGGTTCGGCATCTAGCCCCCGTGTTTCTATGCAGTTGTACGTTTTTCCGGCATGCAGATCTTTGTACTCCTCGGTGAGCCCGCTGGGCCATTCGATCACCACCCCGTCGATTTTTTCACGCATTCCGAGACCAAACGTTACCGGCAATTCCGATTGAGAAAGGTAGCTGGAGCCCCCTCGGACCATCCTCGATTGGGTCTGCCCCGCATGGAAAATGCGGACCGACGAGCCGATCGCATCGCGATTCGACTTCGTACCCTTGAGGTGAAATCGAATGCTCCGAGGATGCCCCTCTTGATCGTTCCGGTATAAGTACGCTGGCCCATTGTTGGTGGTCAGGAGGATGTCCAGGTCGCCGTCGCGGTCGAAATCGCCGAAGGCCAGTCCCCGTCCAACTTTCGGAGTCTCAAACCCTCCTCCGACCTGATCTGCCACATCATGAAACTTTCCGCCACCCCGGTTCAGGAACAGTTGCGGCGGTTGCGCGTATCCGGTGTTGCCGCGGATATTCCGGACGGTTTCATCGATGTGCCCGTTGGCCACCGCCAAGTCCAGAGCGCCATCAAGATCCACATCAAGGAACATGCAGCCAAATCCGAGGGTGTTCCGCGACGCTGCCCCGATGCCGGACGGAATGGACACGTCGTCGAAAACTCCCGGAGCGCTGGCGCGATAAAGACCGATCATTTCATTGTCGAAGTTGGTGATCACCACACCGGGCTTCCCCGAACCATCGAAATCTCCGGTGTCGACGCCCATGCCGGCGCGTGCTTTTCCTTCCATGCTGAACGCCAGACCGGCCTCCACCGCGATGTCCTTGAATTTGCCGTTCCTCAAATTACGGTACAACTTATTGGGTTGCGTGTCGTTGGCCACTAGCAGGTCCGGCCAGCCATCGTGGTCGTAGTCGAACATCGCCACGCCGAGGGATTTTGAGCTGCTGTCAAAAATGCCGCTGGTTGCAGTTACGTCTTCGAATGTTCCGTTGCCGCGGTTACGGAAGAGCCAGCAGGTATCCCCGCGATACGCCTCCGGCGTGCAATACGATTTGTGCGAGCCATCGAGGCTACAGAAGACATCGTGCTCGGTAGACCAGCGCACATAATTGCACACGAAAAGATCCAGCAATCCGTCACGGTCATAATCAAACCATAGTGCGGAAGTGCTGAAGCCCTGGCGCCCGAACAGACCGCTCGAACGCGTGGCATCCGCAAAGGTTCCTCTGCCGGTGTTGCGAAAAAGACGGCTCTGCCCCACGCAAGTGACGAAAATGTCGGGGAACCCATCGTTGTTGTAATCGCCGACGGCCACTCCTATTCCGTACATCTCGACGTCGAGGCCGGCGCTTCGCGTCACGTCTGTAAAGGTACCGTTGTGGTTGTTGCGGTAGAGCCGCAACGTGGATCGCTGTCGTTTGTGTCCGGGCCAGTCCATGCCGTTGACAAGCAGGATGTCTTGCCAGCCATCGCCGTCGTAATCGAAGAATGCGCAGCCCGAGCCCAGCGTCTCTGGGAGCAATTTGCCGCCATAAGCGCCGCTGTTGTGCCGGAACTGGACCCCCGCCGCGTTGGTAACATCGGTCAGGCGGAATCCCAGAGAAGAGGCGGGAGTCGCGACCCTCTGGGGTGTCCCCGCCGTGGTTAGTCCTGCGCCGAATGCCGTGAAAAGAAAGTCTCGCCGGTTCACGGCAGGTTCACCAGACCATTTCGAATCGCGTAGACCACCAGCTCTGCCGTCTTGTGAATTCCCAGCGTATCCATGAGATTGGCGCGGTGCACCGCAACGGTATTCACACTGAGATTCAAGTCCGCCGCGATCTCCTTGTTCGACTTGCCGGCCACGATGTGTTTCAGGATTTCCAGCTCGCGTGGCGTCAATCCTCCGCGGCGCTCTCCCTTGAGGGCGTCCGGACGGGGGACTTGCGGGTCGAGCACGATGATGCCTGCGGCGATGCTCTTCACCGCGCAGACCAGGTCGAGGTCCATAGCATTTTTCAACACGTAGCCTCGCGCACCCGCTTCGAGCGCCTGGCTCACCAGCGTCTCCTCGGAATGCATGCTCAACATCAAAATTCCCGCTTCCGGAAATTTCTCCAGGATTTTTCGTGTTGCTTCGATACCGCTCAGTTCCGGCATCGCGCAGTCCATCACCGTAACTGTGGGCCGCAGTTCGCAGGCCAGGCGCACGGCTTCTGTACCGTCGCTGGCTTCTCCAACGACGGAGATTTCCGGGTCATCTTCCAGCATGCGGCGGAATCCGCGCCGCACCAGCGCGTGATCGTCAGCCAGCAGAACTGTAATCTTACGGGCCATGGGCATCCACTTTGACGCGGGGAATCTGGAGACGGACCTTGGTCCCGCCTTGCGCGCTCGGTGAGATTGCCAGCGTGCCGCCAATCAATTCAGCGCGTTCCCGCATGGCCACCAACCCGATCCCGCGTAGCATCTTTTCTTCTGGCACGAAACCCGTGCCCTGATCTTCCACTTCGAGCTCCAGTGAATCCGGAGAGAATCGCAGCCAGATCCAGGCGTCACTGGCCCCGGAATGCCGGCTCACGTTATTCAGTGCTTCCTGCAGTACGCGATAGATATGCACGCCGGCGCTGGTCTCCACGGGAAATGACTGTCCCGTCTTCTGGTAATGCAGCGCAAGGCCTGTTTGCCGTTCCACCGTGGGAATATACCAGTCAAGAGTGCTTTCTAATCCGGCCTCTTCGAGTAGTACAGGATGGAGCGCCTGGGAAAGCATCCTGATATTGTTTAGAGTCGATTGCGCGATCTCCTGAACCTCCTGCAGATCTTTGCGCAGGGGCGACCCTTCCGGGGCTTGCTTGCCCGCGCGGCCCAGCACCGATCCGATCGCCGTCAGGACCTGCCCGAACTCATCGTGGAGTTCGCGGGAAATGTGCCGCAGTGTCGATTCCTGCGTCGAAATCAGTTTCTGCGCCAAATCGCTCTGCTGCTCGGAAAGCTCTGCCATGTGCGCAAAGATCTGGCGGTTGCTGCGGATCAGGTACAAGCTCGTCAGAACTATGGTGATGAGCGTTGCCGCCAGGAAAATATAGAGCTGCCGCTGCACACCATCGTAAATCTGGGCGATGCGTGTGGCGGCCTGCTTCTCGCCTTCGTTGTTTTCCACCAGCAGCCGTGAAACCGCCGTGCTGAGGGCCTGCTGCCGCGCCTGAAGCGACAGGCGAATCTGTTCTCGTGCCTCCGCCTCCTGGCCGTTCTGCGCCAGCCCGAACATCCGGTTCGCGGCGTCCCAGAACTGCGCCACCGATTGAAAAAGGTAACGCCGTTGCTCCGGAGTGCGGTTCGCTCCGCCCAAGCTCTCTTCCAGCTTCAAGCCGGTGTCCAGGTCCTGGTGAATGCGTTCGAACTGTGCGGTCCATGCCGTAAGCGGATAAGGTTCCGTGGTGTCCAGCATGTCTCGCATGGCCAGCGCGATGGAATTGAGATCGTTCTGGATGCGCAACAGTTGGAGCGAGTCTCGCCGGTTTCGATCCACCATCTCGCTCTGAAGTCTTCGCAGACCCGTGAGCTGAACGGTGATGTAAGACGCGTAAGCCAGCACGGCGGCCAGCGTGATGACCAGCCCCAGCAGCAGTCCGTTCGTGGGTGAGCGTTGCGAGGGTGGAGCATTCTGCACGGACTAAGAATACCTCACGCCGCCGTTTGCCGGCGCAGCAGAAGCACTAGGCAAATCATGGTAATCGTGCACACCAGCGGCACCAGCAATCCCGCGCGCAAGCTACCGGAGTATTTCGAAAATCCGACCAGCCATGGACCTACCGATCCAAGACCCAAGGCCAGTGCTAACGAGAAGCCTTTTGCTCGTCGACGGAATCAGGAGCATCGATCCTACCGCTATCAGGCCAAGCGTTCCCGGCACCAACGGCCCTCATGCAAGCGCAACAACGCAAGTGGCGCGAAGGCACGGCGCGACATGAGCCCGGTATAGAAAAACATGCGCGCCAGCGCCATAGCAGTGGGGGCGCGAGGCAGCTCCGCGTGGACAAACAAGGGGAAGAGTGGTTGAGCCGTGCAGGTTGATGGGAAGTCGGACGGTCGTGTGCTACCGGTGAACTGCTCGAACAAGCGCGGGAAGCCGCTGGCGGATGGCATGGAGGGAAGAGGACCGGCCAAGGGGAACTGGGGAGTTTATGTCAAGGCATGTGCATCTCACAACGTCAGTTGAACACCGGTCGGCAATGTAAATTCGAATTTTGCTCCATTCGGAGTTCGGCGTGAAGCCGACAGCTTGCCGCCGTGGCTCTGAACGATCGAACGACTTATGGATAATCCCATGCCGATCCCTTGCGGTTTAGTTGAGAAGAATGGATCAAACACTCGCTCCATCTGGTCCGGAGTAAGACCCGTTCCTGAATCTTCCACGGAGACAATCACAGCTTCCGCTTCCTTTGCGGACCGGATCAGGATTTCACGCGGACCGTCCGAAATCGCGCGCGTCGCGTCCACGGCATTCATGATCAAATTGACCATCACCTGCTGCAGTTGGACGCGATCGCCCCGGACCCGAGGGAGGCCAGAAGCCAGATCAGTCCGCATCTCAACCTGGTGGCGCGACACCTCACTGCCTAGAAGCCAAATTACTTCCTGAATAGTCTCATTGACGTTCAATTCGACCTTTCCGGTGTTCTGCTTTTTCAAGAGCGTTCGTATGCGCGAAATGATCGAGCTTGCTCGGTTTCCATCGTTGACGATTGCTTCGGCGGCTTCTCGCAAATCATTGAGACTTGTAGTGTCGCTCGCGAGTCGGCGTAGGCAGAAGCTGCCATTCGTGACGATCGCGGTAAGGGGCTGGTCGACTTCGTGAGCAATCGAAGCAACCAGCTCGCCCATGGCGGTGACGCGCCCCACATGCGCCAGCTCCGCCTGCGACTGCTGCAATGCGGCCTGGACGCGTTGTCGCTCCTCGATTTCCTTCCGCAGCACATCATTTACCGCAGTGAGCTGCTGCGTGCGCTCGACCACTCGTTGCTCGAGCTGGTCATTGAGTTTCTTGATCTCTGCCTTGGCTTGCCTCAGCTCGGCGGTCTCGACTATCTCCCAGACCCTGTTTCTCCTGGCAATGGCGAACTGGTGCGTGCGCGTCACATCGAGAATTTCAGCGGCGGTGCTGTTGGCTAACGGATAGCTGCAAAGCGCAAGCATCCGCCGGCTGGCAATGAAGTCATTGACCTCTCGTTCGTACTCGTTGAATGTCCTCCAATCTTTTTTTTCCAGCCAGGCTGTGCTCCCGCTCAGGCGTAATCCGGCGTAGCCGTTAGCTAGAGCATAAGCAAGTTTCTCGTTCCACTTTCTGAGAACTCTTCCCAGGTCAAGATCTCGGTTATCGAGATAAAAGTCGCGACCACCGAGGAGCTCCATGCTGTGGTTTTTCCAGTAGCGATCAAACCCGGCAATCGAGAGCCGCAAGGCGCTCTTCACTTCCGCTTCTGTCAAAGGCTCTGCAACCACCCACACACAGAATTCGCCGGCTTCCAACCCAACCTTGAAGTAAGGAACCAAAGTGTCGAGCAAATCTTCTTTCGTTTCGTGGAAGAGAAAGAAGTGCGTCCCCCAGGGAACATCGCCGATCGCACCGATCCCAGTCGTCCTTACTTCTGATTCCATTCGTAGTGGCCGGGAAATCTCAGTGCTAGGGATGCGAGATACCAAATCCATGGAGGGTCCCCCAGCTTTTACATTCCTGTGGGAGCAGCTTGCGCGAATGTCGCGTGCCTATATTCGTATCACCGCGAGCCTACGGCTGTCAATAGGGGAGGGTGTTGTAGTTAGCCATTCGATTCCGTGGTCCGGGTGATCACTTGAACGTAACCGAACTGTGGCATCGAACGTCTTTGGTTTAGAGGTTCAACAAGTCTTTTTCAATACAGGCGTAGGACAATGTGTTCCGATGACTGAAACTGTGCCGTCTATGGTTTTCGTCGTGGATGATGATCCATCCATTCGCGATGCTATCGGGCGTCTGGTCGGAACCGTAGGTTTGCGAGTGGAAACGTTCAGCTCGGCGCGCGAATTCCTCCGGTCCAACCGTCCGCAGGCGCCTAGCTGCCTGGTTCTCGACGTGAGATTGCCGGGAATCAGTGGAATTGATTTTCAACGCGAGTTGAGTGCGGCCAACATCCTGATTCCGATTATCTTCATCACCGCTCATGCCGACGTCCCGATGAGTGTTAAAGCCATGAAGGCTGGAGCTATAGAATTTCTGACCAAACCTTTTAAGGATCAGGATTTGCTAGATGCCGTTCAGCTAGGGATTGAAAAAGACCGAGCTCGTCGTTTGAGTGAGGCCGAACTCAGTGAGCTCCAGCATCGCCTGCGAACGCTGACTCCGCGCGAGCGTGAGGTGCTCCCGCTCGTGGTCTCAGGCCGTCTCAACAAGCAGGTCGCAGCGGAAATCAATGCCAGCGAAGCTACCGTAAAAGTCCATCGCAGCCAACTGATGCGGAAGATGGGAGCAGAATCAGTAGCTGACCTGGTGAGAATGGCCGGGAAACTGGGAATTTCCGCCGCTGGCCCTAAAGCTACCTCTTCTTTACCAAGGTAGGATACCTCTTCACCTATCGCCAATAGTCTCACCCAAGACTGAGGTGATACTGTCCTTCGTGAGTATTGTGCTGGCCCATGCCAACGGCTCACAAGATCTCGGTGGTGGACGACGACGAGTCCGTCCGCCAGGCGACAAGGAGACTCATTCGTTCCTTGGGATATGACGTGGAGGTCTTTGCGTTGGCCCAGGAGTTCCTGCAGTCGCCCCGTCTTTTCGAGTCAGCATGCCTCATTCTCGACGTGCAAATGGGCGGCATGGATGGGCTGCAGCTTCAGCGTCACTTAAAGGCAGCGGGCTATCAAATTCCCATCATCTTTATTACTGCCTATCCCGATGAGGATGCACGGGGGCGCGCGCTGAAAGCCGGCGCCATCGATTTTCTGCACAAGCCGTTTAGCGAGCAGGCTCTGCTAAACAGCCTCACATCAGCCCTGAAATCCAGGCAAGAATGCGACAACCAGTCGCAATGCACGGCTAAGCCTGAGCGGATCGATATGGCAGTCTATCGCCCGGAATCCCCGACAGAGACAGAGGCACTCTCAAGATCAGTGGCCACGAACCAGGCTTTGATTTCGTTTGAGACCTCAGCATTGCTAAGTGAGGGCACGCGAAACGAGCAGGGGAACGTAGTTAAGCGGCACAGATCATCCGTCGATATCGAGGACCGAAAGCGGGGGAAAAGACAGTTGCGGGCGCTGATTGATGCGATCCCGCAGCAGATCTGGAGCGGTCCGCCTGACGGCACGCTTGATTATTGCAACGACCGTTGGCGCTCTTACATGGGGCTCGAGATGGAAGATATACGAGGCGATGGCTGGCAGACGATGCTGCATCCCGACGATCGAGATCGGGTGCTTAAGGCTTGGCACGAGTCGGTGGTAAATGGAACGCCCTACGAACAAGAAGAACGCCACCGGGGAGCAGACGGTACGTACCGTTGGTTCTTGGCACGTGGCGTACCGCTGCGCGACGCAGAAGGACGCATCATCAGGTGGTACGGGACGAACACCGATATTGAAGATCGCAAGCAGGCCGAAGAGGAGCTGCGGCGCCTCTCCGGACGACTTTTGCGGTCGCAAGACGAAGAGCGACGAAGGATCGCCCGAGATTTGCACGATTCTACGGGTCAAGACATCGTCGCCTTGACAACCATGCTTGATCAACTCCGGGGTTCAATTCCTTCGACCGAGCGAAAATCACGTAGGCTTCTTTCCGAGTGTAAGGCGTTGGCGGACAGGTGCATCCGTGAAGTCCGCACGCTTTCTTACGTGTTGCACCCGCCGGTGTTGGACGAGGTTGGATTGTTGGACGCGATTCGTGACTATGTCACGGGGTTT
>Ga0209117_1000046_pt1 | contig 106156 bp, 94 predicted proteins | sample BlaSpr_A8_OM2_M2_FD_187978 | JGI IMG/M metagenome (GOLD analysis project Ga0209117, IMG submission 187978) | Forest soil microbial communities from Thunder Bay, Ontario, Canada - Black Spruce, Ontario site 2_A8_OM2_M2 (SPAdes) (version 2) | ecosystem: Environmental > Terrestrial > Soil > Boreal... | reverse complement strand
GCCCTTGACTTCCAAGATTTGCTTTTTCTTGAAATCGGCGAACATACGGGTCACTGTTTCCCTCGAGGCTCCAATCATCTGCGCGATCTCTTCGTGCGTCAGAGTCAACTTGACCCTGATTCCATCTTTGCCATTGGTCTCTCTTGGGGACAACTCTAGAAGAAACCGAGCCAGCTTTTTGCTCGCGGAATGAGAGAGCCCAATGTTTCGCATCTCTACGATAGCCGAATGATAAGTTTCACCCAATTGCTGCGCCACACGCAGGGCGGCATCGCCATGTTCGCGGAGGAAGCCGAGGAATTCCGCCCGCGATATGAAATTCGCCTGGGAAGGTTCGACAACGTCAGCAGTGAGCTCATACGGTTTGCCAGTAACCGTGGCTGGCAACCCGAGCACTTCGCCCGGCTCGGCGATTCTCAGAATAAGGGTCTTACCGTCGGCAGAGGTCGTTGATAACTTAACTTGTCCATTGCACAGGATAAATACGCCTCGCAAAGCCTGACCTTCTACGAATAGCGTGGCACCCCTCGGGTAGGTTGCTGAGGAGGTGATCTCCGCCAATCGCTTTATACCTGCTTCCGGAAGGTTGCAAAATAGTCGCTCTTCCCGGTGCGGACATTTGACACAACTCTCGATAATTTCGAGTCCGTAAGGAGCAGGCGGGCGCATGAACGTCTCAAGGCCTACTGTACGCTCTTTCACGCGGGTAACTCCTTGAAATCGACTGGCCATACGCATCACCAATAGTGTCGAGATATGAATACATCATCCTGGCTTTCCAGGCGGTGACTCGCGTCACTCGATGTGGTGATACCGGTCACAGCGGTTGTGCCCAGGCACGTTCATATTGGTACTCACCAAGGAGGTGCACGATGCCTGGAGACAAACGGGACATTTGGGACGTTCTGAAGTTCGAGCTCGAGTTTCTGGAAAAGGGTGGTATGGAAGGTCGCCGCGCGAGGCCTGGAAGCCGCAGTTCATCTTCGAGGATTCGCCCACATGCATGAATTTCGATCAAAAGGAGAATCTTGCGCCGTGCGATGAATGTCTTCTAATACAGTTCGTTCCCCAGGACCGGCGCCACCTGAAGATTCCCTGCCGGCATATTCCGCTGAACGCGGATGGCGAAACCGTGCAGTCTTTTTATCAGTGGGGCACTCAGTACGAGATCGAAGAAGCCTCGGCGGGCTGGCTGCGCGAGAGGATTCGCCAGCTAGAAGCGCTGCGCAGGCCCAAGCTGGAAACCCAACAGAACGATGCGACCATTCAGCAATAGCGTTGTGACTGGGGGAGTGAATCCGTGATTTTTGCCACACCTCGAGTGTGGCACGGGTTACGGCAACGCCGCCCAAATGAGCGCATTCTGGCAGACACGAGGTGAATTTATGACGACCGTTGGGCTAGCTCGAGAATCGCACTGAAGAATATCCTTTACCTTACGGACTTTTCGGAACCTTCCGAAACGGCACTACCATTCGCGGCCGCCATTGCACGCGAGTACGGATCGAAGATCTACGTGCTGCACATGTCTTGCCTACCACGTATGTCTTCACTGTACCAGAGTGCCCGGTCCTCACGGTGCGGCACTAGATTTCCTTCGTTTCGTCTGCCTCGTCATCTTCAGCAGTCACTAAGTGCGCGTCGGAACAGAAGCCGCGGTGGCCTGCGATGTCACTTTTACGCTGTTACTAAAAACGATGGCTGTAGCAACGAGTGATCTACATCACAGCGTGCCGTGTCGCTTGTCACGGCGCGCTCGATATTGATCTCCTAGAATTGTTCTGCGAGCGAAGGAGGGAGCCAATATGCCACACATCTGGATCTTCCCGGGACAACAGGCTGCAGCGCCAAAGATTTACATTCAGAAAGATCCTACATCAACACCTCTGCGAGATGCGCGGATAGCGAGTCCCGTAAGTGCGGACTTCAAGTCGACGGCGGACGACCGTAGTTGAAAACCGCAAAAAATGTCTTGAATTAAACGGTCCTCCCGTGACGTCCGTTTCTGATGCAAAATCAGTTATGACCCCTGCACGCAGTTGGGCGCGACTGAGCGGCGCAAATGTACTCCGCGGCCTTGCGATCCTCTTTGTCTTGATGATCCACGTCAACATGCCACCGCTCATCGCGGAGGTGGCGCACACCAAGGGTCTCCCAGACCAGCTCGTGTCCTCAGCGCCGCTCGGCGTGGACGAAAGGCGCTGATGAAGACATTGCTTATCGCCATGTTGCTGCTGTGTTGCGGATTCGATGCCAACGTGGCTGTACGTGCCAAACAGGAGGATGTGTCGCGGATCGAGGTGCATCGCACCCCCGGCAAGCCGATGCAATTGTTCGATCCGACAAGACCGGCCGAAGCCATTACCGCCCGCCACGATGGTGCGCGGTATGAGCTGATCGTGGCCGTGAATGTGCCGCGCGAAGGAATCGGAGCATATTCCGAAAGCTCGGCGGCGTTGTCGCGTCAGGATTGGGATCGTCTGGTCGCCCTGGTGCAGCAGCAGGGGCTGCTGCGCTTCACGCCGAACGAGGAGCCGGGGCGGGTTTACGATTACGGCGAGATCGGATTCACGATCGAAGGCAGGACCTCGAACGCACAGCAGTGGAGCAAGCCCATCAAGAACTCCGCTGCACCCCAGGCGTTGATGCTGCAATTGGCCCGGCTTGCCCGGCACAAGCTGCCGCGCATTGCGATTTATTACTTTCCGTCCGATACGCCGAGCGCCCCATAGATCAAAATCCCGCAGTGTTAGTTGGTCGGGTCTTCGTCAAAACAAACGTAACCGTCCGCCATGCGATCCAAGCCGCCAACAGCATACACTCGTTGTAATACTCACGGGCAGTTTGCGGCGTTGCTTGCTAGCTACTTTCCATCGCAAATATAAAGCATCGTAGCAAGTATTTATGAACTTTCGGTTGATTCTGCGATGTTGAAGTGTAGCTTTTTGTGTTGCTGCCGCGTCTGAAGAAATTAAGGAGGCAGCGTGATCCAACTTCGACATCGGCAACCGAGTTTGTGGCACAGCGGACTAGCGAAGGACATCGAAGATCTGTGGGAACCATGGATGAAAGAAATAGACCAACTGCTGGAAGACGCAACGCTGGTGGAGAGTGTGTACGATGCACAAGGAAAGCGACATCCGAAGAGCCGGACGCGCGGACGAACCCAAACACCGGCGGAAGTGGCGCTCCGGCTGCTGATCTTGAAGCACGTGCGGAACTGGAGCACGACACGCTGGAGCGAGAAGTACGAGCGAACCTGGTCTATCGCGCATTCACACGCATTGGTCTTTCGGGAGGGCCAGCTGCTGACAGAAGTAGTTCAGCTTGTCGCCCTCGGTTCATCTACACGCACGCGATTCCCGAATCTCAGAAACGTGCGGTAGCAAAGGTGGCCGCCTTAGTGTTCCCTAGTGTTCCCCAGTTTTCAGCGAGTACAGAAAACGGGAAAGTGAACTGATTGAAAGGAAGTCAGTTAGAAAATTCTGGAGCCGAGGGGCGGACTTGAACCGCCGACCTGACGATTACGAATCGTCTGCTCTACCAACTGAGCTACCTCGGCTCGCGCGACTTCACTGTAGCATCGGTGAGAAAAATGTGTCAAACCAAGTCGATCGAGAGGCTTCTTACGTTGGCCATTTGAACTAAATTTCAAGAGTCGGGAGGGTATAACACTTGACTACAAGCTATTGCACAACCCTCCGTAAGACGATCATCAAGCAGGCGATATGAAAGAACGCGCGGTAGATTTGGAGCGAGCGGTCATAGCGTACGACCAAGCGCCGGAAGTTTCCGAGCCAGCCGATCGTGCGCTCGATGATCCAACGTCGCCGGTATCGCCGCAGCTTGCGCCCATCTTGTGTGGCCGGACGAATCCGCCCCTTTCGATGGGTACAGATCAGCTCGATGCCGCGACGCCGCAAGCGTTCTCGCAACGCATCACTGTCGTATGCCTTGTCAGCGATTACCCGCACCGGCTTCTGCCGCGGACGTCCCGCGCGATGCCGCCGTCCTGCGCGGATCGCCGCGAGCGTCGTTTCCGCGAGCCGGACTTCCGCCGGGGATGCAGAGTGAAGGTGGTCTCCCAAAGGAACACCCGCGCCGTCGACCACCACCATCCACTTCGTCCCCTTGCCCCGCTTGGTTTTTCCGACTCCACAGCCCCCTTTTTCGCCGGAGCAAAACTCCCGTCCAGGAACGATTCGCTCCACTTCAATTGCTGGCGCTCGTTCAACTCGCCCAGAAACGCCCGCCAGATGTTCAGCCAGACGCCCTGCTCGTCCCAGTCCCGCAGCCGCCGCCAGCAGGTCGAAGGATGCGGATACTTCTCCGGCTCCTGCCAATGAGCGCCGCTCCGCAAAATCCACAGAATCCCTTCCAGTACCTGGCGGTTTTCGATCCACGGACGGCCACCCTTGCGGTGCTTCCGTGGCTTGGGGAGCAAGGGCGCGATTTTCTCCCACTGCGCTTCGGTCAGCAACGGACCGGATCGCGCCATCGGCCCTCCTTCGGCGCTGCTGGCCTCGCTTATCTCTCATTTCGGAAAACTCAACCACCGTCATTTCAGAGGCTTGTATTGGGTTATGCAACAGCTTCTAGGAGTTCTTATCCCTGAAGACTCCGCCCCTTACCGCGAAAACGGAAACATGGCCCAGCCGATCGCGACTCCGATCAGCAAGAACATCATAAATGTCCAAAGGAAGTACAACACACGATCTTTGATTCTGCGTTTACTCAGGAATGCAAAACTAATCGAAATCACCAGCGCAAAAACAACCATTGACTGGAAGTGGCTCAGGTTCCAATTTAAGTTCATCACGCGCTGTCCTTAGGACTTTCTCCCTCGCGCGATTTCGTAAGCTTCCAGAACGCACAGCAGATTCAACACTCCGGCGACTGCTAAAAAGCGCGTTCCATAATCGCCCGCCGCATGAGATACGTCTACCATGCCGCCTCCCACTCTCTGCGCCAGCAAACAAAAGATGCCGGTTCCGAGATTAGACAGGAAACCAAGAAGGTCGAACGCATCGTTGGCTCCCTCCCACGTAAAAATATTTCCGTGCATGGCCACGCCAACCGCCACGAGCGTGCCTACGGACGAAAAGTAAATCAACGCGCGCCCCCATCGGCGCTGTAACGCATGCCCCATCCCGGGAATGAGCCAAGCCGCGATCGCGATGAGTACGGCTTTGACTTCTCCCGCGTCCCCAGCGATTCGAGTTGCGGCAATTTGTTTTTGCGATGCCATGTCTATTCCAGAAACAGTTCACGCTAGAAGCGGTAGAATCTCTGTTTGTATCGCGCCAGTCACGCGCGCCTCGTGCTCGCTGATATAAACGTTGACCTCGCTGCGTACGCCGAACTCCTGAAGGTAAATCCCCGGTTCAATCGAAAAACAGGTCCGCGGTATGAGCCGCCGGGTGTCCTTGGTTTCGAGTCCGTCCATGTTCGCGCCATTGCCGTGGACCTGCTGGCCAATGCTGTGGCCGGTGCGATGAACAAAATATTTTCCATAGCCCGCTTTCCGGATCACTTCGCGAGCCACTCGATCCACTTCCCAGCCTTCAAGCGATTTGCACCCGCTGATCCCGCTCTTCACAAAAGCGATGGCTCGATCTCGCGCCTCGCGGACAACCCCAAAAATCTTCGCGTGCTTCTCGGGGACTTTGGCACCCAGAAATCCTATCCAGGTTACATCGTAATAGACGCTGCCGGCACCCCTGGTTTTTCCCCACACATCGAGCAGCAGCAAGTCGCCCTCGCAAATCGCAGCGGACTTGCCCGGCTCCGCCTGGTAATGCGGATCGCTGGCATTCTCATTCACAGCGATGTCCGGACCCTCTTCAGTCACAATCCCGCCGGATGCAAATTGCTCCAGAATCCATTGCTTCAAGTGGTACTCGGTAAGACTTCTGTGTTCGCGCACCCTGGCCGCCGCATACCCAAAGGCGTTGCGAACCACGCGGTCAATCACGAGTCCCGCAGCCAGGTGTGACTCCAACTGCGCGTGCGTCCAGCATGCCTCGAATTTCTGCACCAGGTCCGCCGAGCTGACCACTTTTCTCCCTAAGCTGCGGACCATTTCAATGGTACCTGCGTCTACGTTCGAAACATACGGAATCGCGTTCTTGGGGGAATATTGCATGGCGATGGTTTTTGCGCCACCCAGGATTTTCGCAAGATTCTTGTCCAGCTCATCGTGGGCGGCATAAAAAAGTTTTTTGCCTGGAAGTGAATCAAGCGACGCTGACTCAATTCGATGCACCAGCTTTCGTGGTTCACCCTTCGCGGGAACGAAGTAATACCAGCGTCGCGTGCGCATCCCCTCGGGCAGCGCCAGGATGCGGTGCGCGATCGGGTCACGTCCGCGAAAATCGTAGAAGAGCCACCCATCCAGCTTGGAGGCGCGCAGTTCGGATTGAATCTCAGAAATATCCGGCATTGGACACGTGGCTCGCGTAGTATCTCTCGTTCTCTGACGCTGCTCGGTATCGGTCGTGTTGATTGATGTCGTTCGCTGGCGCTGATTTGGGCAATCCCCGCGTCTGACATCGCGGGTGGCGGCTAAGTTTCGTAAATCAAAAGGCTGAGAATTTGCTCGACACTCACTCCTCGAATTTCGACGAGCTTGCTGCGGCTTCGCTCGCCGGAAAGGATTCTAACAGCCGACTTCGATATTTTCAAAATGCTGGCCAAGAAATCGCACAATGCCTCATTCGCACGGTTCTCGATCGCCACGGCTGACAACCGAACCTTCAACGCGCCTTCCCATTCACCCGCAATTTCGTCACGCCTGGCCCTGGTCTGCACGCGCACGGCGAAGCTAACCGCGGCATCGCGCTTCTGAATTTCGATCAAGCCGCTCCTTTCGTGGTTGGCACTGAACGCATCCCGAACAGAGCGGTCCCCACGCGCACTTCAGTCGCACCTTCTTCGATCGCGACCTCGAAGTCATGCGACATCCCCATAGAGAGAACCGGCAGGTCCCTGCCGATTCGTTTCGCCAAATCGTCACGCAGCTCGCGCAGCTTGCTGAAAAACGGCCGTGCATCCTTCGCGTCGTCGAAATATGGCGGAATACACATCAGCCCCCGCAGATCGAGATGAGCTAACCCCAAAATGTTTTTGGCAATCGGCACGACCTCGCTTTCGCTCGCGCCGCTCTTCGTATCTTCCCCGGCGACACGCACCTCAATCAAAACGCGCATCCGTTTCGCGTTGACGCGCTCACCAAAACCAGCCAAAGCGTTTTCAAGCTTCCGTGCTAGCGCCACGCTATCCAACGAATCTACCGTGTCAAAAAATCGTGTCGCTCGCGCCGCCTTGTTGCTTTGCAAGTGTCCGATAAGGTGCCAGGTTCCCCCTAAGCCTCTCACGAGCGGCTCTTTCTTCTCCCACTCCTGAACTCGATTTTCTCCAAAATGGCGTACTCCGGCCGCATAAGCAGCGCTGACACTTTCCGCAGGAAACGTCTTCGATACTCCCACCAGCGTGATTTCGTCGGCCCGACGGCCACTGCGCCGCGTCGCGTGATGGATACGCTCGGTAATGCGCTCCAGATTTTCTGCTATGCTTTCCCCGCCCGCACTCATCGGAAGATCCTAACACGCGGTGCTGGCCTTGGCGGAGCCAGTCGGACCTGTGCGGCTCACTCGAATCGTCCCCCTTCCAACAAGCATATTGCGAGCAGCCCTGAGCTAACGTCTGAGCCTTGGGAAGCGTCTAAGGTTTCGGTAATGTGCGGTTGCCGAGCCGCCGGAGGTCACATTCCGAGGCTTGCCCAAAACCTGTTCTGCGGGGCGCTAGTTTTCTCGACTGGCCTCGCATTCACAGCCAGTCCGGCGCGAGCCGCGAACGACCCGCCTCCGCACGCTGCCTCCATCCCGCGAGTCGATCACCCACTTACACTCGAGGATTTTCAGGGTATGGAACCGGTCCCCTCCCTCCAGGGCAAGTTTGCAAAAGTAGAAGGATTCGTCCAGCGCGACCCCAGGGACGGCGATCCCGCCTCCCAGCACACTGTCGTTTACTTTGCCTACGACGACAAGAAGCTCTACATCGTTTTCGTGGCCTTCGATTCGCAACCTGCCTTGATTCGCGCCCGCATGACACGGCGGGAAAACATCTACGAAGATGACCTCGTCGAGGTGATGCTCGATCCCTTCCACGACCAGCGCCGCGCCTTCTCCTTCGTCTGCAATCCTCTCGGCATCCAGCTTGACCGCCTCTACGCCGAGGGCTCGGGCTTTGACGACTCGTTCGACACCCTCTGGGATTCGCAGGGCAAGCTAACTCCCCAGGGCTACGTGGTCTGGATGGCGATTCCCTTCCGCAGTTTGCGTTTTCCGGCCTCCGGAAAAAGCTGGGGACTCATTTTCCAGCGCATCATCCCGCGCGCGAACGAACATTCCTATTGGCCGCGCGTCACCAGCCGCATTGACGGCATCCTCAATCAGGAAGCCACGCTCGACGGCCTCGAGCACGTTTCCCCTGGGCGAAATATCCAGGTGACTCCCTACGGTGCGTTTCGCTCTTTTCGTACGCTCGACAACCGCGACCCATTGCATCCTTTTTTCGACAAGAAAGCCACCGAGAGCCGCGTCGGCTTCGAATCGAAGGTGGTGGTGAAAGACAGGCTGGTTTTAGATCTCGCCGTAAACCCCGATTTCAGTCAGGTGGAATCCGACGATCCACAGGTGACTGTGAATCAGCGCTTCGAAGTCTTCTTTCCCGAGAAGCGCCAATTCTTCCTGGAGAATGCCAGCTTTTTTGACACACCCATCCCTTTGCTTTTCACGCGACGTATTGCTGACCCGTTATTCGCTGCGCGAGCGACGGGCAAATTGGGTCGCTATGCCATCGGTGCGCTCTTTGCCGATGACCGCTCGCCCGGAAACTCTGTGAGTCCCAGCGATCCTCTTTACGGCAAGCGTGCTTTCTTCGACCTGGTACGCGTGAACCGCGATGTTGGCAAAGGTTCCACGATCGGCCTCATCTTCGCCGATCGTGAGTTTCTCAATGAGTTCAACCGCGTTGGCGGCGTGGACCTACACCTCAAACTCGGTCAAAACTGGTCGGCGAGCGCCCAGGCCGTCGCCAGCTCTACGCAGTTTGTCGGCGGAGATTACTTCGCCGGGCCCGCTTATGAACTGTTTGCTGACCGCAGCAGCCGGAAGGTAGAATTTCATTCCTTCTATAACGACAACAGTTTTGGTTTCCGTACCCGCACCGGCTTTTTCCGCCGGCCGGGCATTCGCCGGCTCGGTAGTTTTGGGCGGTACCAGTTTCGCCCCGAAGGCAAGCGGCTCATCAGCCACGGACCCGGCATGTTCACCCAGGGCCTTTGGAGTCACGACGGCACCCGGCTCGAACAATTCATCAACATCAACTACCTATTTCGATTTACCCGCCAGACCGGCTTCGGCTTTTTCGCCAACGTGGGCCGGGATCGCCTGCGCCCCAGCGATTTTTCGGTGCTGGCCGCCAATCGCGACTACCCCATTAACCATCATGGTGTTTTCTTCGAAACCGCTTTTTTCAAATGGCTCACCGCTTTTGGCGAGACCGGTTGGGGTACGGAAACAAATTTTGTTCCCTCCACCGGACGGCCGGTTTCCGCTAGAAATAACTACATCAACGGCAACATGACACTGCGTCCTCTAAAACGCCTCACGATTGACAACACTTATCTCCTCACCCGTTTCCGCTCTGGCTCGACATCGGCTAGCATCTTCAACAATCACATCATCCGCTCCAAATGGAATTACCAGTTCAATCGCGAGCTCTCTCTCCGTTTTATCTCCCAGTACACCGCCACGCTCGCGAACCCCCAGTTGACCTCGCTGCAAACTACCAAGAATCTGAACTTCGATTTTCTGATTACCTACCTCCTCCACCCCGGCACCGCAATCTACGCCGGCTACAACACCAACCTCCAGAATCTTGACCCCGCACTGCGTTTCGACCCCAACGACTCGGGCACAAATTTTCTGCGCACACGCAACCTCGCCACCAACGACGGCCGCCAATTCTTCGTCAAACTCTCCTTCCAATTTCGCTTCTGATAGCCTGCGCTAATTGCCTTTGCATTCGTACTTAGCAGGAGTGTACAAACATCGCCCTGCAACAGGGGGTCACTCCGAGCGCAGGGACGCGAGGCCTTTGCCTCATGCGCAAAGCGAATGTCGCGTTCGCAGTCGAGGAATCCCTCTTCGATTACCCCATCTCACGAGCACTCTCCGCTGAGAAATTGCTCTCGTGCATCTTCCGTTCGCTAGCGAACCGAAATCACGACCGGACTTGTGTTATACCTTGAATCGAGGACTAGCAGGGGAACGTAAGGGCAAGTTTTGACCTTGAATGATGCTCAAGCGGCTGGAATGTCTTGGTGGAATGGCCGCTTTGTCGTTTCTTTCTGCGACTAGCAACGGGACACATTCGAATTTCCGGAACCGAGGAATCAATGGCTCGCAACGAATTGAACCAATCGTCGGAAATGTCATACCGCACGCTCGGAAAAACAGGTGTAAAAGTTTCCTGTATCGGGCTGGGAGGATTTCATCTCGGACTGTCGAGACTGGAAGAGAGGGATATGATCAAGCTCTTCCATGCAGCGATCGACCGTGGGATCAATTTCTCTGATAATTCCTGGGACTACAACCAGGGTGAGAGCGAACGGCGCGTGGGAAAGGCTCTCAAGGGTGGTTATCGTCAAAAAGTCTTTGTGATGACCAAATTTGATGGACGTACACGAGGCTCCGCACTGAAACAACTGGATGAATCCCTGCAACGCTTAGAACTGGACAGTGTGGATTTGTGGCAATTTCACGAGAATATCCGCTTGGAAGATCCCGACCGCTTTTTTGCAGAAGGCGGAGCTGTGGAAGCGATGTTGCAAGCCAAAAAGGCCGGAAAAATCAAGTACACGGGCTTTACCGGACACAAGGACCCCAGCGTGCATTTGCGCATGTTGCAGATGGCCGACAAGAACAACTTCTCGTTCGATGCGGTACAGATGCCCCTGAACGTGATGGATGCACATTTTCGAAGTTTCGGAAAGGAAGTACTTCCCGTTCTGGTCCGCAAGCAGATAGCCGTACTCGGTATGAAGTCCATGGGCGACAAACATATACTGGCAAGCAAGACCGTGACCCCGCTCGAATGCCTGCAGTTCGCGCTCAGCTTGCCCACATCCGTTGTGATTACCGGAATCGACAGTATGCCGATCCTCGATCAGGCTTTCGAGGCGGCAAGAACCTACGCGACCCTGAGCAAGACGGATATTTCCAACATTCTCGCAAAAACAGCCGCGGTCGCAGCCGCCGGCAAATACGAACCCTTCAAAACCACGCCCACGTTTGACTCCACGGCGATGCACCCCGAATGGCTCGGCTACAATCCCGGCGCGTAGGAGCCGTATCCTTTTCCGTGATTAAACCAAAGCACCCGTCGCCCGGTTAGCCGATGCCCCTTGAGTGTTGAACTGACAGTTCGAACCTTTCGCCGACTCACTCCCGATTCTGCTTGCTTGTAAGTGCTCTAGATTCCACTTACAAGAAACACCTCGGCGAGTGTGCAGCAGTCTGGGGGTCGCACAGCTGGAATAGCGACCGCTGATGGCCCGATTTGAAAACAGCGACGCTCAGCGGTGAACTCCGACCTTCTGCACCGGGGCATTGCGGAGCGCCGCTGCTCCGGCTAGACTGAAGGCCACAACTGAGCAGCGCACATGACGCAGCGCGGAAAACTTATCGTGATTGAAGGCATCGACGGCAGCGGCAAGCGCACGCAGCTCGAACTGCTCAGCAAAGCTCTTGCGGGTCGCGGTCTTAGCTATGTGTCCTGCAGTTTCCCGTGCTATGAGTCGTCCTTCGGTCGTCTCGTCGCGCGCTTTCTGAACGGACAATTCGGCCCGCTCGATTCCGTAGACCCGCACTTTTCTGCCTTGCTCTATGCCGGCGATCGCTTTGAGTACAAGCCGGAACTCGAAGCGGCACTTGCCGCAGGCAAAACGATTCTCTCCGACCGCTATATCGGCTCGAATCTGGCTCATCAGACCGCGCGTATGCCTGCGGAAAAGCGTCCGGAATTCCTGGCCTGGCTGCAGCGTCTGGAATATGGCTTGTATGCTTTGCCCGCAGAGGACCTGGTCATCTATTTGCGCTTGCCAGCTGCGCGCGCCCACCAACTCGTCGGCCGCAAAGCTACGCGCAAATATACCGCTTTGCGCCGCGATTTGCTCGAAGCCGACGTGCTTCATCTCGAACAGGCAGCCGCGATTTACGACCAGCTAGCGCTCCAGCCGAATTGGGTCACCATCGAATGCGTAGATACTGTCGGCGCGATGCGTCTCCCTCAGGAAATTGCGCCGGTCATCTGGGCCGCTGCCCAACCGCTCCTGGTCCAGGGCGCCGCAGCGAGCCGGGCGGCGAAACTTTCCGGCAGTCCGCGCGTATCATGAATGCCAGATTCATGAAGGGCCGTATCGGTGAAGATCCGTTGTTCCTGAACAAGGAAGGAGCAAAAATCCTGCGTGCCATTTTCTGAATATCTTGGGAACGAGCGAATCGTTACCACGCTCCGAGGCGCCTTGCGCAATAACCGCGTGCCACACGCAATGCTCTTTTGCGGTCCACGTGGTGTCGGGAAATTCACCCTGGCGCGCATGTTCGCGCAGGCCGCGAATTGCGAACGCCTGCAAGACGACTTTTGCGGTGAGTGCGAAACCTGCCGCAAAATTGGCCGGCTCGCCGACCCTTCCCGCCTTATTGAGCAAGGTTTAACGCAGCGTGGCGACAGCCCTGACGCTGCAACCGTTGAGCGCCTCCCGCTCATTTTGCAAACCCATCCCGATGTCTGGGCTATCGTGCCTGACCCTGTGCGCCTGCGGAATCCGGTCGTGCGTCCGGTGATTCGCATGGGGCAATTGCGCGCGGTGCAACGCGCCGCGTACTTCAAGCCTTTCGGAAAGCGCCGCCTGTTCATTCTCGACCGCGCGGAAACCATGCGTTGGGATTTGGCCAGCGTGTTCCTGAAAATTCTGGAGGAGCCGCCCGAATCGGCTACCTTGATTTTGCTCGCGCCCAGCCCTTACCAGCTGCTCCCCACGATCGTTTCGCGCTGCCTGCAATTTTTCTTTGCGCCGCTCGAAACCGAGCCACTGGAAAAGATTCTGGCAGACCGCACTGACATGAAGCCTGCCGACCGCCGACTTGCCGCCCAACTTGCCGAAGGCTGCCCGGGAGTGGCCATGGGTCTCGATCTCCAAGCGACTGCCCAGCTGCGCCGCGATGCCTTGAATGTCTTGTTGCAGGCTGTTGAAGCCAGGTCGTATGCCGGACTTTTTCGTGAAACTTCCGCACTGGTCAAAGGGCATCAAGAGTCCTTTGAAGTTCAACTAGAAGTGTTCTATAGTTTGCTCACGGACCTACTCGAACTATCGTGTGGTTCCGGGAATGCCGCACTGAGGAACCCCGCGTTGCGCAAGGAACTCGAAGCGGTCAGCAAGAAAGTGGACTTCAGCTGGCTAAGACGCGCCGTTCAGGGATTTGACGAGTTGTATGCTCGCGCGCGCCGAAACGTGAATCGTCAGCTGGGTCTCGACGCTGTAGCTGTCTCACTGCGAGCCGGAGCAGCAGACCTTGCTGGAATTGCTCGAGATTAGGGATTCGGTCGTATACGTCTAACGCTAAGGTTCATGTAACCGCTACGAGGGAAAGAGCATCTCATCGCACGAGCCTCGTGCTTCCCAAAAAGCTGTGAAGGAGCTGTTATGGTAAATCGGAAACTGTTTCGCCCGGTGCTGACTGAGGTCAAGGAGCAATTGCCTGCCCGCCCGCACCACGGAGCGCCGCAACCGCACAAAAAGCCTGCTCCTCCGGAACAAACACACGCAGAAAATTTCTACTGGGTGAAACAGATGCAGAGCAAAACCCCAGTAGCCGTGATCATGACCGATGGCGAGGTTCTTCGCGGTACCGTGGAGTGGTATGACCGGGACTGCATCAAACTGACGCGTTTGGGCAGTCCCAATTTGCTGATTTATAAGCAGCGGATCAAGTACGTCTATAAGGATGGCGAAGAGGCCGCGCAAGGTGGAAACAACGGGCAGTAAGCGGTGCGTCAGCGCTCGGTCTCGGTAAATTTGTCGAACGCTGTCGCAGCAGGTTCCGAAGCGCGAACGAGCCCGGAAGCTACCTTATCGGCGGTGCTCGGGTTAGCTTTGTGGCCTGGTTGCTCCAATTGCGAAGGTCATCAGCGCCTTTGCTGCAAGCACTTTGCCCGGAGTGAAAATATCGCAATCCGATACAATGAAGTTTCGCCCACGGCGCAGCACTCTGGCTCGCGCTACAACCATGCCGCCGGCAACCGGCTCGAGGAAATTGATTTTCAGTTCGATGGTCGCGAGATGCGTCCCCTGAGGCAGCGTCGTATACGCAGCAATCGCCCCCGTGGTATCCGCAAGCGCGCAGAGGATTCCCCCATGAACGACGTTGTGCAATTGAATATGATGGCTCCGCACTCTCATACCAATCGTCGCCCGGCCACCGCCAGCCACCCGCAACTCAAACCCAAATAATTTTGTCGTGTTGGCGTTGCGCAGACGGCGAGCCATCACGCCCAGCTCTGCTCTCGTCAGCTTTTCTCGTAAGCCCGGCTTGCCTGAAAGTCGTGTCACCGTTTGGTTGACTCCTGCGTCTAAGTGGGAAGCTCGCTTGCGAAAGCCCACGCGCGCTAAACTTCTGTGCGCGAAGAGTCGGTGAATTTAGCACCGCTTGCTAAAACTCGCAAGCAATGCACGGACCGAGGGCATCATGTGAGCGCAGAAAGTCGCGAACGAAGCTACCATTCGCTGAGACTTCGGACCATGCATGAGTGAGCGAAGTCCCAGAATAGCGCGGGAACATCGCTATGACACTAACGTTCTCAAAGCAGTCTGGAATTAGCGCGATGAAAATCGGAATTACCTGCTATCCGACCTATGGCGGCTCTGGCGTTGTGGCCACAGAGCTTGGGATGGAGCTGGCCACACGCGGGCACGAAATCCATTTCATCAGTTACGCGCCGCCAATTCGGATGGACCTCACCCATCAAAATATTTACTTCCATGAAGTCGAGGTTGCTACATATCCATTGTTCGATCACCCGCCGTACACGCTGGCGCTGGCAACAAAGATGCTAGAAGCATTTGAGTCGGTTTCACTCGATCTTTTGCACGTGCACTATGCGATTCCGCATTCCGTAAGCGCACTTTTGGCGCGTTCGATGGCTGCGCCGCGGCGCTTACCGTTCATCACCACGCTGCACGGAACCGACATTACACTGGTTGGCAGCAATCGCAGCTATCTGCCGATTACAAAATTTTCCATTGAGCAGAGCGACGGCGTGACCGCCATCTCGAAGTATCTGAAAAGACGCACCAACGAGGAATTCAACATCGAGCGCCCCATTGACGTGATTCCCAACTTCGTTAATTGCGACTTATATAGTCGCGCGAAGGAATCCGGGAATCGCGCGCAGTGGGCGCCCAGCGGTGAGGCGATTCTAATGCATCTGTCGAATTTCCGCCCGGTCAAGCGCGTGACCGATGCCGTGGAAATATTTGCGCTGGTGCGCGCGAAGATGCCTGCCAAACTCGTACTCATCGGCGATGGCCCGGAGCGGGGCGCGGCGGAATTTCTGGTAAGGAAAAAACGATTGCAAAAAGATGTCTATTTTCTCGGAAAGCAGAACAAAGTTTACGAAAAACTTGCGGCGGCTGATCTGTTTCTGCTGCCATCAGAGATGGAATCTTTTGGATTGGCTGCGCTCGAGGCAATGGCCTGCGAAGTACCAGTGATTGCCACTAATACGGGTGGATTGCCAGAAGTAGTGGAGCATGGAGTAGATGGTTACCTAGTCGACGTCGGCGACGTTGCGGCGGCCGCAAAGCATGCCATCGAAATCCTGTCGCGGGCGGACCGCGGCCGCGAAATGGGTCAGCGAGCCCGCGCAAATGCGAAGAGAAAATATTGCTCGAACGATGTGATCCCCCTCTACGAGGCTTACTACGACAGAGTTCTCGCCGAAGTTCGCTCCGCTCACGCCTAATTATTTTCCGGGATCAGACGGCAGGCGGCCAGAACTGGTGTCGCGCCTAAGACATTGCGGTTTCTCGCCAATAACTCAGGTGTTGAGTGGCCTGGCGACTTATTTTCGAATAAAAAAGCTTTCGTTATTCTGTGCGTCTTTAGATATGACTCGCAGGCAGACAATCAATAATTGCAGAGTCCTGGTCTGGCGAATCAAAGAGCTGGAGGACTTGAAACCGTGTCAGATTGATTTCGTAGTGACAGAGAAGCTCATCATCTTCCCGAGATCACGGCTAGCTTAAAAGATTCGAGTGCGATGGTAGTCGGGGAGGGCGAGGATTTTGCGATTCGAGGGGGCGGGATTCAATTCTTTTTGAAGAGTAACGGTTGCGTTTCGCGGTTAACGTAGACGCGGTTCAAAAGGCTGGACTAAAGATTAGTTCGAAACTGCTGGCTCTGGCCACAATCGTACGCGACGACGGTCATCCGAAGGGGGCCTACGAGCTGGGAGAAAAGACCCTTCTCCCTAATGCACTGTTTTCTCTGTGCGATGCTTGATGTGGCGGAGCACACGGAGGTGAATGCGATGGATGATGGCGTCGGACCACAACCGCCAATACGCTGCGGGCCAGAGACTATGACGATACCAAGTGGTGCCTTCCAAGAGCGTACCGCCACCGGCTCGCGGCGTAAGGAAAAATTGCCCTCCACTCGAAACAAGAAAACCGTGGAGATGCGGAGGTTCAATGTGACTGTGGGGAGTCCATTCCTGCATCGGCACCGGATTGGACGTGACAGAGAACTTGAGCTGTCGTGGCGCATCCCAGATTTCGATGGGTTCGACAAATGGGCCGGTTGAGAAAATGCAGAGGCGTACAGCTCCAGGGCCACGGCCGTGAATTTCGGCCCGAACTGGATAGGCGATCCCCGCGCGGAACAGCAATTCCGTGGGAGCGGCAATTTCTGTGGAGGCTACTACCTCCCTCCAAACAGCTTCTGGCGGAGCCTGGATTTCGAGTGCTGTGCGCACGGCGAAAACCGGAGGCTCAAAGGCCGCCGCGCGATCGATGAATTGAATTGCTGGAACAAGGAACAATACCAGCGAAAGCACCGCTGGAGCACGGCGTTCATACCAACGCGCGCGCAGGATCCAATATCCAATTGACCCTCCCATAAGACTGAGGGCTAGCGCAAGTGGGCCGGCCATCACCAGGCAAACGATTCCTTCAACGGCGACCGCTAGCAGAGCGCAGCCCAGAAATATCGTGGAAAAACATGCCACCAAGACGCAACTGCCGTAGCTGCGCGGCTGACCGTAACCATAAATTATCGTAGAGGCCAGACCCAAGGAAAACGGTAGTGCTACAAACAGGCCCCATCCATACTCTTGCAAGATCGAGGCTCCGAAAACCGTAAATACCAATCCAAACGGCAGGGTTATCGCCAGGGACATTGCCGCGCTGCCCATTGCGCTTTTCGGGAGGATTCGCGCCAAGAGCGGCGCCTTCGGAGATATGCTTTCGAGCGGCAAATTGCCCGATTGTTCGCGTTGCGGTAGGACGCATAAGAGAGCAAAGAAGAACAGGTTAAGAAGGGGAGAAAAAAAAGAACAACTAACCATACTGGCAAACCAGCGGCGCGCAGCCGTCGAAGAGTTAGTGTGACCCCTACCCAGACGAAGGGCAGCGAAAGCGCGACCATGGCGGCGAGAAATGATGCGTCGGCGTGCGGATAAGCGTGCGATGCGCACGGCTCGGCTAACCGGTATCCAGTGGTTGAAGATTCCCCATGAGCGATGAAACACCCGGCCGGCGATGAACCGATCGAGGTTGTGCTTGATTGCAAAACCGAGCACGCCGACAAGCGCATCGGTACCACGATCAACGGTGCCTTCCCAGCGCCACAGATCAGCGAATTTGAGCTTCATGAGAGCTCCAACGTTCCTCGATACACCTGATTTTCTCTCACGCGCAACCGCGTAGATCCTTGCAACCGAACGGCCCGTGATCGGGAAGTCCGCGGCGGATTTTGTCCGACGTGAATTTGGAGCGCGGACTCAGGTCGTCGGGAACGGGATCACAAAATGGGAGCGGCTCGACAATTCCTTCGGATAAAATCCGCAATTGGGCCACGGCCATCAGCGGGATAGTCATGATGCGTTCGGCTACGAATGCCAGCACTCGATGAAAAAATACCGGCATGGGGAAAATGATTGGTCGGCGAGCAACGACGTCCGCAACACGGCGAACAGCGTCCCCAAGGAGAAGTTGGTCGGGCCCGGTGACGGCCAGCGTCTGGCGCGACATGCGATCTTCAAGGAGTGCTACCCGCAGTATCCTGACGAGGTCTTCCACGGCGAGACGGCGAATGTGCTTCTCGCGCATCCCGACGAGCGCAAAGAGCGGAAATGTGCGAAGCGCCTGACTGAGATGATCGAGCACGTGATCACCGCGCCCGTAAATAACGCCGGCCTTGAGAATCGTGAAGTCCAGACCCGAGGCGCGCACGATTTCCTCGGCGGCCCATTTTGATTGGTGATAGGCGGAGCCACAATCAGGGCGCGCACGAAGGAAGCTCAGGAGCACGATTTTACCGACGCCCGCACGGCGGGCCGCTTCGACAACGTTGCGCGTGCCTGCAACGTGCACGCGGTCGTAAGTTTGTTCGCCGAGCTCGCGATTGATGCCTGCACAATGAGCTACTGCGCCGCCGCCCGAAAATGCCCGCGCCAATTGATGGACGTCGGAAAGATCGGAGGGGAGGAAGCTTGCTCCCGGCAAGTGAAGGGCCTCGCTGCCTTTGTCTTTTCCCCGAGCAACGAGCACAACCTCATGGCCACTGAGAGTGAGTGCTTGTGCCAGGTGCCTGCCAACGAATCCTGTGCCACCGGTAATCGCTATTCTCATCGAATGATTCCTTTGCCGGCTGGGCGTAGCGCATGTGCAGCGTCCAGCCAAAAACGCCGCAAAAGACAGAGCCAATGGCATTGATCGTTCCGTGGACCTGGGCCATTTGAGGAATGTTGAGCATTGGCTGGAAAGGATACTCGCCTACGGCCCAGAGACCCGCAAAAAGCATTGCGGGAATGACGGAGACGGCGGAGAGAGCCAAGAAAAGCTGTGCCCAGCGAGGCTTCACTCGACCAACGGCAAGGAGAGTCCACGCGGCGAGCCCGGCTTCGCCGATGACCAGCATGAGCGCGGCAGCCAACTTTGCCCGCGGGCCAAGCACGAACCCGGCAGCGAGAAGCGCGGGGCCGATCAGAACGCATCCCACGGCGGCGTGAAGCGCCCGGCGTTGGTAGGAATCACTGAGGCGAAGGAATCGCAATAGAGCACCCGCAAGAATTGGCGCAGCGAAGCCCGCATAATGAAAATGAACTGCGGTGAGCAGAACAATGGGTTCGTAGAATCCGAGAGGACGCGCACCCATTCGTGAGAATAAGAACCAAATTCCACCGATGAACAAATAAAGTTGGCCGACGCTAGAGCACAGTCGCGACAGTGGGCTCGGGCCATGGCGGAATATTCGCAGTGAGCCGGAAACGGCGTTGAGAAGGCAAACGAACAGCCAGGGTATGGCGGCAAGCGCCGCGAAAATTCCTATCGGCAAGAAGAAAGATGCCACAGCCACAAGCGCGCAAACCGGCACGACCGATTGCGTGAGATGGCCGAGTCGAGTATCGGTCAATGGAATCGGTACTGCCTCGACGAGCTGAAGCCCGAGCGGCACGATCACCAAAGGCGCGAGCGAAAACAGAATCCCAATGATTCCGAGATCGATCCGGTGTGCAGCGCGCAGCGCTACTAAAACAAGCCATTCCCAAGCGGCCATTGCGGTTGACAGCGGCAGAACGCTTGTTATTGGGCGCCAAGTCATCGCCGATTTCCTACTGCGGATGCCGAAAGCAGCCACGCCATAAACGATCGAGAGGAAAAACCCGGAGGACGCAAAAGCCCAGTGAGCTACAGGATTTTGGGTTCGCAATTCCGGGCCGTAAAAAAATAATTGCACGGGAACGCGACAAAACCAGAATAGGCAGATGGCTCCAGCCAGAAAGCGGCCCAAGCCTGTGCCACCGGAAAGCTCTGGAGTGAACAACAGGGTAAGTACCGCGAAAAGGAGGACGATCCCCACGATGTAGACAGAGTGAACGATGAAAATTTGTCTGATGACCGGAGACATGCGGGGAGATGCTCGCGGTAATTCAGCTTTTTGGGGAGAGCAAGATTGGCCGCCGCGATTGCCAGCTGGATACTACCGGCGATCCAAAGTGCGGGAATTATGAGCGGCATATGTTCTCCTTTTGTCTTCAGCGCGGCGCGGCAGGCCAGCGCTCACGCGGGATAAAGCTGCTGATGACCAGCGCGAGAATGCCGATGGTCAGGATGAGACCCATGAGAGCGAATTTCAGCTGATTGCCACTCTCAAAAACCGCTGATTCGCTAAATGAGATGTTGGGTTTGTAGGCCAGTGCGAAGACGACGACCGTGGAAATGACAGCGATGATCACTAGGTCAGCAAGATAGACGCTCACATTGCTCACGTTTCTTAGCTCCTTTCATTGAATTTAGTCTTTACAGATTCAGGACTATTGGAGACAGAACTGGCGCAAGTGCCGGAGGCGCAGCTGCGGCGTGCGGCGACCGAGCGGTAGCCGGCGCGAAGGATGAGCATCATTCCGGGGAGTTGCGCGAGGGCGTAAAGCGGCCAAGCCCACCAAATGTTGCGTGCGATAAAAACGGCTGCATCGGCGCCGCCATATTGCTGCCCTTCTGCAGTAAGCAGGCGCATCTCGCGCAAAAGTTCCATCTCCGATAAGCCCAACAAGTCCGGAACGCGCGGATCTTGCAGGGGCGCCAGAGCGAATCCGCGAGGCACCAGGACGCGCGCAAACAGCTCGGCGATTCGGATGCAAAATGGGCAGTCGGCGTCATAGAAAAACCATCCTGCGCTGGCGCGCCTTCCTTTGCTATCGGTAACATCGGAGCATAGTGAAATCATTTGCGTACTCGCGTCTTGTGTCCTGAGTTTTTCGTCCCACTGCTAGGGCTTTGCGAGAATTCTCTTGATCTTACCGCGCAGCTTCACCAAGCCCTTCATCGCGCTCGGCGGCATGCGCAGAACCTCTTCAAAAAGAGCCGTCATGGCCAGGAGAAATTCGAGCATGCTGGTGAGGCGCTCGCGTGTGAAGGCATTCTCATGATTGCTGACGGACAAATCGTCGACGCATTCGCGCAGGATGCGAAGAGTCGGGTCGATCTCCCTGCGCTTACGTTCCTGCGAGACAATGCGGAAAATGTCCCCCACGTCGCTAAGGGACTCAAAATGATCGCGGCGGTCGCCTAACACGTGGACGACACGCACAATGCCCCAGCCCTGTAACTCACGAAGGCTGGTGCTGACGTTGGAACGCGCGACGGACAGGGTTTTAGCGATCTCCTCTGCGTGAAGAGGCTGCGGCGAGAGAAATAAAAGAGCGTGAACTTGGGCGACAGTACGGTTGATGCCCCATCGGGTGCCCATTTCGCCCCAGTGGAGGATGAATTTTTGCGCAACCGGCGAGAGGTTCGGCATTTGGCTTTCTCTGATTTCTGTCACAACAGAATATACAGTAATAATAGCCGGCTGTCAAGTGTTTCCCGCGAGGCCCCAGGGCGGAAGTTAGAAACGTTTGCGGCGCTCGATCGTCTTAACCTCAACGGGAAAGGGGACGGATATGTTTTCACTGTTTCAAGATTTTCGCTATGCGGTACGGCAGGCCAAGAAAAATCTGGGTCTGACGGGTGCCGTCGTGTTCGTTCTCGCGCTTGGGATTGCGGCCAATTCTGTAACCTTTACGATACTGCAGGCCACGCTCCTTAGCCCGCTCCCCTATCCCGAGCCACATCGGCTCGCGCAACTCTGGGAGACACGCACCCAGGGAACTTTTGCGAAGATGGAGTTTTCTTATCCGGATTTCGCGGACTACCGGGACCGGAATCAGGTGTTCGAAGGGCTAGGCGCCTATGCACCACGTAATGCAACTCTTCTCGGGCCACAGGGCGCCGAGCAGATCTACGTTACAACTTGCAGCGCAAATTTCTTTGACGTGCTGCGCATCAAGCCAGCTTTGGGGCGGCTTTTTCAGGCCGGAGATGACCTGCCCCAAGCGGACAGGAAGGTGATCCTCACTTATGTGGGCTGGCAGAGGCGGCTGGGAGAAGACTCGCAGGTCGTCGGGAAAACGGTTATTTTAAATGATCAACCGCGTGAAATCGTCGGCGTGCTCCCACGTGATTTCCAATTTGCGCCAAGCCGTTCGGAGGAATTCTGGCTTCCATATCGCATTCAGGGCGGACTAGAGCGCCGGAACCTACATTGGCTATATCCGGTAGGACGCCTCAAGCCGGGAATCGATCTGCGCAAGGCGCAATCAGCTCTTTCGGCCCTGGCGAACCAGCTCGCGCTTCAATACCCGGATTCGAATGTTGGCGTAGGTGCGCAAATCGTCAATCTGCGTGAACAGATCGTTGGACAAACCCGACCCGTGCTGCTGCTTCTGATGACCGCGGTTGGATGTTTTTTAATTATTACGTGTGGGAATCTCGCGGGACTTCTGCTCAGCCAGTCGGTGAGCCGTCAGAAGGAGATGGCCATTCGCCTCGCGCTGGGCGCCAGCCGTGCGCGAATCGTGCGGCAACTTCTTACCGAGAGCAGTTTGCTTTCGGTTATTGGGGGGGTAGCGGGGGCCGGGCTGAGCGTGTGGCTTTTGCCTGCAGTCCTCGCGAGCATTCCGAAGAAGGAGTTGCTGTCCATGCCCGCTTGGCAGGGTCTCCGTGTGGACCCAAGATTTTTGTTCCTGTCGCTCGGTATTGCTCTTTTAACAGGCATGGTCTTTGGCTTTATACCGGCACTCCTGGCATTCCGGCCGCAGCTTCGCGCGGCACTGCAAGAAAGCGGACGCTCGTCAGCAGGCCGGGGGCGTACTCGATTGCGGAACAGCCTGGTCGTCGCGGAAATCGCGCTGGCGATTATTCTCCTGCATGGCGGCGGGCTGATGCTGAAGAGTCTTGCGGTGGTGCTGCGCGTCAATCCAGGATTTCAGACCACGAATCTACTCACGCTTGGACTGGGGCTACCCAGCCGGAAGTATCCGAAGGACGGGGATGCGTTAACATTTCAGCGCAATTGACTGGACAAGCTGGCCAGCCTTCCGGGTGTGCGCGGAGTGGCTACCACGAGCACGTTACCCCTGAGCGGAGGGGGAAACACCTCTCGCTTTGTCCGGGAAGGCCATCGCACTGCAGGTAAAGCGGGGGAGCAGGAGGCCAACAGCCGCGATGTGAGCGCGAACTATTTGGAAGTCATGGGTATACCGCTCCACGGGGGACGACTTTTTACCGAACACGATGTATCTGGAACAATGCACGTCGCATTAATCAACCAAACTCTTGCCGACCGGATGTTCCCCAACGAAGACCCAGTCGGTAAGCGCATCGACTTCACGTACACGAAGGTACCAAACCTCTGGCAGATCGTCGGCGTAGTAGGCGACGAGAACGCTACGGCACTTGATGCCAAACCCAATCCTGTAATCTATGTGCCGTTCGCTCAGTCGCCAGATCTGTATATGAATGTCGTCGTGCGCACAGTACAAGAACCAAGCACCCTATCCGTGTCTGTGCAGCGGACGATCAACCAGATGGATCCTGCCGTGCCCATTTCGGATGTGCGATCGATGTCACAGATCATCGCGGAATCGCCCTCGATTTTCTTGCGGCGGTCGCCGGCTTATCTCATCTCGGCGTTCGGTGGCCTGGGTTTGCTTCTTGCAGCAGTTGGACTCTACAGCCTATTGGCCTGGGCGGTGGCGCAACGGAAACGCGAACTAGGGATTCGCGTGGCGCTAGGCGCCCAGAAGAGAGATGTTTTAAAGCTGATCGTTGGCGACGGCATGAAGCTGGCTATTGCCGGTATTGCCGTGGGTATGTCCTGTGCGCTCGGTGTTTCGCGGTTGCTGGCGAGTTTTCTGTTCGACGTACAACCCGGGGATGCAGGAACGTTCATCGGTGTATGCAGTTTGCTGCTTATTGTAGCCCTGATGGCGACCGCGCATCCGGCGTGGCGCGCCATGGGAGTCGATCCGATCCACGCGTTACGCGAAGAGTAGGATCAGCGCCCTTCAACGTTGGTGGCGGGTATGACCTACGCGCCTCACGTTCTCCGGGAGGCGCGAATCTATTTGGCAGACGGAACTTTCACGACCAGGTAGACAATTTGCTGACCATCGATTTTGCGAACCCAATGGGGCACACCTGCTGGGATAGTGACGATGTCACCCTTGGCGATTTCCCTATCTTCGCCTCCTGAGACACTTTTCCCACGCAATTCTCCGGGAGCGGTTTCGGAGGTCTCGACCAAAGATCCTCCGGTGACGAGAGTGCCTCCACCCTCGATGACGTACCAGACGTCAATCATACTCTTATGAACCTCTGCCAGGCCTGTCTTGGTGCGACGAGCGACCAGCGCCGAGTACGCGGGAGTCTCCGACAGATTGATAATGGAGACGCCAGGCGTGGCTTCCGGCGCTTTGTGAATGTCAGACTGGAGCTGCTTTGCCGATACAAAGACCACTTTGGAAGCATTTTGCGCCCTGGCCTGAGCCAGCATGAATATTGCAACCGCCAGCAGCGCAACACCCGGGATTTTCATTGCCTTCATTTGCATTCCTCCTTGGAAATTCTAGTTAGAGTCGCAGCCATCTACCACCAGCGCGAAGATTACGCCGGGGTGGGAAGCGTGGAGACGAGTTCTGGGATTTCGATGCGGATGAGGGTTCCCTTCCCTGGGCGGCTGGAGATTTCCATGCGGAATTCACCGCCGTAGAGTACCCGCAACCGTTCGTGCACATTGCTAAGGCCGATCCCTTCGACATAGACGTGTTTAAGACGCGATTCGGAAATGCCCGCGCCGTTGTCTTCGATTTCGATAACCAGGCGCCCGCCCTGGATCGAAGTGCGAAAGCTGATCTGTCCGCCCTCGAGCTTATGCGCAAGACCATGCTTGAGACAATTTTCCACGATGGGTTGAAGCAGCATGCTGGGTACAAAGGCTTCGAGAGTTTCTTCATCCACGTGCTTGATAATGTCCAGGTTATCGCGACCGAATCGAGCGACCTCGATGTCCAGATAATCGTCAATGAACTCCAGCTCCTCTCGCAAAGCAACGAAGGTTTCGTTCTTGCGAAGCAGCCGACGGAGAATATTACTCAGCTTGAGGACGACACCACGCGCCGTATCGGGGTCAAAGCGAATGAGCGAAGAAACCGTGTTGAGCGTATTAAAAAGGAAGTGCGGATTGATTTGGCTGGAGAGAGCGTCCATGCGCGCCTTGAGGAGAAGCTGCTGATGCTGCTCGAGATTCATCTCGATGCGGGTGTTGTTCCAGATCTTGATGGGAACGGCTACGGCCATCACGGTCGCGAGGACGATTAGAGTCAGACCCCAATCGTGGCGCACGTCGATGGCAAAGAGCCACGTGGGTTTCGTGGCTCTCACTAGGGCGACGCGCCCTAGTTCAAGAGCTATGACACCTCCTAAGGGCAACATTTCCCAGGAGAACTTGGCATAGCGTAACAGCTGAATTATGGCCCGACCAATATTTAGGAAGGTGAAGGGCCCGAAATTCCAGATCTCTTCTTTATTGGGGATGACTTGGCGAATGAGGCCACCTACAAGACCGGCAAACGCAGCGGCGGGCGTTGACAACCATTCGTGATTGAAAAATGCGGGAAGACTGACGAGCGAGCCGCCCATGGGGCCCACAACACGTCCTCCAAGCAGGCCCAAGAGAAAGGACCCTTCGAGCGTCAAATCGGCAAAGCGCCATTGATAGCTGACCAAGCGCAGCATGACGCCCATAGCTAGCGGTGGGGTCATGAATAGCAGTAGCTGGACTTTCTGATCAGAGTCGCGCTGCTCGGTGAATAGGACTTTGCGGAACACGGTCCAGCGGGCCAGGAGCGCCGCGAAGGAAGCGGCGACACCCACCTTCAAAAGAAGAGTAAATAAGAGGTCTTTTCCGGACCCGAGTATGTCCATGAGCGCGTCAGGTTTACGGTAGCCAAACCCCGGGGCGATGTAAAGTGGCGAGAGCTGTAAACGAGCGTCCCCATCTAGAGCGAGTGTCCGGCGCCGCCGTCCCCAGCTGCTGCTATACTACAAGGCCCTCAAATGAAGCGCTCAAAATTGCAGACCGAGCGACCGAAAGGTCGGAAGAAACATGCGACGGCCGTGCGTATCGTGGCGCAAGCGGCTTTGCCGACGCGTTTTGGCCGGTTCACTGTTCTCGGTGTAGAAGGACGAGGGGCTGAAGAATCGGCGGTGGCGGTCATTCACGGACATGTGAAGGGCAAGGTAGCGCCGGTCGTCAGGATTCATTCGCAATGTTTGACGGGAGACGTATTGACGTCACAGCGTTGCGATTGCCGCGCTCAACTGGAACTTTCGCTGCGGTGCATCGCTAAAGCGAAGTCTGGGGTGCTCTTGTATCTTCCGCAAGAAGGGCGCGGTATTGGCTTGATGAACAAATTGAAGGCTTACGAGTTGCAGGATGGCGGCATGGATACGGTGGAAGCAAACGAGCAACTGGGCTTTGCCGCGGATTCGCGCGACTACCGGTTTTCAGCGAAGGCATTGCGAATGCTGGGCGTGCGACGCGTGCGGCTGCTGTCGAATAATCCGGAGAAAGTGAGACAGCTGGAGGAGTTTGGGATCGAAGTGATTGAACGGCTTCCGTGTCAACCGCGAATTTCGCAGACTTCGCGAAATTACCTGCGGACCAAGAAACGTAAAATGGGGCATCTGCTCCGTGGACTCGGCAAGTAGTGGCGTAAGGGGTCAGCAAAAGCTGGCCTGTGTATCCTCGAGACCTTGGAAGGTATTTTGGCGACGGCCGGGAAACGGATTATCCGCCTCCGACAAAGTGAACGATCTCAAAGTGGTCGCCGGACTGCACCTGGGTTACGTCCCACAACGCGCGGGGAAGCACTTTGCGATTGCGCTCAATCGCGACTCTTTCCGGTTTATATTCAAGCTGAACCAGGAGCGCGCTCACTTTTGATCCTTCCGGAATTTCGCGCGATTCACCGTTCACCATAATTGTGACGGCCCTAGTCATGGGACTTGTGCGGGGGTGGGAGTGCGCGGCTTGGATTTGAGATGGTAACGGAGTTGATCGTGCGCGGAACCCAAAGAGGCACGAATCACCAATGCCCCCCCTTCGAAACTCATCTTGGGTAAAGGGAATTTAACTTCAACATAGCCTTCGGCGTTGGTAGAAGCCCCGAATTGCGCAGGAGAAAGGGAGCCCTCAATGATTACCAGAATTTTTGCGCCGTCTTTCGGCTGGGAAGTTTCTCGTGAGCGAACTTCGATCTGGAGATTGGCATGGCCAGCGTGAATCCAGGACGAAGCGTTAACTAGAGTCACGATGATGCGCTCACCAATGGAAGCAGGAACGGCAGCAGACGAAGCGCCTGCTGCGGCTGCGGAATCTGCAGAGGCATTCCCGACTACAGCCGAGGCCTCGAGTTGCAGGCTGCCGGCACGAATTTCATCGATGACCGTGCGATGCTGGTCTTCGACGCGTTTCTGCAGAAGGATCTGGCGATCTCCGTCGGTTTTCAAAAGATCAGCGTAGCTGGCTGTTCGCCGGTACACGACATGGCCGCCAGAGTAAACAGTGGTATCGATGAAAGGATGCTCGGAGCCGCGGTCTTCGGTCTGAACGTGATAAGCCGTGCGACCAACCTGCACATTGGAATTGTGTCCAAGGTTCATGCCAAAATCCGCCGCTGGTCGGCCTGCCGTGGAATACGTGAAGGCCGCCCAGATACGCGACCCATTTGACCGAGAAGCACCTGGCCGCTATTATACCTTGTAGGACGATGAGCGGAAATTATCTCGAGAGCTATGCGCCGTTACTAATACACCTGCTGGTGGCCATGGGCTTGGCGGGTGCGCTGGTTGCGGTTTCATCGCTCGTAGGCTGGCGGAGGCCGAGCCGCGAAAAGCAACAGGCCTACGAATGCGGTATGAATCCAACGGGTGACGCGCGCGCGCCTTTTTCCGTGAAGTTCTATCTGGTTGCAATGGTCTTTATTCTTTTTGACGTCGAGGCAATCTTTCTTTATCCATGGGCGTACATTTTTCGCGAGTTGCGCTGGTTCGGCTTTCTCGAAATGCTGCTTTATATAGCGATCTTGCTCGTGGGATACATCTATCTCTGGAAAAAAGGCGCGCTCGACTGGAATAAATAGCAAACCGTTCCCGGACAGCCAATCGTGACTGAGAAAGCGGATGTGCAGCAAAATCCGACCGTGCTTGGACTGCGTACATGGAATGCGCAGGCGGTACTCGAAGTCTGTGAGTTCCGGGGGGAAATTACGGTCGTAGTTGGACGAGAGCATCTTTACAGCGCTGCGGAATATCTGCAAAAAGACAGCGCTCTGCAATTCGAACATCTTTCCGATTTAACCTGCGTGGACCGCTTTCCGATGGAGCCGCGCTTCGAGCTGAGTTATCACTTAGTGTCCATATCACGCCGGTTGAAGGTGCGCCTCCGAGTTCGCGTTCCTGGGAGCGATCCGGTGGTGCGATCGCTGACGGATCTGTGGCCGGGAATGAACTGGCACGAACGCGAAACATTTGATTTGTTTGGTGTGCGGTTCGAGGGCCATCCGGATTTGCGACGCATTCTGATGCCGGAGGATTGGGAAGGTCATCCGCTCCGAAAGGATTTTCCAGTCGAGGGATTTCGCTGATGCCAACGACTGTACAAACCGCGACTGGCACGGCCCAGACGATGGTGCTGAATATGGGGCCGCAGCATCCTTCGACGCACGGGGTGCTGCGCGTGATGCTGGAGCTAGACGGCGAGACAGTGGTGAAAGTGGAATCGGACATCGGGTATTTGCATACTGGCATCGAGAAAACTTGCGAGGCCAAGACATATTCACAAGTAATCACGCTGACAGACAGAATCGACTATCTCGCGCCACTTTCCAACAATTTGTGCTACTGCCTCGCTGTAGAAAAGCTGCTGGGCCTGCAGGTTCCGAAGCGCGCGCAATATGTGCGCGTAATGTTAACGGAGTTGACGCGCATCGGTTCTCATCTGGTGTGGCTGGGAACCCACGCCATCGACTTGGGCGCCATGTCAGTATTCTTGTATTGCTTCCGCGAGCGCGAGGAAATCCTCAAAATATTGGAATTTATTTCCGGCCAACGGATGATGACCAGTTATTTTCGCATTGGCGGGCTCGCGCTGGAGCCTCCTACCGGCTGGCTTGAGCGCATGCAGCGGTTCCTGAATATGTTTCCGAGCCGCATCGATGAGTACGAGACATTGCTGACGGAGAACCGGATCTGGATCGCGCGCACCAAGGGGATCGGGGTTTTGAGCGCCGCAGACGCGATCGCAATGAGTGTAACCGGTCCAATGCTGCGAGCCGCAGGAGTCGGCTACGACGTACGCAAATATTTCCCGTATTCGAGCTATGAGGAATTTGATTTTGACGTTCCGACGCGCACCGACAGCGATTGCTACGGACGATACTTGGTGCGTGTTGCGGAGATGCGCGAGAGCCTGAAAATTATCAAACAGGCCATGGAAAAGGTGCCCGCGCAAGGCCCGATTCGAAGCGAAGCGCCCGGGATTGTTCCTCCGGAACGCGAGAAGATGAAAACAGAAATGGAAGCGCTGATCTACCATTTCAAGATTTTCACGGAAGGCTTTTCGCCGCCGCCGGGTGAGGCATATCAGACCATCGAATCGCCGCGCGGAGAATTAGGATTTTACGTTGCCAGTGACGGTTCACCGAAACCATTGCGCGTGAAAGTGCGTGCCCCATCATTCGTGAATCTGCAATCCCTGCCAAAGATGGTTGTGGGGCGGCAGGTTGCCGATGTTATCGCCTGTATTGGAACCACGGATATCGTTTTGGGAGAAGTGGACCGCTAATGAATCTTCCGCCGCAACTCGTCAGTAAGTTCGAGACCTTGCTTACGCGGTACCCCGTCAAGCGCTCGGCACTGATTCCCATGCTCTTGTATGCGCAGGACGAGCAGGGTTACATCACTGATGAAATGATAGCCGAGATTGCCCGGCGTTTGGAACTGAAGACGCTGCATGTAATCGAGACGCTGGGGTATTACTCGATGCTCCGAAGGAAGCCTGCCGGGAAGCACCATGTCCAGATTTGCACGAATGTGTCTTGCATGCTTCGCGGCGGCAAACAACTGCTTGAGCACGCGCAGCGCAAACTTGAAATCGGGCACAAGGAAGTAACTGCTGATGGGGTGTTTTCGCTGGAGGAAGTGGAATGCATTGGCGCGTGTACGGGCGCTCCGGCGATGCAGGTCAATTACGATTTCTACGAAGACCTCACCCCTCAAACATTCGATCGTATTATCGACCACCTCGATTCAGGACGCAAAACCGAGCCGTCGAAGTACACGGCAGGGGCGGTCCACGAGCGACTCGCGGCCGAGACGCCTTTGATCAGTAAGAGATTCGGGCTGAAGGATTCAACCAAGATTGATGTTTATTTAAACAATGAAGGGTACGTGGCGCTGGAAAAAGCTTTAAAACAGATGACGCCCGAGCAAGTGATCGATGAATTGAAAAAGTCCAATTTGCGCGGGCGCGGAGGCGCCGGATTTCCCACGGGAATGAAGTGGAGCTTCGTTCCAAAAGACACTGGCAAGCCGAAATACATTTTATGTAATGCCGACGAGAGCGAACCAGGCACTTGCAAGGATCGTCCCCTGATGGAGATGGACCCGCACCAGTTGATCGAGGGTGTGATCATCGCCGGGCGGGCGGTCGACGCGCATAACGGATATATTTACGTGCGAGGCGAATATCGGTGCGTGCTCGATATCATGGACCGCGCGATCGAAGAGGCATACACCCGCGGTTACCTCGGCAAGAATATTCTGGGGAGTGGGTTTGATTTTGATGTGTGCACGCACACCGGCGCGGGCGCCTATGAGTGCGGCGAAGAATCTGCCTTGATGGAGTCACTCGAGGGAAAGCGCGGCTATCCGCGGATCCGTCCGCCTTTCCCTGCCGTCGTAGGACTGTACGGCTGCCCGACGGTGATCAACAATGTGGAGACGCTCAGCTCAGTGCCGGCAGTGATACGCGAGGGTGGCGAGGCATATGCCAAACGCGGGACACCAAAAAATGGCGGGACGCGATTGTTCTGCATTTCGGGACACGTGAATCGTGCCGGGATTTATGAGCTCCCGATGGGATTCAATTTGCGACGCATGATTGATGAAGTTGCCGGGGGCATGCGCAAAGGCAAGAAACTGAAAGCCGTCATTCCCGGCGGAAGCTCTTGCCCATTGTTGAAAGCGGAGGAAACGGATTTGCCGATGGATTACGACTCATTGGCCAAAGCGGGATCGATGCTGGGTTCCGGCGGTGTGGTGATCATTGACGAAGATACCTGCATGGTGGATCTAGCGCGGCGCATTATGCATTTTTACGCGCACGAATCGTGCGGATGGTGTATTCCCTGCCGTGAGGGAACGTCTTGGTTGCGGAAAATGCTGGAGCGATTTCATGCGGGAATGGGACGCGCGGAAGATATACCGCTGATCGGTGAGCTGGCAAAAAATATGCTTGGGCGAACATTTTGTCCGCTCGGAGATGCCGCCGCTCTGCCTACGATCAGCATCGTGAATAAATGGCGGAACGAATTTGAGGAGCATTTGAGCGGGCGATGCCCGCGTAAGCCGACGGGAGTGCCGGTTGGGGCGCATTAAAACTTATGGCTGACGTTAAACAAATCACCCTGAAGATAAACGACCGGGAAGTGAAATTCCCCGCAGGTACGCTGGTCATCGAAGCGACGCGACGCATGGGAATTGAGGTGCCATCGTTTTGTTACTACCCGGGGTTGTCGTTGCAGGCTGCGTGCCGAATGTGTTTGGTCGAAGTAGAAAAGGCGCCAAAACTGCAAACCGCGTGCACGCTAGTGGTGATGGAAGGGATGGTGATACGCACGGAAACCGAGCAGGTGAAGGCGGCCCGCAAGGGGATGCTTGAATTCCTGCTCACCAATCACCCGCTGGATTGCCCGGTGTGTGATAAGGGCGGCGAGTGCGAGCTGCAGGACATGGTCTTTCGTTACGGCGCCGATGCCAGCCGCTTTGTGGAAGAAAAGATTCATAGTCCCGAGGAGAAATGGTCAGAGGTGGTTTATTACGACGCACCGCGGTGCATACTCTGCTTCCGTTGCGTGCGAGTTTGCGACGAAGGCATGGACGTGAAGGCGCTGGGCGTCGGACAGCGCGGAGCACTGTCGGTAATCATTCCCAACGGCGAGGACCATCTCGAATGCGAAGAGTGTGGGATGTGCATCGATATTTGTCCGGTGGGCGCGCTCACGAGCGGAACCTATCGCTATAAAACGCGGCCTTGGGAAATGAAATATGTGCCGACGGTGTGCACGCATTGTTCGAATGGGTGCAAGACAACTCTGAGCGTGCGTAACAACAAAATCCTCCGTGCGAATAATCGCGACCTTTCCGGTATTAACCAAGACTTTTTGTGCATCAAGGGGCGTTTCGGATTTGATTTCGCCGAGCATCCAGAACGATTGACGCTGCCGTTGGTCCGTCAAAACGGGAAGCTACTGCCTACGAGCTGGGAAGACGCCAGCCGCCAGGCAGCGATTCGATTGAAGACAATTTTCGATGCGCATGGTGGAAACGCAATCGGCTTTATCGGATCGAATCGTACGACCAACGAAGAGAATTATTTGCTGCAGCGCCTGGCTCGCGCGACATTTGGCACCAACAACGTCGATCATCATCGAACAGCAGATTACGCGGGATTGGTAACAGCTCTCGGTGAGCAAGCCTCGCAGGCCACGGCTACCATCAAACAACTGGGGGAAGCGAAGGCAATTTTTCTCATTGGCAACGATCCGACGGAACAAAATCCGCTGGTTGCCTGGCAGATTCGCAGCGCGGTCCGGCATCAGAACGCGAAGCTCTACATCATCAATTCAAACCCCATCAAATTGCGCTCCAAGGCGCGCCATTTTGTGCACATCGCGCCCGGCACCGAAGGCAGCGTGGTACGTTGGCTCGCGCGCGGTGAAGGTGGATTCGACGACGCACTAACTAAGAATTTGACGGAATTGAAGAACCTTCTAGCCAGCGAAGCAGAAGTCGTTATTGTCTTCGGATCCGAAGTAACTGGGGCCGCGGTAGAAGAACTCGTAACGCTGGGCTCCACTCTTGCAGGCAAGACTCGCTATATGGCGCTGGGTGATTATTCGAATTCTCGCGGCGCCGCAGACATGGGCTTGCTTCCGGATCGGTTGCCTGGACATGCGCGACTTGATGACGGTAGCCCACGCGAGCAATTCGGAACGTTATGGGGAGCGACGCTTTCGGAGAAAGCAGGGCTCTCTGCTCAGAAGATGCTCGAGGGTACCCAGAGCGGTGCCCTAAAGGCGCTTTATGTTGTAGGTGCGAATCCGGTGAAGACGTTTGCAGCGTCGAAAGATGGTGGCCGAGGCAAACTGGAGTTGCTGATCGTTCAAGAAATGTTTTTAAGCGAGACCGCTGAGCTTGCGGACATCGTTTTCCCGGCAAAGTGTGCATACGAAAAGGATGGTACGGTCACTAACACGGCGGGAGAGCTTCAGTTGCTTCGTAAGGGCGGGGACATCATGGGGCCGCGAAGCGATTTCGACCTCTTGCGGATTATATCGCATCAACTCGCGATTCTCGGATTGGGGTCGGCGTTTCATTACAAGTCCGCCGAAGCAGTGTTCGATGAGATTCGTAAGAATGTTCGCGGATATGACGTTCAAATGACGGGCTTGATTACCGGGGGCGCCGAAGCCACTGCCCCACAGTGCGCGAGGAACGGTCACGGCCCGCACGATATTCCCCCAGGACAGATTTTTTCTTCCGCGGATACGCTATTCACCAGTGGTACGCTGGGGCGCTATTGCAAAATGATTGAATCGCTTCCTGAGGCCGAAGCCAAACCGTGAGCAACTTGATCGCCCAGCACCCGATCCTGATTGTCTCTTTAGTTAAGATCGCCGTTTTGATGTTTATAGCGCTGACCACGCTTGCCTACCTAACCTGGTTCGAGCGCAAAGTGGTCGCGCACATCCAATCGCGCTGGGGGCCGTATCGCACGGGACCGCATGGACTGTTGCAACCACTGGCGGATGGACTAAAGTTTTTGTTCAAAGAGGATCCAGCTCCTGCGGGAGCTGATCGCTTTGTATATTTCCTCGCACCATTCCTCGCTCTCTCATTGGCCCTGACGTCGCTCGCGGTCATTCCATTCGGTCCAAAGGAAATTGTGATCCTGGGCCACAAGACGCCGCTCGCGATTGCCGATCTCAACATCGGATTATTGGTTTTGTTTGCGATTACCTCGCTTGGAGTATATGGAGTGGCGCTGGCCGGATGGTCGTCCAACAGCAAGTATCCCTTACTGGGAGGACTTCGCAGTTCGGCACAGATGGTCAGCTATGAATTAACACTGACCATGTCAGTTGTGGGGGTGCTGCTGCTCGCCGGCTCGTTTAATTTGCGCGAAATTATCGAATCGCAGGCTGGCGCGCACTGGTGGATTTTCCCGAGGTGGAACATTTTTGCGGGGTCGTTTCCGCAGGTGATCGGCTTCTTCTGTTTCTTTACCGCAGCGATCGCAGAGACGAATCGATTGCCCTTTGATTTGGCCGAGGCAGAATCAGAACTGGTTGCGGGCTTCCACACCGAATATGCCAGCTTCAAATTCGCGATGTTTTTTATGGCTGAGTACGCAAGCATGATTACGGTATCTTGCCTGGCGACGATTCTGTTTTTTGGCGGATGGCTCTCGCCATTTGGTCAATCCAACGCATGGGGCTGGACGCATTTTCTACCGACAGTACTTTTTGGGCTCGCGGGACTGTATTTGATCTGGGACGGCATCCGCTATGAAACCGTATTCGGCAAGGTCGTATTACCATTTCTGGGGATCGTGCTGTTCGCGCTAGCGGTTCTTTTTACGTTCCCTGGGGTAAATGACTTTGTTCAGGGCCCCTTCTGGTTTCTGTTGAAAGTTTTGACCTTTCTATTTATTTACGTCTGGCTTCGCGGAACACTGCCGCGTTTTCGCTATGACCAGCTAATGGCCGTGGGATGGAAACTTCTGCTTCCGCTGTCCATCGCCAATGTAGTGCTGACAAGCCTTGCGATTGTGAGATTCAGCCGATGAAAGCGACTGGCCGATGACCGGTCCGGTAATCGTATTTTTTGCGCTGGCCGCCCTGGCTTTGGGTGGCGCGGTAAGCCTGATTTTGCGGCGCCATCCGATTCATAGTGCGCTTTCGCTCATTGTGGTGATGGTCGCGCTTGCCGGGCTGTACTTGCTCCTCGGCGCGGAGTTCGTCGCAGCCGTGCAAGTGATTGTTTACGGCGGCGCAATCATGGTGTTGTTCGTTTTTGTCATTATGCTGCTCAATGCCGGCATCGAAGAGCGGACCAACTTGAGCCGCATGGCCGGTCTGGTCGGCCTCCCGCTGGGCTTTTTCTTAACCATGCAACTGGTCTATTGGGTGGCCCACTCGGAATCTCAAATGAATGCGGCGGGCATTGCTGCCGGCGGTTCTGCGGCGTCGACCCGGGATCTGGCGGTATTGTTGTTTCGTGATTTTGTATTTCCGTTTGAGTTGACTTCGTTTCTCATTCTTATCGCGATCATTGCCGCGTTAGTGCTGGCGCAAAAGGAAAGCTAGTCGTGGCCGCCCAATCGCAGTTCTTGATCACGGGTTCGGTAATTTTGAGCGCCCTCCTGTTCGGGTTGGGCGTAGTCGCGTTCGTTTTCAAGCGAAACATCATTACCGTTTTCATGTCTATCGAGCTGATGCTGAATGCCGTTAACCTTGCGTTTGTCGCGTTCAGCCGCGCCTGGGGCAAGCTGGACGGACAGCTTTTTGTTTTCTTTGTAATCGTGGTTGCTGCGGCTGAGGCTGCTGTCGGACTGGCAATCATCATTTTGATTGCGCGCAACCGTCAATCGCTCAACGTGGAACGCGTCGATTCGCTCAAGCTCTGATGCCCTTGCTCAACTATCTGTGGATTATCCCGGCGCTGCCGCTTCTCGGCGCCGCGGTCAACGGCTTAGCAGGCCGCAACTTCCCGAAGCGCTGGGTGAACATCATCGGCGTAGGCAGCACGGGGCTCTCCTTTGCCGCGGCGCTCGAACTGGGTCGAGAGTTCTCACAACTTTCTGCCGACCAAATTCCCTGGGCGCGCTCGTACTTTACATGGATTGCGGCAGGAACGTTCCGCGCCGCTTTTGAACTCCAGATCGACCAGCTCACCGTGGTCATGTTGCTGGTGGTCACCGGGGTTGGCTGGCTTATCCATATTTATTCAACCGGATACATGGCCCACGAAGGCGGCTACTACCGCTTCTTTGCCTATCTGAATTTGTTTATGTTTTTCATGCTGATTCTGGTCATGGCGGCGAATTACCCGCTGCTGTTTGTGGGTTGGGAGGGGGTGGGCCTGTCCAGCTACCTGCTCATTGGCTTTTATTTTTTGCGCAAATCAGCCGCGGACGCTGGCAAGAAGGCTTTTATCGTTAATCGCATAGGCGATTTCGGATTCATGCTGGCCATGTTTTTGATCTTCCGCGCATTTGGATCGTTGGACTTCACGACTGTATTCAGCAACGCTCAAAACATGCATGCGGATGCTCTGGGCGAGCTTGGGTTGGCGACCATTATCTGCCTACTGCTGTTCACGGGTGCGGTTGGCAAGTCGGCGCAGATTCCACTCTACGTCTGGCTGCCCGATGCGATGGAAGGCCCCACGCCGGTTAGCGCCTTGATTCATGCCGCAACGATGGTGACTGCCGGAGTGTACGTTGTTGCGCGCTCGCACGTGCTGTTTCTCCATGCCCCGACCGCGATGCTCGTCGTCGCAGTGGTGGGATGCGCCACCGCATTCTTTGCCGCAACCATTGGCCTGGTGCAGACGGACATCAAGAAAGTGCTGGCGTATTCAACCGTGAGTCAATTGGGCTACATGTTTCTGGCTTGTGGCGTCGGTTCCTTCACGGCAGGACTTTTTCATCTGATGACTCACGCATTCTTCAAAGCGCTTCTCTTTCTCGCCGCAGGGAGCGTGATTCATGCAATGGGGGGCGAGCAGGACATGCGAAAAATGGGCGGCCTTCGCCGTCAAATTCCTTGGACCTATTGGGCAATGCTGATGGCTACACTCGCCATTGCCGGTGCGCCGGGCTTCTCCGGTTTTTTTAGCAAGGACGCCATCCTGATGCATGCGTTTGAAAGCGAAACGGCCGGGCAGTGGCTTTACCTGCTGGGGCTGGTTAGCGCGCTGTTGACGGCATTCTATATGTTTCGATTGATGTTTCTGACCTTCCACGGCGCGCCGCGTTACGACCAGCATCATGTTCACGTGCACGAGTCGCCGAGGAGCATGCTGGTTCCGCTCGTTGTACTGGCGGTACTTTCTGTTGCCGGTGGCTGGGTTGCCGCACCAGCATTTTTCGGAGGCGCCGATCTGTTTGCGGCATTCTTGGGTCCGGTGATGGGGAACGCAGCGCATGCAGAGTCCGCCGTGCCGGGTGGCAATTCACGCGAACTGACACTTGCCGCTATAGCCGTCGGTGTCTCGGTTACCGGCTTTCTGTTGGCGTGGTGGTTCTATCTCCGGGGGAAAGATGTACTGGAGCGTCTGGCACGATCCTTTAGAGGTGTCTACACGTTGCTGGTGAACAAATATTACGTGGACGAGATTTACGACGCCGTAATCGTACGGCCTCTCGTGTGGTTCGCGACGCGCGTCCTTTGGAACCTCGTGGACGAAGGCGCGATTGACGGCTCGGTGAACGGCGTTGCGCGAGGAACACAAGCAATCGGAGAGCGCGTCCGCCGCGTGCAATCCGGCAATACGCGCAGTTATGCGGCATGGGTGGTCGTGGGAGCTGTGCTTGTGATTGGTCTCCTCCTGTGGCCTTTGCTCAAGCCAGCGCTTGGAATGGTGCACTGATTTGGGCGATATGCATCTATTGACGGTGATTACGTTTTTGCCCACAGTCGGGGCGCTCGCTTTACTGCTCCTTCGCGGCGACGATCATGTCTGGATCCGGCGGCTGGCTCTCACCACCGCGGCCAGTGAATTCGCGCTGTCGCTGTTGCTCATTCCGGGTGTGCCCGTCGGCGCGGCGGGATATCGGCTCGAAGAAGTACACGCCTGGATTTCAAATCCGCAAATCAACTATCACCTAGGTGTCGACGGCATCAGCTTATTTCTCGTAGTGCTGACGACATTCCTCACCCCCATTGCGATGCTCGCCTCCTGGAAGAGCATTTGCGTACGCGTAAAAGAATTTTTCGTAATGCTGCTGGTGCTAGAAACCGGCGTCATTGGCGTCTTCCTTTCGCTCGACCTTTTTCTGTTCTTTCTGTTTTGGGAAGTCATGCTGCTGCCCATGTATTTCTTAATCGGCATCTGGGGGCACGAGCACCGAATTTATGCCTCACTTAAATTCGTGCTCTATACCATGGCTGGCTCCATCCTGATGTTGGTGGGCATCGTGTGGCTGCATTACCTGGCGTTGCAACTCGATGTGGATACTTTTGATCTTCAGGTGATTCAATCGCTTCTACAAAACGGCCAAATCGCTCTCAGGCCGAGCGCGGAAATGGTTCTTTTCGGGGCATTTTTCCTGGCGTTTGCGATCAAGGTACCGCTCTTTCCATTGCACACCTGGCTGCCCGATGCGCACGTCGAAGCGCCCACCGCAGGATCTATTATCCTGGCAGGCGTGCTCTTGAAAATGGGCACGTACGGCATGCTGCGCTTCTGCCTGCCGCTTTTCCCGGACGCCGCGCGCAAATTTGCGCCCCTTATCGCGATACTGGCGATTATCGGCATTTTGTATGGTGCGCTCGTTGCCATGGTTCAACCTAATTTGAAAAAGCTCGTGGCTTACTCGTCGGTAAGCCACCTGGGTTTTGTAGTTCTGGGAATCTTTGCATTCAATGCCATTTCTATACAGGGCGCGGTCTATCAAATGCTGAGCCATGGCATTTCAACGGGAGCATTATTCCTTCTAGTGGGGATGCTTTACGATCGTCGCCACACGTTCCTCATTCGCGAGTACGGGGGTTTGGCTACCCCTATGCCACGCCTGGCAGCGTTCTTTCTTTTTGTGGCTCTGTCATCGCTCGGGCTTCCGATGCTCAACGGCTTCGTTGGTGAGTTTCTGATTCTGTTGGGCACCTACCAGCAGCACTGGCTCTGGGCGAGCTTTGCGGCGGCTGGGGTAGTTTTCTCGGCGGTTTATCTGCTGTGGTCCTACCAACGAGTATTCTTCGGCGAGGTTACCCAGGAAACCAATCGCACATTACCAGATCTTTCCGTGCGTGAAAAATGGATTCTGTTGACGATGGCCGCAGTAATTCTGTGGATGGGAGTCGGCTCGACGATGTTTACCAGGCGCTTCGAAGCCTCTTGCCAGAATGTGCTGGACCGCATGAGCAGAGCGGGAGCTTATTCCGCCGGCAGAACACAAGTTCCGGAAACCACGGTCTCCCACACACCAGCACGTCTCCCGACGAAAAGAGCGCTGGAAAGGTCTGGCAAACGCTGAATGTTTCCGATGATAGAAGACCTGCGCCGCGTGGCTCCTGAGCTCGTTTTGTGCTCGGTGGGCACTCTTCTGATGCTGCTGGAGCCTTTTCTGCCCCTGAGCAGACGACGACAGATTTCAACAGTGCTGGCGGTAGTCGGGGCGGTAGTGGCGCTGGCAGCAACAATGTACCCTCTAAGAAATGCCGGCACTGCATTCGGCGGCCTTCTAGCTATCGATGGCGTCAGCGTTTTCTTTCATCTGCTCGTCGGCGCGGTAGCCCTGCTGGTCATTCTCGCGTCCGGCGAATATCTCACGCGTGAGAATCTGGCTGCCGGGGAATTCTACGCGCTTGTTTTCTTCGCCACAGCGGGTATGGGAGTGATGGCTAGCGCGCAGGAATTGATGACGGCGTTCATTGGACTCGAGATGAGCTCAATTTCCAGTTACATCCTGGCTAGTTACCGGCGGCGCGCACTCAAAAGCAATGAATCGGCAATGAAATATTTTTTGCTAGGATCATTTGCCACGGCATTTTTTCTGTACGGCATCGCGATGGTATACGGCGCCACTGGCACAACGTTCCTGCAAAACATGAGCACCGGCGCGCAGAACCTTGTGCTTCTTCGACTGGGTTTCGCTATGATTTTTATAGGATTGGCTTTCAAAGTGGCCGCTGCGCCATTTCAGATCTGGACGCCGGACGTGTACGAAGGTGCGCCTACGCCGGTGACGGCATTGTTCTCGGCGGGCCCCAAGGCTGCGGCATTTGCAGTGCTGCTGCGTATTTTCGGCACCGTAACGACGGTTCATGAGTTCTGGTTCTGGGCTCTGTGGATCTCCGCGGCTTTGACCATGTTCGTCGGCAACCTTGGGGCCCTCGCGCAAAGCAACGTCAAGCGCATGTTGGCTTACAGTTCGATTGCTCATGCCGGATACGTGCTGGTGGCATTCGCTGCCAGTAACCGCATTGGCCTCGCAGCCGTGCTGTACTACTTGCTGGCCTATGCCCTCGTGAAGGTTGGCGCATTCACCGTGGTTTCTCACCTTGGCGGAGAGGGCGAGCGCCGCATTGAGATCAATGATTATGCAGGGCTCGGTCAACGCCAGCCGGCTACTGCCGCTGTCCTTACTCTGTATTTATTGTCACTTCTTGGGATGCCGATCACGGCAGGTTTTCTTGGCAAGTTTTATATCTTCAAGGCGGCGCTCGATTCGCGGCTCATCGTGCTTGCAATTCTAATGGCGGTGAATAGCGTCATTGGCGCCTACTACTACCTGCGAGTCATCGTAGTCATGTACATGCGCGAGCCGCAGGAAAGTGTGGCGGCAGTTCGCCTGCCCCTCACCGTAGGTCTTGTGCTCGTCATCACGGCCGCGGGTACCATTTACCTCGGGCTCTTCCCCAACCAAATCATGGATTTCGTTTCCCAGGCAGGACTTCTCCAGCGCTAGCCTTGGCGTTCGAAAAGCTGGGCTTCCCGGAAAAAGAAAAAGTCCGGGAGCTTTTACCCCCGGACCAATTCTTATCATTTTAAAAACCAGCTGGATTACTTCACTTTCAGATAGATGATCGCAAAGACGTAGAGCGACATCGACTCGATTAGCACCAGGGCTAGAATCAGCATGTTCTGGATCGTGCCGCTCGCTCCCGGATTCCGCGCCATCCCTTCGGACGCTGCTGCGCTGGCCTTGGCTTGCGCATAACCACACCCCGCAGCGGCGATGGCCATCGAAAATCCTGCTGTGATCGCGACCCAGTTAGCACCTGTCTGTGCCGGTTCCGCTGAGGTCGTTTGTGCAAACGCTGCCGGAGCAACCAGGCAAATCGCCAAGATCGCAAGCAGCACTACTGCATACTGTCTCATCGTGTTTCTCCTTCGTTAGGAATGGCCGCCAGGAGGTGGCTCCCGGACATCCCTCGAGCAGCCGGGATCACACTGGACGGCAGATCAAGCCCAATTAATGGTCGTGCCCCCCAGAGACCGCGCCACCCACATATATGATCGGGAGGATGGTGAAGACAAACGCCTGCAAAATGCCTACAAAAATGTGCAGTACAATAAACATCACACCAGTCAGGATCGGCACCGGCGCAAGCGCATAGCCTACCGGGTTCATTTTTGCGACAAACAGGAACAGCGTCAGTGTCAGTCCCAGGAACGTAACGTACAATAATTCGCTGACGACCATGTTGACCCATAGGCGCACCGTGAGCGAGAGCAGACGGGCGAAATTGCTGATCAGCTCGATCGGCAGCATGAGCGGAGCCAGCGGCAGCGAGGGACCGAGAAAGTGTTTGCCGTAACCAAGCGGGCCATGCCGTCGAATACCGGCGTAGTTGTAATAGATAAAGACAACCACGGCGCAGGCAAGAGGCACCGAACTTGTCGCCGTTGGCGAAGAAAAGCCCGGCACGAGGCTAATCATGTTGCACAGCAGAACGAAGATCCCAATGCTGCCAAGCATCGCTATATAGCGCTCTGAGCCATGCCCCGCGATGTTGTGAAGCAAGTCACCCACGCCGAGGCTCATGGGATTGGTGATAAGCATTTCCATCGTCTGCTGTACGCCGCCGGGCTTATCGACCGAGAGCCGTTTTTTCAACCACAGGAAGAAAACTGCGGCGAGAGCAAACACCACCAGCTCCATCGCGATGTGGTTGGGAATAGGATATTGCCGCGTCTCGGGCTGGATATGAAGTACGTTGAGCAATGCGAGAACGGGCTTGCCGAGCAGCCAATTGATCAGTTTCGCGACGCCCAGTATTTGTTCTTCCATTTTTTTGGTTTCGGACCAGTGCGCGTCGAGGGCCCCGACACCCGACCCCCCATTTACAAGCGACGCCCCATCAACTCGTACAGGAGTTCTGCCAGAACTGCCGCGACCACAACAAAAAGACCCGCAAGAAAGGCCGCCGCAGGGAGCAAAGAGTACGCAAGAATAACATAGAGAGCCGCGATGACCAAAACGTAGCGTCCGAAGAACTTCGCGAACGCCTTCAGCGGCACCTTGGGACCGGCGTGTTCGGATTCCGGGATTGCTTCCCCCGCATTCACGTGAGCGTGGGCACTTGCCTGCGACGGTACGATAGTCAATACGCCCTGCTTGAGCCAGCGATAGTTGAGCCAGCTAAGCCCCGCCCCTGTCGCGAATCCGGTCGCGCAGCTAGCGCCCCACCGCACACCCGCAAACACCGTCGCAGTTAGTCCGATGGCAAGCGCAAGCCACTCGACACGGCGCTGTACTTGCTGTCCAACACTCGGCTCTTCAACGGCCCTCACTTTGGATTACTCTTCACACGACGAATGATTTCCCACAGTCCTGCGGCAAAGCCGACGAGGCCAATGACAAGAATAAAGAGCGGCGCCGTTCCCAACTTCTTATCAAGCACATAACCCAGGCCACCTCCAATGAGGACAGCTGCGATGGGAATAAAAGGAAGCTCCATCGCCATCGTTAACTCGCGCATCATATTGGAAGGCCCCCGCTCAGGCGGTTCGGAAGGCGACGGTCCTTGAATCTCAGCGGCCAAGTGCACCAAAAGGCAGGAACACCGAGTATTGAGCCAATCGAATGAACGGTTCCGGATAAATACCGGCCACCACTGTAACCAACACCGTAGCCGTGAGCGCTACGGTTTGCATTGGAGAAATCGCGATGCTCACTTTGTCGGTGGGATCCCGCAGCCAGGCATGCACCACGATTCGAAAATAATAATATAGTGCCGGAACAATGTACAGAACAGCAAAAACCGCTAGCCACGTATGGCCGGTTTGAATCAGAGCAAGAAAAATATAATACTTTCCGATAAACCCTGCGGTCGGCGGAATCCCCGCAAGAGACAGCATAAAGATGAGCAATAGTACTGCTGCACCTGGGCTCCGATAGTACAGACCGTTTAAATCGTCCAACTCATCGCCGATCAATCCTTTTCGGCGCAAAATGATCACAATGGCAAACGCGCCGATGTTCATAAAGGCGTAGGCGAACAGGTAGAAGGAAATGCCTCTCATCCCGGTTTCGTTACCGGCTACGATTCCGAGCAAGACGTAGCCCACGTGCGAAATAGAGGAATACGCCAGTAGCCGCTTGATGTTCGACTGCGTAATGGCCGCCAGGTTGCCAAGCGTGAGCGATGCGACTGCCACCCCGGCTACCAGGTACGTCCAATTTGCATTGGAAGGCCAGAATGCGGTCGTGAACAAGCGCAGCAGAAGCGCGAAACTCGCGGTCTTTGACGCGACGCTTAGGTACGCTGTAATCGATGTTGGTGCGCCTTCGTATACGTCAGGGGCCCACTGGTGAAAAGGGACCGCCGCCACTTTGAAAAACAGACCCGCCGCCACGGTGGCGAATGCCAGGAATACCAACCAGCCGCTCTCTCCGGTGCGCGCCATCCCTTGCGCTATTCCGAAAATGTTCGTGGTGGCCGACATTCCGTACATGAGCGAGAAACCATACGCCAGGATTCCAGAGCTGAAAGCACCAAGTAGCAAATATTTGAGCGCGCCTTCATTCGATCTGCGATCGCGCCTCAAAAACCCCGCCAGGATATAGAAACTGATTGCCATCGTCTCGAGGCCGATAAACTGCACAATCAAATCGATCCCTGATGCCATGAACATCATGCCTACCGTGGCAAAAAGCACCAGGGCGTAGTATTCGCCCTCTTGCTCATCTTCCATGTCCAGATAGCGGACCGACAGCAAGATGACCAGAGCGGTTGCAATCAAAAAAATGGAGGCGAAGAAAATAAAGAAAGGATCGATCAGGATCGAGCCGGTGTGGTCCATTAAATGCGGGCGAGTTGTTTTAGCCGCTTCTGAGCTCGCGCGAATCAAGCCGGGGACAGCGAAGCGCCCTAGGTTGAAGTTCCCTATTTTAGTTCGCTCGAGAAAGCTTACCAGTCTATAAGGCATTCCCCAAAGCGTTAACCCGCTGAAGGCGACTCCCAGCAGAGCCATCACTGCGTTGAAATATTTTTCACGCCGCTCGAGCCAGAAATCGGTTAGTAAAATTCCAAGGGCGAATAGCGTCAACTGAACTTCAGGGAGTATCAGCCGGAAATCTGCGCCATTAAAAAATTGTACCATGCGCGGCTTTACCTTGGCTCCGCTGGGGATTGCGGCGTTACGGCAGGCTGAGCCAGGGCCGCGGGCGCGGCAGGCTTTTCGTCGGCCCCAGAAGGCAGCGTAAGATGCTCCGCTTTGTAATAGCCCGGATTGACGCGCTCCACAATCTCGCGTACGGGCTGTTCGAGATAAACAAAGAGCGGTTTCGGATAGATGCCAATCCAGAAAGCCAAAGCTACCAGTGGTAGCAAGGTGGCATATTCGCGGGCGTTAAGGTCGGGCAAATGCTCGTTGGCCTGGTTGGTGACCGAGCCAAACATGACGCGCTGATACAGCCACAGCAGATAGGCTGCGCCAAGAATCACGCCAAGACTTGCCCAAGCGGCCCAAGTTTTGTTGACTTCGAAGGTGCCACGCAGAATCGTGAACTCCCCAATAAAACCGTTCAGCAGCGGCATTCCCAGCGAACTCAGGCTGACGATCAAATAAATCGCGGCAAAATTCGGCATTGGCGTGGAGAGCCCGCCAAATTCTGAAATTAAGCGCGTGTGCCTCCGCTCATATAAGACACCAACAATTAAGAACAGCGCGCCGGTCGAAATACCGTGATTGATCTGCTGGATGACGCTGCCGGCGAGCCCGTGCGGCGTCAGCACGAAAATCCCCAGCGTGCAAAATCCAAGGTGGCTCACTGAGCTGTAAGCGATCAGCTTCTTCATGTCTTTCTGCATCATGCAGACCAGGGCGCCATAGATGATGCCGACGATCGAGAGAACAATTACAATGTTCACAATCTTTGTGCGCATCACCGGATCTGCCGGCAGCAGCGGCAAAGAAAAACGGATAAATCCATAAGTCCCCATTTTCAGCAGGACTCCCGCTAAAATAACCGAGCCGGCTGTCGGGGCTTCGGTATGCGCGTCCGGAAGCCAGGTATGAAACGGGAACATGGGAACTTTAATGGCAAATGCAAAGAAGAAGCCCCAGAATAGCCACACTTTGTAACTGCTTGGAAAATCGGACGCGGCCGCCAGAAGCGTCGGCACGTCGAACGTATTTCCACCCGCTTTGAAGTAAATAGCCAGAATGGCCAGGAGCATCAGCACTGAACCCGCCAGCGTGTACAGGAAAAATTTGATGGCCGCATAGAGCCGGCGGTCGCTGCCCCACACGCCGATCAGAAAATACATCGGCACGAGCATCGCTTCCCAGAACAAATAGAAAAGGAAGAAGTCGAGCGACATGAAAACGCCCAACATCCCGGTCTGCAGCAGCAAAAAGAGCATGTAATATTCTTTTTTGCGAATTTGAATCGCGTTCCATGAAGAAAGAATGGAAATGGCTCCAAGGAAGGTCGTCAGCATGACCAGCAAGAAGCTGATCCCATCGATCCCCAAGTGATAGGTCGCGCCAATCGACGGAATCCAGTTGGCCGTTTCCTCGAATTGGAAGCCAGCCTTCCCCGGTTGAAACCACGCCACGAGCGGCAGGGAGACCACGAACCCGAGCATCGCAAACAAATTCCCCAGCATGCGGTGCCCGTTCTCGCTTGCCCGCGGCACAAAAAGCAGCAGAAGAGCTCCGAGAAGCGGTGTATACAGAACCACGCTCAAAATGTGATGTGCAAAGAAGTCCATTTCCATCGCCTCTCAGTGTCCGAGCGAACGCGCATGCAAGCCGTAGTAACCAAGAAAAATCAGCACGCCAATGACAATCATCAGCGCATAGCCTGACAACAGTCCCGCCTGCAACATGCGCACAGGCAAGCTGACGAGCCACACAATCCGTGCGACGAGATTCACCGAGCCGTCCACGATCCACGAGTCCCACCACATCGAGACCGTTGAAGTTGCGCGGGTCAGCCAACCCGTGCCATCCACGGCCAGCCCGTTCAGAATCTTCTCGTCAAATGCGCCGAGTGTTGTGCCGAGATCCTTCGCGCGGTTTACAAAAAGCGCATCATAAATGTCATCTACGTAATATTTATGGTAGAGCATGCGGTAAAAGCCGCCGAAGCTGTGGGCCACCGTGGATGGTAGTTCCGTCCGTTGGATGTAAAGAAAATACGCCAGCCATATTCCAGCCGCTGCTATCAATACGGACGCAAGCATCAGTGTGTACTCCATTGTCATCCCGCTTGATTCATTGCTGGCAGCCTCCCCGGACATGAGTGGCGCGCCACCTGCGTACTCGTGCTCCATCACCGGCGACAGGAATCGTTCAAAGCGATTACTTCCTCCGAGCGAGGTCGGCCAGCCAATCCAGCCGCCAATGATTGCAAGCAGCGCCAGGATCATAAGCGGCACAGTCATGGTTCTTGGCGATTCGTGAATGTGGTGTTCCACGTCGTGCGGAACCCGCGATTTACCGAAGAAGGTCATAAAAACAAGGCGGAACATATAGAATGCCGTCATTCCTGCGGTCAAAAATCCCACCACCCACAAGAATGGCGAGTGCTTGAATGCCCTCCCAAGAATTTCATCTTTGCTAAAAAATCCAGCGAGCGGCGGGATTCCCGCAATCGCCAACGCGCCAATTAGAAATGTTCTGGCTGTCGTGGGAATCTTGTGCCAGAGCCCGCCCATCTTTCGCATGTCCTGTTCGCCGGAAAGGGCGTGTATCACGCTACCGGAGCCCAGAAACAGAAGCGCCTTGAAAAATGCGTGGGTCATCAAGTGGAAGACACCCGCCGCAAAAGCGCCAACGCCCAGCGCGAGAAACATATACCCCAGCTGGCTGATCGTTGAATAAGCGAGCACTTTCTTGATGTCGGTCTGCACCAGACCGATGGAAGCTGCGAAAATTGCGGTGAGCCCACCGATGGCCGCAACCACCGCGAGCGCCAAAGGCGCCAGTTGGTAGATGGCGTTCATACGCGCCACCATGTAGACACCTGCCGTGACCATTGTTGCCGCATGAATAAGCGCGCTGACTGGCGTTGGTCCTTCCATCGCATCCGGCAACCAGACATAAAGAGGAATCTGCGCTGATTTGCCGGTCGCTCCGACGAAAAGGAGCAGCGCGATCGCGGTGAGCACCGGGGCGCCGATCGAAAGCGCGTGGGCATTCACGGCGCTCGTAAGCGCCTGCAGAATTCCTGGCAGTTGATCGGGATTCGCCAAGCCCTGACTCGTGAAGCGAATGGTTCCGAACGTAGCTACGGTTAGAAAAATGCCGAGCAAAAATCCTGCGTCACCTATTCGGTTGACGATAAACGCTTTTTTCCCCGCATCTGTCGCCGACTTCCGCAAAAAATAAAACCCAATCAGAAGGTAGCTGCACAACCCGACGCCTTCCCAGCCCACAAACATCAGCAACATGTTGTTTGCGAGAACCAGCGTGAGCATCGAAAACATAAACAGGTTGAGATAGCCAAAAAATCGATAGTACCCGCGTTCGTGGCCCATGTACCCGATCGAGTAAACGTGGATTAGCAAACCCACTCCGGTCACCACGAGAATCATGACCGCGGATAGTGGATCGAGCAGCATGCCCCAATCGGCCACCAACTCTGCCAACCGACCCCCGGTGGTGTGCATGGGGCCGGCTGGGATCCACTGGAACAGGATCACTTGGGCAACGCGGTTCTCCACATCTCGGTCAACGAGCTGCCACACAGCGCCGACCGAATAAATGAACGAGATCAAGACGCTTCCTGCGCAAATCAGGCTGACGGCTGATTTAGGCAGCCGGCGCCCCAACAGCATCATCAGTGCCGCCCCGGCCAGCGGAAACAGCGGAATCAGCCAGAGATGTGTCAGAAAATATTCGTTGGACATAACTCCCCGGAAACCTTTGTCACCACTTCAACATATCCATTTCATCCGCCAAGACGGTCTCACGATTCCGGAAGAATGCAATGATGATACCGAGCCCCACCGCGGCCTCCGCCGCCGCATCGGTAATAATGAAAAGCGCGAAGATTTGCCCATCAACAGAGCCAAACAACCGCGAAAATGCGACGAGATTGATATTCACGGCGTTTAAGATCAACTCAACTGACATGAGGATGATGATTACGTTCCGCCGCGTGAGCACACCCACGATGCCGATGATAAATAGCGCCAGACTCAGAAATAAATAATGGCTGACCGGAATCATTGCTCACTCGCTCTATTCTTGACGCTCACACTTTTTTCTTGGCCATCACGACTGCCCCGATCATGGCCACCAGCAAGAGAATCGATGCCAGCTCGAAAGGCAGAATGTAATCGTGGAACAATCCCTGGGAAATCATTTCGGTATTTGGTTCGAGCCTAGTTGTCGGAGCTGCGGGTATATTCAGCACGCTCTTGAGGGCCACCCCATGACCTGACCTGTAGATCCAAAAAGCGGCGAAACTTCCGAGCGATACCGCCAAAACCAGCGCCACCCATTTCTGCCGCGTAAATCGCACTTGATGCAACATCACATCCAGATTTACCAGCATGATGACGAACACAAACAGCACCATAATCCCGCCAGCGTACAAAATGATTTGCACGATGAACAAGAATTCGGCGTGCAATTGCAAAAAAATCCCAGCTGTTGCGAGCAGCGCGGTAATCAAAAAGATCGCGCTATGCACGGCGCTGCGCCGCGTCACCACCAGAATCGCAGAGACGATCGCAAGGCTACCAAAGAAATAGAAGAGCGCTTTATCGAGCATGCACAGTTGACCCTTGCGATCTTCGTTCTTCTTGCGCTTCCATGTCCGAACGATCACGTTCCCGCTGCGCCCAAAGCAGCCACAAAGCCACAGCCAGTGTGGCCGCCGTTGTCAGGGATAGCGCCGGCGCAAGCCCCCATTGTTTCTCCCAGTGAAGCGCCAGTGCGAGACCAAGGCCCATTACGTTGACAACCGAAACCGGAATCAAAAAGTGCCAGCCGAGTTTCATTAATTGGTCGAACCGGTACCGCGGCAGAGTAAAGCGCAGCCACATAAAAATGTAGATATAGAAAAACACTTTGGCCATAAACCAAAAACCACCGTGTATCGCCGCCATGAACGGGCGTGCCGGCCCAACAAAAAGCGGTGCCGCAAGAACCGCCGCAACCAAAAGGCATAGCAGTCCGACAACCGCGATGAATTGCTGCTGAATGCGCACCGGTTGCTTGGGAATCCGTATGAAGCAATATCCTGCGATCAAAAGCATCAATAGCGCCGGTACATGATCCAAAGGCCACAGCCAAGCGACGTTGGGGAATGGGCGCAACCATCCACCAAGAAATAGCGTTGTTGCAACCGAAGCCACGACCACCATGTTGGCGTACTCGGCCAAAAAATAGAGTGACCAGCGAAAGCCGCTGAATTCGGTCATATAGCCGGCGACCAGTTCCGACTCCGCCTCCGGCAAATCGAAAGGCGCGCGGTTGGTCTCTGCGATGGAAGCCACCAAATAAATAAAAAATGCAATAGGGGTGAGAAACACAAACCACACCCCCTGCGCGTGTTGCATTTCCACAATGCCGCGGATGGAAAGCGTGCGAGCCAGCAGCAGCCCCGAGACAAGCGCCATGCCCGCAGCCGTTTCGTAGCTCACCAGCTGTGCCGCGCTGCGCAACGCACCAAGTAGAGAATAATGGCTGTTCGAGGCCCAGCCGCCGAGCACGATGCCAAAAATTCCAAGGGCGCTCACGCCCACGACAAATAAAATCCCAACGTTTATATCCCGCGCCACTTGGAATGCTGGCCCGAACGCCAACGCCGCCATGGAGAGCATCGCCGCGGTCACTGAAATTAACGGCGCGATCCAGAAAATCCACTGGTCAGCCATTTCCGGGATGATGTCTTCCTTGATCAGAAGCTTTAGTGCATCGGCGATGGGCTGCAGCAAGCCATGCGGGCCAACGCGCATCGGCCCGAGTCGGGCCTGCATGTCGGCCATCACCTTTCGCTCGACCAGCACGATGTATCCCGCAAGCAGCGGTAGAACCGCCACAATCACCAGGGCATAGATGAGAGGCAGAACATGCGGCCGGAAGAATTCAATGAACCCGTGCATCAGCGGTCTACTTCCCCCAATACAATATCGAGGGTTCCAATAATCGCCACGACGTCGGCGACCATGTGGCCGCGCACCATCTTATCGAAAGCCTGCAAATTGACAAACGACGGTGGGCGAATCCTCACGCGATACGGTTGCACCGTGCCATCGCTCACAAGGTAATAACCCAACTCGCCTTTGGGCGCCTCGATCGCGTGATAGACCTCGCCCGGCGGTGGCTTAAGAACCTTGCCCACTTTGGCCATAATCGGACCGGTCGGAATATTTTCAATCGCTTGAAGACAGATGAGTCGTGACTGTCTCATCTCTTCCATACGCACCACGTACCGGTCGTAGGTGTCACCATTCTTGCCAACGGGTATCTCAAATTTGTACTGGTCGTATGCAGCATACGGCGCCGCCTTGCGAATATCCCATTTCACCCCGCTGGCACGAAGCACCGGTCCGCTTGCACCCATATCAATCGCATCTTTTGCGCTCAGGACCCCGATCCCCTTTGTGCGTCCCAGCCAGATGCGATTCTCTGTCAGCAGCGTTCCATACTCTTCAATCTTCGAGGCGAAATCTTTGCAAAAGCGCTCGACATCATGTTCCAACGTGTCATACGCCTCGTATTGCAAGCCGCCGATGCGGAACGCGTGAGTCGTCAATCGCGCACCACAATACTTCTCCAAAATCTTTAGGATTTCCTCGCGCTCGCGAAAACAATAAAACAGCGGTGTGAGTGCGCCGATATCCAGCGCGTGAGTTCCTAGCCACAGCAGGTGGCTCGCAATGCGCTGCAATTCGGTCAATATCGTGCGAATCACGCGCGCACGGAGGGGCGCCTCCACATTTAATAATTTTTCGACGGCTTCGCAGTAGCCCAGCCCGTTGCTTACCGCCGCAACGTAATCCATCCGGTCTACGTAGGGCGCGAACTGTTGATAGGTGCGGTGCTCGGCGATTTTTTCTACGCCGCGGTGCAGATAGCCGATGATGCATTCCGACCCAGTGACCCGCTCGCCATCGAGCTTCAACTTCACGCGCAGCACACCGTGCGTCGACGGGTGCTGAGGGCCCATGTTGATAATGATTTCATCCGCCCCGAGAATGCTTGTCTCGACATTCGGAAACGCGCTGGTGCGAGCGTCGGGCATGCGCTATTGTCCGCTCTCAATCCCCAGGTTTTCGCGAACCCAGGCGGTGTCCTGCGTCAAGATGTCGTAATCTTTGCGCAACGGATGGCCCTGCCATTCTTCGGGCATCAGGATACGGGTTAGATTCGGGTGACCCTCGAAGCGAATCCCGAACATATCGTAAACCTCGCGTTCGAGCCAATTTGCGGTTGACCAAACTCCGCTCACGCTGGGCACGGATTCGTTCTCCCCAGCATGCACTTTCAATCGCAACCTCGTATTGTGCGCGAAGGAATACAGGTTCAGAACGACGTCAAATCGCCTCTCGCGCTTCGGCCAATCCACCGCTGTGAGGTCGCTAAGAAAATCGAACTTTTCATCGTCACGAGTAAATTTCGCAATTTCCTCGAGTCGCCCGCGCTCCACGACAAGAATCGCCTGTTTGCGATCTTCCCAAGCCGCGCGCAGGCCGTCAGCGAATCGGGTCCGATAGCGCTTTACGAGCTCGTTGTCGAGCGGAACCGGCGCAACTGCAGGCGGCTTTGGGGGTGGAGGCGCAGCAGGTTTTGCTGGGGCACCCGTTGCGGGCGCCGCCGGTTTTGTAGGCGACGCCGGGCCTGATGAGCTCGGAGGTGGTGCGGCGGCAGGCGCGACGGTTTTTGGAGGCACGGTGGCGACCGGCGGTTTTGGTTCTCCCTGCGGCGTTGAGACTGCGGGAGTCTCGCTCGCGGGAGGTTTAGGCGGCTGCTTTTCTTGTGGATCGTCGGCCATTGTCTGAGGTGCGGGTAACTGCGCTCAAAGTGCCAGCAAACTCGAACCGTAGTTTCTAACACACGCCGGAAAAGCCCGTCAATCGTTTCCCGAGCCTGCAACAACCGGCTGTTGCACGTTCGCTTACGACATCGATCGAAGGCAAGGTTTCGCTTGTACAAAACCTTGCAAAAAAAAACCCGGCCGCTAGGTAGGGTCGGGAGTTGCGGACCACATTTGCAAGCACGCTAAACCCATTCCAGCGCACCTTTCTTGTAAAGCCAAATATAGCCAATCACGAGAATGCCCAGAAACACAAACATTGAAATCAACCCAAAAAATCCAAACCCTTTATATTGAATCGCCCATGGAAAAAGAAACATCGTCTCCACATCAAAAATCACAAACAACATGGCAATGATATAAAATCGCACCGAATAACGCCCGCGGGCACTGCCTTCCGCCGGCACTCCGCACTCGTACGGCTTCAGCTTGTCGCCCACGACCCGCGAGTCCGGCCGGATAAACTTCATCACGATTAGCGTCACCGCCGGAAACGCGGCCACCAAGCCCGCAAAAATCAGCACCGGAATGTACGCCGCTGGCATCTTGCTTCGCTTCCCCGCTTTTCTTCTTTCCTCTTCTCTATTCTCTTCTCTTCCACCGCATCCTAACACACCCACCCAACCATGAGCCAAGAGATTCAGTCACGATGCCGCTGATACATGACGATTTGTAACTACTTTGCGCCCCGCCCTGTCGTTTATCTATCACAAAAGCCTCGAAACGTTTCATGCTCAATAGACCAACTGGCCGTTCACCATCATTTTGGCTATCTTGAACTCCACGAAGACTCGCGACGATTTTATTTCGCCCACGCTCGGCGATGCAAATTCCACGCTCATGGTCTTGTCTCCTGGTTCGAGCAGCGGCTTGCCATCGATCATGCGAGGGAAGACAAGTTCAAATTCTTGCGCGCCACTCTTGTGGGAGATCAGCCTGAGCGGCGTCACCTTCTGTCCTCTCGGAGCATTGAGAAATGCTTCCTGCGGCACAGTGCCCTCGGGGTAATGCGTTTGCCAGAATGTGGCCAAATCCCGGTTGTACTCGGGCACGTTCGAACCGTACAAAACGTGCACGACAACCACATCGTCGTACTTCCTGTTCAGAAAGTCTGCCGTTTGCTTTTCGACCGCTTCCTTTTGTTTCGGATCCATCTGGTCGTAGCGGTTTTGAATCAGAACTTCCCGTACCAGGGCTTGACGAACCGGAAGGGCGGAGCGGAATTGCATGATGTAATAAACTGCGAGTTGCGATTCCGAGCCCACGCCTTCTGTCCCGCTGGTTCGTGTGGCAAAGTTCGCCATTTTGACATCTGCCTCGGTCCACCGCTGCGCCCACGGGGAGTCTTCCTGTATGCTTTTGCACTCGTCCTTGGACCATTTCTTCCAATCTTTCTTGGCCCAAGGTCCTTGACCAAGGGTCGGCGAAGTCAAAGCGAGTCCGACCGCGAGAAGAAGGGTTAGGCGGGCTCTCATAGTTCCTCCGGCGTCGGTTATCGAATAGATGCGATTTTGAAGGTACCGCTGGTAAGAAAACCCTGTCAACCTCGGTTCATTCAAAAACGGGAGGAGTTCAGGTTTGAGAAAACGCCACCAACCTGACATCGCGGGCCACAATATGTTCCTTGCACGCAGGGCACAGGGCGGCGCTTTAGCCGCCCTGTTCTCCGAGCTCAAAACGGGGTGCAATATTAGAAGTTGATACGGAACACTAACTGCACAATTCGTCCGCCGTTGTCGTCGGTCGAGTTTGGATCCTGGAAAGCATTGGTGATCCTTCCAAAATTACTCGAAACGGAAACAGTCGGAACGGAAGTCGCTGCACCGCCTGGATAGAAGAAGTTGATGTTGTTAAAGGCATTTAACATCTCCGCCCGCAGCTCAAAGTTGACCCGCTCGGTGATGTTCGTCTTCTTGCTTAGGCTGATGTCTGCGCGGTAAAACCGCGGGCCAGTAAGGAATACCCTCGAGCACACCTTCCCCGGAGTGTTGCACGGTGCAATGAATGAGGGATTGGCCGCGCCAGTTCCTGAGATCAGGCTGGCCGGAACGTAGAACACTTGCCCGTCCGGAGTCTTGCGGACATCCAGCAGGCCCTGGAGTTGATTGCGCGTGATCCCATTCAAAATTACGCCGGGATCGTTCTGGTTAGTCGTGCCGCCCAAACCACTCTGGAGCAGAAATACGCGGCCTGACTGCCAACGGTGGATGGTGCTGATTTGCCATCCTCCAATGACCCGGTTCGCAAACCCATTGGATGTAGACCAATGATGGCCGGGACCAAACGGCAATTCGTAAATCCCGTTTAACTTGAAATTGTGCCGCAGATCCCATGGTGAAGCACCCTTATCGTTTCCCGGTCGCGCAACGTCGTGAAGGGAACGAATCCCACGGAACTGTCACCGAAATAGTTGGTCAAGGACTTTGAGAATGTATAGTTCCCGCTAAACTGCAGACCTTTCGAGAGCCGGCGGCGCATCTCGACTTGAAGGGCGTTATAAGTCGATTGGGAACCGTTATAGAAGCGGAAGGCTCCGGCTGCGCTACCACCTCCGCTAGCGTGCGGGTTGGCCACGAAGAGATTCGCCGCGTAAGGACCGCTGACCGGCGCAGAGTCCGGGCAACTTACTCCCGGAAAGGCATTGCTTCCGGCAAGGTTGCACATGTTCGTTCTGTTGAACGCCAGGGAGTTCGCGAAGGCACCTGCAAGTCCGTTATTCAGGAACGATATAAATCCGCCGCTGCCAAATCCAGAGTTGAGTAGGAGACCCTTGAATGCCTGCTCCATGATTGGCAAGGCACTCGTACCGCACTTCGCTTGCCGATCGAACCGATTTCCACAACCTCCAGCGATATTCTTTTGGAGATTATCTTTTGCAGTGTTGAATTCAGTGAGGAAACCATTCTCGAAGATATTCACCTCGTTTATATTGTCCTGGCGCCAGAGTCCCGTAGAGTGATTGCCAACATACCGAACCTCCAACACCATGTTTTGCCCCAGCTCTCTCTGGATTCCAACATGCCAGGACTGTACGCGGGGCGTCCGCAGGTTGGGGTCAAACATGTTGATCGACTGCCCGGAAAACGCCAAGAGGGGGAATGTACCCGTAGCCGGAAAACTGGCAGGGTCAGTCTTCAAAGACTGTAATTTTCCATTCTGTAAATCCGCGAGCGTGACACAACCTCCGGGATATTTCCCCGGCGTCGTATACGGCCCCGGGGTACAGCCGCCGAGATCTTCGGGATCCGCGAAAATATTCCCGTCAATTCCGGGGTTTCCAAAGGCGATGCTATTGAAATTGTTAAAACCCTCTCGCGTATAGCTAATTGAGTAGCCTGCGCGGAATACCGTCTTGCCGCTTCCAGGGAAAATTCTCTGGAGAAAAGGGGCATTGAAGTTCGGCTGCCAGGCCAATCCGACGTTCGGGGCAAAGTTCGTGTAATCGGTTTTATACCATCGCCGATCGCCATTGAGTTGAAACCTTGGGATAGAACTCGTCGTGCCCGGTTTGAATAAGTTGCCGAGCCCCGATACCCCGAACACGTCAGCGAATCCGTTCACCGGCGAAAAACTTTCGTTTAACGTGTCGTAAGGTGCGCCCTGGTAATCCCATCGCAGGCCGTAGGTAAATGTAAGCGCAGGTAAAACACGCCACGAGTCCGTGCCATAGAACCCAAATTGGTGCTGTTTGCCTGCCGTTCGGTTGGGTGACGCTGCCGCGAACTGCCTCTTTGATGGATCAACTGAGATAAATCCTGAATAACCAGAGACCCTTCCCGTCAACGTCCCGTAAAGCTGCTTCAGCGCGGTATTGGCCACCGTGGTCATTCCAGGAAACTTTGACGTCGGGAACTTTCCTGAAGATGGGTCGTTGTCCGCAAGGCCGATATTCGCCGTCTGCACCAGACGGCCACCACTCAGAAATCCATGGAAACGGATCTCCGTCACCTCTCCACCAAAGCTGAAGCTATGCTTGCCTGTGGTCCAGCTAAAATTGTCCAGTAGGGTGCCTAGCGGCGTGTTTCGGGCCTGCGCGTTAAACGCGAGAAAGGGCTGGAAGTTGGCCACCGGAGCCGGAACCCCTGGGAAGAGGCCTCCGGGCAGAACAGGACGGGCATTGATATTCCCAAGGTTTGTTTTTGCCACTGGGTAAAGCGCGGGATTTTCGTCAGGGAAGAAAGCCACCAGCGACGACTGCAGCCCGAACCGCAATTCGTTGCTCTTGTTGGAGCCGATGTTCCAGCGCCAGGCCAATGCATATTGGTTCCGATTCGAAATCTGACTACCCAGAAGTTTGGTAAATGGATCAATCGGCAAGAACGGATTGGCATTGTTTAGGAAATCCGGCGAAGAGCTGAAATGCGCATAGTGGTAAATGGCGGTGAACTGATGGTTCTTTGTAATGTTCCAGTCAAAGCGGACATCAGGGAACCTTCGTGAGCCCTTGCCCGGCGCGTTGAAGACCGCATTGTCAAGCCAGGGGTTGAATGGCGTGCCGGTCGAAATGCTCGAATTGCCCCGCGCAGCCTGGACATTAGCGAGAATTGTGCTAATCGCAGGGTCTTTCACGAAAGTCACGCCATTGCTCGGAACTCCCGCGAATTTGGCTAAGTCAACCGTACAGACGGGTCCGCCGTTATTTCGCGGACTTGAGGCTACACATGTCGTCCAAGCATTCCCAGTTTGGGCAGTCGCTGCGCCGTAAGTGAACAGTCCATTGACCGCTTCCTGAGTCAAAATCGCGCGTGTAAATGACCGCGACTGCGGACTCTTATAATTGTCCATAGCGGTGAAAAAGAAAAGTTTGTCCTTGATGATCGGCCCCCCGATCTTGTACCCATACTGGTTCAGACGTTGCACCTGTCTAGGTTGCTGCGGGTTCGCTTCGTTGTTGAAATAATAATTGGAATTTAATGCATCATTCCTGAAATACTCCCATACGCCGCCATGAAATGCGTTTCCGCCTCGCTTGGTTTCAAACTTGATCTGCACGGCTCCTTGCGACGCGTCTTGGGCCCCATTGGCTGCTGTCGAGATACTAAATTCCTCGACCGAATCGGTGGTGGGCCGTATGATGGTAAAAAACCCGTCACTCGACTTCAGCAGGTTATCTTGCACATTGATTCCGTCATAGGTGACATTGATTGAACCCTTCGGCAAACCGTTGAATGATGTCTGGCGCGTACTGCCGGTCGTCGCGGCTCCGGCCATCAGGGTCGCCAGGTCCAGCGTATTACGGGACGTAAAGGGCAGTTCTGTGATGGACCGCCCGGTAATGGAAGCGCCCACCGTTGCACTCGTGGTCTCAACCACTTCCTGGCCGGCCTCCACAAGCACCGTGTTTGTTACTTCCCCTAGTTCGAGCTTGGCCGTCAAGTCATAGGTTTGGCCGACGATAATCTTGACGTCCTTGAAGACGCTTTTCCGAAATCCCTGAACGGCAACCGTGACCGTGTAGGTGCCGGGGTTCAAGTTAGCGATCGTGAAATGACCATCAGCGCCGGTCTGCGTCGCATATTCTGCGTGCGTGGCATCATCCACCGCGGTTACTTTCGCGCCCACAATCGCTGCACCTGATTGATCCGATGTGGTGCCAGTCAATGTTCCTGTGAGGCCCTGGCCGTGCAGCGAAAGGGTTAAGGAGACTAGGATAGTCAATAACGTGTTGACACCGACCGTTCTGTTGACCAAGATTCGTCCCACAGTTACACCTCCGGCAGATTAAGTTTTAATGCTACGTGGTCACCACCACAGTGACGCTCAAAAATTCTGCGCCATCCTGCATCGATTGCAAGCGAGCTGTCAAGCGTTCTATTTAGAATGGGGTGTGGATTTTACTGGCTGGATCTTCTTGGCAGTATCCGCGCGGCGCTTCAAAAAACAATATTTTGGCGTGCCGTATCAGAAAAAAGCAGAATACACAAAGTTCGTAACGCCTTGGCTCATTTCTCGAACAGCAATTCGCCGGCGCGCTGCGTCGCTTTGACAACGGCCTTGATGAGCGTCACGCGCACTTTGCCATCTTCGAGCTCGAGAATTCCGTCGATCGTGCAGCCCGCTGGGGTTGTAACTGCATCTTTCAGCAGCGCGGGATGATCGCCTGTCTCGAGGACGACGCACGCCGCTCCCTTCATGGTTTGCGCGGCCAGCAGAGTAGCAACATCTCGCGGAAGCCCCACCTTCACGCCAGCCTCAGCGAGCGACTCGAGAATAATGTAAACAAACGCCGGTCCGCTGGCCGACAGTCCCGTCACCCCGTCCATGTTTTTTTCGTCCACCACGACAGTTCGGCCGACGGTATCGAACATCGCCAGAGCGGTTTCCAGATGCGCCGGCTTCGCGTGACTTCCCTTGCAAATGCCAGTCATCCCGCAGCCGATGGCGCAAGGCGTATTGGGCATCGCTCGCACGACTGGGAACTTGCCAGAAACGTGCTGCTCGATATAGCTCGTGGGTACCGACGCTGCTACGGAAATCAGCAGCGCGTCTTCGCTTAACTCCCCGCGGATCTCCTCGAGCACTTCGCGCACCACCTGCGGCTTCACACACAGCAACACAATGTCGGCCCCGCGCACGGCGGCGCGATTGTCCGTCGAGATCCGTATACCAAGCTCTTTTCCGAGTGCCTGGGCTTTTTCTTCGTGGCGTACCGTGGCAGCCACGCGCTTTGCAGTGAAGAGCCCTTCCCTCAAAAACCCGCGCAGCAAGATACTGCCGAGTTTTCCGGTTCCTAAAACGGCCAGCCTCTTATCCGATAATTTTGCGGTCATAGTGTGAACATTGTTGACGACTCGCCCTTCGCCGTCAATGGCGCATTGCTTTCTCAGGCAGCTCTTCAAAACGAATATGAAACGAGGGACAGAACTAATCGTGGCTCGAGCCGCCGAGGACCTCAACGGCATGAGGCAGCAGCTCCGCGATTGCGTTTAATGAATCGACCGCACCTTGCGGTTTCCCCGGAAGATTCAAAATGAGGGTTCGGCCGCGCACCCCAACGACGCCACGAGAAAGCGCCGCTCGCGGTGTGGCCTGCATGCCCTTTTGCCGCATCATTTCCCCGAGACCCGGAATCAATTTCTCGCAAGCAGCAGCAGTCGCCTCTGGAGTCGAATCGCGTGGACCTATGCCCGTACCACCCGTGGTAACGATGAGATCCATTTGCGCAGATTCGGCGAGATCTCTTAGACGCACCTGGATTACCGCGGAATCGTCAGACACAACATGGGTGGAAATCACCTTCCAGCCAAGCTCCGAGCACCGTGCACTGACTGCTGGGCCGGACTGGTCCTGGCGCTTGCCTTGCGAAACCGAGTCACTCACCGTGACAATAGCCACACGTAAACTCATATTCTAGCTCTCCACGACATCGCGATTGGATTCGTCGAGAAGCCTCATCGCTTCCATCAGCAAACCGGTGGTTGAGCGCGTTGTGGTCGTCCGCTCGGAAGCATTGGCGCCATTAAAATCAATCTCAAACTCCCCGTCATTCCAGCGCATCGCCTGATAGACTGCTTCGTCACCATCGATTGTGCCGAACTTTGCATCGCGACACTGCCCGGACGCGAAATAAAGTTCGCAAAGATCGCTTCCGCGGCGCAGCGTCAGCCGGCATGATTTCTGGCCCATTTCAAGGGACTGCATCAAGTCAAGAATGCCCATTTCCTCCAAACGCCCCTGAATCACGCCAGGACGCGCGGCCAATTTCTGCAATTTCTCAAGGTGCAATCGATCCACGACTCTCTTGGCCATGCGCACGAGGTCGCGAAGGAAGAATGGCTTGGGAATGAAGTCCTCTACACCGTCAACTAGCGGACGCAAGCGCTCCTCGATATCGCTGCGGCTGGCCACAAAAATAAATGGAATCTGACGCGTCTGCTCGCGTCCGCGCAGCTTTTCGTAGAGCTGCCGCCCGTTCAGACCGGGCATTTTGTAATCGCACAGAATTAAATCTGGCGGATTGTCTATAACCTTCATTAGAGCATCCGCGCCATCGTTCGCCTGAATCACGTCGCAGTGTGGCTCCATTCCGCGAACAATCAGATCCAGAACGAGTGGATTGTCATCCGCGACAAGCACTTTGACGCTTTTTCCGGGAGCGCTCATGGATTCAATCAGGGTTTAAATCGTGCTGCATGACCCTTTTTTTTCGAGAGTTGTGGCCGGAGGTAGTGTCCGCTCTTGCCACCTATTTTTTCTTCGAGATAAATGTCAGTAATTTCCAAGCCTTTGTCGAGGGCTTTACACATGTCATAAATCGTGAGGGCGGCGGCAGAAACTCCCACGAGCGCTTCCATTTCCACGCCTGTTGGTGCCGTCGCCGTGACGCTGGCATGGATCTCCACGCCATTCTGGCATAGGCGCACAGTCACATCAATGTGCGTTAGCGGCAGTGGATGACAAAGAGGTATCCATTCTGCGGTGCGTTTCGCGGCGGCGATTCCGGCGATTCGTGCAACCTCCAGAGGATTGCCTTTCGGAGTCTCGAGCCTGCGCACCTTTCGGAGAACTTGCGCCGACATGCGCACGAATCCGTGCGCAATGGCGGTGCGCAGCGTCGCCGGCTTCGCGGTGACGTCCACCATCGTCGCTTCCCCGCTCGATCCGTAGTGCGTGAGCTTGCCTGCTGGGCGCCCCTTCATTAAAATACTCCGCGTCGCGGAAGCACTTCCGCTAATTCTCCAGCTGCCATTTCCAATCGCTCCGGTCTTACAACTAAATATCCGTTCGCAATCCCTAGCGCCACGATGTCTCCGGATCCCTGCCAGGATGTTTCTTGTACGGTAGCTTCGCCGGGAAGCCATTCGATCCGGGCGGGAAGAAAATGCGTGAGCCCAGCCTTCTGCCGCACCGGTGCCGCGAGCCGGGCGTTAAACAGCGGCAGCGGCCGCGGCGATGTCTTTCCCAGAAGATCGATCGCCGGCACTACGAACAGTTCAAAGGTAACCATCGTTGAAACGGGATTGCCAGGGAGACCGAACACCAGTGTACTCCCGCATTTTCCGAACACAGCTGGTTTGCCAGGGCGAATGGCTACCTGGTCGAAATAAAATTCCGTCCCGAATTCACCGAGCACGGTTTCAACCAAATCGTATTTCCCCATCGAAACGCCGCCGGAAAGAACCAGGATGTCAGCCTTTAGACCCTTCGCGATTTTCTCTCGCAAGTCTTCCATGTTATCGCGCGCATTTCCAAGAACAACCGCTTCGCCACCTGCTAAAGCGATTTGGGCCGCGAGCGAAACACTGTTGCTGTTACGAATCTGGAGGGCTCCGGGCTGTTCCTCAAAGCTTACAACTTCGTCTCCGGTTGAAAGTATCGCCACGCGCGGCTGCACATACGCCTGTAACTCAGCCTGACCAACTTGAGCAGCAATCGCCAACTCGGCGTAGCTGAGCCGCGCGCCAGGTGATAGGACTGTCTGTCCGGCTTTCGCTTCCCGGCCGCGGGCCACAATATTCTGCCCGGGCATCGCGTAGCGCTCGAGTGTCACTTGGCCTGGCAACACTTTTGTGTGCTCGATCATAACTACGGCATCCGCGCCGGACGGAACTGCCGCGCCCGTCATGATTTGGATACATTGGCCGGGAGCAAGAGAACCGGTAAAGCTGTCGCCTGCTTTCACTTCACCAGCGAGTTTGAGAACCCTTCCTGGTTCGGCAGCATCGGCTGCGCGAACAGCAAATCCATCGCGGGCAGCGCGATTAAACGGAGGATAGTCGCGATCGGCCAAAATGGGAACCGCAAGAATCCTGTTTTGCGCGGAGGTGAGACTGATTATTTCGACCGCTCGAGGACGGTTTTCGGCAGAAGCGACGTCGATGACTTTTTGTCTAGCGTTTTCGAATGACAGCATGGGTATCGCGCTGATGCCCGGGTCAGAGCCAGGCAGCGAGTTTTGTGCCCGAAGGCACGATGGTAGCGTCGCGCTCAGGACCTGTGGAGATCATTCCAATTTCAATGTGGAGGAAATCGGAAATAAAGCGGAGGTACTCCCGCGCAGCTTGCGGCAACCGATCGGTGTCGCGCACACCACACGTCGTCGAGTTCCAGCCTGGCAGAGTGCGATATTCCGGTGTGATAGCGGTGAAATCCTCAGCTACCGCTGGCATCTCACGCAAAGGGCTGCCCTTGTAACGGTAACCAGTGCAGACCTGGATTTCGCGCTGCGTGTCAAACACATCCAGTTTGGTTACCACTAATGAGTCGATTCCATTGATTATGTTGGCATAGCGAAGCACTGCCAGATCGAGCCAGCCGCAGCGCCGCGGCCGTCCAGTTACGGCGCCATATTCTTTTCCGCGGTCGCGCACCTCGGTAGCTTCAAGGTCCGGCATCTCCGTCGGAAATGGCCCGCTGCCAACGCGAGTGGTATACGCTTTTGTGACTCCGATTACGCCTTGGATGCGCGTGGGCCCGACGCCGAGGCCGGTTGTCGCACCGCCCGATGTGGCGCTCGATGAGGTCACGAAAGGATAGGTACCATGATCGATGTCGAGCATCGTTCCTTGCGCGCCCTCGAACATCACCGAGCGGCCCTCGTTCATGACCGTGTTCAATAGTTCGGCAGTGTCACAAATGTAGCCCCGAATCTTAGCGGCAAGACGCAGGGTTTCGTCCAGGAGATCAGAAGTCTCGAGCGAGGTACCGCAAGTGGCCTGGCAAATCGCATTCTTCTCGAGCAGAACACGATCCAGCTTTTCGCGGAAGCTTTGCGGATCCAGCAAATCGCACACGCGCAGTCCGCGCCGCGCCATTTTGTCTTCGTAGCAAGGTCCAATGCCGCGCGATGTCGTACCGATTTTGTTTGCGCCACGGGCCACTTCTGCGGCTTTTTCCATTTGCCGATGATAGGGAAAAATCAAATGGGCCCGATTGCTAAGATGCAGGCGTCCGCTAACATTGATTCCGGCTTTGGCGAGAGTCTCTATCTCGCATACCAGAGCAGCCAGATCGACGACTACCCCCGAACCGATCACGGCGTGACGTCCAGGGCGCAAGATGCCACAAGGAATGAGTTGAAGGATGAAGCGGTGGCCATCGAAGATTACCGTGTGGCCGGCATTGTGTCCGCCCGCGCAACGGGCAATGTATTCAAAGGAACCCGCCAAATAATCGACGACCTTCCCTTTGCCTTCATCGCCCCATTGCGCGCCAATCACAACCACCGATTTCATTGCGTACATCTCCTAAAGGTTCGCGACGTTTGCGCTTAAACCTACTGGCGAATAGCGTGAATAATAATTGTGTTGCCGCCGAGCAGAACAGGGTCGGAGGCCAATTCTTCAGTCCAGCGTTCGCGGCGCCTTTCGCCCGGCGTGAGTTGTCCCAGGAAGCGAATGAAAGCGACGAGCGGCCAGTAGAGCCAGCTATTCGCTTTTTTGCGGTCCCGATGCACCCCTTGAATGGCAAAGCCATTTTTTTGCAGAAGATAGCGCAATTCGGAGTAAGCGATTGGATTGACATGCAGGGCAATTTCGTCGAGCCCGGCACAATCATGATGGATCTTCGCCAACGATTCCGTTGAGAGAGGTTTGAAGTGCGACGTGTAGCCGTAGAGCAACCACTTCAGGCGCTCTTCAATATTCAAAATGTTGGGTACGCTGACGACGATGTGGCCCCCAGGTTTGAGCAGCCGCCGAAACTCGCGCACAGCTTGGGGCGGAGACTCGATGTGTTCAAGGCCATCGAGGGAGGTCAAATAATCAAAGCTGCCGGCGTGATACGGCAGCGTACCGGAGAGATCTCCTTTGCGTATATCGACGCCATCGAGTCGGAACAACTGCGGATATAGATCACAACAGAAAACTTCGAAGCCGCGTGGCAGAAGTCGCGATGCGAGGGCCCCCTCCCCGGCGGGGCAATCGAGAATCCGGCCGCGCGGAAGCGGCTCGAGAATGCCCAGCACCGCATCATGCAGGCCCGGCCGCGACATCGCGATTGGGGGCCTCTCGCCCGCAAGCATCGGAGGATGCGTTGCCGGCTTGACCATGCGGCTGGCTTGCGTGGTTGCCATGCTTCCCTTTTCACCAAAAACCGGCGGCGATGCGCGCACCGCCGCCGGAAATCTTCGTGTTGCTAGAATAGAACGCTGCTAGCGGAATCTATCAGGCCTTGACTATATGCCGATCCAAAACCCTGGTGATGTGTTCTTTGGGCACGGCGCCAACAATCTGGTCGGCCACTTGTCCGCCCTTAAAGATAAGCAGCGCGGGAATACTGCGGATATTGAACTTGCTGGGTGAACTAATACTCTCATCGATGTTCATCTTCACAACGGTCAACTTCCCGGAATAGTCTTTGGCAATCTCGGCGACCGTAGGCGCGAGCATGAGGCAAGGTCTGCACCATTCCGCCCAGAAATCCACCATGACCGGCTGGGTTTTACTGGCATTGATAACTTCAGCGTCAAAATCGGAATCGGTCACGCTACGAATAGTGTCAGCCATAGTCTCCTCAATCGTTTCAAGCCAACGGTCAGGACAACAGCCTGGCATGGTGCCACTCTAATTAGATGTTCGAGAAGCCCGGGCGATTCGCCCTTTAGCGGCTAGCTCATAAAGCTTTAGGTACTCACCGGCCGAGGCGTTCCACGAAAAATCCTTGGCCATGCTGTTCAATTGGATTCGCTGCCAAATCTTAGTGTGACTATACATGTCCACCGCCTGATGAAGGCAAGCCACCAGGGCCTCACCAGTGTAAGGACTGAATTTAAACCCCGTCCCGGTACCCAGAGCAACATCGAACTGTTCGATCGTATCATCCAAACCGCCCGTTGCGCGCACTACCGGCACCGTGCCGTAGCGTAGGCTATAAATCTGATTGAGTCCGCAGGGTTCATAGCGCGAAGGCATCAGAAAGATATCCGCGCCCGCTTCGATTTTATGCGCGATGGCGTTGTCATAGGCAATTTTCACGGCGACACGGTCGGGATAGGCTGCGGCGAGATCACGGAACAATTGCTCATACTTGGGCTCGCCATTTCCGAGCGCTACCAGTGCGAGGTTCTCCTGCAAAATGACCCCGGCTTTCTCAGCAATCAGGTCGAACCCCTTCTGATCGGCAAATCGCGAAACGATGCCGATTAGCGGGCGTGAGATATTCTCCGCCGGCAATTTAAATTGCTCAAGGAGATCCTTTTTGCAGGTGCGCTTTGGTGCCAGATCCTTCGCGGAATATTGCGCGGCGATGAACGTGTCGGCTTCCGGGCTCCACTGCGAATAGTCCACGCCATTGAGAATACCGCGGAGGTTCGCGGCACGGTCGCGCACGACTCCATCAAGACCGCATCCGTATTCCGGGGTTTGAATTTCTTGTGCATATTTTCGGCTGACGGTGGTCAAGTAGTCGGAAAAAATGAGCCCGCCTTTCAGCAGGCTGACGTCTCCGAAGAATTCCAGCCCTTTCAGGTGAAACAGGCTGTCGGGCACGCCGATCTGCGCGAGAGTCGTGCGCAGAAACAGGCCGAGATAGCCCATATTATGAATCGTGAAAATGACGGAAATGCTTCGCAAAAGCGGGTCGTTGACATACTGGCTGCGAAGCAAAACCGGTACCAGGGCGGACTGCCAATCGTGGCAATGAATCACGTCAGGACGCCAGACATGCTTTGCGATTTCAATGGCGCTGCGGCAAAACTCTGCGAAGCGCTCAGCGTTGTCCGGATAATCCTTCCCTTTCTCCCCGTACAGCTGGGGCCGATCGAAATATTCGGGATCATCTACAAAGTAATAGCGAACGCCAGCAACGAGAGTGCCGTCAGCAATGGCCGGGAACCTAAGCGCCTGGCCCATGGGCACGGTCAGACTGGGCATAATAACCATGGAGGCTTTTGTGCCACGGTAGCGCGGCAGAACAACAGCCACTTCGTGCCCCATCGCAACCAGGGCTTTGGGTAAAGCCTCGACGACATCGGCGAGACCGCCGGTTTTCGAGAAGGGTAAACCTTCCGAGGCAACAAACAGAATTTTCACTTGTACCTTTCGTTAGCGCATTTAGACGTTAGCGGAAGCTTCAAGCTGCGTCAAGCAACGCGGGCGCGGTTAGAAAGCTGCCTTCGACAATCACTTTATTTCCTTCGTTGCGTTAGTCCAACCGCTCTTGGTTCCGAGCGCCTGCCCGGGCGAGGGATGCCAGCCGGATGAAAAACAAGCCATTGACCGAGCTCATTGCGGTGCTGCGACGATCCTCAGGGCCGACGTAAAAAGCCAGCCCACAACGGCGAAACCCGACGTTCGACGAACATCGTTAAAAGCTTTCGAATCTTTGCCAAAGAATTTCCTTTTTCCACTCCCGCACCTTATCCTCATCTACGAAAGGTCAGTCTGAATCAGTTTCCCGGCGCAAAACGCATCTCTTACTACGGGCGATTCATGGGACAACGACTCGGACAACATTTTTTGAGTGATGGCAACTGGCGAGCGCGGATAGCGAGCGCGATCGGCATGGACATGCCGACACAGCCTGGCGAACCAAACATGCAGGAAAGGCTGTGGCTGGAGATTGGGGCGGGCCATGGCGAAATGACCCGGGTGCTGGCTGCTACCGGTGCTCGAGTGATTGCGGTTGAACTGGACAGCAAACTAAATCAGCGACTTCAGTCACTAGCCCAGGAGTTCCCACGCATCGAACTAGCGGCTGGCGATATTCTCGAGCTCGATGTGGGCGTACTTACCGGTGGAGCGCGTTTCCGCGTGTATGGGAACCTTCCCTATTACATTACATCGCCTATTTTACATCGTTTGTTCGAATACGCCGACGCGCTGGAGGATGTATACGTCGTCACGCAGTTGGAAGTGGCCGCGCGCATTGCAGCGCGTCCCGGGTCGCGGCAGTTCGGTTATCTTTCGGTTCTTTCGCAATTTTACGCCGAGCCCGAGATTTTGTTGCGCATCCCCAGAGGCGCATTTCGTCCGCCTCCGAAGGTGACGTCGGCTCTGATTCACCTGAGGATGCCGGGGGAGAGAAGAAGCATCGGGGACCTTGATGAGGCGCGATTCTTTGGTTTCGTCAAACTTTGCTTTGCCCAAAAACGCAAGACGCTAGTGAACAATCTAAGAACGGTGGCTGCTCCAGAAGGTGTGGGGGCCATTTTAAGAGGGCTTGACATGCGTGCGGATGTGCGCGCAGAGCAGATTAGTGTTACGCAATTTGCGGAGATTTATCGGCAATTGAAGTAGCTGGCGCAGCTAGAATGAGCGCGCAAACCTGCTCCATCGCAGAAAGATTTCTTGAGTCCTGGTCTCAGCATGAGCTTGTTGGCTGAAAACCAAAGTCGCGTCTCCGCAATAACATCTGTTGCCCATTCGCGCGGCTGGATTCACCGAGCCTAGGAAAGCTCAGTTTTAAGGGCGCTGTACGGCTAGAAAGCGGTCTGGGTAATCGGTTATGACCCCATCCACCCCCGCCTGGATTAACGATTGCATGTGCGCGGGATGGTTGATTGTCCAGGCGACAACTTGTAGATCCCGTCGCTTGGCCTGGGTGATTAGTTCCGGTGTAATTAAGGTTCCATGGAGAGCTAGCTGACGTGCGCCAACCGAGACGGCGCGCTCCACTGCGTCTGGAGCATAGCTGTCCATTAATAAACCGGTCATAACATTTGGTTCGAGGCGACGGACCGCTGCAAGCGTGGGGCCATCGAAGGAAATCACGATAACTCGCGCCGCCTCGCCAGCATCCCGCAGTGACCCCACCAAAGCGTGCTCGCTACCCCAAGTTTCCCAAGTCTTTAACTCGAGGTAAAAAACTATGTCATGCTCGCGAGCAAAATGGAGAATTTCTTCGATTGTGGGAAGTTTCTCGCCCGCGAATTCAGAGCTGAACCAGGAGCCCGCGTCGAATTGGCGCAAATCTGCTAACGTAAAATCGTGAACCGAGCCATGCCCGTTGGTGGTCCGTTCGAGTGTGTCATCATGAATGGCGACAAAACGAGCGTCGCGGGAGAGTTGCAGGTCGGTCTCGATAAATCGGGCGCCCAACTCCACGGCCTTGCGAAAAGAAGCAAGGGTATTCTCTGGCGCATGACCAGATGCCCCGCGATGTGCTACGACCCACACTGACTGCAGTCCTCCGCCACTACTTAGCCATGAAATAGCCCAGCCCGGTTTCCATCCTAATCGCATTCGCATCGGAACTTATTTATTTTCCTAGGAAGGTGCCTTGTCCGGTAGGATAGGTAGGGTTCAGGTGTATCCCTCGCCTATTTGTTGCATCTGCGTGACTAGGCCAAGTACAAAATCAAGAAGAATAGGGAGAATTTTATGAGAAGCGGCTCGAAATTCAAGATGGTGCTGCTCGTGCTGGCCGCCATGTCTTTAGTGATTCCAGGGTCCAGAGCCAGCACAGGCCACGACCACGGAAGCAAGGAAAACCAAAAAAACAATCGTGATGCGGCCAGCTACCAGTCCAAGCTGGAAAAAGAGGTTCGCCACGAATTGGTACTGCTCCCATATTATTCGGTGTTCGACAACCTAACCTACAGCGTCAACGGAGACGTGGTTACGTTGGGAGGGCAAGTGACTCGGCCGACGTTGAAGTCCGACGCCGAAAACGTTGTCAAGAAAATCGAAGGAGTTTCCAAGGTTATCAACAATATCGAGGTGTTGCCGCTATCGCCCAATGATGACCAGATTCGGCGGGCAGTGTACCGGGCAATCTACTCGAACGATGTGCTGTACCGTTATTCACTTGGAGCGGTGCCGCCCATTCACATCATTGTGAAAAACGGGAATGTCACGCTAGAGGGTGTGGTCAGCAGCGAGATGGACAAGAACGTTGCCAACATCCAGGCCAATAGCGTTCCGGGTGTATTCTCGGTGACTAACAACCTGCGCGTGGTCCCTTAGATTCCGGCGTAGTTTTGGAATCAGCGTGCTTGAGTCTTAGGCTCGGGATCCCCTAGTCTGACAGTCATGGCTGTATCGCGCGACGGGCAAAGTGCTTTAGGGGCGCCCGGGCCTTTTTTTACTCTTGGTGATCGATTACGTTTGAACTATTTATACGAAACGACGATTTCGCCATTCTCAATGCGCAAATCGCGTAAATCTGAAGGCAAGCGCAGCTTTTCCCGGTTTTGGGGAGAATCCATCATTTTGCGCACGGCGGTTTCGAGCGATGCCTGAGGAATCGGCAGCGCGCCGATCTGACCGCTAATGGGGTTGAAACGCAAATACCCTTCTTCGGCATGCAGTCGCCCCTCGAGCTGCAGCGACATATCTTTTCCGTGAAAATCGAACACCACGTATGCGCGCACGCGGTCCTCTATCAGGTTGATCTTAACATCGCGAACCGCGGACTGAATTTCTTCAACCGACGGTTCGCCGTCGGCTGGCGGACTTTGCGCCGTTTGCGCAGTGGGAGGGGTGCCGCTAGGTTTGTCACTAGGCTTTAGCGCGAGATGCGAGAGAAGGTACGAATTTACCTCGGCTTCATCTACGCGCAATACCTGGGGGGCTCCCGACACGGAAGCGCTAGCCAACTGTTGCAACTTAGCCCCTAACCTCTCGCCTGCGCCCAAGTCAGCGGTAACATAGGGAGCTGGAGCTTTGTGCATAACCAGCAGGACTGTAATCACTCCGGTTGCGATAGTCGTCCACCGGAGAATGCGGTATACCCAACGCCAAGGGGTGATCCGACTTGGCACGTCGTTCGATTTGTTGCTGTTGAACATCGGACTCCGGATTAGACTTGTGCGTGCTTTTTTGCCACGGCAACCTCAGCTGCCGCCCAGAATTGAGGCTATCGTTACGCCGTGAACATCGCAATTCATAACCTCCTACCTTAAGCCAATGATGCACTGGCCGAAAGAACAGGTCCCGAATTGTGGTCGACCCTATCGCCCGTTTTCGGGACAGCCAGTCCCGAAAACGGCCACAGAGAGGCTGGGGTTGATGCACCAATGGTGGACTATCTATTTGCGTATCTAGCACTTACGACAAGAAGGCCCTGGAAGGTTACCTGCCAACTCTTTGCCTTGAATGGCCACCGCCTCCATACCGGCCCTTGCCCCGAGAGAGTATGCACGCACGGACACAAGTTCCCGCCGCCAGGGCGGATTGCTTTCGGAAGCGCGCAGAGGAAACTCGGCAGCATTCCTGGCGCTGGTCGCGCCAGCCGAAAAGTCTGTCTATCGGAATGCCCTGCGGCTAACCGGGAATCGCACAGATGCGGAGGACGTCCGACAGGAAACGATGCTGCGGGCGTATACGCGCCTAGGACAATTTTCCGGCGATGGAATAGCGGAGACGGAAGCCTTTGCGGCGTGGCTCTCGCGTATTGCCACTAACGAATCCATTGACACCATCAGGCGACGACACGCCGGTAAGGTCATTTCCCTTGATGATCCCATTCCGGGCGGTGATGGGCCGCACTTCTACCGGCACGACAGCACGGTCGCGGATGATCCGGAGCAGCATTACGCACGGATGGAAATGCGGCGGATTCTCGCCGATGTCATCGAGCAGCTTGATCCCGGTTTTCGACGCGTGTGCCTGTTGCGCGACGTCGCGCAGCTCACAACCGACGAAACCGCTGAGCGACTGGGGATTTCGTCCGCCGCGGTCCGCATTCGCCTATTTCGCGCGCGACTAAAGCTGCGAGAGCGCCTGCAACAAATTCTCAGGCAGCCCATTAACGAGACATCATGCTGCCAACGGGCCTCACCACCTAAGACTTCCATTGTGGCGAGGATCAAGCCTGGGCTGCAGTGACCAGCGCTGCATGGATCAAGGGTGTTGAGCAGGAAACACTTGATGACATCAACTTGATGGGAGCGCCAGCACTCGTCATACTTGTTTTATGAAAGCCTGCATCGCTTTCCTCTCAGTGCTGCTCTTGTGTGCCACCACAGTTGCCGACGAAATCAATCTGAAGGACGGCTCGAAGATCGTGGGCACCGTGATCGGTTTCGAAGACCATAGTTATCAGGTACAAACCAGCTTCGGGATTCTGACGTTTCCAAAAAACATGATTGCGTCCATCATTCCTTCGACGACAAAGTCTCCCGATACGATGCCTCCGGCCACAACAACTACATTCCCTTCCATAACCGCGCCTTCCGGAACTGCGAGGGCTTCCTCAGCCATTACCTCATTGTCGAAACCAGAGCCCAAAGCAGCAGCAAAAAAAGACGCTCCGGCGAAAAACCAAACTCCCATGGAAGTAAAGGCCCGCGAACAGACCAAAATCTCGAGTGAGCCAGCGCGAACCGTTAGCAACTCGACGGCGATGGCGACCAAACAGTCTGCCCCCGTGTCAGCGAACATTGCCAGCGGGGGAGCCGAAAAACCCGATGCGGCTGCAACAAAGGAGCCTGAAGTCCCTGCCATTCGGGAAGAGGTGCACGGAAATCAGTACATCAATCGTACCTATGGTTTTCGAATGTATAAGGCACCGAGCTGGAATCTCATTGATGACGATACCCGCAAGACCCTGCCGAACGCGATCGTGGCACTTGGGGCCAGCGACGACTCTACCCTGCTGGTCGTCGGCATCGAGCGTTCCAAGGAATCTCTGGAGTCTAGAGCCGCAGCGACGGAAAAACGACTGCGTGAAATCTATGAGAACTACCGGCGGATTTCCGAGCAGAAGACAACGGTCGCGGGACTACCGGCGATCGAGCGGCGCTATCGCGGCATCGCCGACGGTCACGATTGGTCGGGTGTGGTCGTTACGTTGGGGCGCGGCGGCGAGATCTACACGCTACTGGGAATGACTTACGCCGAGTCTGATCTGATCCAGATACAAGAGAACGTGATTGCCCGCGCTATTGCTAGCCTGGATTTCTCGCAAAGATAACTCGATTCGATAAAATCACGCGATTAAAACTTAGTGACTTCTGTGAAATGGAAGTTGCGGATTTTCATCGCCGGTACAACCATTTCGAAAGATTCTTCGCCGGTCGCGCGAACGGCAGGGCCCAACATCTCAATACTCGCTAGCATCTCCAAAACGCTTTGATTAAAACGGAGGTTCCTAATGCCGCCGGAGATTCGCCCCTTTTCTACCAGGAATGTACCGTCGCGGGTCATTCCGGTGAGGACTTTTTCATAAGGCTCTACTTCGCGGATATACCACAGTCGCGTAACCAGAATCCCGCGCTCGGTCGAGCTAATCATCTCCTGGACGGAATGCTCGCCGCCCATGAATACCAGATTCATGGGCGCCTCGCCCCATTCATTGGGCAAGGCAAAACCGTGTCCGGTCGGCCTTTTGTTCATCTGCTTGGCGGTGGCTCGCGAATAAACCAGGTTCTTCGGCACCCCCCGATCGATCAGCAAAACTCTCTGCCGCGGCATTCCTTCGCCGTCAAACGGCGCGCCAAGCTGAAGAGGGTGCGAAAAATCATCCCACAGAGAAACGTTACGTCCCACGACCTGCTTCCCCATGCGTTTATTGAAGCAGGATCGTTGGTCTTGCACGGCGGTGGCGGCAAAATCGTAAAAAAGGAATCCGACGAGGTCGAGGACCGCAGCGGGTTCGAGAATTACGGTATGCTTCCCGGGCTCGATTTTTCGGGGAGCGCGGGAAGAGGCACACTTCTCAGTGGCACGGGCGGCCAGAGCCCGAGGATCAATGGCTTCGATGCTCGCGGCATTGGCTTTAGCCCATCCGGAAGAATCCTTCTCGAGCATGGTCACTGAGAATTCGGCGCGAGTCTGTTGGTAGCTGGCAAAAAGACCCTTGGAATTAGCGATAGCGTTTTGCATCGCCCCCGTCGCAAAAATTCCCGCGGCCGTCTGACCCTTGCCTTCCGCCAGTGCGCAAACCCCGCGAACCGCGCGGGCCCGGTCGGCCGGCGTGGCTGCGGCAGTGGTCTTCGAAAATCGTTCGACCTTGGCATATTTCTGGGGCCCCGGCATCGGCAGAAGTCGCGGATTCTTGGGCTGGCTGCGCGCGATTCTTCCAGAGGCAAGCACCGCGCGGCGAATGGATTCGTCGTCCATTTTGTTGGTTGTGGCCCGCGCGGTACGGCCGTCGTAGACGGTACGAATGGAAATCGTAAGCATCTGTTCAGCGACGTTCTGATGGATGGCATTGTTGGCAAAACGCGTGAGCGCATCCGAGGTGACGTCCAAATGCACTTCGGTTTCATCGGCGTCGCTCAGTTTAAAAACTTTATCGGCAATCTGGCGCAGGGTGGTTTCCGACAGAACGTGCTCCGCGGCGGCAATGGCTTGGTTCGGCCGCAAAATGTGGCGTGGTTTCTTCTGTGCACTCATGCTTTAGAGAATGCCGCGCCCAGCTTGACGTTGCGGAATCGGGCGGGTGCGGCACCGTGACCGGTTCCCATCGTCTGCATCGGCTGGCCCTTGCCACAGTTGGGCGTGCCCCACAGAGTCCAGTGCTCGCGCGAGCATATGGCATCGCAGCTGTTCCAGAATTCTGTGGTGATCCCGCTATAGCTGGGATTCTTGAACATTCTCGTCTTCTTGCCGCCTTTGACCTCCCATCCGATTTCCGTGGAAAACTGGAAGTGATAACGGCGGTCGTCAATCGACCACGAACGGTTCGTAGCCATAACAATACCGTCATCGGTATCGGCAACGAGATCGTCATAGGACCAGGTTCCCGGCAGCAAGCTCACATTAGTCATTCGAATAATCGGCAAGCGATTCCAGCTTTCCGTGCGCATCGTACCGGAAGAACGATCCAGGCCAATGGTGACGGCGGTTTCGCGATTCGACAGATATCCGGTAAAGAGACCGTTGGAAATAATCGGCGTGCATTGCGCGGGCACGCCTTCGTCGTCGTAACCAAAAGTTCCCAGCCCCGGGCCATGTTCGAGCCGCGCATCGGCTACCACGTTGACGATTTCTGACCCATAGCGAAGGGTGCGCAATTTCTCCACCGTTAGAAAACTCATTCCGGCGAAATTCGCTTCCTGACCAAGAACACGGTCAAGCTCGATGGGGTGTCCGATGGATTCGTGAATTTGCAAGCCCAGCTGGCTGCCCTCCAGAATGATCGTGCCACTACCTTCCGGGCACTGCGCGGCCTGATGCAGGGCGACAGCTTCCTCGGCAACACGCGGCGCGTGGCGCAGCAGATCGAGCGATTCAACAAGCTCGTAACCTTGCAGGGCATGCTGGCCACCAAAGCTGCTGGGGTAAGAGCGCTTTTGAATCTCGTCTTTCTTAAAACTGGTTGCCGCGATTCCGCATCCCGATTGCATCTTTACTTGATGAATGCGCGAACCAATCGAAGACGCAAACCATTGCTCGATTTTGCGGAACTGCATGGAAGCCTCGGACATGGTTACACCCGGCACTCGATGCATTTCCTTGTCCACGGCAAGAAGCAAATCCATCTGAAGCTCTAGGGGAACGTGAAACGGATCCTTGATGAATGGATTCTGCCAGGTGTCGATAAACGATTGCTCCGGAGCCATCACTACGTCGTGGCGCTTGGCCAGCGCCGAAGCCTTGGCAATAGATACGGCCTGCGCCGCACAAGCCTGCACACCGTCGCGGGTCAAACGATCCGTGGAAGCGAAACCCCAGGCACCATTGGCAATCACACGAATGCCGATTCCGAGCGACTCTGATTCAGCGAGGGTGCCAACCCGTCCATTTTTTGTGGAAAGGTCACGCTGGCGGATGTCCATCACGCGAGCATCGGCGTAAGTTGCGCCACGCACCTTGGCCGTATCGAGCGCTACGAGGCCCCAATCCAACATACGAATAACCAGCTCCTACCCTTTAAAAACAGAAAGGCACGGCATGCCGTGCCTTTCAACGAAAATCACGCAAAACTCTTACGTGCCCTCGGACCACGAAGCCAAATACTGTTCTTGCTCTGGTGTAAGCTTGTCCACTTGCACGCCCATTGATTCGAGCTTGAGTTTGGCGATATGCCGGTCAATATTCTCGGGAACCGGATACACCTGCTTTTTGAGGTCCCGCGCGTTCTTGAGCAAATATTCGACCGAAAGCGCCTGGTTGGCAAAGCTCATATCCATCACTGCCGCAGGATGGCCATCGGCGGTCGCGAGATTAACCAGACGTCCTTCGCCCAACAAATAAACCTTTCGTCCGTCGCGTAAAACGTACTCATCCACCATAGGACGCGCGGGGCGCTTGGCACTGGACATTTTCTCCAGCGCGGTAATATCGATCTCCACATTGAAGTGCCCGGCGTTGCAAATGACCGCGCCTTCCTTCATTTTTTCGAAATGCTCACCGGCAATGACACCCTTATTTCCGGTAACGGTGATGAAGATGTCGCCGATTTTCGCGGCTTCGATCATCGGCATGACGCGGAAACCGTCCATGACGGCCTCGATTGCGCGCACCGGGCTGATCTCGGTGACGATGACATCCGCTCCCAGGCCCTTAGCCCGCATGGCTACGCCACGCCCGCACCAGCCGTAGCCGGCAATGACTACTCTAAGTCCGGCGATCAACAGGTTCGTTGAGCGCATGATTCCATCCATCGTGGATTGGCCAGTGCCGTAGCGGTTGTCGAAGAAATGTTTGGTCTGCGCATCGTTTACGGCGATAACCGGATATTGCAGCGTTCCGTCTTTGGCCATGGCTCTCAAGCGAATGACGCCCGTTGTGGTTTCTTCGGTGCCGCCAATCACCTGGGGCACGAGGTCGGCGCGCTTGGTGAGCAGTGCGGTAACCAGATCGGCTCCGTCGTCCATCGTCACCTGCGGCTTGTGATCCAGGGCGGCATTTAAGTGCGCGTAATAGGTGTCGTTGTCTTCACCTTTGATGGCATAGGTGGCGATGCCGTAGTCTTTCGTAAGACACGCGGCCACCTCGTCTTGCGTGGAAAGCGGATTGGATGCGCACAGCACTACATCGGCCCCACCGTCGCGAAGCGTAATGGCGAGATTGGCCGTTTCACTGGTCACATGCAAGCATGCCGCGATGCGAATGCCTCGCAGCGGCTGTTCTTTAATGAATCGCTTGCGGATCAATTGCAAGACAGGCATCTGCTGATTGGCCCATTCGATCTTGCGTTTGCCGCGCTCGGCCAAGCCGAGGTCCTTCACGTCGCCTGTCAATTTTTCCTGAGTCGCCACGCGATCACTCTCCAATTAAATTTCCAAATTCCCGAAACGTGAACCCGAGTTATGGAACGCTACGACCTAACCGCGACTTCGGCGCGTGCGGCTGCTGGCAAACCTGCATCTCTGCGGAGCGCCTCGGCCTTGTCGGTCTGCTCCCACGAGAAGGTCGCCTCCGAGCGTCCGAAGTGCCCATACGCGGCGGTTGCCCGGTAGATGGGGCGACGCAGATTGAGAGTTTCGATAATTCCCCGCGGGGTCAGCGTGAAGGTGGAGCGGATAAGCTGGTCGATTTTCTGTTCAGCGATCACTGCGGTGCCAAAGGTATCGGCCATTACCGAGACCGGCTCCGCCACGCCGATGGCGTACGCAAGCTGCACTTCAACCTTGCGCGCAAGTCCCGCGGCCACAAGATTCTTCGCCACATAACGCGCCATGTAGCAGGCCGACCGGTCTACCTTGGTCGGATCTTTTCCGGAAAGCGCGCCGCCGCCATGCCGGCTGTAGCCTCCGTAGGTGTCGACAATAATCTTACGTCCCGTGAGTCCGGCATCACCCATTGGGCCGCCAATCACAAAGCGTCCCGTGGGGTTGATGTGAAATTTAGTGTGTTTATCCAGCATTTCGGGGGGAAGAACGGCTTTGATGATTTCGTTGAGAACCACGTCGTGCAAGTCCGCGTTAGAAACAGCTTCGCTGTGCTGCGTAGAAACAACTACGGAATCGATGCGCGCCGGCCGACCTTGTTGATATTCTACGGTGACTTGTGATTTCCCGTCCGGGCGCAGAAAATCCACAACGCCGCTCTTACGCACCTGGGCCAACCGGCGCGTCAGGCGATGAGCCAGCTGGATCGGCATGGGCATTAATTCTTCGGTCTCATCGCAGGCATACCCAAACATCAATCCCTGGTCACCCGCACCACCGGTATCAACTCCCATGGCAATGTCCGGCGACTGCCTCTTGATTGCGGAAATGACCGCGCAGGTTTGGGCGTCGTAGCCAAACTTCGCGCGCGTATAGCCAACGTCACGGATGACATCCCGAACGATATCGCAGTATTCGATGTGCGCTTTGGTGGTGATCTCACCAGCGACCACCGCAAGGCCGGTCGTGACCAGAGTCTCGCAGGCAACTCGGCCCATGGGATCTTCTTCCAGGACGGCATCCAGTATAGCGTCAGAGATCTGGTCGGCAATTTTGTCGGGGTGGCCTTCGGTGACTGATTCCGATGTGAACAGGAAATTGCGATTATCTTGATTCAAAAGAAACGCTCCTATTTATTTGTGAGGCGGGGACACCTGACAATTATGTTCGCTGCGCGAACCAATTCAAACTAGTGATGCTAGCATCTCGGTTGGTGGGTGTCAACGCATTGAATCAGAATGCGTTACAGTGCATCGAGCGGTACGTTTTGGAGGCTGAACGGGTTCTTGGTAGTTCGCGGAATCGGTTCACACCGGCTGGCATCCTACTCCACGCCGGGCAGAGCATCCGGTTCGGGGACCAGTTCGGAACCGGACCCTCTCCGGCGGCGGGCCATTAGATAGGTTCGAATGAACGGATCGAGGTCGCCGTCGAGAACCTTATCCACGTCGCCCACCTCAAACTTTGTGCGATGGTCTTTGATTAATCGATAGGGTTGGAGAACATAGGAGCGAATCTGACTCCCAAAGCTGATGTCCAGCTTGGTATCGTCGAGTTTATCGGTGGAAGCACGCCGCTTTTCAAGCTCGTATTCGTATAGCCGGGAGCGCAGGACCTTGAGGGCTAGCTCGCGGTTTTTGTGCTGGCTGCGTTCGTTCTGGCATTGCACAACAATACCTGTAGGCAAGTGCGTGAAGCGCACAGCTGATTCCACCTTGTTGACGTTTTGGCCGCCGTGGCCACCGGCGCGAAACGTGTCGATCCGTAGATCGTCGGGCTTGATGACGATGTCAATGCGATCATCGACTTCGGGAATGACGAAAACCGACGCGAAGGAGGTGTGCCGGCGGGCGGCTTGGTCAAAGGGTGAAATGCGCACCAACCGGTGCACGCCGCTTTCGGTCGAAAGAAGACCGTAGGCGTTTTCTCCCTCAACCCTCACGGTGACGGACTTCAACCCGGCCTCTTCGCCAGGAACCTGATCAATCACCGTCGCGCGCAGACCTTTGCGCTCGGCCCATCGCAAATACATGCGCAGCAGCATCTCGGCCCAATCCTGTGACTCGGTGCCGCCGGCGCCTGGCTTGATAGTGACAATGGCGTTGAGGCCGTCGTTCTCGCCGGAAAGAAGAGTCAGGGTCTCGAGACCCGAGACGTATTGGTCGGCGAGGTTGAGCTCGTTCTGCAACTCACTCAGTAGCTGCTCTTGTTGGCCACGATCGGTTTCTTCGTGCGACAAATGAATGTAGGTCTGAAGATCGCTCAGAATACGGCTGAGTTTTTCGTCGGCAGCCAGCTGCTCCTCGACCGTTTTGCGTTCTTTTAGAAGTTTCTGGGCTTCCTCGGGATTCTGCCAAAAATTCGGGTCTGAGGTCCTCTGTTCCAACTGAACAATGCGTTTGCGGTATTGCGCGACGTCAAAGATAACTCCGAACGAGTTCGATCCGTTGCTTCAATTCCTCGTAACGATGTTCCAAGTCTTCGAGAACCATTAGACGTCCTTATCGTGATGTTTGATGCCGATTCACTTGCCAACCCCGGAAAAGGAATGACCCAGAGATCACCACACACAGCCAAGCCAGCCAATCGCCATAGCGCGTGTAAACGGTACGGTCGCCGCGAAAATCATAAGGAGCGTCGAGCGTGCTGCGGACGTCCGGCGCGAGCCTGGAAACGATGCGTCCATAGGGATCAATCGACACTGTGAACCCATTGTTGGTTGCGCGAAGAAGCCATCGCCGGTTCTCAGCCGCGCGCACACGCGCCATCAGCAAATGCTGATCTGGCGCGGCTGACCGTCCGAACCAGCCGTCGTTAGAAATATTGATCAGCAAATTCGCGCCATTCGCCACGAAGCGCCGGACTTCATTAGGAAAGATGGACTCGTAGCAAATGAACGCGCCGAATCGCCCGTCCCCCGGCAAGTGTCCCACTGCATAAACAGAACCGTTCCGGAATCCACCAACTTCTTGCGACACGCTGGCTACCAAATGATGGATAAGCGGGAACGGCTCATACTCGCCGAATGGGACCAGATGAATCTTATCATACGCAAAAATTCGCCGGCCCTGGTTATCCAGCAGTACCGCGCTGTTGTAGGGTTGGAGCTTGTTGCCTCCACCGGGCTCACTGGCAGGCTTCCATTCGATCACCCCAACTAGAAATGGATGGCCCTCGCGCTGGGCGATGCGCTCGGCGCGTCTCGCAAAGTTCGGATCGAGAAACATAAAAGGGGCCGGTGCTTCGGGCCAAACAAGTAAGTCCGGGTCATCGTGCTTGATCGTAGACCTGTTTTGCAGCGGCATCAGGCTGATTCGTTCGAGTTCATCCAGTTCGCCGGCGTGAAGCTCCATCCAGTTCGCCGGATAGCTTGGCACTTCGGGAAAATTCAATTGAACAAGCCGGGCCGCGTGGTTGGGCTTTTCCTGCGGAACCAGTCGCGGTCCTTCAGTAGCAAAGGCTATGAGCAGCACCACGACAGTGGCCACGGTCGCTACCCTCCTGACGATCCCGACAGAAGACGCAGCGCAGGCCCACGCGCAAAGTGCGTTAAAGGCACACACGGCCAGGCTCAGACCGAAAACCCCGGTCAGCGGTGACAATTGCATGAATGCGATATTTTCCGATGCCGGGTAACCCGCCAGGTTCCAGGGAAATCCGATTTCGGGCAGGTGTAGGCGAGCGAACTCCATCGTGACCCAAAGGAAAGGCGCCGCGAGACACGCCCTGGCCACACTTGACCTTGACAAAAATCCTACCGTCCACGCGAAAGCCTCCGTTAAAACTGCCCAAGCCGCGGCGATCAGCGCAAATACGCCGGCCGAAGTCACCACATCCATGTAGCCGTGGACGTGCATTACCGTGTACAACCAGGGAACACTCACCACGACAAACAGAAATCCATGCACGAAGCCACACAGCGCGGCGATTCGGTTGCTGGCACCGAGTACGCTCAAAATCAGCAGGGCCAAGCTGATCCACACCAACCATGGCCAATGGTAAGAGGGAAACGCGAAGGCAAGCCCAAACGCCGAGCCAATTGCCAGAAGTAACCGCGTAGGGGTGGAGAGCTTCATCACGGGCAAGAGTCGAGGTGAGATAGGCAGAGATGATTGCTGTCAGCGTCGAGTAATGGCTTTGAATCCGGCGTTTTCCAAACCCTTTTTCGCGAGATTGGCGGACTCCTGATCGGCGTAAGGACCCACCTGCACGCGGTAAAAACGGTCCGCGCCAGGTGTTAGAACGAATGCCGGGAAATGTTTTTTCTGCAGAGATTCGGCCAGGGCCAGGGCATCAGATTGTTTGGTCGAGGCAGCCACCTGCAAAACGATCGCGCCGCCGGGGATCAGTGGTGCATGGAACTGACCATTTCTTGAGGAGCTGGAAGAAGCTGAGCGATCGCCCACAACCTTGCTCCTCGAGGAGGACTGTTGCAGCTTGGCAAGATGCTCGTCAGACTTTGCCGGCTCATTTGCGTGATAGAAATCCCAATCTGAGGAGGAAGGCTTCGCGCTGTCATCGGACTGCGAAGTCTTTGACGAAGATCCTGTTTTCCCCGGCGCACCCGAGTGCAAAGTTCCACGACGGGCTTCTTTCAAGCTGGCGATAACCTCATCGCCATCGGCGCGCACTTGCGTCTCATACTGGCTCCGGCCCATTACATATCCAAGGCTAAAAAAAACCCCCGAGAAAACCAACATGAGCAGAAACAAACCGATAACATGCTTGCTTTCAAGCACGCGGTCGCCGCCGCCCCCCTTTTTTCTCTCACGTCCGCCCATTGCTTATTTCTGCCCGCCCATCGCACGAACCCACGCATTGATGATATCGATTGGCAAAGGGAAAACAATCGTTGTGTTCTTCTCGACCCCTATTTCCGTCAGTGTCTGCAAATAACGGAGTTGGATCGCGGCAGGCTGCGTTTCGAGGACCTTGGCCGCGTCGGCCAGCTTCTGGGAGGCTTCGAACTCGCCCTCGGCGTGAATCACCTTGGCCCGGCGTTCGCGCTCCGCTTCGGCCTGCTTGGCAATCGCGCGCTGCATGTTCTCGGGGATGTCCACCTGCTTCACTTCTACCTTGCTGACCTTTATGCCCCACGGCTCGGTGTCGGTATCGAGTATCACTTGTAGTTTAGCGTTTACCTTCTCCCGCTGCGAGAGGATTTCATCCAGCTCAAACTGGCCAACCACGCTGCGCAACGTGGTCTGCGCCAGCTGCGAAGTGGCGTACTGATAATTCTGGACTTGGGACAGCGCCAGGTTCGCATCGACAACCCGGAAATAACAGACCGCATTGACCTTCACCGACACATTGTCGCGCGTGATGATGTCTTGCGGCGGAACGTCAAGAGTCTCTATGCGCAACGGAATTCGGTACAGCGTCTCAATGGGCCAAAAGACTAGCCGCAAACCAGCAGGCTTGGCGTGCGGCGCGAGCCGCCCCAATCTCAGGACCACTCCGCGCTCCCACTCCTTGATCACGTACAAAGAATTCCAGAACCAGATAAGAAACAGGAAAAACGCGATCACTGTGCCAATGAAGCTGAGTTCCATTAGACCTCCCCCAAAAATTGCGCCGCCAGCGCCCCCTACGATGCGAGCCCGCGTGGAGTATTGGTTGGTTTGACGTGTAAAGTCAAACCATCCACGCTCACAACTCGGACAGCAGCATCTTGCGGTACTTCATCTTCAGCCGTAGCACGCCAAAGCTCGCCATGAACTCGTACCATGCCCCGCCCGCTTTGACCTGGCGCTGCGGGCACGAAGGCCTCGGTAACCAGACCTTCGGCGCCGATCAATTGCTCGACTCCAGTCGATTGCTTCCAGCCGCGCGAGCGAAGCACCAGGCGCATCAAGAATATCGTGATTAACGCGAATGGCGCGGTTACTCCCAGCGCCACCCCGACGCTAACGCCGGCATTTGTCAATGGGGAACGGATAAGCATCAGCGCTCCGAGAAACATGGCCACGACTCCGCCGATTCCAAGAACACCGTGGCTGGTAAACTTCGCTTCGAGAATGAATAAAGCCAGCGCCAGAGCAATCAACAGCAGCCCTGTAAAGTTCACTGGAAGAATATTCATGGCGTAAAGCGCCAACACCATGCAGATCCCGCCAACGACACCAGGAGCTATCATGCCGGGATGAGTGAATTCAGTGTATAGACCCAGGACCCCGACAATCAGCAGTATGAAGAAAACATCCGGTTGAACGATTCTCGCCAGGAATTTTTGCCGCGTCGACATTTCATAAGCAACTCGCAGCGGGCTGGATAACTCGAGTCGGACACTACTCCCATCAAAGCGCGTGATCGTTCGGCCATTTAGTTTTGTCAGAAGGTCGTCGGTTGAGTCCGCCACGACATCGATCAGCTTACCGTCGAGTGCTTCTTTCTCGGTGAACGCCTTGGAGTCGGTCACGGCCGTTTCTGCCAGGGAAGCGTTACGCCCGCGCTTTACCGTATAGCTGCGCAAATAAGCCGTAGCATCATTGTTGATTTTTCGGCGCAGCGTCTCATCGAGTTGCACCGGATAACCGCCCAGGACCAGAAGCGGCGATGCCGCCCCGCAGTGCGTAGCCGGAGCCATTGCCGCCACGTCTGCTGAAAGCAAAATGTAAAATCCTGCGGACGCTCCGCGGGATCCAGCCGGAGAAATGTATACAGCCACTGGCACGCGCGAACTCAGAATATGCTGGATGATCTCGCGCATTGATGAGGTCAAGCCCCCGGGCGTATCCATGGTGATCAGAACCAGGCTCGCTTTCGTTTGGTTGGCTTCGTCAATTCCCCCGTTGACGTAGCTTGCCAAGACCGGCTCAATCTCACCGTCAATATGGATTTCCACAATCCGCGATACCGAGGGATTAGCGCTGGTTCGACCGCTGGAGGTACTTGCCATGATCGCTAAACATCCTGCGATGAAGGCGAACCCGACAATCCATAAGCGTCGAGAAGAAGTTTTCTGCTGGCGATTTCGCCTACTCTGGTCCGGTCTCATCGACGATCCTTGGCATTGGACTTGGCGGGAAGCTTATCGAGCAATGCTCTGGCCTCCGCATAGGATGGCGCCAGCTTCAGAGCAAGCTGCAATTGTTCCCGGGCCGCATCTGTTTTTTTCCCCTCGATGTACAGACGAGCCAGAGTCGTGCGTGCCGCCGCGTCATCGCGAATCTCGAGCGAGGTTCGCAATTCAGTCACGGCATCATCCACGCGACCTTGGCGGCGATAAATTTCGGCCATGCCCTGATGCGCTGCCGGATCGCGCGGGGAATTCACAAGAATGGCGGAATATTCTTTCTGGGCTTCAACAAATTTTGCCGCGGTCAGAAGTTGTTTTGCCCGCTTTAGGCGAAGCTGCCGGCCTGCCGATGCTGAAGCTATTGCCGTACGCGCATCCGCCGTCTCCACGGGTATCTCAGCAAATTGCCGCAGCGCTGAAGCGTCGAAATGAGTTTTAATCCGTGCAAGCCTTGCCAGCACCTCCGGCTTCAGGACCGGCAATGGCTTGGCACCGACTTCCTGGGAGGCGACCGCGCGCTCAGCAGCAGCGTCATTCGCGCGACCGCTTCGTTCCAGAGCGGCAATCAGCAGCGCACGTGCTTCGGAATCTTCCGGTTCACGCCGCAAGAGTTGACGCAGCGGTTCAATGGATGGAGAAGGATTATTGTTGCGAATTCCCACGAGTGCGAGATTGAACCAATAATCCGCGTCCTCCGGATCAAGTTGAATGGCTCGCTTCAATTCCTTTTCAGATTCGTTTATTTTTCCCAAACGTTCGAGCGCGATTCCCAGATTGTTGATCGCCTCAGGGATATCCGCGTGCCAATTGGCCTCGCGGGAAGAGCGCCCGGTGGGTGCGAGTCTAACACTGGCAAAACTGGCAGCCGCCCGCGTTGGATCGTTGCGCTGCAAATAACAAACACCTGAGTAAAACGTCGCCTCCAGTCCCCGTTCATGAGATGCCGGCACACGCGCAAACCAAACCAAAGCATCGTCGCAATCACGCCGAACAAAATAAGCTTGCCCCAGGGCAAAGTCAGGGGCCACCCAGTTGGGCTCGAGGCGTGCCGCTTCACGCAAGCTTCGAATGCGCTGTTCGTCGTCGTTGGCCAGCATTCCTCGGACGTAGTGCTCAAAGGCGTCCAGGCGCACCGGCCGTTGTAGCTTGGCGAATTCCTCGCGGCTAAAAGCAAAGGCGGGCTCGGCTTCTTTGAGCAAACGCCACGAAAGCCGCAAATGCGAATCCATCAAGTCAGCAAGAGGTCCGCTCTCCACAACCGGATTCAATAGCCGCGGCGGGTTCACGCGCAGAAGCCGCGCGCTTACGTTAAGGTTTTTACCGTCGTAACCATAGCTGCCGAAAACCACGAAATCCGCGTCAAGGTCTTCGGCAATTTTGAGCATAGTCGCTCTGCTAAAACGCGTGGATGCGGGCAACCCCGACTTTTCCAATGCGGCCACGCGTTCTTCGTGAGTGAGCAGGCGTTCTCCGCCAGCAGCCATGCGTTCAATCGTCAGTTCTTCCAATCCTTCTCCGAGCCAATCGAGCCGCACGACACGTCCAGCGTTTTCAAAGGGAAAGACAAGTAGGATTTGAGAATGCTTGGCGCGTGCTTGTGCCGGGCCGACACGATCAACCTGCCCAGCTTGGGGAACCAGAGGCTGTGAATTTGTTGCGCTGCAAACGCCCATAAAAGCGCAAAATACAATCGCCAAGGAAATGGGGTGAGAGGCCATCCTGAATTCCATTGTAGCAGAAGGCTATGAGAGCAAAGCCAAGACTAAGGTCAGTGACTCTAAATGGCAACAACCGGCTTACTGCCTCGCGTTCATTGCCCAAGCCACAACTGCGAAATGCTTGGGTGAAGCCTGTGCCCGAAAGTTCAGAAAGATAGTTAAGGCTTCTTTTCGTCGGCCCCGGCCGGAGGTTCGATGATTTCTTTCATGCCTGGCTCGCGCAACATCGCCGAGAACGCCGGGTCGCTCTTGACCGCCGCCATCGCGGTATACCCTTCATCACGCGCCTTGAGCAGATAATGCATACAGCGTTCGGTGTTACCCATTTGGGCGTAAGATTTCGCCAGAAGAAAATAAAATGTCCCGTGATCGTTTACCGAGCGATCTTGCAGGATGGAACCGCTTCGCGAAGAGTGTTCGAAGACCGTTGGATCAAGCTGCAAGGCCCGTTGGAACGCCTCCATCGCTTCGGGGTAATGCTTGTCAGAAAAATATGCATACCCCAAATTGCTGTAAACCGACGGCAGGTCCTCTCGAATTCGCAGCGCCTTCTTATAATACTGCACGGCCTTCCGGAACTTTTTTCGCTGGTAAAAAACGGTTCCGATATTATTTAAGGCATCGGCATAATGCGGATCGGTCTTCACCGATTTTTCATAAAAATGCTGGGCCGTCTTTAGCATGGATTGTTGATGGTAAGCGATGCCTAGCTTATTCAAATAGACCGCATTTGTCGGGGCTTGTTCAACCAATTTTTGATAGACACCTGCCGCTTCGGAGTACTCCTTCCTGGCCATAAAGAGGTCGGCCTGCTTCTCCTGCTCGTCCGATAACGGGAGCGAACCGCTTGCGTTTTTGGAAGGACCCACGTTTTTGGACGGGGCTACAGCCGACTGCTTCATGGCCGAATCATGGCCCCTGAGCCCGGGCCAGCGATTCGCATCGTGGTGGGTCCTGGCGGGAAGCGCTATAAAGGCGAGAAGGAAAACCAGAAGGGCAACGGAGACTGTGGTCGCCACGCGATTAGGTTTCATGGCGGTCCTCCCTTATCTTGTTTCGGTTTGTCTCGGTCGTTCTTGTTACCTCCAAAGATACCAAAAATCTTTTTCAAAACACCTTTTTTCTTTTCATCCTGGGGTGTTTCGACTCCGTTCTGCGGAGCGCCAGTCGCACCTTCAGGCTCGCCACTTTTAACCTCGGGTTTTTCGGACTTCGGTGCTCCCCCGAAGATTCGCGAAAGCCACGAGCCGCCTGGAACTTTGCTTAGCAGTGAGCCGCCGTGCAGTTCGCACATTTGGCTCGGTTCAGTGCCGGAAATGTAAAACTCACGGCGGGTCACCGGGCACAAGGGGGTCGCAAGCTGCAGGCTCTCCGGATCGATCATGACACCAACGATTCCCTCAGGTGGCGCAAAATCTTTCGTGTCTTGATATCCCGGCACTGCGACGGCGCGCTTCATGAACTCGGCCCAAAAAGGGCCTGCGGCAGCGCTCCCAGTCAATCCCAGATCGCGATTGTCGTCGAAGCCGACCCATACGATGCAGACTAGATTCGAGGTGAAGCCGGCGAACCAGCCGTCTCGAGAGGTTCCGGTCTTGCCTCCTGCTGGGGCTGCAAACCCTCGGCTGCGAACAGCGGCACCGGTTCCACGATTGACCACGTCTTCAAGAATACTCGTGACCAGGAACGACACCCGGGGATCCAGGGCTCGTCGAGTCTTGGGATCAAATCGCTCGACAATCGCTCCCTCACTGTTTTTTACGCTGCGAAGATACATGGGCTCCGCGCGCACACCGCCATTCGCGAAGACGGTATAGCCGGCGGCGACCTCGAGAGGAGTCATTTCGTAGGCCCCCAGCGCGACCGCCGGTGTAGCTTGGATGTGTGGATCGAGCCCGATTTGGCGAGCCACCTGCACGACTCGCCCGTAACCAACCAATTCCGCGACTTTCACCGTCGCCACGTTCAGAGAATTTGTCAGCGCATCGCGCGCGGTAACCGTCCCCATGAACCTTGCGCCGAGATTGTTCGGCGTATATTCCTTGCCGTCGAACATGAACGTTGTTGGCTCATCCATAATCGTGGTGGATGGAGTAACGATTGGGCTCACGCCGTCCACCGCGTTATCAAACGCCGCTGCATACACAAAAGGCTTGAAGGCCGAGCCTGGCTGGCGCCTTGCTGTGGCGTGATTGAGTTGGCTGTGGCCGTAATCGCGTCCGCCGATCAGGGCTTTGATCTCACCGGTCTTGGGATCCAGCACAACCAGCGCTACTTGAACCTTCGGCGGGGGAGCCTCCGCTACTTTTTTCTTAGCCCGCGCGCGCCGCCATCGCTCGTAGCGCTTCGCCAGCAGCGCATCCACATTCTTCACGCCGATATCAACGGCCTGCGACGCAGCCCTTTGCAACGCAGGGTCGAGCGTTGTGTATACACGGAAATTTTCCGAGAGAAGTTCAGGCTCCGAGAATTTTTCAAGAAGGTGATCCTTCACCATGTCCACAAAATAGGGCGCAGCGGTTGCTTCCACCGCAGCGCTCAGGACGTGCAACGGGGTTCTCATCGCCGCGTGCATGGCTTCCACGGTGACGTATTTGTTCTCCACCAGTTGCGCGAGCACGCGATCGCGCGCCTCGATGCCCCGCTCCGGCCGGCGGTCAGCCGATGAATAATGATTCGGGGCTCGAATAATGCCCGCCAGGAAGGCGGCCTCTCCGAGCGTTAATTGGTGAATGTCCTTTCCGAAATAGGCCACGCTGGCCTCGGCAAAGCCATGGATCGAGAAGCTGCCGCGATTGCCAAGATAAATTTCGTTTGCGTACAATTCAAAGATTTGCGGCTTCGCGAAGCGATGCTCGATCTGCATTGCCACCATCGTTTCGGCAAGCTTCCGCCGCACGGTACGTTCCGTCGTGAAAAAGAAACTGCGCGCTACCTGCATTGTCAGGGTGCTGGCGCCCTGCAGCCGCGAATTGCGGTGCAGGTCGGCCCAGGCCGCGCCCAGAATGCGCAGCGGATCAAAACCCCCGTGTTCGAAAAATCGCTTGTCTTCCGCCGAAAGCACCGCTTGCACGAGCACCTTGGGAAGATCCTCGTAGCGCACCGGACGCCGCTTCTCCCGCGCCTCGTCGAAAAGATTGGTTAGCAGCTCGGGCTCAATTTCCGCGGTCTGCAGCTCCCCGCCGTCTTGCAGCGCGCGGATAGACTTGATGCTGTGTCCGGCGATTTGAACACTCAGCGCGTTTCCGGCTTCAAAAAACGATGGCGCCCCCGGCCGAATTTCAATCGTGCTGCCTTGCAAAACGTACCGACCGATTGCGCCGTGAATGATGTCGGGACGGTAGCCAGCGCGCTGCAGGTACGCGATGAGCTCGTCGCGTTCGATTTTTGCTCCGGCAACGATTCTGGCCGGAGCACTGTAGAGCTGCGTTGCATTCTTGAGACCATGCCCGGACAGGCGCTGGTCTATCATTCGAGAATATTTAATGTAGAAGTAGGTGAACGTGCCGGCGGCAGTAAGCGAACAAAGAAGTACAAAACCAAGAATCGTCAATCCTAGGCGGGTAGTCCAGAATCCTACGCCGAAGCGAATCCGCAATCATTCCTCCGTTAGCGGCTCAGCAGCGTCGCGACCTTTTCTGCTTGGACGAGCACGGACGCCTTAGGTGAGAGCCTTGTTCTCTGAGGTGGGCGTGAAATGCAATACAGCGTGATAGCCCAATACGTCTACCGGCACTGTGTAATCGACGGTAATGCGCACCGAACGCGCCGTATTATCAACTTTGATGTCTTCAAGGCGGGCTGGGATGCCTAAGTCTTGGATCTCCTGGAAGATAATTTTTCGGAGCTCTTCGTCAGTGCGTCGATTCACCGTGGCATACCGCGCTTCTTCCACGATCTTGTCATGGAGTTGGTAGTCGCTAATGTAAGGTGGCACCAGTTTCCAGCCGATATACACTAGCAGCACGAGAACGATCGTTACTACGATGGCCTTTAGCTGCCCTGCGCCCAACTGATTCCGCCGCCTTCGTTGTTGAAGGTCTCTCATGAAGGTTGCCGAATCATCCAATTCATTCCAAAGTTCGTACATGGGAAACCTCTGGCCGTCGCCGGCACGCACACATCGTTTGTACTGGCTTATACGATAACAATTTGATGCTAGCATCGCAGTTCCTCAGTGTCGAGGGTCGCCCTGATGATGAGTTTGGCAAGAGTTACCCACCTGCTCCCACCCGCAATTCGCCAGAAGCGAACGGGGGCTCGGCAAGGCCTGGAAGGGTATGGGCCTTATAGCCCGGTGATGAGGATGAGCTAATACGCGCGCGCGAAAATGGCCCGTTCTTTGGAGGATCGTTTACAGTAAATGCACAGTCCAGCTTGGACCGGCTGTTCGAGAGGAATGCATCGCATTGTAGCTTTAGTCTCTTCCTTAATTTTCTCCTCGCAGTCGCTACTGCCGCACCACGGCGAAAATGCAAATCCAGTTTCCACAGCCTGCTTGAATTCCTGGTAGTCATTCGGCTCACGGGTATGCGCTTTGCGAAACGCCAGGGCCCGGTCATGCAGAGCCTGCTGAACGTCTACAAGAATCTTCCGAACTTGTTCAGCCAAACCCTGTTGCGATACAAAGGACTTCCCTTCCTTGCCGGGTTTGTCGCGCCTTGCCACCACCACGCTTCCCTTGGCCACATCTTTGGGCCCAAGTTCGATGCGCAGAGGCACTCCTCGCATTTCCCAGTCATTAAACTTGAAGCCCGGACTCACGCCTTCCCGCTCGTCCATCACCACGCGAATCCCCGTCGCAATAAGCTCGGCGCGCACCTTCCGCGCCGCGTCCATCACCTGCGATTTCTCTTCATCGTTTTTAAAGATGGGAACAATCACAACTTGATGCGGCGCCAGCTTCGGGGGCAGGATGAGTCCCTGATCGTCCCCATGAACCATAATCATGGCTCCCACCACGCGCGTCGAAAGCCCCCACGAAGTCGTCCAGCAGTATTGCAGCACGCCATTCTTGTCCAGGTATCGAATCTCGAAGGCCCTGGCGAAATTCTGCCCTAGGTTGTGCGAAGTTCCCGACTGAAGAGCCTTGCCATCGCCCATCATGGCCTCGATCGAATAGGTCTGGTCGGCCCCAGCAAACCGCTCCGCTTCTGATTTTTTTCCAGGGATCACTGGAATCGCGGCATCATTGATCGCGAAGTCGGCGTAGATGTCCAGCATCTGCCGGGTCTCGGCTTCTGCCTCTTCGTAGGTTGCGTGAGCGGTGTGCCCTTCCTGCCAGAAAAATTCCAGGGTCCGGAGAAATAGTTTCGTGCGCAGCTCCCATCGCACCACGTTGTTCCACTGGTTGATTAACACCGGCAAGTCGCGATAGGACTGAATCCACTTCGCATACGCATGACCTACAATCGTTTCCGAGGTGGGACGAATCACCAGCGGCTCTTCGAGTTCGACTCCCCCCCCGTGCGTAACCACCGCGAGTTCCGGCGAAAATCCAGCCACATGAGATTGTTCTTTATCAATAAAGCTTCGCGGGATCAGCAGCGGAAACGCAGCGTTGACGTGGCCGGTGGCCTTGAACCGCCGGTCTAGCGCCGCGGTAATGTTTTCCCACAGAGCCCAGCCGTAGGGCCGCACGATCATGCATCCGCGTACCGGAGCGTAGTCGGCAAGCTCCGCGCGCAACACCAGCTGGTTGTACCACTCTGAAAAATCTTCCGTACGGGACGGCAATTTCTGGTCAGCCATTCGCTCTGCCGCAGCAGTCTCCTCAAGCTAGAATTTCTCAAGCTGTGTAAACGCAAAAGCGTACTGGACGCGCTACACCTTGTCAATCCAAGCTCTTGCTCCTACCTTAGTTTCAAGTTGTGCGGATCGTGTGCAGCAAAAACCGTTTGACCCGCAACCTTAAAACCGACGAATTTAGCAGTAGTGAACCATGCGGCCAAGAATTGCACTGGCGACAAAAGCAATAAGACCAGCATCAGGAGAGGGTGAAGGTTGCATGCAGATGCAGGGCAGTCGGCTTCTCACTTTTTCATCGCAGTGTCGGCTGTGCTGTTGATTGCTGGCCTCAGTATGAGTCGCCGGGGCGTTGCTTCCGCACAGCGCTGAGTTAGGAAACTTCCGCCTGCAATTCCTTAGCGAGCTTTGTCTCATTGAAAACCGCCGGGCGATTCCGTAGAATCGCTGGCGGGCGTGTAGGAATCGAGCGATCCACGTCCGCCAGAAAGAGACCAATGACCCCCAACAACTCACCTGCGAACATCCGCATGAATCTTTCGCTCAACCAGGTTGACCCGGAAATCGCCGCGATTCTGCGCGATGAAGCGCGTCGACAAGCCACCGGCCTTGAATTGATCCCGTCAGAAAACCTCGTCTCTGAAGCCGTCCTCGAAGCCATGGGTTCCATTTTTACCAATAAATATGCGGAAGGCTATCCCGGCAAGCGCTATTACGGCGGCTGCGAATTTGCCGACAAAGCCGAGCAATTGGCCATCGATCGCGCCAAAGAACTTTTCGGCGCCGAATATGCCAATGTTCAGGCCCACTCTGGCACGCAAGCGAACATTGCCGTCTATATGTCCGTGCTGCAGCCTGGCGACACGGTACTGGGCATGAATCTCGCGCACGGTGGGCACCTCACTCATGGTCACCCGCTGAATTTTTCCGGGAAAATGTACAAATTTGTGGCCTATGGCGTCCGCCAGGACACCGAGACCATTGACTACGACGAAGTTGAAAAGCTTGCCCGGGAACATACGCCCAAAATGCTGGTGGCCGGCGCCAGTGCGTACGCGCGCACTTTTGATTTTGAGCGTCTCGCGAAAATAGCCAAATCCGTCGGTGCAATCTTCTTTGTGGACATGGCCCACATTGCCGGCCTGGTCGCGGCCGGCGTCCATCCAAGCCCAATTCCTCATGCGGATTTGGTTTCCACGACAACCCACAAGACGCTTCGCGGACCCCGCGGCGGTCTGGTGCTCTGCCGTCCGCAGTACGGGAAAGATTTGGACCGCACCACGTTTCCCGGCATCCAGGGCGGACCGCTTGTGCACATCATTGCAGCCAAGGCCGTCTGCCTAAAAGAAGCGATGCAGCCGGAATTTCGCGAATATCAGAAGCAAGTTGTGATTAACGCCCAAGCGATGGCTGCCGCCGTTTCGAAGCGCGGCTTCCGCGTGGTTAGCGGAGGCACGGATAATCACCTGTTCCTCATAGAATTGCATTCTCGCGGAATTACAGGCCGCAACGCCGAGCAAGCACTCGACCGCGCCGGCATCACCGTGAACAAGAATTCGATCCCCTTCGATCCTCTTCCGCCCGTTAAAGCCGGAGGAATCCGGCTGGGCAGTCCTTCGGTGACCACCCGCGGTATGCGCGAGCCGGAGATGGACCAAATCGCCGCATGGGTCACCGAAGTCCTCTCGCACATCGGCGATACTGTTGTCGAACAGCGTGTTCGCAACGAAGTTTCCGACCTCGCCGCGCGTTTCCCCGTTTACCAAAAGCGCGTTCGCGGCGCCGACGGCCTGCCTTATGTAGCGCAGACACAGAGTGCTCTTTCCTGAGCCGAACCGGTTTACAAACTACAAATCGACCGTGAAAATTCAAGAAGCAACCGAGAATTTCGAGCGATGGCTGGCGGCTCACGTAAGCCTTGTTCCGCACGATATCAAGTACAAGCACCTCGAGATGTCGACCTCTCCATTTGCGTTCCTCCGCGCCGCGTTCTACCGCTGGGCGCAACTTTGGCCGCAGATTTGTCCCAAACTTTCCGCCGCTCCCAAAGTCCTCGCCGTTGGCGATCTGCACGTCGAGAATTTCGGCACCTGGCGAGACATGGAAGGCCGCCTCATTTGGGGCATCAACGATTTCGACGAAGTATTCCCTTTTGCCTATACGGCCGACCTCGTGCGCCTGGCCACCAGCGCTCATCTGGCGATCGCGATAGAGGGCCTTTGCATTGGCGGCGCTAACGCCTGCAAAGCCATCGAAGACGGTTACCGCGATTCGCTTCGCGCCGGTGGGCGAGCCTTCGTGCTCGCCGAAGACCACAGCTGGCTTCGCAAGATCGCCCTGAATGAGCTGCGTGATCCCGTGCATTTTTGGGCCAGAATGAAAAGCCTTCCCAGGATCACGGGTGAGATTCCCCGTGATGCCAGGAAGCTGATCGAAGAGACCCTGCCCCAAAAAGGGATGGCCTACTCACTCCTTCGTCGCCTTGCGGGATTGGGCAGCCTGGGCCATCCACGAATCGTCGCACTGGCCGATTGGGGCGGAGGGTATATTGCTCGCGAAGCAAAAGGCGTGCGGCCATCGGCCTGTATTTGGGCCACCGGGACCAAGCGGAATCTGCCGATTCTCAGCCCGAAACTCATTTCCAAGGCGGTGCGTGTCCCCGACTCTTGCGTCCGTTATCAGGTGCCTTGGATGGTCCGTCGCCTGGCTCCCGATTGTTCGCGCATCGAATTGAGTTCGCTCCCGGAAAAGCGTGACGAAACGCGACTGCTCTATTCCATGGGCTGGGAAACCGCCAATATCCATCTTGCCAGTCGGTCGGCGATTCCGGCGGTTCGCAAAGATCTCGCAAAACGTTCGGGTAAGTGGCTCCTCTGGGCCGCCAAAAGCATGGCTGCGGAGATCACCCGGGACTGGAAGAAGTGGCGCCGCGCATGATCACCATTTTCGGCCTGCGGCGGTCCGAATCACCTGTACCTATCCTGGCGTTTCCTATCGGCCGGCCCGCTGTCCTAAGACTGTCCCCAAGTTCAGTAGCCCCAGGGCCCGCCGCGATCTAAGCTCTTCTCCGAGGTTGCAATGGGGTTTCACCAACAACTCCTTCTCGATCACCGTGGAACCGTCGCGCGTTTCGATTCGTTTACCTCAACTTTTCTAAAAATTCAGACGCACTTCTTGGGGGCCGGGCCGCGAGGTCTGCGCGGAAGGTGCGTCCGGGGAGAATTCCAACATGATTGATACCGAAGCTTTCCGTGAGTTCAAGGAAGCGCTGTCGTTGCTGCGGGGAAACTATGCTGGTAAGGCTCTGCCACATATGCGCCGTGCCGTAGAGCTCGACCGCCACAATCCCTATTATCGTTCCTATCTCGGCGTTGTTGTGGCTCGTGCCGAGCGCAAGTGGGCTGAGGCGGAAGAATTGTGCGACACGGCGGTACGCATGAAGCGCAACCAGGCCCAGCTTTATTTGAATCTTGCCGAAGTCTATTTGGTTGCGGGTCGCCGCGAAGACGCGGTCGAAACGCTCAACACGGGATTGAAATACGCGCGCCGCGATATTCGGTTGAATCTGGCCATCAATCGTTTGTCACAACGCCGTTCGCCGGTATTTCCCTTTCTCGGGCGAAAACATTTTTTGAATCGCCAGGTCGGTCAAATCCGCCATCGCACCCTGCACTACCTGGGCATGAAAGATCAGTAAGGTGAACTGAGCTCCACAGCACTATCGGACAAAATGGGGCGCGCCGTTCCACCACCGGCCGCCCCTCTCGTCCTTCCGCAATTTCTGCTGGTAAACTAGACCGCGGGGCCCGCCGGGAAAACGTAGTCTCTAACGCCCGGTGATCTCCACCAAAGAGATATTAGCTCAAAAATTCAACTTCAGACCTAACTGCACGACCCGAGGATCGCGTGTGCTCAGGATTTTCCCGAATGACGAAGAACCGAGAGACGTTGAGCCGCAGCAGACCGGGTTGGTGTGGTTAAATGTATTGAGACTCTCGACTCTCAGCTGAGTACTGACGCGCTCGGTAACCTGCGTGGTTTTAAACAGCGCCAAGTCTGTGCGCCAGAAACCGGGCCCGCGCACGCCGCCGCGAGGCGAGGTGCCGTTGCGGAACTGCCCGGCGGGTACATCGCGGAAAGTGGACGTGTCGAACCATTGGCTAAAGGTGTGTGATGCGGCCGCATTTGGATTCCCGATCATATCGGGACGCACGCTGCAGGGGCTGGGTCCAAGGCAGCCCTGCCCTGTGGGATCCTGGTTGGCCAGAGTGAGAATCGTAATCGGGGTGCCAGTTTGCGCAGTGACGATCCCGCTGAACTCCCAGCCTCCTAGCAAGTGACCGGTCAATCCTTGCTGCGCTTTAAAGAACGGCAGATCGTAGATGAAGTTCGCCGTGAAAATGTGGCGCCGGTCCGATTGGCTCGGCCCGTATTCGCAGTTGTGCGCGCAGTAGCTATCCTGGGCAGCGGTGCTGCGGTCGGTCTGGTTGTCGGTCATCGAGCGGGACCATGTGTAGGCGATATTCACGAGCGAGTTGCTGCGGAATCTTTTCTGCATCTGAAGCTGAAACGAATTGTAGTTGGAGTTGAAGTCGGAGCGATTGGCGTCAATTCCCACATACCCTCGGAAGGGCCGGATGCGATTAAGAAGCGGAGTAGTATCCGACACGATAAAAGCGCCAGGGGCTAGGCAGTTGGTAGTCACCCCCGAGGAGCACTGGCGGATCTGCGTGCGGTACGCATTCGGCTGCGGCTGATTAATATCTATCTGTCCGATAAGATGATGGGCCTGCGAGCCGTAGTAACCCACATCCAGGAGAAATCCGCGGCCAAGGTCGCGCTGAACGTCGAGGCTGTACTGTTCGCTGTACGGCGAACGGTAGGGGGTCGGACCTAGGCTGCGCAAGCGCTTGGGCGCCCGGCTGACCGAAGGTGTCCCTGAACGCGGGTCGTCGAACGAGGTGTTGGGTATAATGACGGTCTGGACGGTGGGCGGATTGTTAAAGATATTGATTTCGTAGTTACCGAACAGAATGGCGTCATAGAAAAGACCGTATCCCGCCCGGATCGCCGTCTTCCCGTCTTTAAAGGGGTCCCAAACGAGGCCGATGCGCGGCGCAATGTTCTTGTTATCTTCGCTGGATACCTTGCCGCCATAGAAAGCGTTCTTGCCTTGAAAGACTAGGCCATTCAGTGCATCGAAGCTGCCCTCGGTTAATCCCGGTGTTGAGGAAGCGCCGCAGGTCGGATCGATGTTGCCGTCGAGGCCGATGCAAGGCACCTTGCTCGGATCGTAGGCCCTCGGGTCGAAGTTGCTCAAGAGGCCCTTGGCGTCAGTCGGCTGCCGGAAAAGAGAATAGCGCACGCCGTAGCTCAACGTCAGATTCGGCAAGACGCGGTACTGATCCTGGCCGTACATTTCGATCTGGTTGGTTTGAATGTCCGGGGTAATGTCGATATTAGCCTGGTTGAAGCTGGAAGTACTTCCCACCAGAAAGTTCGCCCAGGCTTGCTCAAAAGGCAAGGTACAGGTTGCGGTCGGGGGTGTTGGGCAAGGATTTGGATTACGCGCGTTGTTGAAGCTGAAGGAGCCTTGTGGTCCGCTTCCGGCATTTTCCGTCTTGCGGTAATGATAGTACGTGATTCCGGCTTTAAAGGTATGCGATCCGACAATGCGACTGACGCTGCCATGAGCGGTATGGTTAAAATTCAAATCATCGTACGGACCGAAGGTGGAAAGACCTGCGCCACCTGTAAGGGAGATGTTCGGCACGCGTCCCTGGGAATTGGGAAACGGCATGTTCGGCTTGATGTTAGGCGCAGTCGTTGAATTGAGCAGGCCCAAAACACGGCTGAGAATGGCGCCGTAGGAGTAGCCGTAACCAGCATTAATCAATAATCGCGGAGAAAGCGCGGCAGTGGTGTTGATGGTGTAATTATGCCCTGGGGAGTTGGTGCTGGTAGTGGAAATGCCCGGCAAGGGGGAAGTCGTGAACAGGCCACCGGGCTCAATGGTCGGGATGTTGTCGCGAAGGATCTTGCCGTTCATGGTCAGCTTAGGGCCGAATACGTGGTCGATCTTTATCAGTTCTTCGCGGAAGTTGAAAACATTCCGCAAACTGCTGCGCAACAAGTGCGGGTCAGTTGTGTCATTGGGCAGTGGTACGTGGGACCAGATGTCTTGAAGATAAGCTGAGGCCAAACGGCTGAACGAGGTGCTGGGAATTCTAGTGACAATGTTGGCGTCATCGCATTTCGTGCCTGACCGCTGGATGCAAACAGGGTGGCTGAAAATCCCCTGCCGCTCATTCGCCGTCGCTATTGTACCGGTGGGGTTGCTGTACGTAATAACGCGGCGGAACTCCTGAGAAAAGAAAAAGAACGTCTTGTTGCGTGCGGTGTTGTACACGCCAGGGATAAAAGCCGGACCACCCACAGTCCAGCCAAAATTGTTGTACCGAAGCAGTGGCCGTTTAATTCCACCTGCGTTGTTAAAGAACGAATTGGCGTTCAGGACGTTGTTGCGGAAGAACTCGTACCCGCCCCCGTGAAACGCGCTGGTGCCGGAGCGGGTGACCACGCTCACTTGCCCCCCGCCAGCGCGGCCAAACTCCGGTTCATATTGCCCGCGCAAAACTTTGAATTCAGAGATGGCGTCCACGCTTGGGAAAGAGAGTAGCGTCAAATTCGCGCCACGATCCACGTTGTCGAAGCCATCGATGGTCCAGTTATTTTGGCTGGTGCGGCCGCCATTCATCGAGAAAGTAACCACGTTGGTGCCGATGGGCGAAAACGCTCCGACGTACATTTGGTCGGTACTGGAGGTCGAGGAAACGCCAGGCACGAGCGAAACCAGTTGCGCATAGTTGCGGCTGGTGAGCGCCAGCTCACGAATCTGTGTTCCTGAGACGACGTTGCCAGCCGTCGCGCTCTGCAACTCCACTTGCAAGGGACTAGCTTCGACCGTCACGGTTTCTTGTGCGCCGCCAAGTTCCAGCGTCAGAGCAATCGTCAACTTGTCGTTGACATTCAGTTCAATTCCAGTTTCCACCGTCTTTTTGAATCCTGATGCCTCGACTGCGACCGAGTAATGTCCAATGGGAAGGAGCGGAGCGGAGTAATCCCCATTCGACGCGGTAGTCAAAGTGCGCACTACCACATTCTTATCTGTGTTTGTAATCGTGACGGTCGCCCCGGATACCACCGCTCCCGTCTGATCCTTGACAGTACCTGCGATACTGCCTGTAACTTCCTGGCACCACAAAGCTGTGCTACAACCAAATATCGCAATCAACACCACAAGCACACGGAAATATAGTCGCATCGTTTTCTCCCACACACTCATCTCTGAATGCATCCCGAATAATTTTTCAAATCTTTGTACTACAAGAGGATCACGCTAAGGTAACACCCCGTATAACTCAATCCCATGGGGCACATCATAGTTGGGAACATTTAATGGGTCAATAGCCGCTTAGGTTGAATCTAGCTTTTCAATGCCGCCCAACTTGGGGGGATCTGGCAGCGTCTCCACTGCGGGCGTCGAGCAGCGTCACAGCATAAAAAAGCCCCACAAACTCCGGGGCCAACGTCCCTGAGAAACAGTGTGTAGGCTGATGAGCTTAACGACGACTGCGGGCCGTGGATTCTGACCCGGCCTTGAAACCCATGTCCATGAGGAGCTTGATCCCGACGCCAATCAATCCACTATCGAGCTTATCGAGTCGCACTACTTCAGCCAGGTATTCGCGACTGATTGCGGTGGGCTGGTCGGAATACGGTAGAGTCACAAATAGCCGCATTCCCAAATGATACGCTTTTACTTCACCCTTAAAATAAACACCCGACCTCGAAAGGCTTGTGGTACCACGGATCTCTTCGAAATGCTCCACTTCCGGATCCGAGGGCCGGACGCGGAGGCTCTGGGTAAGTTTGCAGCGGTGGTTTGACCGGCGTTCATTCTTTGCCACCTGTTTCGTCTCTCGCTTGATATCTTGAGCCGTCTCGAGCGTGCTGGTGGTCATCGGTATCCCTTTCCATGACGGCAAATCGTTACGGTAAAATCCCCACAATCTTAGAGTTCGAGTGTACTGATGATGTTGACGACGGGCGATAGAACCCCGGTACTGTTCTACGGCTATAGTTCCTATACGGATTCAGTACGAAAGTACCGGTCTCAGTTTCGATGGGCTTGGCGTGTTCGCTCAGGCGCTTGCTCCATTGCTCGCGCCCAGTTGATAACCGACTCCGCGAACCGTCTGAATCATCTTATGACCGACGTCTATATCAATTTTTTTTCTGAGGTAATTGATATAGACGTCGACTACGTTGGTCATCGTGTCGAACGACAAATTCCACACGTGTTCGACAATCATGGCGCGAGTCACCTGGTGTCCCTGGTTTCGCATCAGGTATTCAAGGAGAGAAAATTCTTTGGGCGTCAATTCGATGAGCTGCGAACCGCGTCTTACTGTTCGGCTCGCGCGGTCCATGACCAAATCGCCTACGCGCAGCACCGTATCACCCGAACGGATTCCCCGCCGCAGGAGCGCCCGGATACGTGCGGACAATTCGGAAAACTCAAAGGGTTTGGTTACATAGTCATCAGCTCCGAGATCCAGCGTCCGGACGCGATCCTCGACCTGTCCCCGACCGGTTAGGACAATGATCGGAACATCGCCATTGTTTGCGCGAACGTGCTTCAGGACTTCGAGGCCATCCAGTCGGGGGAGAGTCAGGTCTAATATCAACAGGTCATAATCATGCTTCTTCGCGAGCCTGTCAGCATCCTCTCCGTCCGCTACTAAATCTACGACGTAGTGCTCAGCCACTAGCCCCCGCTGCAAGAACATCCCCAAAGCCGCATCATCTTCCGCAATAAGAAGGCGCATGAATACTCCTTTGCAATGAAAGGGGCCACTAGCAGGACGCTCGTCCAAGACGTTTCGCGGACTGTGAAAGGGAGGACTAGAGTTTAGGAAGGCGCGCGTAAAGTGTCAAAAGGTATTTCCTCTGTGTTGTTTTGAGATACACCAGTAGGTTTCCTGCTGGTGGCTGAGGGACGGGATTGTAGACTTGTCCCCGGGCTGAGCCAGATGCTATTTAGTTCTACCGCAATCGTTTGAACACATTGGTACGGCGAGACCATTTTCGTTCGGCCAGAGCTTTGCTATGATTATGAAACGAACAATCAATCAACTGGATTCGAGCAACTAGCTCGGCCGGCGCTACCGTACAAAAATGCTCAAGCTCCCAGCCAACCTGAGATTGCGCACCAAGTTTCTGGTGTCCCTTGTACTGATTATTTCCGGCCTAACCTGCACCACGTTACTTGTCGTGCGCCACACAGCATGGGTGCAGATACAGCGCGAAATCGCTGAAGATGCCCGCGGTTCGTTGCTGATCTTCGAGATGCTGCGGGGTCAGCAGCACATGACCCTCACCCGCAGCGCAGACTTGGTTGCCGCGCTTCCAAGCGTCATGGCGCTTATGATCACCGGTGACGCGGAAACCACTCAAAACTCGACCGAATACCTGCTGCATTCCGCCAACGCCGACCTCCTGGCACTAGCGGACTCGTCGGGAAAGATTATCGCGCTCCATACAACCCTTCCCGAAATTCCAGTTGATGTGGCAGAAATCACTCTGCGCCAATGGCGCAGCCAAGGCAACACGGCCGGTTGGTGGGTTAGTGGTGGGCATATTTTCCAGGTTGCCTTACAGCCGATCGTCAGCGGAGCCCCTCCAAACACGCGCTCCCTGGGAACCGTGATTGTGGGTCGGGAAATCAATGTGCGCGCCGCACATGACTTAAGCAGGATTTGTTCAAGCCAGGTGGTTTTCCGGCATGGCTCCAATGTGTTAGTCAGCTCCCTTTCATCACTCGACTTGGAGGAGCTAAAACATCAATTAAGCGGCCCGCTCCCACCAGAGCAAATACGGATTGGCAAGAAGCAGTTTTTTACACGCTCCATCGAGCTCAGCCCCGGCGGTTACCCGGGAACGACTCTCATCCTTTTAAAATCATATACTCAGGCGCTTGCATACTTGGAACGATTGAATCGTTTGCTTCTCGCGCTTGGTCTCATTGCCGTTTTCGCAGCATGTCTCATATGTTTTGTAATTTCCGACACGTTTACGCGTCCCCTCGAAAACCTTGTGCAAGGAGTGCGCGCTGTCGAACTCGGCGATTTCACGTATCCTCTGGAATCACGGGGAGGCGACGAAGTGGCTGAGGTAACCGGCGCCTTCGCGCGAATGCGCGGCACGCTACAAAGCAATGAAGCCAAGCGCCAACAGCTTGAAGATCAGCTTCGCCAATCCCAAAAAATGGAGGCTTTGGGACGTCTTGCGGGCGGCGTGGCCCACGATTTCAATAACTTATTGACGGTCATCAAAGGCCACTGCGACTTGATCCTCGAACGGCTTGATCCTGCTGATCCATCGCATTCAGGGAGCCAGCAGATTCGCAAGGCAGCCGATCGCGCAGTTGTGCTGACGCGGCAGTTGTTAGCGTTTAGCCGCAGTCAAGTGCTACAGCCGAGAGTGCTCGACTTGAACGCGCTTATCGGTGAAATGGATAAACTGCTGCCGCGATTGATTCGCGAAGACATCGAGTTTGTCTTTCGCCAAGGCGTTCCGCTCGGACGCGTGAAAGCTGATCCCGGGCAGGTCGAACAAGTCATCCTGAATCTTACTGTGAATGCCTGCGATGCCATGCCGCAAGGCGGCAAGCTGACGATCGAAACAAGAAATGTAACTGTTGACGCGGAGTACGCGAGCACTCGCCCAACGATCCAGCAAGGCAGCTATGTAATGCTCGCGACGACGGATACCGGCCACGGAATGGATGCGGAAACCAAAGCTCGCATTTTCGAACCCTTCTTCACTACAAAAGAAAAAGGTAAGGGCACAGGGTTGGGGCTTGCCACGGTTTATGGTGTTGTGAAGCAAAGCGGCGGATTCATTTGGGTCGATAGCGTCGTTGCGAAAGGCACTTGTTTTGAAATCTATTTGCCGCACATCGATGCGCCAGTCGATTCATCAGTACTGGAAACCCCGACCGCCCCGATTAGCACTCGCGCCGAAACCGTGCTGGTTGTGGAAGACGAACTAGAGGTTCGCGACCTGGCATCGGAATTCCTTAGGTCCGCTGGTTACATGGTCCTGACTGCGTGTAATGGCACTGAAGCACTTGCGCTCGTTAAACTCACGAACAAGAAGATCGATCTGCTGCTGACGGATGTGGTGATGCCGAAAATGAGGGGGACCGAACTGGCGCAAAGACTGAAGGCTGCACGACCGCGTCTCAAAGTTCTTTACATGTCGGGCTACCCCGAGCAGCATGAAGGAACCGATGAGTTTTTCGAGGAGCAATTTATCCAGAAACCTTTTTCGCGTCAATTATTGCTCAATAAGATCGGGGAGGCGTTACGCAGAGAGCGAGTTGGGTCAGTTACGCAGACCACTCCTAACCTGGACTTCGTCAAACGATCGGGGAAGTTAATCCTCCCCAACTAGTCATTGGAGCCTAACAATTTTGCAAGACTTTAGATCGGTTTGGCTGCTTGCCATGTAGCTTCGTCACGCATTTCAAAATCTTCAACTCTCATCCGTCAGTATGTCGCTCGGAATTGCACTGTTCGGAAATCAACGCCGGTTCGTAATTACAAAGACTCCAGTCAGGGTAGCTTGGTCCGTTTTGCTGCTGACCAATGCAGCGCGTTAAACAAAAGCTTGAATGTAGCGTGGGACTGCGCGCGGAACTGCGGTCGAAATCCGAGCAACACAACTCGCCCTTTATCGTAGCTAACTTCCACGGCACCGAGCTTGTCCTGCAAGTATTCTGGCCCGCCGATCCATCCACTCAGCAAAGGATTGTCGGAGGGGTAGCGAACGACGGCGCTCGCGTGATTTTGCGCAAAAGGAGGCAGCAACTCGAACGCTGGACTATTCAGAAAATAAGCCGCCGAAGTCCGTGGCATTCCGTATCCGAGAGGGTTTTGATCGTCCACCAGGATTTTTAAAATAGCCCCGGGGCAATAGAATTTGTCCGGAGAAACGCCGCGTAGAGTATTGCGTACGGCGAGGCCGAGAGAATCAATCGCGAAGTCGGAGGCTTCATCGAGCGCTACCAGTGTGCCGCCGTTGCGAACAAATTCGGTGATACCCCGCGTGCCATCTTCGCCGATACCGCCACGATATTCGGGGCGCACCCAGTCCCCGCGACTCCCCTCGAGAATGCTGCGTTTCGACTGACTCGTAAAAACAATGACGTCGAATTTCTCCGCCAGATTCCCGGCCCGAATATCGTCGTTGTGCAACGTTGTGTAAGGGAATGCGTACTGCTCGAGCAGCCACCGCGTCCATCCCTCATCCATATTCGCAGTCCACGGCTGGTACAAACCGATGCGCGGGGCGCGCAACTGCCAGGCTGACGATTCAAGCCGGGAGCTCAAAGAGACAAAGTTCACGTGCGCATCGCGCCCTATCTGATTGAGGGTTGCACCGATATCGTTCCCGGGTTTTCCGATAACCAGAATTGTTCCGGCAGGAATTTCCTGGGAGCCTGCGCGCTGCGCTCCCGCCGTCCAATAAACATCATATCCAGCGTTGGTTAGATCGGATTTGGCGAGCAAATGATTCACCGCGGTGGCGCTGTTATTCCAATCGTGCGAGAGAATGTACACTGCGCCCCTGTTCCCTTCGGTTCCTTTGCCGGGCGTCTCTTCGCGCGCTGCGCGAGACGCAGCGACCCCAAGGCCGCCGTCGGGCGCAGGCATAGGAGTGACACGGTCAAGCTTGCCGTCAAAAGGTCTTCTAATTTCGACAGCTTCGACTCCCATTTGCAGAGGCAACGTCCACCCGGTGACGTCGTATGGCCGTTCGGGAAGCTGACCTGGCGCGCTGGGCTTCATGGGATATTTTTGCGGCTCAAGAAGATCCTTCGCATAGTTGCGGTAGGGTTGCGCCATGGGTATGACATAGCTGCCGGCGTCGTATTTTTTCTTATCGGCTTCGAAGGGAGCGGCCGCGCGATAAATTTCGACGCCGGCAAGATCGAGCGCCTCCAGCATTCGGGTAGTCGTTCCGGGATCGCGTTGCGCACTGGGAATCACATAGGCAAATGGATCGCCTTTGCGTCCTGCTTCAATGGCCTTCCGATTCAGGCGATAAAAATTTTGCTGCAGCATGACGCGGTTTACTGCTGCGCCTTCGAGGACCGCGTAGGTGATGGTGAGCTCATAATCAATGATGTCGCGCAGCTTCCACGTGCCGCCCATCCACGGTCGCGGATAATTTCCACGTTGCCAGAGATCGGCTGGCGGGGGCAGGGGCTTTCGAGGGTCGTATCCCAGGGCTTCCGCCGGTCCGCGGGCATTACCGGCAATGCGGTTCACCGTTGCATGCTCCTGTTCTACAGGACTTGCGATGGCCGCGCTTGCGACTTCGGTAAGCATGCCAACAATGTTGTGCCACCATCCGCCATTTTTTGCGGTTCCTTCGTACCAATACGTAAATTGCTCGCCATAAACGACACCGGGGTAATTCTTGGCGTTCAGCGCCGAGAACATGTACATACCCATCAAGTCCACTTCGGCAAGAATGAGCGGATCCTGATTCGGATTGATAGGATCGGAAAAGGGCGGAACAAAAATTCGCGCCCCGTTTGAGCCCATCTGATGCTCGTCCAGAAAAATGAGCGGAAACCAATCCTTGTAAAGAACCTTGGTTACCAGACGCGTTTCGGTTTGCGTCAACATAAAGGCGTCGCGATTGTCGTCATGACCAGTGTATTTGTGATAGAGCATCGGAAGCGGCGCATACTCATATTCGGTTCCGACGTTTTTGTTGTACCAGTCAACCACAATGACCTGGCCGTCGGGATTCACTGAGGGCATCAGCAGAAAGACGACATTGTCGAGAAGATTGTCGATGTACGGAGAGTGCTCGGAAACCAGGCGATGGACCAGCTCCAGGGTCATTTGCGTGGAGCCGATTTCGGTCGAATGGATCGTACAGGTAATCAGGATCACGACAGGATCTTTGGCAATCATTTCCTGAGCTTGCTTTTCGCCGAGATCATATGGATGCGCAAGTTTATTCTGATTCGCGCGTATTTCTTCGAGGCGAGCTAGATTCTTGGGCGATGAAATCGTCAACATGATGAAGGGATTACCCATCGTGGATTTGCCCAACTCGGCCAAGCGCACACGATCGGAGCTCTTCGCCGCTCGCCCGAAATAGTCCACCACTTGATCCCAGCGAGCCAGCTTCTTGTCTGTCCCAACCTTGAAGCCGAGGAATTCCTCAGGGCTGGGAAGCGATTGCGCAGCTGCCAACGGCGGCACGAGCGCGCAAGCAGCCAAGACAACTGTCGACACCAAATATCCCAAGCGGGTTATCATTTAGCTCCTGTGCCTCCGGTATTGCGACGCTGCCGGCCATGCGCTCATCGATGGTGAGTTAGAGTTCACTCCCCGCCGCCGTTTCTTGTAAACTTATAATTCTAAATGACTTACAGTTAAACCATGCGAAAGAGTATCATCTTACCTGAGGGGCTTCAAATTTTGATAATCTTTATTCTGACTTTGCAACAGCATAATTCTTAATCACTAAGGGGCAACATTTGCAAGCCTCGATTCTAGAGGAGCTACGATGGAAGTGCCGCTCTAGCTAAAGGCTGTTGCAAAACCCCGATTCTTCAAATTCTATCGGTTGACCCAGTAATTTCGTGGAGCAAGGGGGCTCGATGTTGCTTTGAGCTGCC